>Ga0224505_10000025_pt1 | contig 114019 bp, 90 predicted proteins | sample SF_Jan12_sed_USG_FD_169102 | JGI IMG/M metagenome (GOLD analysis project Ga0224505, IMG submission 169102) | Sediment microbial communities from San Francisco Bay, California, United States - SF_Jan12_sed_USGS_4_1 | ecosystem: Environmental > Aquatic > Marine > Sediment | place: USA...
CGGGTGCTCCATCGGCACGCCGGGGCTGACCACGACACAGTCGCTGCGCGTGGCGGCGAGAGCCGCATCCTGTGGCGACAGGGCGGTCACGCGCTGCCTGAACTCCCGGGCCACTTCGGTGTCTGCAAAGCGTGTCATGGCCTGCGGGTCATCGTCGTAGACCGACACCGCGTGCCCGTGAGAAGCCAGCAGTGCGCTCACCGCGACACCGCTGCGCGCCAGCCCGACCACGAGAAAGCTATGATATTCGTCGAAGTTCGCCATCGCCCTACTGGAGTTTCAGTGTGCTCAGACTCAGCAGCGCCAGCAACGCACCGGCAATCCAGAAACGCACCACAACCTTGTTCTCGTGCCATCCGGACAGTTCGAAGTGATGGTGCAACGGCGCCATCTTGAACACCCGTTTGCCGGTCAGCTTGAAGGAGACGACCTGCATGATCACGCTCAGCGCCTCGGCAACGAACAACCCGCCAATGATGACGAGCAGAAGCTCGCGCTTGAGCAGCACCGCGATGGCACCCAGGGTGCCGCCCAGCGACAACGAGCCGGTGTCGCCCATGAACACTTCCGCGGGATGCGCGTTGTACCACAGGAAACCAAGTGAGGCGCCCACCGCCGCCATGCAGTAGACCGCCAGCTCACCGCTTCCCTCCAGGTACATGATGTTCAGGTAGTCTGAGAACACGCGGTGGCCGCTCACGTACGCCAGCCCCGCGAAGGCGAAGAAGCAGAAAGCGGAGAGCCCGATGGCGAGCCCGTCCACGCCGTCGGCCAGGTTCACCGCGTTGCTGGTGGCCGTCACCACCAGCGCAACCAGCAAGATGAAGAACAACCCGAAGTTGATGAACAGTCCCTTGGCAAACGGAATGCTGGTGAGCGTGCCCGCGTCGCGTGCCACCGGATTCCAGTACAGAAAGGCGCCCAGCGCCAGGCCCAGCGTCATCTGCCCGATCAGCTTGTAACGCCCCACCAGTCCTTTGGGGCGCCGCTTCACCACGCGCAGGTAGTCGTCGAAGAACCCCAGCGCGCCGGTCCACACGGTGGTGATGAGCGCTATCTGCACATAGCGGTTGGTGAGGTTGCACCACAGCAGCGCCGGAACCAGGATCGCGGTCAGAATGAGCAGCCCGCCCATGGTGGGTGTGCCCGCCTTGGCGTGGTGTGTCTGCGGTCCCTCCTGACGGATCACCTGGAACATCTGTGTGCGCCGCAGCAGGCGGATGAGCGCGGGCCCCAGCACGAAACTGATGAGCAATGCCGTGACCATGGCGTAGGCGGAACGGAACGTGATGTAGCGGAAGACGTTGAACGCCGAGATCTCGGTATGCAGCGGATACAGCAGGTGGTACAGCATGGGGGGGTTGTTGCCTCCGTTCAGTTCCGCGCCACCAGCGCGCCGAGAAGCCCGGTCACGAATTCATCCAGCTTGCACGCCCGTGATGCCTTGACGAGAATCACGTCCCCATCGCGGCTGTCCGCGGCCACCGCCGACACCAGCCGCTCGAGATCCGCGTGGGCATGCACGGTCGTGTCCGGCGCCACCGCGCTGACACCGCCCTGCACGACCTTCGCCTCCTCACCCAGCCAGTAGACGCGATCGAGCTTCAAGCGAGCGATCTCCTCGCCGACCCCGCGGTGCGCGGCGGCGGATGCATCACCCAGCTCCTTCATGTCGCCCAGCACCGCCACGCGACGGCCGGCGTCGAGTTGCGCGAGCATCGCCAGTGACTTGCGCATGCTGGCCGGGCTCGCATTGTAAGACTCGTCGATGATGGTGACACCGGCGGCGGTGTGAATCCGCCCGCGCCCCGGCATGGGACGCACGGACAGGAACGCGTCGCGCTGGCGCGCCGCATCCACACCGCACACATCCCCCACCGCGAACGCCGCGCACGCGTTGAGCGCGTTGTAGTCGCCCACGGCTGACAGGCCTACCGGCTCCCCGTTGATCGTGAACGAGAGTATCCCGTCCCCGAACGAGAGGTTCGCAAGCCTGAAGTCGGCCGTGGGCGACCGGCCGAAGCTGGAGAGCCGTCCCTGCACGATGGCGCTCAGCTTCTCGAAATAGTCGTCGTCGCGCGGCAGGATGGCGTGTCCATCCGCGGTCTGATGGGCCAGGATCGATCCCTTTTCGCGCGCGATGGCGCCACGCGAGCCGAAGTGCCCCACGTGCGCGTCGCCGATATTCGTGATCACCACGATGTCCGGGCGCAGCAGAGCGCCCAGCAGGTCGATCTCGCCGATCTGGTTGGCGCCCACCTCGCACACCAGGTACTCGCAGTGCTGGTCGGCTTCCAGGATGGTGATGGGCACGCCGATCTGACTGTTGAAGTTACCCCGATTGGCGTGGGTACGAAACTTGGTGCGCAGCACGGCACGAACGTACTCCTTGGTGGTCGTCTTGCCGCTCGACCCGGTCACGGCCACCACCTGTGCATCGAGGTGCCGCCGGTAGCCGCGCGCTAGTTCCTGCAACGCGCCACGTGAGTCGCGCACGAGGAAATACGGGGCACCCGCCGCCCGCAGCCCCCCGCACGCGGCGGCGCTGGAAATGATCACCGCGGGGCTTCCCGCCTGGTAGGCGTTCAGCGCGAAGCGATGTCCGTCGGTATGTTCCCCGGCGATGGCGAAGAAGAGACGGCCCGCGCACTCGGCGCGGGTGTCGATGGTGGCGCCCGACCAGGCGAGCAGGGCCGCGTCCGCACAGAGGGACGCGTCCACCAGTTGCCCGGCGGCCTCCAACTCATCGCGCACCCATTCCAGGGTTCTGACGATCACCGCGCACGCCATTGCGCCAGCGCCTCCTCCGCCTCAGCGCGTTCGCTGTAGGGGATCTTCTTCGTTCCGATGATCTGGTATTCCTCGTGACCCTTGCCGAGCAGCGCCACCACGTCGTCGGGGCCGCTGGCGGCGAGAGCGGCGGCGATGGCCCGCGCGCGGTCGGGTTCGACGACCACGCGGGTGCGATTCTCAATCCCGCCCAGCACGTCTTCGACGATCGTCTCGGCGCGTTCCGAACGCGGGTTGTCGGTGGTGAGATAGATCCGGTCGCAGAAACGTTCCGCCAGCGCGCCCATCACGGGCCGCTTGGCCTGGTCGCGGTCGCCACCGCATCCAAAAACCGCCACCAGGCGCCGGGGCTTGAGGCCGCGACATGTCTCCAGCACCCGCTCGAACCCGTCCGGTGTGTGCGCATAGTCGATCACGACCACGGGGCGCCCGCCGCCCCCCAGCGCTTCGAACCGTCCCGGGATATGCGCGACCGCCTCCAGTCCCGCACGCGCCTGCTCCGGGGTCGCCCCCATCTGCATGCAGGCGACCGCCGCGAGCGCCGCGTTGGCGGGCACGAATCCGCCCAGCAGCTTCATATCGGGGCGTATTTCCCCACCGCCGGGCAACAACAGGGTGAAACGCGTCGCGTGTATGGAGACGTCCATATCGCGTACGCGCACGTCGGCGTCGTCGCCGGTGCCGACCGCAATCTTGCGGCCGCGAAACGCGGCGCCGATTTCGCGCGCGTTGGCGTCGTCAATCCAGAACACGAGCGTCCCGGCGGGCTTGCGCCGGCCGGGGTCCACGAGCGAGTTGCAGAACTCAGCCTTCGCGGACTTGTAGTCGCCCATGCTTCCGTGAAAATCGAGGTGGTCGTGAGTGACATTCGTAAGTATCCCGACCTCGAAGTCCAATCCCCATGTTCGATGTTGCCGCACGGCATGAGAACTGACCTCCATGACCACCCCGAAACAGTGCTGGTCCCGCATGACGCGGAACCAGGAGTGCAACGTAAGGGCGTCGGGCGTGGTGTGCGGATCGCGCACCAGCGTGTCGACGCCGTGTCCCAGCGTTCCGATGATCCCCATGCGCCGCCCGGCCGCCATCATGATGGAACGGACCAGGTGGGCGGTGGACGTCTTGCCGTTGGTCCCGGTGACGCCGCACAGGCGCAGATCCGCGGCCGCGTCCCCGTGGAAACGCGCGGACAGCAGGGCCAGCGCGCGCGCGGAACTCTCCACCACCACACAGGGAACTCCAAGGGACGAAACCGGGCGCTCGGCAACCACGGCAACCGCCCCGCGCGCCAGCGCGTCACCGATGAACGCGTGCCCGTCCACCGCGGTACCGGGCACCGCAACGAACAGATCGCCGTCCTGCACCTTGCGCGAATCGACTGCGATGCCTCGCACGACCAGGGTGCGCGTGCCGCCGTCCAGCGGGGTCAGCACCAGCACACCCAGGGCGTCGATCAACGATCCCAGAGTCATCGTGTGCGCGTCGTTCTTCCCGGTCATCGTGAGCATCTTTTCCAGGCCCTAACGCCCCACCATGGCGCTCGCAACCGCCGCCTGGCCGGCGATGGCCATGGTGCGTGCAATCGCGCCGAGACCCGCTTGATCGTCATCGCGCCTGCCCGCGGCCGAGGCGTCGCGGTACGCCATTCGCAGGCGCGCGTTGCGTTCGAAGTCGCCCCGCGTGCGCCCGTCCACGCCGCCGGCCGCAACCAGCAGGCGAATGACGCCATTGCGATCCATCCTCGCCCCGGGTGCGGGCACCTGCGCCACCACGCGTCCGCCATCGCCCTGCACGAGCACGTTGCTGCCACGCCGGCGCGCGTAGTCCAGCGCGGCCTGGCGTTCCATGCGCAGGAAGTTCGGCGCGGCATTGCGCCGGCCGGAATCGGCGGCAACCGCGAGCGTCTCCACGGAGAGAACATCGTCGAAGATGGGGGTGGCGCTGGCCAGGCTGCGGCACACGCGCGCAAAGACGGGCGCCGCGGAGTCACCGCCGAAACGGGCCGACCAGTGCGGCTCGTCGAGCATGACCAGGCAGGCGATGCGCGGGCTCTCGTAGGGCGCGAATCCGACGAAGCTCGAAATGTACTTGTTGGCGACGTAGCCGCGCTGGCCCGCCTTCTGCGCGGTGCCGGTCTTGCCCGCGACGCGCATGAACTCCACGCGTGCGGCCTTGGCGGTGCCCTCCTCGACCACGTTCAGGCAGAACTCGCGCAGTATCGCCGCGGTCTCTTCGGTCACCACGCGGCGAACCACCACCGGCTCGGAGCGCGCCGCCTCACCGGTGGCCGGATCGACGACCGCCTTCACCAGACGCGGCATCATCATGAGACCGCCGTTGGCGATGGAGGCAAAGGCGTTCAGCATCTGTATCGGTGTTACCGCCACTTCCTGGCCGAACGCCATGGTGGCCTTGGTACGCGCCGACCAGCGGCCGATCTCCGGCACGGTGCCGGCCGACTCTCCAGGCAGGCCGATCCCGGTGCGCGCGCCGAACCCGAACAGGTGCGCGTATCCATAGAAATCGCCCGCGGAGAGCGTGCTTACCGCCTTGGCCATCACGATATTACTGGAGAGTGCGAAGGCCTCCTCCACGGTGAGGTAGCGGTGCGGATGGGGATCGCGGATGACCGCGAAGCCGAGATCGGCGCGCCCGTCCTCGGCGTCGAAGGAATCGGCGGGCGCCACCGAAGACTTCTCCAGCAGGGCGGCCGCGGTGACCAGCTTGAAGGTGGATCCGGGTTCGTAGATGTGCGATACGCTGCGCAGCGTCCACAGCGAGTCGGCGCGCGATGAGCCATCGCGCGTCCCCACTGCCGGCGCCTCCGCCAGGGCCAGCACGTCGCCGGTGGCAACCTCCATGACGATGATGGCGCCGCCTCGCGCGTCGTTCTCGACCACCGCTCGGCGCAGTTCGTTCTCCGCGATGTCCTGCACGGTGGCGTCGATGGTCAGATACACGTGCTTGCCGTCACGCGGCTTGCGGTCGACGAAGCGGTAATAGCGTTCGCTTTCGTACACGCCGTTGCGAATTATCTTCTCGCGCCCGGGTGCGCCGCGCAGCGCGTCGTCGTAGGCGGCCTCCACACCGGAGAGCCCCCGGTTCTCCCGGCTGACAAAACCGACCACCTTGCTGCCGACCGCATCGTACGGGTAGATGCGGTTGGCCTTGACCTCCACCGCAACGCCGCGCAGACGGGCCAGCTCCGTGCGCGCGGTCTCGTCCAGCATCGCATCATGCCTGACGTACACGTATGACTTGCGGGAGCGCAGCTTCTGCCGCACCACATCCCGGGAGACGCCGAGCTTCGCGGACAGGACACGACTGACACCCGCTGCGTCCTTCACGCGATCCGGTTGCACGGCCACCGAGCAGCGGCGGATATTCAGCGCGAGCGGCCGCCCATCACGGTCGAAGATACCGCCGCGCGTGGCCGCCACCTCGACCGAGGATTCGCGCTGCTCGGCGGCGCGCGCCGCGTAGGCGTCGTGGCGCAGGTACTGCACCTGCACCAGCCGGCCCCACAGACCCAGAATGGCGATGACGAATACACCGCCCACAACGCACAGGCGCCGCTTTTGAGCGCGGCTCGTCACTCGCCCACCACCTGGGTAAGATCGCTGATCTCAGTACCCAGCACCTCGTTGACGCGCACGCGCGGCTCGACCGGCGACTCCGGCAGTGCATCGCCCTCGACCGCCACGCGCACGACATCGTTCATGTTCGCGCTCACCATGCCCATCGTCTCCTCGCATTGCCGCGAGATACGCGACTTCGCAGTCAGGGTGGTGTACTGCGCGGTCAGAACCCCGATGCGCTCCTCCAGTGCCTGGCGGGAGCGCTTCTTCTCCGCGATCGTCTCCATGAGACTGTTGGTGTAGACCTGGGTGGAGACGTAGGCGAGCAGGAATACGGAGGAGGTGGCATAGGCCATCACCATCATCGGTACGCCCAGCTTTCCGGACAGCGCGTCGAGCAGAAAGCGTCCCGCGGCGATGGCCACGTGGCGGCGCTTCACGACGCACGCTCCCGGTCGATCTTCTCTGCCGCGCGCAGCAGCGCACTCCGAGCCCGCGGGTTGCTTGCAGTCTCCGCATCGCCCGCGCGCACCGCGCGGCGTGTGAGGATGTGCAGCGACGGCTTGCGGCCGCACACGCACACCGGCACGCTGGGCGGGCACACGCATGCACTGGCCGCGTCGCGCATGAACTCCTTGACCATTCGATCCTCGAGCGAGTGGTAGCTCAACACCACCAGGCGCCCGCCGGGTCGCAGCACGGCCGGGGCGCGGTCGAGAAGGCGGCGCAGATGGTCCAGCTCGCTGTTCACGGCGATGCGCACCGCCTGAAACACGCGTGACAGTTCGCCCGGGGCGACGCTGCGCCCCAGCACCGCGACCACGGCCGCGCGCAGATCGGCGGTGGTTCGCAGCTCGTCGCGATCCGCGGCGGCGCGGATCGCGCGAGCTACACGACGCGGCTGCCGGACCTCGCCGTATTCCTTGAGCAGTCGTGCAATTTCATCAATGCCGGAGCGGTGCAGCAGATCGGCCGCGGTCTCACCGTCGCCTCCCATGCGCATGTCCAGCGGACCGCTGGCCCCGTGCGCGAACCCGCGTCGGGCATCGTCTATCTGCGGGCTGGAGATGCCCAGATCCAGCAGGATCCCGTCCACCATCCCCACCCCCGCGAGCGCCCCCTCCAGATCCGAGTAGTGCCCCTGCACGAGGGTCAAGCGGTCCGAGAAGCGGCTGAGACGCCGCGCGGTGCTCTCGATGGCCACCGGATCGCGATCGATGCCGATCACACGCACGCCGGCGCTGGCGCGCAGGATTGCCTCCGCATGGCCGCCGAAGCCCACGGTGCCGTCCACCACCACGCGCGAGCGGTCGTGCAGGAGGTAGCGCACCACCTCTTCGGTCATCACCGGGACGTGCAGCATTCTCTCCCTGGTTCGCACCCGTGCGTGCGTGCGCGCATATGGAACGACCACCGCCAGCATTTAAAAGAACGAGTTGTTGATGTGCTTGAACGCCTTCGCCATTTCGGCGTAGCGCTGTTCAACGTGTTTGGGATTCCAGACTTCGACGCAGGCGTTCATGTTGATGACGACCACTTCCGCGCCGAGCTGGCAACGATCGCGCAGTCCCCTGGGGACAATGAGGCGGCCCTGCGCGTCGGCCACCACCGTCTCGCGGTGGAGCTGGACGAAACGCACGAAGTCCCGTTTCAGGTCGCCGGGGGCCTGGCTCAGGAACCGACGCTCATACTCTTCCCACTGGGCCGCGTTGCGGATCTCCAGGAACGGAGGATCCTCGATGTTCGGCAGCAGGTGGAGCCGGTCGCCCTTCTTGAGCTTGAAATGCTCGCGGGCCGCCCGGGACAGCTGAAGCCGGCCCTTGGGATCGATGGCGTGCAAATGTTTTTCGCCGAAGTTGCCCTGCATGAGCAGCCTAACTCTTTGAAAAACAGCGATTTACGGATTAGTTAGGGACAATGCACCACTTGAGGCCGGATTTTAGGGACTTTTAGGGACGACGGTCAAGCTAAAACGCGAGACAGGGACAGAAATCGACCCGTGCCCCTGGGGACGGGGAGAAGCGGGCGGAGTTGTACTCCCCCACGCTTCCAGTTCTCTCTATAAATGAGGCCCGGGGGACCTAGCGGGGGCGGCGGGCCACCACACAGACGGTGGCGGCCACGCCGCGCAGCAGCGGGGTTCGTTCGAGACCGCGCTCCAGCGCGGACCACGCGCCGAAGAGCGAGTCCGGCGTGTTCTTGAGGGTGAAGAGGAAGTAGGCCGTTCCCGTCACCTCGAATCCCGCGCTGTGCAACAGTGCCGCGATGTCGCGCGCGGGAAGCGGGTTGTGATAGCGGTAGGGGTGGTACTCGTCGCGCGCGCTGCCCGCGTCGGGCAGGCACATGGATGGCAGGCGTCCGCGTATCCAGCCGTGGCGCACGGCCACGCGCTTGAACCGCTCCACCGCACTGGCGTGGTTGGGTGTGGAGAGAACCATCGTCCCGCCCGGGCGCAGCACGCGCAGGCATTCCGCCAGGGCGTGCGGACGATCCTCCTCGAAAATGTGTTCGAAGGTCTCGACCATGGTGATGCGATCGAAGCGCCCATCCGGAAACGGCAGCGCCGACGCGTCGGCACCGGCAACGTCGAACGCCACCCCGTTGTGCGCCGCGATTCTCGCCCCCACCGGGAACTGGTCGGGCACCAGGTCCACACCGACGGCGCGCAGACCCAGTCGGTTGAGCGCCATGACATTGAACCCCCAGGCGGATCCAACGTCGAGCACGCGCTCTCCCGCAGACGCACCCAGACGCCCGTCCACCTCCGCGAAGCGGCGCAGCATCATGTGCCGGCGCGCGCGTGGACCCAGGTACCAGTGGCGCAGGAGATCCGGCATCTCATCCGGAGCGAGTTCCGGCGGTACTGCAATGTCCGGGAGCGTGAAGCTCACGGTCCCTCCCCCACCGCCGGCATTACCCGGTACAGCGTGTAATGAAACTCACCCGGTTTGCGGATGCCGAGGTTGCGCACCACCGTCGCGTACACCGGTGTGAACGTGTGTCCGTTCACGATCCGATTGGTGAAGCGATCCGGTTGGTGGTCGCGATCCACCAGGTAGTCCACGCGCGGGTACCCGGGAACGCCGAAGTACAGGCCGCGCTCGATAATCTCCTCGTAATCATAGGACTCACGCAGTTGGGCCGTCTTCGGCTCCACCAGCCCGCCCAGGTCGAGCACGCGCCGCTCGGAGTAATAGGCGAGGTAACCAATGTCCGCCGCGGCGACCACCACGTCCGGCATGGAGTTGTCATGCAGGTAACGCGCCAGCCCCACCATGTTCGACTGCAGGTCCTCGCTGAAGGCAATCGAAGGCGGCAGCACCACCCGCGTGTAGAACGCCGCGTTGCCGGCCACCGCCAGCAGTGCCGCCGACCCCATCGCGAGTGCGGCACGGCGCGGCGCCAGCCGTTCGGCCAGGCTGCCCGCGGCGCGCCAGCCGACCACGCAGATGGCGGGCGCAATGAGCAGCAGATAGCGCGACAGGATCTGAATGTCCGCCACCACGTACGCCAGTGGCAGGGCGATCACCCACAGCATCGTGAAGCGCAACTCGCGCGACAGTGCCACCGCCGCGCGGCGCGACACCACCAGATCGACCAGCAACGCCAGCAGCGCAACCGCCTGCGTGCTCGCAATGACCTTCACGACCGGCGAGAAATTCCGGATGAACGTCACCGGATCGCGCACCATTCCGCCGCTCTTGGCGCCGGCGGTGTTGGGCAGGAAGCTTCCGATGTGCCACTTCGCGAACAGCAACCACGGCAGCAGCAGGGCCGCGGCCACGGCGGCGGCCACCAGCAGCGTACGCAGGCGCGGGCGCGGGCGCAGCGTGAGCGCCGCCAGCACGAAGACCGGAAACGCCAGGTACATCTCCGGACGGATGAGCGCGCCCACCGCCGCCGCGGCGGCGAAACGCGCCGCCCGCGTGGGACCCGAGTAGGCGTCGAAGGACATGAGCACCATGAGCGCCGCCGCCCACGCCGCGGCCGACGACTCCATCCCCAGCGCCGACCAGCGCACGAACCACGCGTCGGCCGCGAACGCCAGCGTCCCGCACAGCGCCGCCAGGCGCGACGCCCCCAGCACCAGCAGGGCGCGGTGTACCACCAGCAGCGTCGCCAGCGCCGCCAGCCAGGAGAAGAAGCGGCTCGCGCCGACCAGCCCGTCCGGCCCCGCTGCCACCTTGCCCGCCACGGCCAGCGCCATCACCCACAGCGGACTGGTGGTTCCAAACGAAACCTCCCCCGGATTAAAGGCGTATTCGCCCCGGGTCATGATGTTGCGCGCGTACTGGATATGAATGAATCCGTCGTCGGTGAAGCCATGGCGCAGCGGCAGCATCATTGCCACCAGCAGCAATACCGGCAGCAGCGCATCTTTCCATCGCGTGCTCATGCGTTTCCCCCGGTGACACGGTCGAGCAGTCCGGCCAGCGCCGTGGCCTGGCGGGAACGATCCAGTTCGGGACGCGGCGAGAGATCATAGTGCGTGTCCAGGGAACCGGCGCGGTACAGGTCGAACATGCGCTCCATGGCGCGCGCAATTGCCGCCACATCGTCCGGGTCGGCCGTTTCTCCCCGCCGCAGCGATTCCACCAATGAACGCGCCTCACCCGCCGGCGCCAGCGCCAGCATGGGACGACATACACCCACGTACTCGTACAGTTTGCCCGGCACCAGGCCGTTGTACCGCGGATCGGTGTGCTTGATCAAGAGCAGGACGTGCGCCGTGCGCTCCCGTCGCAGTGCCTCCGGGTGCGGCAGGGTATCCACGAAGCGTACGCAGTCCGCCAGACCGAGCCGTTGCAGCGCGAGTTCGTTTTCATCCTCGCGGGCGCCCGCGAACTCCACGTCCACCGCACCGCGCGCGTCCGGGCGCCGGTCGAGGAACACGCGCAGCGCCTCCAGAAACGGCCCGGCGCTGCGGCGCTGGGTCAACATGCCCGCGTGTACGATGCGCATGGGCCCGGACGGCGGCGGCAGCAGCATTTCCAGCGCGGCCATCTCCGCGCCGTCGTAGCCGTTGGGAATGCGGGTTATCCCGGCCGGCGGGCACGCCCGCCGCAACAACGTTTCGCTCCAGGCCGTCGTCACCACCGTGTGCGCGCGCCTGCACACCGAGCGCTCCAGGCGGGCGTGCAATGCCGCGTGCGCGCGGCTGGGCACGTCCATCAGGTGCAGGTTCATCCATGGATCGCGGAAGTCGGCCACCCACGGCAACCCGCTCCGTCGCGCCACCGCCCCGCCCACCAGGTGCGCGGTCTCCGGCGGCGAGGTCGAGTAGATCGCGTCCACCGTCCCGCCCCGCACCTCGCGCATCGCCGCACGCAACGCAAAGGGATACCAGCCGATGTAGCTGTCCGGAACCATTAGCGCGGAGGCGCTGCGCCGCAGCAGGCCGAAGCGCCTTGAAGACCGGCGCTGAGCGCCGGCGCCCCCGCGCCGCAACACCGCCTGCCCGCTCCAGGTGCGCGTTCGAATCACGCGCGTCGAGGACGGGACGCGTTCCAGCAGGCTCTCGTCACGGATCCAGAACGCATCGCCCCGCTGTGCGATCACGGTGACACGCCAGCCGTTGGCGGGAAGGTAGCGCACGAACGACAGGGGCCGGTACACGCCCCCCCCGCCCATGGGCGGAAAGAAGGGCACGATCATCAGCAGGTGTTTCACGCGATCCACCCCGCCAGGGCGGACATGCGCCCACCCGACACCACCTGGCGCAGCCGCGCGCGCTCGTCGGGTGCGAGTACGCCGATCCAGCGCGAAAGCCGCAGGTAGATCCACACCGCCGGCGGCGCCAGCAGCAGCACCACCAGCAGCGGTGCCTGCAGCGCAAACGCCACCACCGCGGGCAGGAATGCCGCCGCGGCGCAGGCGAGCGAACGCAACAGCGTGGCCAGCGCCACACCCGTGCGCGGGCGGATGACCGCCAGGCGGAAGGCGAGCAGCGCCTGCACCCCGCACGCGAGCAGCAACGCCACGCCCGTCCCCTCCACGCCCAGCCGGGGGGTGAGCGTCAGCATGCCCGCCAGATACACCAGCGCCCACGCCAGATCGCAGAAGAACGCCGCGCGGATTCCGTCCAGCGCCTTCATGACCGCGGTAAGCGATGCCGTCATGGCGGTAATCGGTGTCGACGCGGCGAGCAGCCACAGCGTGGTACGTGCGCCCGCGAACTCCCGGCTCGATGCCAGTTCGATGAGCGGCGTGGCGTAGACCATGATCCCCGCCGTGGCCAGCACCGCCAGCAGGATGTTGGTCTTCAGGAAGGTTCGGACCGACAACTCCAGCGCCTCGGGCCGTCCCTCGGCCTGCATGCGCGTCGCCTCGGGCTGGAACGCGAGCACGGGGATGGCGATGAAACGGTTGGCGAGGCGCGCGATGCGCGACGCCACGTGGAACAGGGAGAGCGCTTCCAGCGCGAGCACGTTGGAGAGGACCCAGCGGTCGGCATCGGTGAACGCGATCGCCACCAGGCTCAGGCCCACCGCACCACCCCAGTAGTGCAGGTACTCGTCGCGCGCCGCCGGCGCTGCCTGCGTCGACGCGCTCCCCGCGTCGTGCCGAAGCCCACGCAGGTACCACGGAAGCGCCACCAGAACCGTCGCCAGCGATGTGACCCCGGTGATCTCGAACAGTCGGGTGAGCGTCAGCGCGTCCGCGACCGCGGCCATCCACGCCACCTGCGCGGCCAGCGAAAGCGTTTCCACCACCGTCTGCGACCCGAAGCGCCGCAGTCCGTTGAATCCCCCGTAGAGCACCAGCTTGAGCGCCACCGCCAGGGTGGTGACGGCGAACCACGCCAGCAACGGCCCGCCCACCTCACCGGCCGGCGCCTGGCGAAAGAGCGTTCCGGAAAACGCCCACACACCCGCCAGCAACGCGGCGCTCAGCACGACGGTGGCCGTGAACGACGTTGCGCTCAGGCGCAACGCACGTGCACCGGCACGATGCGCGGCGTGCTCGGGCAGGAAGCGGACCAGCAGCTGGGGGAATCCGTTCGCCGCCAGCATGGAAACCAGCAGCGACAGACCGCGCAGCGATGCAAACAGACCAAACAGGGCCAGCGGCAGGTTGGCGGCGAGTATCTTCATCTGCGCCAGCGTGAGCCCGGTGGCAACCACGGTGGATACCGCCAGCCAGACAGTGTTGCCGAAGAAACGCGAGCGCGTCTGCGTCATCCCGACATCCGCATCCCGCGCAGTGCGCCGATGAGCCGTCCGACGAAACGCCGGTGGCGAACAATCCGATAACGATACTCGACGCCCCCCAGCGATTTCTTGTAGTCGATGAGCGAGCGCTTCCCCAGGCTGGCCCCCAGGTTGTAGTCGGCGTAGCCCTCCTGGCACGCATCGCGGATGCAGCGTGCGTACAGCAGCGTGCCCGCGTTGAGTTCATCGCCGCGCGCCGACGCCATGCCATACCACGCGATCACCGACTTGCGGTGATACAGATTGAGGTGACCCCCGATGATGCCGCCCTCGTGTGTCGCCACAAAGAGCGCCGTGCGCTTGCCGCCCCCACGCCGCACCAGTTCCAGAAACAGCTGCTCCGGGTGTCCCCCACCCGTCTTCCACGCGTCGAGCCGCTGGCGGTAGACGTCGACGAACCGCCGCACGTCCTCCTCACCCTGGGCGCGCCGCACCTCCACCCCGTTCTCCTCCGCGCGCCGCACGCGGCGGCGGCGGGGCTTGTCGAAGCGCTCGTTCCACACCACGTCGAACCCTCCGCGCAGATCGACTATGTGGGTGACGGCCGTTTCCGCCTTTGCACCGCTATCCGGTGCGCCGCTGTGGAAGTCCACCAACCCGGCCTCGATCGTTCCCGGCCGGGACAACTGATCGCGGTAGGCGGCCAGCAGGGCGCGATCGACGTCGCCCCCGTCGCTCACCGGGCCGCCGTAGGTGCCGAAAGGCAGCGACCAGCAGGTGCGAAGCGGCCCGCGGCGCGAAACGAAGAAGGGGAGGTAGCCACGCACGGCGCCCGCATCCGTGGCCAGCAGGCAGCGCAGGGACATGCGCGGGTAGGCCGCGGCCAGCGATTCCAGCCAGACGCGCGTGTGGTAGAACGTTGCCCGCGGCGCTGCATCGGCGAGCGCGTCGAGTTCCGCTGGCAGAGAGTCGAGCACCGCGATGTTCATGGACGATCAGCCGGCCCGGAAGTGGTCTGCGATGCGCGTCACCGCTTCGGCGACGTCGCGAACATCGCCGGCCGTCATGTCGGGAAAGATGGGCAGGGAAACGCAGCGCGAGTAATAGTCGTCGCTCACCGGGAAACGCGCATCGCGCGGCAGGTAGGGACGAAAGAAGGGGTGACGATGGATGGGGATGAAATGAACCGAACTGCCCACGTTCTCTGCGCGCAGTGCAGCGATGAACTCGTCACGCCCGATGCGCAGCACCCCGGGACGCAGCTGAATGACGTACAGATGCCAGGTGTGCCAGTTGCCCGGCCGCTCAAGCGGCAGTTCCACGGCATCGCAATCGCCCATGGCCGCCGACAGGGCGGCGGCGATTTCGCGCCGCTTCTCGAGCAGTCCGTCGATACGGGCCAGCTGCGCCAGCCCGAGCGCCGCGTGCACGTCACTCAGATTGCACTTGTACCCCGGCATCTCCACTTCGTAGTACCACGAGCCACGATCCGCATACCGGCTCCAGCTGTCGCGCGACATGCCATGGTAGCCCAGCAGCCGCAGACGCCGCGCGAGATCGTCGTCGTTGGTGGTGATGGCGCCACCCTCGGCGGTGGTGAGGTTCTTGGTGGCATAGAAGCTGAATGTCGTGGCCCGTCCCTCGCTCCCCAGCCGCCGTCCGGCCACGCGCGCGCCGAACGAATGCGCCGCGTCCTCCACCACGTCGACGCCGCGCTCCGCGGCCAGCGCCACGATCTCCTCGATGCGGCACGCCTGCCCCGCGAAGTGCACCGGCAGCAGCGCGCGCGTCTTTGCGCCCATGCGCGCCCGTATCTCGTCCGGATCCACGCAGAGCGTTTCCCGCTCGATGTCGGCCAGCACCGGCGTGGCGCCGGTGTGGATGATGGCATGAACGGTGGATGCGAATGTGACCGGCGATGTCACCACTTCGTGTCCCGGTCCCACGCCGAGCGCCTTGAGTGCGAGAAACATCGCCTCGCTGCACGAACTCACCGCGATGGCGTTTCCCACCCCGCAGTAATCGCGGATGCGGTTCTCGAACTCCACCGCACGGGGTCCCGATGTGAGCCAGCCGGAGCGCAGCGCGTCCGAAACGGCGGCAATGTCCGCCTCGTCGACCGCCGCCCGGTAGAACGGAAGCGGCGTCTCGCGTACCGGTGTCCCCCCCGCCACCGCGGGCAGCCGTGCGCGCGCAGGTCCCTTCACGGCGTCACGCGCCCTTCCCGCCGCGTCCCGGCCGCGGGTCGAAGAGGTGCGCGTCGGGGATGACCCGGTCGAGTTCCTCGCGGATGCCCGCGTCGTCCTCTTCCCCGGCCAGGCGGCTGAGGCGCGCCAGCGACTCCAGCACGTCGACACCCTGCGGCGGTGCCGGCCGCGCGCGCAGTATGTGCGCGTGCGTGGAGGCCTCCGCGGTCTCGCCGTCGGCGACCAGTGCCTCGTGCAGTTTTTCCCCTGGGCGAAGCCCGGTCCACTGGATGCGGATGTCCACGCCGGGACGATAGCCGTGCAGCGCGATCAGGTCGCGCGCCAGCTCCGAGATTCTGATCGGTTCGCCCATCTTCAGGATGAATATTTCGCCGCCGTCTCCCATGAGCGACGCCTGGACCACGAGCACGCACGCCTCGCGGATGGACATGAAGTAGCGCGTCGCCGCCTCGTGGCTCACCGTGACCGGTCCACCGGTCCGGATCTGGTGCACGAACAACGGCACCACGCTGCCGCGGCTGGCGAGGACGTTGCCGAAACGTACCGAGATGAGGCGCGGTCCCCCCTCTCCGTTGCGCGCGGCCATGAGGTATTCGGCGAAGCGCTTGGACGCGCCCATGACGCCGCACGGCTCCACCGCCTTGTCCGTGGAGAGCATGACCACACGCGAGGTGCCGGCCGCGGTCGCGGCGTCGATGACGTTCTGGGTACCGACCACGTTGTTCTTGATGGCCTCGGCCGGAAACGCCTCCATGTAGTGCACGTGCTTGTGCGCGGCGGCGTGGTAGACGATATCGGGCCGGTGTGCCTCCATCACGCGGCGCAGCGCGCGCGTGTCGCGCACGTCAACGATGGCGGGAACGACCTCCCGTTCCGGGTGGCGCTCGCGCAATTCGTGCTCGATCTCGTAGATCTGGTTTTCGCCCCGGCCCAGCAGCACGAGGCGCGCCACGTCGAAACGCGCCACCTGCCGGCAGATCTCGCCACCGATGGACCCACCCGCCCCCGTGACCAGCACGGTGCGCCCACCCAGGAACGAACCAATCTCACCCTCGTCAAACTCCACCGTCTCCCGCCCCAGCAGGTCCTCGGGCCGCACGTCACGGATCTGCTCCAGGCGCACGGGCCCCTTGACGATCTCGAGCAGACCGGGTGCGATGCGGTAGGGAACGGCGGCGTCGCGGCACAGCGAGACCATGCGCCGAACGAAGTCGCGCCCCGCGGAGGGCACCGCGATCAGGACCTCGTCGGCCGAGAGCGCGCGTACCGCGCCGGGCAGATCGGCGGTGGCACCCACCACCGGCACGCCCTCCACCACGCTGTCGCGCAGGGATGACGCGTCGTCCAGGAAGCCCACCAGCGCAAACTGGTCCGGGGCGCGGTTGGCAATCTCGCGGGCGAGCATGCGCCCCGCCTCACCGGCACCGACAATCAGGAGTTTCTTGGTCATGTCAGAAATCAGCGTAACAGCGAAATCGACTTCGTCACCGACACGCCATTGCCGCTTATGCGCACCAGGTAGTTGCCGCTCCCGGCGTCCGCTCCGGTGCGCGTGGTGAGATCCCACACCGCCTGACCGGACGCATCGGCGGTTTGCGAGTGCACCAGTTCGCCCTCCAGGTTGTAGACTTCGATAGTCACCGGGCCATCGATGTTTTGAATCTTGAGCGCATCGGCTCCCCGCGAGGCGTAGACCGGGTTCGGATACAGGTACACGCGCGACAGGTCCGACGAGGCTGTGCTGGACTCCACCAGATCCACCACCGACAGTCCTCCGTACGTCCCCACGTAGAGCCGGTCGTTGGCGAGGTCCATCCTCAGCACCTGGCAGCTGGCGTGGGCCAGCGGTGAAATGATGTCGAGCGGGTAGCGCAGGCCGGAGAGCGCGATGAACCCCGCCGCGGTGGTATACGCGTCGATGTCGCCTTCGTCGTCGAAGGCGATGCGATTGAGCCCGAAATCGGTGGCCACCCAGAGATTCTGATCGGCGTCGAGCGCCACGTCGCGCACCTGGTCGTTGAGGATGCCAGGGCTGGTGCCGGTGTAGACCGGGATGCGGCGCGTGCTGCCCGACTCGTAACGGAACAGGCCCGCCGAGGTTGCAATCCACAACACGCGGTCGCTGCGCAGCGCGAGCGCGTTCACCTCCGCCTCCGCCGGCAGCCCGTTGCCGCGCGAAACCGGCGTGGCCCAGACGTCGTTGGACGCGTTGCTCAGGTTGGGCCAGTCGTAGCCGCCGTGGCTCCACACCTGCACCCCTACCTCGCGCAGGGCGACGTACGCAAAACTGGAACCGAATTCGACGTCGGTGACGTTGCCCGAGAGCATGCGCGCGTCCTTGCCCGGATTCATCTGGAACCACGCGCTGCGGTCCTCCCTGAGGATCTGGATGCCCCACCACCCGCTGGACGAATAGAACTCGTCGGACAGGAACCAGCGGTTGCCGGCCGGGTCTTCCACCGCGAGTTGCAGATTGAGCGAGCCGAGCCCGTCGCCGCCACCGGAGAGGATGTCGTTGCGCTCCCAGACGTCGTTGCCGTAGTTGGCGTCGCGACCGTCGTCCAGCGTGTCCAGCGGCCTGGGATTGGTGGGGTTGGAGAGCGTGCAGAACCACTTGAGACCGCTGCGATCGGCGAGCAGGGTGACGTTGGAGAACTGGTTGCTGGGCAGCTGGATGCCGGGACGGGAGGAGTTGTAGTTCATCCAGGTCCCCGCCGGTGTCAGCTTGCCCACGTAAAAATTACGGAACGAGGCCCACATCGATCCGTCGATGTCCTGCGAGAGCCGGATCACGTCGTTGGCTCCCGGCGTGTTTGGAAACACATTCTCCATGCTTGTACCGTCAAAACGAATCATGCCTGGACCACGGCGGTCCTGCAGCACGATGCCACCCGCGTACACGTCGCCGTTCGACTCCACGCTCAAGCCCCGCATCAGGTTGGCGCCGTTGCCGCCGGTGAACCCGTAGCGCACCAGCACCGAGTCGGCTCGAAATATCGTCCAGCTCGCGCCGGTGCCGGTGTAGCGGAACAGGTTGCGCGTGCTGCCGCCCCACATGGTGGTCCCGTCCCAGAACAGGGACTGCATGGCGCGCGTGTCGGGTCCGATGTCGGTCCACGAACTGTCCGACGGATCCAGCCGCCAGACGCCGTCGCTGGTGCCCACCCAGATGCGCGAACCGTCCGTGCCCAGCACCGCCGCCTCGGACGGTCCCCCGCTGGGCTGGCGCAGCAGGCCCAGGCGGTCGAGCACCGCGATCCCGCCGTCGGTGGCCATCAATACGACGTCACCGTCCGGCAGCACGTCGTTGACGTCGTCGGCGGGCAGTCCGTCGCGCGCGAAGTAGCGCGCGGAGGCAAAGTCGTTGCGAATCGTTCCCGCGCCCGGCGTGGCGCCGTACACCACATCGGCATCCCACAGCGCCACCGAGTGGATGGAATTGCTGGACAGCCCGTCGATCTGCTCATTGAGCGAGCGCAACAGGGTGAGTCCGTTGGCCGAAAGGCGCACCTTGGCGACGCCGATGTCCTCGGTGCCGATATACAGCAGTCCGTCCGGGGTGAAGGCGAGACAGGTGAGGGCATTGGAGGGCAGGCCGTCGGTGTTGTCAAACTGCTGGAACGTCCCGCGCGCGGGGTCATACACCAGCAGCCCACCGTAGGTCGCCATGTAGAGACGGCCGTCACGCGAGACCACCTCGTTGATCGCGCTGGCATCGATGTGATTGCGCCACGAGAACTGCGCGGCACCCGCGCTGGGGATCAGTGACACCACAACGCCCACCACCAGGGCCGGACACGTCGCGCGTGAAAGAGTCATGGTTCCATCCGTCCGCCATTGGCGGTGATATCCAGCAGGCGGCGGCGGCCCCGGATCATGCGCGCGAGCGTCGCCACCAGTATCTTCGCGTCGTTCATCAGCGACCAGTCCTGCACGTAGGCGGCGTCGCGCACGAACAGATCCTCGCGCCCGATCACGGCCGCCCCCTCGCGCCAATGCCCCGTCACGCCGGGCCGCACTTCGAAGCGCACCCGGCCCACGCGCCCCACGTACCGTGCTTCGCCGGGGGGCAATGGGTACGGTCCCACAATACTCATCTTGCCGATGACGACCAGCCAGAACAGGGGAAAATTGACGAAGTCGGACGGCCCATCCGTCCGGCCGCTCCCCGCAATGGGGAGGGCGAGGGGCTCCCCGCGGGCTCCCAGGCGCTCCAGCACCGTGAACGGCTTGCGCGCCCGCGAAAAAGCGTACAGGGAGTATAGCACATGGAACGGCGCCGAGACCACGGCGAAGACCGTCCCGGTCACCAGGTCGAGCGCGCGTTTGGCGAAGCGGTCCAGCAGGTAACGCGTGTCGCGCGGAAAGAAGATGATGGGCCTCCCCTGCAACTCCGACACCCGGGCCTGGTGGAACACCAGTGTCGCGTAGCCGGTGAGCATGGTGACGTCGATGACGCGGCGGCGGCCCATGGCCACCACTTCGGCCAGCTGCGCGTCCGACACCGATCCCGGCAACACAACCACCTGCTGCAACCGGTAGCGTTCCACGATCTTCTCGAGGTCCTCCAGCGGTCCCAGCGTGCCGGTCAGGATGCTATCACTCTGCCCCGCCGTGTCGACGATTCCCACCACGTCGAAGCCGAGTTCGTCGTCCTGCATGAGCTTCAACTCGATGTCACGCGCCTCCGCCTTGGGCCCTACCACGCACACCCGCTTCAGGTCCACCTTGAGCACCAGCAGGCGGCGGTGCAGCCGGCGCACACCGTAGCGCAGCAGCCAGTCGAACAGAATCGCAAATGGCACCATGAACGCAACCACCATGCGCGAATAGGTGCGGATCTGTGACAGGTAGGTGCTGGTCATGAGCAGGACGGACGCGAACACGATGGCACGGCCGATGAGAAAGAGCTCGTCCACCGGTCGCGTCTCGCGACGGATGCGATACAACCCCAGCGCGAGGAAGGTGAACACGAACAGCAGATTCTCGAAGACGACGAACCGCTCGTAGGCCTGCACCGGGAACATGGGGTTGGTGAACAGCGTCCCCAGCGCCACGCGCAGGTAGTACGCGGCCAGGAAGGCAGCGTTGAACGCGACCACGTCGAGCAGCAGAAACAAGACCACCTTGCCCACTTCGCGATAGCGCTTCAGGAAGTAGAAGAGTGCGTTCCACTTCTCGTAGTAGCGGAAGAGGCTCACCAGATGCGCCACGAAGGAGCGGTTCAGCACCGCCTGCGCGCTCTCGCGCTGGTAGCCGTGTTCCACCACCGCGTCGGCAACGTAGTAGACGCGGAGTCCCTTCTGCGCCATGCGGTAGCACCAGTCCACGTCCTCGAAGTACAGAAAGAAGCGCTCGTCCATCATACCCACACTGTCCACCGCCTCCCGCCGCACCAGCATGGCCGCGCCGATGAGCCAGTCCACCTGCCGCGTGGAGGCATGGTCGAAGTCCAGCATGAGGTGCTCGCGCACCGCGCTCTCGTCGCGGAAGATCTTCCCCAGCGGGGTACGCCGCATCAGCAGCACGCGGAAGGTATAGAAGCGCCGGCAGGAGAGCTGCACGGTACCGTCGTGGAACACGAGCTTCGGGCCCACGATGCCCGCGTCCGGCGTGCGCTCCATGAAGTCCACCAGCTTCTGCACCGACCCACGCCGCACCACCGTGTCGGGATTGAGGATGAACAGGTAGCGACCGCGCGCGCGCCGGATGCCGATGTTCACGCCCTTGGAATACCCCAGGTTCTCGCGCCCCGCGTGCAGCGTGGCCCACGGATAGCGTTCACGCACCACATCCGGCGTGCCGTCCGCGCTGGCGTTGTCCACCACCACCACCTCCAGCATCCCGGCCGCGGCCTCGGCGGCCAGCGAATCGAGACAGGCACCGATGACGCCGGCGCTGTTGTAGGTGACGATGATGACCGAGGTTTGCACCGCTCAGGGAATCCTTCTGAAGATCGACGCGAAACGCAGCTTCCACACCATGAAGGCCGCCTCCCACACGATGCGCCGGGACATCTTGGAGGTTCCCACCAGGCGATCGGTGAAGACGATGGGGATTTCCACCATGCGGTAGCCGCGCTTCCACACGTGAAAATTCATTTCGATCTGAAAGGAGTATCCGTCGCTGCGCACGTCCTGCAACGGCAGGGCCGCAAGCACCTCGCGCCGGAAGCATTTGAATCCGCCGGTGGCATCGTGCAGGGGAAGCCCGGTGATGATGCGCGTATAGATGTTGGCGGACACGCTGAGGATCAGCCGCGAGAGCGGCCAGTTGACAACGGTGACGCCGCGCGCGTAACGCGAACCGATCACCAGGTCGAAGTCGGGAATGCGCGCGAGGAACTCCGGAATCGCGCTGGGGTTGTGCGAGAAATCGGCGTCCATCTCGAATATGTAGCGTGCGTCGGTATGCGCGAGCGCCCAGGTGAACCCCGCTATGTAGGCACCACCCAGGCCCGCCTTCTCGGGCCGGTGCAGCACGTGCAGGCGCGGCTCGCGCCTGGCCCATTCGTCCACGAAGGTCCCGGTGCCGTCGGGAGAGTTGTCGTCCACCACCAGGATGTGCAGATCCAGCGGCAGCGCCAGCAGCGCGTCCACCAGCCGCGCGATATTCTCGCGCTCATTATAGGTGGGAACTACAACGAGCGTTTCCACCGCGCTCCCTTTCGGCGCGTGACCCACGACGCCACCAGCACCAGCAGCGTGAGTACGAAAGCGCCGATCGAAATGCCGGCGCTCTTCTCGATCAACGAGCGGTCGTAGACGAAGACCACCTCGTGGTGTCCGGCCGGCAGCGCCAGCGCGCGCAGCACGCCGTTGGCGCGCAACACCTCGACGGGCGCACCGTTCACCGTGGCCTTCCAGTCGGGATAGAACACCTCGCTCACCACCAGGAGGCCGGGGCGGTCCATGTCCACCGCGAAGGCCACCTCGTCCATGGTGCGGCGGGTCTCGACCGCCGCGGCACTGCTGTCCCCCGCCTCGGGGCGCAGCGGCGGCTCGCGATCCAGGTACACCATTCGCCTCGGATCGAACCCGGGCTGCGCGATGGCCTCCAGCACCTGCTCGGAACCGGCCACGCGGTAATCGCCCACCACCCACGCGCGCGGCAGCGCACCCGTATTCTCGTAGATGGCCCGCGGCTGGCCCTCGAAATCGCGCCCCGTCCACAACGGTTGCAGCTGCGGGTGATCGGGCAGGCGCGCCCCCGCCACCACGTAGCGCACGTTCATCATGTCCAGCAGCGCGAAGCTGCCGTTGGCCAGCGCGCCGGCAAAGGCGGGCAGGAATGCATCGTACGCCGAAAGCTTGGCCGGGTGGTACCCGCCCACCGACGAGATGTCGAACACCATGAACCGGTTGGACGCGAACAGCGCCGAGAAGGGCCGCTGCGGGCTGTCCATGGGAAACACGCGGAACGTCCCCTCCTGCTGCTGCAGGAAGGTCATCATGTCGTCTGTCTGCAGATAGCGCTGCGTGTCGGGTTTGTCACGGATGATGCGGTACGCGTCGTGGGAGCGGAATACCTCGGGGTGGAGGATGAAGCGATCCACACGGTGGTAGTCCACCGCGCCCAGCAGCAGCACCAGCAGGCACAGCGTTACCGCGCTCATCCTGCGCATCGATGCGAACGCGAACACGGCGGCGGCGAGTGTCAGGGCGAGCAACCCGATCTGCACGAAGTCCGCCGCGATGAAGCCACCCGCCAGCCGCGCCACCATGCGCTGCTCCTCGGGGTTCTGGGTGGCGCGCACCTTTCCCGCAGCCGCCGACACGAATCCGTCCGTCCAGTACCCGTGCGAGAAGATCGCCACCAGGAAGAGCACCCCCGCCGCCATCAGCCCGCGCAGGGCCCAGCGGCGCAACTGCGTGCGGTCGCTGCGGATCAACGCGTCCAGTCCCGCCGCGAACAGTCCGATCACGGCCAGTTGCTGCACGATGAGGATCATCACCGGCACGCGGAACTTGCTGAAGTAGGGCAGGAACTTGAAGAGCAGGTCGTAGACCGGCGGAAAGAACTTGCCGAAGGAGACCACCGTGGCAAACAGGGCGACGAAGGCGAGAAACAACACCCAGCGCGTGCGCGCAGCGAACAGGGCGACGAGCGCAAATGCACTCACCACGATGCCCAGATAGTTGGGGTAGTCGGTGAACGGCATGTGGCCGAGGTAGAGTTCCTTGCCGAAGCCGTAGGAGAACGGCGCCACGAAGGTGAGCGTCTCCGCGGGGTGCAGGCTCCACGAGGTGGCGTAGCCGTAGTCCAGGCCGCCCGCCGCGGATGCGCCGCGGATGGAGTACTGCGCGTAGTCGTGCACCGGCAGGTAGAGCACGGCGCACATGGCCAGCGACAGCGCGACGATCACCGCCAGCGCTCCGGCGGCGAAACCGCTCCCGGCCAGCGCGCGCCCCGGCGCGCGCTCGCGCAGTCCGTCGACGATGCGCGCGGTGCCGAAGAACAGCAGGTGCAGCCCCACCAGCAGGTAGGTGTAGTAGCTCACCTGCAGGTGACCGCGCAGCATCGAGAAACCGAGCACCAGCGCGAGCGCGGCCCCGTTGGCGACCAGGCCCTTTCCCCGCCAGATGCGGTCCCAGAACAGCAGCGCGAAGGGCAGGTAGGCGACCGCGCACGCCTGGCTGCCGTGGCCGTTCGCACCCACCGCCACCAGGTTCGGCATCCACATCATCAGCACGCCGGCCACGATGGCCGCGGCACGGGTGACACCGCGGTCGGCCAGCAGCAGGTAGGTGCCCAGGCCGGTGAGAAAGGTGTGGAAGAGCAGCCAGGTGTACTCCGGAAAGAAGAGCGCGCGGCGCAGAAAGCCGACCACGAAGTTGACCGGGTAGATCCAGGGCGTGTACGACAGGCTGCCGAAGCTGGGCATGCCCGAAAACAGGTAGGGGTTCCACACCGGATAGGAACCGGCGGCGAGTGCCTTCTCCCCCACCGCGGCGAAGCTCGCCGCGGCCTGGTTGTCGCTGGCGAAGAACACCTTCCCGCCGAACACGAGTTCGCGGTACAGGAAGGCGATGGCGAGCATCATCACCGCGGCCGCCACGAGGAACACCCCTTTCGGGGTGTACAGGAAGCGGATCCCGGAGGACCCGGTGGCCGCCACGTCGGGGCGCGGCTTCGCGGCCGCAGCCCGGTTGGATCTGGAACTCTTTGCGGGCATAGGAACGACGGTGGCCGCGATGATACCACACTCACCGCCCGCCACAAATTGCGTTTTTTAAAGGGCTTGCTCGCCCGGTGCCCCCGCCGCGGCGGCCAGGATGGCCCCGGCACACCGGCTCCACGCGAATTCCCCCGCCCGGGCCCGGATGGCCTGCGCCATGCGCCCCCCCGCCTGCTCGGAGAAGAAGCGGACCATGGCCGCGGCCAGTGCCCCGGTATCCCCCGGGGCGACCACGTAACCGGTGACCCCGTCCGCCACCACGTCGGGCAACCCCCCCACCGCGGTCACGATGACCGGGCGCTCGAAGCTGAACGCGGTCTGCACGATGGCGCTCTGGGTGGCGCTCACGTAGGGCAGTACCACCACGTCCGCCGCGCGGAAGAAGCCGCCCACCGCCTCGTTGGGAACGTAGCGGTCCACCACGCGCACGCGCGCTTCGATGCCGAGGGAGCGGATGCGCGCGTCGTAGGGCGCGCGCGGCTCGTAGAACTCGCCCACCACCAGCAGCGTGCCGTCGATCTCCTCCGCGCACAGCGCGAACGCGTCGAGCAGCGCGCCCAGCCCCTTGTAGGGTCGCACCAGCCCGAAGAACAGCACCACGTTGCCGTCCACGCCCAGGCGGGCGCGCGCGGTGGCGCGGTCCTCGGCGTTGCCGCCGAACAGGTCGAAGACCGGCATGGGATTGAACTTCACCACCGCGTCCGGTGTGAGCGCGGCGAGCGTTCGCCCGTCCTCGCGCGACTGCACCACGAAGGCGTGCGCACCGGCCAGCCCCCAGCGGGTCAGCACGCGGTCGATGGGGCTGGATTCGTGCGGAAGCACGTTGTGGCAGAGGAACACGATGCGCGCCTGCGAGCGTCGGCGGATTCGCCGGCACATGGCCCGGAACGCGGGCGCAAAGAACGGATGCCACCACTGGAACACCACCACGTCGGGCGCGAACGCGAGTACGTCGTCCGCGGCGCGCCGCCATGAGAACGGGTTGATGGAGTCGATCACGCGTGACGACGCAACCGGCAGTGTCGACGCGCTTTCGTCGAACTGGGTGCGGCCGGGAAACAGGAATCCAGGGTAGAGGCGGGAGAAGCCGGTGACATGCACCGCGTGCGATCCGCTCAGTTCCCGGGCCAGCATGGCGGTGAAGTGGCTGATTCCCCCGCGGTAGGGGTGCACCGGCCCGACCAGGCAGATCCTCATGCGCCGGATGGGCGCGCCGCGTCCGCCGGGGTGTGGCGGCCGCGCACGTCGTACTCCTTGAATGCGTACACTGCCTCGCGCGCGCCGCGGGCGGTGATCAACTCCGCCAGCAGGCCGATGGATGCAATCTGCAGCGCGACGATGATCAGTACGAAACCGAGCAGCATGATGGGCCGCACACGCAGTCCGTCCCCCGCAATCCACTGCACCAGGAAGAAGACCTGCGGGGTGAGCCCCAGCGCGAACAGCACCACCGCGATGCGCCCAAAGAAGTGCAGCGGGTTGAGCGCGCGGCGCGTGACGAACATGGTGGTGACCAGGTCGAAGAACCCGTTGAGAAAGCGGCGCGCTCCGTACTTGCTCTTGCCGTACTTGCGCTTGTAGTGGCGCACGCCGATCTCATCCACGCGAAACCCTTCCCACGCCGCCAGCGCCGGGATGAAGCGGTGCAGTTCGCCGTACACGGTGATGGCGTCGGTCACCTCGCGGCGGTACATCTTGAGCCCGCAATTGAAGTCGTGCAGCTTGATGCCGGTGACGGCCGAGGTGGTGGCGTTGAACAGGCGCGAGGGGAGCGTCTTGGAGGGCGGGTCCTGGCGGTTGGTCTTCCACCCCGACACCAGGTCGGCCCCGCCTTCGATCTTGCGCAGCAGCGCGGGAATCTCCGCCGGGTCGTCCTGCAGATCGGCGTCGATGGTCACCACGAAGTCGCCGTCGACGGCACGGAAGCCCACCTGCAGCGCGGCGGACTTGCCGTAGTTGCGGCGAAAACTGATCACGCCGACGCGCGGCGACTTGCGGGCCAGCTCGCGCAGCACCGCCACCGTGCGATCGGTGCTGCCATCGTCCACGAACACGTACTCGTAGTCGCAGCCCATCTGCGCCATGACGGCTTCGATCTGCTCGTACAGCTCGGGCAGACTGTCCTGCTCGTTGTAGCACGGCACCACCAGGGAGATCTTCATGGCGTGTCCCGCCCGTCGAGGCGCCGCAGCAAGGCCTCCACCCATTCCGCCTCGCGCGCGATTCCGTCTTCCAGGGCCACGGTGGGCCGGTACCCGAGCGCCGTCTCGGCGGCGGAGATGTCCGCGTAGGTGTGCATCACATCGCCCTTCTGAGATTCTCCGTAGCGCGCGTCCACGGTGCGACCGGTAACGTTCGCGATCACATCGATCACGTGATTCAGCGTCACCCGGCTGCCGCCGCCGATGTTGAATACCGCCGCGGGGCCCTGGTACACAGCGGCGGCGACATTGGCCGCAACCGCGTCGTCAACGAAGGTGAAATCACGCGTCTGCGCGCCGGAGCCGTACACCTCCACCGGCGCCCCCTCCAGCGCGGCGCGGATGAAGCGGTGGAACGCCATGTCGGGCCTCTGCCGCGGGCCGTACACGGTGAAGTAGCGCAGGCACACCACCGGGACGGCGTAGTTGGCGCCGTACAACATGCACAGCGCCTCGCCCGCCAGCTTGGTCACGCCGTACGGCGAGCGCGGTTGCACGGGGTGATCCTCGCGCATCGGCAGCAGCGCGGTGTCACCATAGACCGAACTCGAGCTGGAGTAAACGAGTTTGACGCCGGCATGCCGTCGCAGGGCCTCGCACAGCAACTGCGTGGCGCGGATGTTGTTCTCGATGTAGTGCTCGAACTCGCTCCCCCAGCTGCGGCGCACGCCGGCCTGCGCGGCCAGGTGAAAGACCGCCGATGCCCCCTCCAGCAGGGCATCCAGATCGGTGGCGGTGAGGGATTCCTCCACCAGACGGAAGCCATCGTGCGAGGAAAGGCGGGAGAGGTTGTCGCGCTTGATGCGGACGTCGTAGTAGTCGGTGAGGCAGTCGATACCCGTCACGGAACGGCCGCTTGCAAGCAGCGCCTCGCTGAGGTGGGAACCGATGAACCCCGCTGCCCCGGTGACGACTACACGCTGCGCCATGACCGCCAGCTACTGTTCCTTCGTTCCCTGCTGCATCTGACCGTCGAAGTCTTCCAGCATCTGCTTGACCTCCTGGTCCCCGGGGTGCCGGGCGAGCCAGTCGGCGAGATAGGCCCGCGCGCGCGGGTACATGCCCCCGCGCACACTCAGCGTATAGCCCATCATCACCAGGTCCTGGCTGTCGGGATCCTCGCGCAGGATGGGGTCGATCAAGTCGAGCGCCTTCTCGTAGTCACCCAGGCGCTCGTACACCCCGGCCAGGCGGTACATCAGCTGCAGGTCGCCGGGGCTGTTGCGCAGCGCATCCATGTAGTACTGAATGGCACCCACGGTGTCGCCCGCGTCCAGGTAGTACAGGCCAAGCAGCTGCCGCGGGGGTTCCAGGCGCGGGGAGATCTGTCCGGACACCTCCATGTAGCGCAGGGCGGTGGCGTAGTCGCCCGCCTTGTGCTTCTCGTAGGCAAGCTGCACGAACGCGGCCGAGTAATTCTGGATCAGATGTTCGATGTATGGCTGCAGGTAGAGGCTCTTGTCGCGCTTCCAGTTCGCGTCGAGAATGCCGCCGTAGCTGTACTGGTTGACGATGCAGTCCTCCAGCTTGTCCACGTTCACCATGTTGTCGCCCTTGCGCGGCACCACCTTGTAGGCCAGCCCCTCCATCTCGAGGATCTCGCGGTAGGGGGCGAAGGTCGACGACGGAATCGTCACCGCAAAGTAGACGGGCCGCTGGAACTTGTTGGTGCGCAGGATGTGGTCAACGGCGAGATCCCGCACCAGCAGCCAGCCGTCCTTGCCCGGCACCGGAACCAGCTGGTCGATCTGGTCGTCCGTCCACGCGATGGGCACGCGGGGTTCGTTGTCCCGGCACTGCTTGATGTACCACGGCGTGTTGAGCAGGCTCAGGTTCACCACCCGCACGTCCTTGCGATAGCCCTCCACCTCCTGGATGAACCATAACGGGAAGGTATCGTTGTCCCCGTTGGTGAACAGGACCGCGTTGGGCTCCAGGCACACCAGCATGTTGCGCGCGTACTCCGCGCAGGTGCGATTGCGGGAGCGGTCGTGCGTAAAGTAATGCTGCGACATGGTGGTGAACGGCATGGCGGCGAACAGCACCGCCAGCGCCACCGTGGCGGGCACCGGGTTGCGCGAACGGGCGAACATGCCCTTCAGCTCGTTCAGCACGCTGGCGGCACCGATGCCGATGAAGACGGCAAAGTAATAGAACGCCGAGGAGTAGAAGTAATCGCGTTCGCGCACCTCGCTGTCCGAGAAGTTCAGGAAGATGATCAGGCCCAGGCTCATGACCATCAGGGTGACGAACAGCATGACGAACGTCTTGCGGTGGCGGGAGTACTGATCCACCATTCCCCACACCCCCAGGCCCACCGGCAGCAGCGAGCCCAGGTTGAGCTGGCCCACGTAGGCCTGGAACATCTGGAACTGGGCCTGGAAGTACCCGTTGAAGTGCTGGAACTGGAACAGGTAGCTGGCCTTGCGATTGACGATGCTGGTGGGCGGGTACTGTTCGCGGCGCACCACCGCGTACAGCGCGCGCCACGTCTCCGGGTCGCCCTCGTCGATGGCGGGGTTGTGCATGGAACGGATCAACAGCACCAGGTGGACGGACAGGCCCAGCAGGAACAGTCCGGCACACACCGCCGCGAACGGCTTGCCCCGGCTGTAGAGCCAGATGATCACAATGGCCAGCACGCCCAGCAGGAACAGGGTGAACCCGCCGTTGCGGTAGATGGTGGCGTCGGCGATGAAGACACCCAGCGTCGCGCTGGCCACGAACCACTCCAGCAGGGAGAAGGGGCGGTCCTTCGACATCAGCACGAAGAAGAAGATGCCGGAAAAGACCAGCACCGTGCCCAGGTGGAAGCCCACACTCAAGGCCAGCAGATAGAAGATGAGATAGATGAACGACGTCGAGCGCGGCGTCTTGGGCATGTCGCCCCACTTGATGGCCAGCCACGTCATGAAACCCATGAACGCGTTGCTCATCCCGTACACTTCCGCCTCGATCGAGTTGGTCCAGTATGAGTCGCTGAAGGTGAGGAACAGCGCGCCGGTCAGCGCGCCGCCGATCCGCACGACGCCATCGGCCAGGGTCTGGCTCCTGCCGGCCATGTCGTCGAAGAAGCGCACCGCAAGCGCATAGACGAACAGCACCCCCGCCGCACCGCAGAACGCGGACAGCAGGTTCACCCGCTGCGCGATGGACAGGAACCAGAACGGCAGCAGGCACGCCACCTTGGCCACCAGCACGTACAGCGGCGTGCCCGGTGAGTGCGGCACGCCCAGGATGTGCGCCGAGGCGATGAACTCGCCGGAGTCCCAGAAGCTCGACGTCCCCTCCATGGTGCTCGCATAGAGCAGGAAGGAACCCAGGAAGGCCAGCAGCCCCCCGGCCCAGAAGAGTCTGCGCAGGGTTCGCTGGAGGGCCGGTGCCGGCGAAGCGGCGTTGTTCGGTTGATTCATTCGTTGTGCGGCGGAGATCGGTCCGCCGTCCGGTGGCGCGCCGGTGGGAACGCGGGATGTCCTTTGTATGCAGCACCGCCCGGGTTGGTTCCCGGGCGGCCGGCGCGAGCTACAAGCTACCCGACCCCCGTGGGGCGATCAAGCGCGAAAAGAAGGAGAACCCGGGGGGCCTCCCACCCGTCGCGCCAGAAAGAACCCCAGGCCCACGAGGCTGGCCAGCACCGAGATGATGTAGGTGACGAATTCCATCGCAAACGCGTCGGTGCGGCCGATGCCCGCCTGGGCGAACAGGAGGATGCCGAGCCCCTCGCGGATCCCGAGCCCGTTGATGGTGACGGGCGGAATCATGGCCAGGCTCAGAATGGGCACGAACACGAAGAACTGGCACAGGACGTGGAAGTCCATGGTGACCCCCATCGCCATTCCCACCAGAACGTGCGTCAGCACACGCAGCATCTGGATCAGTATGGAGAACGCGACCAGCCGCGCCACCAGCGCGCGGCGGCCCTTGAAGGGCGAGAGATGGTCGATGATGGACGTGATGCGCCGGTCGAGCGCCAGTGGGCGCACGCGCAGCACCGCACGGCGGAACGCGTTTCCCAGCGGACGGAAGAAATAGAACCCGATGGCCGGCAGCATGCACGCGGCGAACAGCGCCAGGTAGTACGCGTACGGCGTCGGCTCCCGCGCGATCAGGAACAGGTCCGCCGCGATTGCGAGCACACACAGGCTGAACACGCCCAGCAGGCGATCCAGCAGGGTCACCGCGATCACATGGTAGACACTACCGCCCAGCCGTGTGACGTCATACACCTTGACGGCGTCGCCCCCGATGTTGGCGGGGAGGAAGTTGTTGAAGAACAGGCCCACGTTGTAGAAACCGAAGGTGCGTGCGCGGCCGGCAGAGATTCCACCCGCGCTGAGCAGCACGTGCCACTGCAGCCAGCCGGCCACGTTGCTCACCACGAACACCGCCACCGCCGACACCAGCAGCACCGGGTCCATGGTGCGGATCAACCGCTCCAGCTCCGGCAGCGAGATCTTGCGCAGCAGGAACACCATGAGCCCCGCGCTCACCGCGATCTTCACCGTCCAGCGCAGCAGCCCGCCCCCGACTCCCCTGGTACCGGCGTGGGTGGTGCTCATCGGGCATCCCGCAGGAAGCGTGTTTCCATTTCGTCCGCCGTACGGTCCCAGGTAAGCGAACCCGCCCACGACAGGGCCGCCTGAGACATGCGCGCGCGCAGGGCGTCGTCGCGCAGCAACTCGAGCGCGCGCTTCGCGAACGCGTCGCTGTCCCCCGGCGGAACCAGAAAGCCGGTTTCCCCGTCGCGGATGGAATCGCGCAACCCGGGGCTGTCGCTCCCCACCACCGGCACCCCGCACGCGTTGGCCTCCACCACCGTGAGCCCCCAGCCCTCCTTGGGGCTCGCGTTGAGCACCACGTGGCAGCGGTTCAACGCGAGCACGATGTCGCCCGCGGGCATGTGTCCGGCGAATTCCACCGCATCGCCCAGCCCCAGCCGGCGCGCGAGTTCCCTGAGCGCGGGCAGCTCGGGGCCGTCACCGATGATCAGCAGGCGCGCGTTCGCCATCGCCTCGCGCACGCGGACGAACGCGCGGATCACCACGTCGATCGCCTTGTAGCGGCGTGCGCGGCCGAGGTGAACCAGGGTGGGGTGTTCGTCGCGGCCCGCGTCCGGGATCACCCGGTAACGCTCGTGGTCCAGCCCGCACAGCACCACGTCCACGTTGCCCGCTGGAACCCCGCGCGCCACCAGATCGTCGCGCGTGCTGGGGGAGATCACCACGAATCGACAACCACGATAGACACGCGGGATGAGTCTCTCCCACAGGTAGACATACGACGCGAACACGGGATTGGTCTCGCGAAACACGGTGGTGCCGAACAGGTGCGGAATCACCGGCATCACCGGCAGGCGGGTGAACCATGGCATGAAGAACGGGATCTTGTTGATGTCCTCGATGATGAGGCTCGCGGGGTCGCGCCGCAGGTGCGCGCGGGCCGCGAGCGGCAGCACGAAGTTTGCGTTCCACCACGCGCCACGCCGGATGACCCGGATGCCATCCACGGCTTCCTCCGCGGGCGCCCCCGCGAACCGCGTGGCGAAGAGCGTCGCGCGGTGCCCGCGCGCAACCATGCGCGTGAGGATCTCGTGCAGATGCACCTCCGCCCCGCCGGCCTCCGGATTGCGAATGTCGCGCCAGTTGAGGGCGACCAGATCGAGCCTGCGATCCGCGCTCATGCCTTGCGGCCCAGACACCCGATCACCATGGACGTGGCCAGCCGCACGCCCTGCGGAACGGCGCCGCGCAGCGACGCGCGCGCGCGCGCCATGGCGGGCGACGACAGCGGATACATGGGCAACCGCACCCCCACCTTGAGCAAGGTACGACGCACGCCGCGGTACCAGACGGGCGGAAACAGGTTTTCGCCGTAGAACCCCTCCACCGTGAACCCGGCGCGTTCCATCAGGCCGCGCAGTTCACCCGCGCTGAACTCGGTCTCCCAGCCGGCGAACCAGCGGTCGGCGGCCATCAGCGCGTGCTTCATGGCGGTGTAGTAGTGATAGCGCTGTGGCACGTCCACCAACAGGCAGCCTCCCGTGCGCAGCACCCGGTGGTTCTCCGCCAACAGATCCAGCGGCTGGCGGAAGTGTTCCAGCAGCCCCTGGTGAAACACAATGTCGAACGACTCGTTCGCAAACGGCAGCGCGAGCGCGTCACCACACACGATGCGCAACCGGTCGCCGGCGGCGGCACGCGTCAACTCCAGAGACTCGTCGGAGTAGTCCACCGTCCACACCTCGGCGCCGCGCGACGCGAGGTCCAGGCTGTCGCGTCCCGTCCCCGCGCCGACCTCCAGGACGCGCCGGCCGCGCACATCCAGCTGCGACACCAGGTACGCCACCAGGCGCCCGTCGTTGGCGTAGGTGTCCTCGAGCCCGGGCGAGGTGGCCCAGAACCGGTCCCAGTGCCGTCTTTCGGAGGAACGTTTCATGCGGGGTACAACGGGGTGGCTCAGTAGCCGATCAACAGGCGCTCCGCCAGAACCGGCGGCAGGCCCGCCTTGAGGATCTTCTCCGCGGCCTTCTCGCGGTCATAACGCACGCGCACCAGGCGCACCGAATCGCGCTCGTCGTTGAACACCACATACGAGGCGTCGGGGTTGCCGTCGCGGGGCTGCCCCACGCTCCCCACGTTCATCACGTAGCGGTGCTGCTTCGGGTCGAGCATGAGCGCCTCGTCGGAAGGGTAACGCTGTGCACTGCCATCGTCGCAGAATACCACCGGCGCGTGCGAGTGTCCGATGAAGGCGAGCCGGTGCGGCGCCATGGCGTCGAAGGCGCGCTCCGCGCCGAGTCCGTCGAGAACGTACTCCCAGTGCTCGGGGTGATAGGGCGAGGCGTGCACCGCCATGAAACGCGGGTTGTCGCGATACTCGTACGGCAGCGTGCGCAGGAACTCGGTGTTCTCCGCGGTGAGGTTGCCGGCGCTGTACTGGATGCCCTCCAGGGCCACCTCGTGGAAGAACACCCGCTCGCGCTCGTCCACCACCGCAGCGTCGTGATTGCCGCGCAGGCACACCAGCGGATCGAGACCACGCACGGTTTCCACGCACTCGTTTGGATTCGCCCCGTAGCCGATGACATCTCCCAGGCAGACGTACGCGCCAACGCCCTGTTTTTCGGCGTTGGCGAGAATCGCCAGCAGGGCCTCGAGGTTTCCGTGGATGTCGGAGAAGATGGCGTACTTCACACACTTTCCTTCCTGAACTCGCGTACCATGCGATCCAGCAGTCCGTTGACGAAGCGCCCGGCGTCATCCGAGCTGTACCGGTGGGCCACCTCGATGGCCTCGTCGATGATCACCTTTGCCGGCACCTCCGGAAAGTACAGTACTTCGGCGAGGGCGAAACGCAGGATGTTGCGGTCCACCAGCGACACCCGCTCCAGTTCCCAGTTGTCCAGCACGGAACGGATGATGTGGTCGAGATCGGCGCGTTTCTCCATCGTCATCAGGAAGAGGTCGCGCGCGTGGGTCGCCGTTGCGTCGGAGGGGGCACGCCGCATGATCTGCTCGTCCACGATCTCCAACGCCCCGCGGTCGGAGAACTCCGCCTCGTACAGCGCCTGCAGCACCATCTCCCTCGCTCTGCGTCTTTTGCCCATGACTACGACCGAAACTGACTCATCAGTTCCACCAGCGCCACGGCGGCGTTCCAGCCCGCGTTGCCGTGCTTGCCGCCCGCGCGGTCGATCGCCTGTTCCAGCGTATCGGTGGTCAGCACGGCCAGCGTCATCGGCACCCCGCTCTGGAGCGCGGTGGACTCAATGGCCTGCGTCACCGTGCGCGACAGCACGTCATAGTGATCCGTCTCGCCGCGGATGATCGCCCCCGCCCACACCACGCCGTCCGCGTGCTTCTCGCGCGCAACCTGCGCCGCGAGTTGCGGAACCTCGAACGCGCCCGCCACCCAGTATACCGCGATGTCAGCGTCGGCAACACCATGAGCCCGCAGGCTCTCCACCGCACCCTCAACCAGGCGCCGGGTCACCACCTCGTTGAAACGGCTCGCCACCACCGCCACCCTGCGGCCGCTCGCGTCCAGCCGGGCGCGCTTCTCAGTCGCCACTGCGTATCTCCTCCGCCCTCGGCACACCCAGTTGCTGGTTGAGCATGTGGCCGAGCTTGTCCCGCTTGACCTCCAGGTAGCGGCGGTTGACCTCGTTGGCGATGATCTCGATGGGGACGCGGTCCACGATCTCCAGGCCGTAGGCCGACAGCCCCACCACCTTGCGCGGGTTGTTGGTCAGGAGCCGGATCTTGCCGAGACCCAGGTCGGCCAGAATCTGGGCACCCAGCCCGTAGTCCCGCAGGTCGGCGGGGAAGCCCAGCGCCTCGTTGGCCTCGACGGTGTCGTGGCCGCGGTCCTGCAGCGCGTAGGCGCGGATCTTGTTCTCCAGGCCGATGCCGCGCCCCTCCTGGTTCATGTAGACCAGCACCCCGCGGCCCGCGCTGTCGATCTGCGCCAGCGCGTGGGTGAGTTGCGGACCACAGTCGCAGCGCAGCGAACCGAACACGTCGCCGGTGAGACAACGCGAATGGACGCGTACCAGGATGGGTTCGTCGCGCTGGATGGTCCCGCGCGTGAGCGCGACGTGGTTGATGCCGCTGGCAATGCTGCGGTACAGGTGCAGGCGGAATTCGCCGTGCTCGGTTGGAAAGTCGATTTCCTCGATCTTCTCCACCAGCTTCTCCCTGCCACGACGGAAGGCGATGAGGTCGGCGATGGTCACGATGTTGAGTTTCAGTTCTTTCGCGATCTGCGTGAGCCGCGGCAGACGCGCCATGGAACCGTCCTCATCGAGCACCTCGCACAGCACCCCCACCGGCGCGAGTCCCGCGAGACGCGCCAGGTCGACCGCGGCCTCGGTGTGGCCGGCGCGGCGCAGCACGCCACCCGGCCGGGCGACGAGTGGAAAGATGTGTCCGGGCCGCGCCAGGTCCGCGGGACGGGTCTTCTCGTCCACCAGCGCGCGGATGGTCGCCGCGCGGTCGTGCGCGCTGATCCCGGTGGTGGTCCCACCCACCTTGTCCACCGACACGGTGAACGCGGTTCCGAGCTTGCACGTGTTGTGCTCGGCCATGGCGTTGAGTTCGAGATGCGCGGCGCGCTCCTCGGTGATCGGCGCACAGATCAAGCCGCGCCCGAAGCGCGCCATGGAATTGACCAGTTCGGGTGTGACCTTCTCGGCGGCGAAGATCATGTCCCCCTCGTTCTCACGATCCGCGTCGTCGACGACGATCACGATGCGGCCGTTGCGAATGTCCTCGATTGCCTGGTCGATGCTGCAGAACGGACTCATGGATGCTCTCTCCTCCGCCGCGTGCTGGCGCGGCCGTCTGGACTACTGCGAGGGCGCGGGCTGCGCACGACGCACGAATTCCTGCACGTATTTTGCGATCACGTCCGCCTCGACGTTCACGGGCGTTCCCGCCCGGTACCCCCCGATGATGGTGGCGCCGACGGTGTGCGGAACGATGGCAACAGTGATTTCGCCGCCGCCACACAACGACGCGATGGTCAGGCTCACACCGTCGATGGCGATGGACCCCTTCTCGACGCAAAGTTCGTAAACCTTCGGGGGCAGCGCCACTCTCAGGGTGCCGCCGTTGGCGTCGTGCTCCCAGGCGCTGACGCGGCCGACCCCGTCCACGTGCCCCTGCACGATATGGCCGCCGAAGACCCGCGCCGCCGTCACCGGCGTCTCCAGGTTGACCCCGTCCCCCGCCGCCAGTGCGCCCAGCGTGCTGCGCGCGAGCGTCTCACCCACCGCGGTCGCATCGAAACCGGTTGCGTCCGCACGCTCGGCGGTGAGGCACACACCGCTTACCGCCACGCTGTCCCCCACCCGCAGCCCGGCCGCGATCTCGGGCGGGACCGCGATGCGCAGGCGCCGCACGCCGCCCTCGTCGCTCACACGTTCCACGCGGCCCACGAACTCGATCAGTCCTGTAAACATGCGTCACTCCCCCGGCCGGCCGCCGCGCGCGACCGGAAACCCGCCTCGATCTCGTCGCGCGCACGCTCACCCACGCTGCGCGTGCGCTCGTCCGCGCCGACCGGCACGCAATCCACCACCGCGCCCGGCGGCGTGTCCGGGCGCATCGGCACCCCACCCGCACCCAGCAGGACCGGCGCGCGGTAGTACCAGGCGGCGTCCCAGCGGCCGGCGGCAAGGAAGCTCGCGGCAACGCCGGGCCCGCCCTCCACCAGGAGGCGCCTGAGCCCGCGCGCGGCCAGCGCGGCGACGGCTTCGTCGATGTCCACGCCCCGCGGCGCGCGCGCGCAGCGGATCACGCTGCCGCCCCGCGCGTCGATAGCCGCCGCCCGCCCGGCGTCCGCGTCGCCGCCGGTCACCACCACGAAGGGACGCCCGGCGCGCGACCACGCGTTGTCGGCGGGCGTGCGCAAGCGCGAATCGAGCACCACCGGCACCGGCAGGCGATGCGGGCCGGGCGACAGCAGGCGGCAGTCAAGGCGCGGCGCATCGCTGAGCATGGTGTTTACGCCGATGACGACGGCGTCGTGCACCGCGCGCAGCGCGTGCACCTCGGCCCGCGCGTCGCCCCCGGTAATATCGTCGCGCCGTCCGGGCGCCGATGCCACCATGCCGTCTCGCGAGAGCGCCATCTTGAGGGTCACCAGCGAGGGAAGTCCAAGGCGGTCGCGGTAGTAGCCCAGATTGTCCAGAACGCCGGACGCGTCCAGGCACCCGACCTCCACCCGGATGCCGGCGGCGCGCATCCGTTCGACACCGCGGCCGAACACGCGCGGGTCTGGATCGAGTGCGGGAATGACCACGCGCGCGACCCCCGCGGCGATGATGCGGTCGGTGCAGGGTGGTGTCCGCCCGTGGTGCGCGCACGGTTCGAGCGAAGCGTAGAGTGTGGCGCCGCGCGCGGCTTCCCCCGCCGCATCGAGCGCGATCACCTCCGCATGGGCGATACCGTCCTGGCCGTGGAATCCGGTGGCCAGCACGTGCCCGTCCCGCATCACTACCGAACCCACCATCGGGTTGGTGCCGGTGCGGCCCGCACCCTGCCACGCGAGGCGCATGGCCATGCGCATGGCGGCCAGGTCCCCGTCGTTCCAGACGTCCGGGTCGGGTCGGGGCCCGGACGCGCCATCCGGGGTGGGCACCCGGCCGGCGATGGAATTGATGTGTAACGCGCTCACAGACAACCTGTTAGCGGAAACACTTCGTGTAATACTGGGAGTAAGACCGGCGCGCATGACGGACACTCCGTCACGCGCTCCCCGGGCGGGGACACGTGGAATGCGTGGCTACCTTCTCCCATCCAGACTGTGACTGTCGGCTCCGGAATCTCACCGGATCGTGCGGATGAATCCGCTCGCGGGCTATACCGCCGGTGGGGACTTTCACCCCGCCCCGAAGGTTTCCAGACCCTTAATATGCCGCACGAACGGCCGGGGTGTCAAGGCGGGCGATGGGGCGGAACTCATTGCCCCAGCAGGGCGTCCACGAATTCCCGGGGTGAGAACTCGCCGAAGTCCTCGAGACCCTCGCCCACGCCGATGAAGCGCACCGGGAGCCCCAGCGACTGGCGGATGGCGATGACGATGCCACCCTTCGCGGTGCTGTCGAGCTTGGTGAGGATGATGCCGTCGGTCTGCATGCGGCGCGTGAACTCCTGCGCCTGCACGAGGCTGTTCTGGCCCAGGTTGGCGTCGAGCACCAGCAGTACGCGCACCGCGCCGTCACCCAGCGAGCGCTCGCACACGCGGCGCACCTTGGCCAGTTCCTCCATGAGATTCACGCGCGTGTGCAGGCGCCCGGCGGTGTCGATGATCACCGTGTCCACCGAGCGGGCACGCGCCGCCTCGCAGGCATCGAAGGCCACCGCGGCCGGATCTGTTCCCTCCGCGTGGCGGATCATGTCCACGCCGACGCGCTCCGCCCAGATACCCAGCTGGTCCGCGGCCGCCGCGCGGAAGGTATCGCACGCGGCCAGCAGCACGCGCTCCCCGCGCGCCTTCAGGTGGAAGGCGAGCTTGCCGATACTGGTGGTCTTGCCCACGCCGTTGATACCCACCACGACGATGGCGCGCGGCTTCGCCGCCGCTTCGGGCCCGGTATCGTCCTGGAGAATGGAGAGGAAGATCTCGCGCAACGTCTCGCGGTAGTCGGCCGCACCGCGCTCGCGCAGCGCCGCCACCGCACGGTCGGTGGCGTCCACGCCCACATCGGCCGAGAGCAGCAGCGCCTCGACCTCGTCGACATCGTCCGCGGCCAGTGCCGGCCCGCGCTGGAACACGCGCGCCAGCGGCTCAACGAGGCTCGCGCGCGCGCGCTGCAGTTTTGCTTTCAGGTTGAACATGTGACCCTGAGCGGAGGAGCGGCATCACGTCCGCCTATCGGCGGAACCTACGCCGTCGACGCGGCGTCGGCGGCCGCGGCACGCGGGGTGGCGCCGTGGGCCTTGAAGCGCTCCGCGTCGTCCAGGTGGACGGAGATCAGCTTGGACACACCCGGTTCCTCCATGGTTACGCCGTAGAGACTGTCCGCCGCTTCCATGGTCTTCTTGTTGTGGGTGATCACCACGAACTGGGTGTGATCCGTGAACGAGCGCAGCAGCTTCACGAAGCGCGCGATGTTGGCGTCGTCCAGCGGCGCATCCACTTCGTCGAACACGCAGAACGGGCTGGGCTTGACCAGGTAGATGGCGAACAGCAGCGACAGCGCCACCAGCGCGCGCTCGCCGCTGGAAAGGCTGGAGATGTCGTGCAGCTTCTTGCCGCGCGGGCTCGCCACGATCTTGATGTTGGCCTCCAGCGGGTCGTCCGAGTCGACGAACATGAGGTCCGCTTCGCCGCCGTCGAAGAGCGTCATGAAGGTCTGCTTGAAGTTCTCGCGCACCTTCTCGAAGGTCTCGCCCAGCAGGCGGCGTGCCTCCTTGTTGATGCGACGTATGGCCTGGGTGAGCGAGTCCTTGGCCTCTTCCAGGTCCTGCTTCTGCTTGGAGAGGAAGTCGAAGCGCTCCTTCTTCTCGTCGTGCTCGCTCATGGCCAGCATGTTGACGGGACCGAACTGCTCCAGGCGCCCCTTGATTTCGGCCAGCTCCTCGCGGCTCACCTGCTCCCACTCGCTCGCGTCGAAGCGGCTGCGGTCCGCGATCATGGGTTCCAGATCCTGCCCGAACTTCTCGCGCGCCTTCTCGACGAAGCCGGCCATGCGCGTATCCACCGACGCCAGTTCCACGTTGACGCGCTCCAGGTTGGTGCGCTTGGCGTCGCGCTGATCCTTCATGGCCTTGATCTCGGCCTCGAGCGCGTCGCGCGACTCCTTCAGTGTCGCGTAGGCATCGTTCTCGCTCTCGATGCGTGCCCCGACCGCGTCCTTCTCTGCGTGCAGCTTTGCCACCGCGTCGCGCGTGGCGGCGATGTCCTCGGTGCTCAGGCGGATCTGCTCGTCGGCGCGGCGCCGGTCCTCTTCGCGCGCCCGCACCAGCCCGGCGAGTTCCTCCACCATGGTCTCGTGGCTCTTCACGCGCGTTTCCAGCGCTTCCAGGTCGGCCGCAACCGTGACGTCCGCCACGCGCAACGCGCCCACCTCCTCCGCCAGCGCTTCCCGCTCGCGCTCGACGGCGTGCACCTGTTCTTCCAGCGCGGCCAGGTCGGCGCCTTCCAGATCGGCGGCGGCGTCGGGCATCTCCGCGCTGCGACGCGAGCTCTCCAGGCGCGGCCGCAACTGCAGCATGGCATCGCGCGTCTCGGAAATACCCTGCTCCAGCGCGGTGATCTTCTCCTTCACGCGCACCAGGTGCAACTCCGCCTCGCGCCGGCTGCGCACCAGGTCCTCATGCGTCCGCTCTTCCCCGGCCAGCGAGGCGCGGATGGCGGTGATCTCACGCTGTGCGCGTTCGCGCTTCTCCGCCAGGGTGTCGCGTAGCTGCCGCAGCTGGTTCTCGCGCGCCTCCGCTTCGGCGAGCGAACGCTCGATCTCGGCCAGCTTGGACTGCATCTCGAGCAGGGTGACGTCGATGTCATCCTGGCCGGCCACCAGCACGCGGCCGGGGCCGTCGAAGAAGACGCCGTCCAGCGTGGCCACGCGCGACGCGCGCCCCGCCTCGATCAGGCGCAGCGCGGCGTCGACGTCCTCGACCACGAGAACGCCCTCGAGGTAGGCAACCAGATAGGTCGACACACTGGGATCGCAGTCCACCAGCTCGCGCGCCGGCCCGATGACGCCATCGCCCGACGGGAGTTCCGCACCGCTCACGAAATGGTCCGGAAACAGGATCTGCACGCGGCCGCCGTCGCCGCGCCGGTAGGACTTGAGCCAATCCATGGCGTCGCGCCGCGAACCGGTGACCACGCTGCGCAGGATGGGAGCCAGACACGCCTCGAAACACTTGCGGTAGCGCTTCTCCACGCGCACCAGGTCGGAGAGCACCCCGGCCACGGCGCCGTGGCGACGCAATTCCTCGGCGGTGCGGGTGTGCTCCTCGGCGACGCGCGTCATGAACTCGCGCTTCTCCACCAGCTTGGCCAGCGCGCGGCTCGCCTGCGCGAGTTCGCTCTCGCCCGCCACGATGGCCGTGGAGGACTCGTCGATGACGCGGGTGAGCGCGGTGAGTGCGTTCTGCTTCTCGCCCAGCACGGCCTGCTGCGCGGAAACGCGCGCCTCGATACCCGACAGCTCCTCGACCCGCTTGGCCTCCTCGGCGGACAGCTCGTCGAGCTGGGACTCGATGACATCCTGGCGCTTCGCCAGATCGTTGAGCGTCGCTTCCACCTGCTCAAGCACGCCCTTCTCGCGCGCCTGCTCGCGCACCAGGTCCAGCGCGATCTGTTTGCGACGGCGCAACGCGCCGCGCGCCTCTTCCAGGCGCTGGTTGGCCTCGCGCAGCGCGCCCTCGCGGGCGCCCAGACGGTTGCGCGACTCGGTGAGCGCCACGCGCCGCTCGCCCGCCGCCGTGCGCGCGCCGTCGAGGTCGCGTTCGATCTCGGCCTTGCGCGCGGCGGCACGCGTGATCTCCTCGCCGTCCTCACGGATGCGAGCCTGGCTGGCGTTGATGCGTTCGGTATGCACCGCCACCCGCTCGTCGTACTGCTGCAGCGCGGTCATCGCGGCGTAGCGCGTCTCGTTGAGCTCCTGCAGGCGCTTCTCGAATTCCGCGGTCTGCACGCGCTGCTCCTGCAGGCGGTTCTCGCGGATCAGAATCTCGTTGTCCCCCACCAGGCGCACGTTCTCCTGCGCCTCGCGTTCGGCGTGCAGCTCGTCGCGCCGGGTGAGAATCTCGAACAGCGACGCCTTGAGCAGCGCGATCTCCATCGCATCCGCCTGCTCCTTGAGCGACTGGTAGCGCCGCGCCTTGCCCATCTGGTACTTGAGCGAGCGCAGCTCCTTATCCAGTTCATTGAGGATGTCGACCAGGCGGGTGAGGTCCTGCTCCGTCGCCTTGATCTTGCGCTCGGCCTCCTCGCGCTGGAGGCGGTAGCGCATGACACCCGCCGCCTCTTCCAGCAGGTGGCGCTTCTCGTCTTCTTTCTCGGAGAGGACCTTCTCGATCATGTCGCGCTCGATGATGGCGTAGGCGCTGTTGCCCAGCCCGGTGTCCACCAGCAGCCCGCGCACGTCCTTGAGGCGCACCGGCTGGCCGTTCACCAGGTATTCGCTGACCCCGCTGCGGTACAGGCGCCGCCCGATGCGGACCTCCTTGTACTCGAGGTTGAGCGCGTGATCCTCGTTGTTGAGGGTCATGAAGACCTCGGCCATGCCGAGGGGCTTGCGCAGCCGCGTGCCGTTGAAGAGCACGTTCTCCATCTTGGTGTTGCGCAGCATGCGCGTGCGCTGCTCGCCCAGCACCCAGCGGATGGAATCCACCACGTTGGACTTGCCGCACCCGTTGGGGCCGATGATGGCCGTCACGCCGCCCGTAAAATCGAGCTCGAGGCGCGACATGAACGATTTGAAGCCGGAGATTTCGAGCTTACGCAGCTGCAAGTGCGGCCCCCGCCGGGAAAGTGGCGTCGCTATGCGACGTTTTGGGATTACTCAGGGATCTTGGTGATGCGAGTAAATCGCACCTGCGCAATGGCGTCCAGATTTTTTTTGACTTCCCGGGCCTCTTCCCGCGTCTCGAACGGGCCCGAGTAGACGCGGTACCACTTGCCCTTGGCACCCAGATCGAGGAAGACGATGAACACCGGGAACTCGCGGCTCTGCAGGAAGTCCACCTCTTCGCGCGCGCGGATCGACTCCTGGAACGAACTGATATGGATCATGTACCAGTCGCGCCAGTGCGCGTCCAGGTCCGCCATGACGTGGATGTCGGCCGGGTTGAGCAGCAGGGTTCCCCCGGTGCGTCCGCCCGTGTCGGCCGGGTCCACCGGCGGGGGCAGCACACTCGCCACGGTATCCGCCACGACACCCCCGGGGGCATCGGACGCGGCCGCGACCAGCGTGTCGGGGGCAACGCGTGTGACCACGGTGTCCGGCGGCTGGGCAACGGCGGCGGTGCCGGTTCCGGCCGGGCGGGTTCCGGTGGGGCCATCGGACGTGAGCGGCCCGGCATGGCGGCCCTGCACGAACCACCACACGGCAAAGGCGATCACCACCACGCCGAAAACGACAATGGCGATGCGCGGCACGAGCGACGAATAGCGTGGTTCGGCATCCCGGGGACGCCGGGGCGGCATCCCGGTGGGCAGAACCGCCGCGGGTTGGGGCGCGCCAGGGGCCGGACGGGCCGGTTGGCTGGGCACGGGCGCCGGCGCCGGCTCGGGAGCGGCACCCAGCTGGATGGTCCAGACGTCCGCGGCCTGCTCGGCGATCCGGTCGACAACAGCGAGGGCCGGCGCGCGGTCCCCCGCGACGACCACCGCCACCACGTCCACCGCGGCGGTGAGCGGGTGCGGATCGCCCTGCTCGTCGGTCAGCGGGCCGACGAAGATGGCACAGCGGGCGTGCGCCGCCAGGCGGCGCCCCGCCTCGTGGAAGGCGGCCTCGACAAACGGCATGCGCCGGGTTACCGGGAACGATCCCGCGCCCACCACGTGCACACCGCGCGACGCCTGGGTGATGACCCCGATGGAACTGCCGTAGAGCAGGAAGTCGAGGAAACCGAGTGCATCCTTCTGCGGCACCAGGCCGTGCAGGCCCGTGTGCATGAAGTCACAGTCCACCACGAGCGCGGAGGGCAGGTGCGCGGCGAGGGTGCGTACCATCAGGAAGGCGACGTCGTCGCGCAACTGCAGGGAATCGTCGTCCGAGCAGACGTATACCGACAGCGGACCCTCCGCGGTGCGCCGGGTGATACCCGCCACCAGCGCCTGCATCGGCTCCATCAGCACCGACGGCAGCGCGGTTTCGCCCGCGGCCGCACGCAGCACGTCCGGCGCGGCGGGGATACGATAGACGGAGGCGCGATCCATGATTGCTAGTCACTCCCGGCGGCCGGCATGGCGGCCATGGTTTCCAGGAGGGCGCGCACGACGTCGGCATCCTCCGAGGAGAGTATGGTGGTCATATTGATTCGAACCTCGTCACCCCGCACCCGCACAAACAGCGGCAGCGGCCGCATACGCAGCGCCCGCGCCAGCCGCGTCGCCTCGCGTTCGCCCGCGCAACCGATCACGAGCGCCGCCGAGGGAATCGTGGCCCCGGACAGGCTGCCACCCCCCACCACCGCGTCGTCCGCCGCAACCGAGACCCGGAAGCCGGGCCCGGCGGCGGGCGACACCCGTTCCGCGACGCCCTGCGCGCGCTCGTGCGCGGACACGCCGCCGGTGATCATGGCCAGCGACGGATTGTCGCGGCGCGGATCCTCGCCGAACAGATACGAACGCACGATCTCCTGCAGCGCTGCGACGGTCACTTTATCAACGCGCACCGCACGCCGCAACGGGTTTTGCTTGAGGCGATCGACGAACGCGCGCGTTCCCGCCACGATCCCGGCCTGCAGCCCCCCGAGCAGTTTGTCCCCGCTCATGGTGATTGCGTCGACCCCGCTGGCCATCACCGCGGCCGCGTCGCGGTCTGCGCTCAGCCCGGCGCCGGCAAAGTCGAAGAAGGCCCCGCTTCCCATGTCGAACACCGCGTGGCACGCGCGCTCGCGCGCGACGGCGACGATCTCCGCGAGCGATGCCTCGTGGGCAAAACCGGCGATCTCGTAGTTGCTCTTGTGGACCTTCAGCAGGACGTCATCGGCGCGCGCCACGCGCTCGTAGTCCGCCGCGTAGGTCCGGTTGGTGGTACCGATTTCGATAACCTCCGCGGCCGCGTCGCGCAGAATTTCCGGCAGGCGGAAGCTCCCGCCGATCTCCACCAGCTCACCGCGCGAGACGATCACGCGGCCCGGCGGCGAGAACGACGACGCCACCAGGTAGATCGCGGCGGCGTTGTTGTTGACCACCATCGCCGCCTCGGCGCCGGTGAGCAGGCACAGCAGTTCTTCCAGCGTCTGTGCGCGGTGCGACCGTTCGCCGCTCTCCACGTCCACCTCGAGACTCACGTATCCGCGCATTGCGCGCGTTGCGGCCTGTGCCGCCCGCTCGCCGATGACCGCACGCCCCAGGTTGGTGTGCAACACCACGCCGGTCCCGTTGAGCACCGGGGCCTGTCCCCCCAGACGCAGCCGCTCGATGCGCTCGCCCGCGCGCGCCACCGTCCACGCGACCAGCGCGGCGCGGTCGGGGCCGGCCCCGGACGTGCCACCCCGGACCTCCTCGAGCAGCAGCCGCACCATACGCGCCCACGGAAAGCGGGGGTGAGTCTGCCGCCAGCCCACGAAGGCGGGGTGCGAGAGCACCTCGTCGACCGACGGAATGGCGCGAAGAAACTCTGGGGAGCGGGGTGCGGGCATGGATTTTTTTGCGGGACCGCGCCTCTCGTATCAGGCGCGGCCCGGCGCGTCAAACCATTATGCAACAATTCCTTGATGCCGGGCGCACCTTTCTGATAGGCATGCCTGCATGACGCGCACCGCCACCCACACCCGACGCTTGCTCGCCGCCAGCCTGGGCGCGGCCGCGTTGCTGGGGGCCTGCGGCGGACCGCCCCCCGGCAGCCCCCCCGATATGGACCGGGTCTACGAGGGCCTCGCCGACCCGTTCCCGCGCGTGGGCCCGAGCACCCTTGCGGGATTCCGCATACTGATCGACCCCGGCCACGGGGGAGCCTTCCGCGGGACGGTCGGCCAGGACAGCCTGGAGGAATCCCGGGTCAACCTGGGGGTCTCGCTCTACCTGTGGGGCCTCTTGCGCGAGGCGGGCGCCGACGTCCACCTGACGCGCTCGTCGGACCGCGACTTCCTGAGCGACGCGGACTCCGCCCTGGCGTTCGACCTGCAGGCACGCGTGGATGCCGCCGACTCCCTGCAGCCGGACCTGTTCGTTTCCATCCACCACAACGCACAGCCGCAACGCGACCCCGGTTACAACCGCATCGAGACCTATTACAAGGCTGGAGACCCGGCGTCGCTCGATCTTGCCTTCGCCATCCACCGCCACCTGATCCGCAATCTCGGCATCTCGGTGGGCGAGGTGCGCCAGGGCAACTATTATATACTGCGCAACGTCGGGATCCCGGCGGTGCTGGGCGAGTCGAGCTATCTCACGCACCCGCCGGTGGAGGACAAGCTGCGCCTGTCGCGCGCCCAGGAACTGGAGGCCGAGGCGTACTTCCTGGGAATCGTCGACTACTGCCGGCGCGGCGTACCGCGCGTGGCCACCATTCTCCCCGAGGACTCGGTACTGGTGGAGGTGCCGACACTTTCCACCCGCTTCCAGGACCACGGCGGCCTCGGTATCGACCCCGACGGCGTCAGCTTCTCGGTGAACGGAGAGACGGTGCGCGCACACCTCTCGGCCGACGGCAACCACGCCGCGTATGAACTGCCCTGGGACGCACCCAACGGGACGTATGAGGTGGCGGTTTGCGCGCGCAACCTGGGGGGCAACACCAGTCCGGTGGCGCGCACCCGTTTTTTGCTGTCGCAACCGCCGGCCATGGCGGCCATCACCACCGACCCACGCAGCGTCCCCGGCAACGGCGGCGTAATGCGCGTGCGTGCGCGCGTGCTCGACCGGCGCGGTCTGCCGGTGGCGGACGGAACCCCGGTCGTGCTCACCACGTCGCTTCCGCCGGCGGGTGACGGCGGATCGTTGCGCGACGACGTACGGGGCGGATCGGTGGAGTTCTCGCTGCGGGTTCCCGCCGGCGCGACACGCGACGTGGCCCTCACCATCGCGTGCGCGGGCAGAACGTTCGACGCACGCGTGCCCGCGGGGAGCAAGGGCGGCGCCGCGTGGCGGACGATCACGGTTCGGGACCTATCGAGCGGCGCACCCGTCACCAACGCGCGGGTTTTCGCGGGTGACTCCGCGCTGGCGATGGAATCGCCATCAGGGCTGTATGGCTTCTCCGCCGCCGCAACCGCGACGGTACGCGCGCCGGGCTACCGCCCCGCCCCCGTCTCCGCCGTCGGCGACACGTTGCGCCTGGAGCCGTGGTTCGGCGGCGCGCTGCTCGGCAAGCGCTTCGTGCTCGATCCCCAGGGCGGCACCCCGCAGCAAGCCGGGGTGGGTGCCATGGGGCTCTCCGGCGCGCACGTCAACCTGCGCGTCGCCGTCTACCTGGAGGCGTTCCTGCGCGCGGCCGGTGCCGACGTGCGCCTCACGCGCACCTCCGAGGAGGTCCGCCTCCCCGAAGACGTCGCGCGCCTGACCAACCGTTACCGCGCGGACCGCTACATCGAAATCCGGCACCGCGCCACGACAGCGGACAGCGCGTTGTCGGTGGGCGCGTATTACTTCCCCGGCAGTGCGACCGGCGAGGTGATGGCGCGCGAGGTGGGAGAGACCTTCGCCAGCACGATATCGGTCCCCTTCCGCGGCGCGCGCTCCACCGTGACCTACGCGCTGCAGCAGACGGCCTGCCCGGCCGTCGTGGTGGCGGCGCCGTCGATCGCCAATGTCGACGAAGAACTGCGCCTCGATTCATCCGCCTACCTGCGCCAACAGGCGTATGGCATCTTCCTGGGTATTCTGCGGCACTACGGCGTGACCGGCGGCGCCCCGCTGGAGGTGGCGATTGCGGCCGACGACCCGTCCGGGTGGATGGTCACGCTGGACGACACGTGGACGCTCGTCACCGGCGGCGATGGCATGGCGGTGTTCGGCGGCGTAACCGACGGCGAACATCACATCGCGGTCCGGCGCGGACCGGTGCTTCACCAGCAAACCGTTGCAACCGGCGCCGGCGCCGCCCGTATCAGCGTCGAGACGGGTCCCTGAGGCGGGAGGCAACCGGGCAGCCGCATTGACCGCAACCCCTCGCGACACCTATCTTTAGTTGACCCCACCAGGCGAGGTGACAGCATGCCCGGGCGCTCCTGGGACAACGACTCATCCTATCGGCGGCGGCTGCTGGCCGTGCTTCCCCTGGTCATCCTGCTGCTGGCCTCGCTGGTGTATTTCACGCGCCGTATGGCCCCGGTAGAGATATTCAAGTTCGTCGGCTGGCGCGGCGAGCTGGAACTGGTGCCGAAGATCACCATCATCCCCGACACGCCCTCACCCAACACCACCCCGACCGAGAGCGGCCAGACCACGGAGGGCGCCATCAAGCTCGACCTGGCCGAAGTACCCGGAGACTTCGAAGCCAACCCGCCGCGCATCCAGAGCGAGAACGTGAAGAAACTCGCCCCGGTGTTCGACGACCTCTCCAGGGTGCCGGCAATCAAGGAGCCGGAACGCGAGGCGGCGCCGTACTCCGATCAGTTCGTCATCCTGCACCAGGTGGACCCGCGCTATCCGCCGCGCGAACTGGCCGAGGGCATCGAGGGTACGGTCACGGTGGAACTGGTGGTGGACGAGGGCGGACGGGTGAGCGATGCGTACGTGCTGTCCGCGTTGGGCCCGGCTTCGTTTCAGGAATCGGCGCTGGAGGCGGTGCGGCAGTTCGAGTTTCAGCCGCTCACGGATGCGAAGGGACAGCCCACCGCCATGCGGGTGAAGTTCCAGATCAAGTTTCGCGTGTACGGGTGAGCGCTCAGCGCGCGAAGGGTTCGACGCGGCCGTTGCGCACGCGCACCAGGGGGACGATGCGCGCGCGTTCCATCCGGGTGGCGGCATCGCCGCGCAGCGCCCCGTCCAGCATGGCGCGCACGTCCTCGCGCGAGGTCGCGCCGTCGGCGACCGCGGCGAGCACCGCCCGCATGCCGTAATAACCGGCCACCGACACCGGGCTCGCCTCCGCCGCGCCCGCGGTGGCCAGCTTCGCCTTCAGCATGGCTTCGATCTCCGGCGTCGAGCCGTAGTGTGAATCCGCCGCGAACAGAGCGCCCTCCATTTCGTCGCGCCCCAGGCGCAGCAGCTTGTCGGAGTTCCACTGGCTGATCCCGAGCATCTGCACGTGCAGATCGAAAAAGCGCGACTGCGGCAGGATCTGCAGCAGCTCCTCCACGCTCCCCACCGCAAACAGCGCGTCGGGCACGGCCTCGCGGATACGTTCCAGTTGCGCGCGGAAATCGGTGGAACCGTCTTCGAAATACTCCGCGGCAACCACCTGCCTGCCCATGCGCTGCACTTCCTGCGCGAAGAAGTCGCCCACCTCGCGCCGTTCGCCGCGCGCCGGGGAGAGAATGGCGAAGCGCTCCAGCGCCAGCGCGCCGGTCGCCGCCTCGGCCACCGCGGTGGCCTCCACCGTTGCGGGCACGCGGGTCTGAAATATCCACGGACCGATTTCGACGATCTCGTCGGAGGGGATCACCGGGGAGACGACGGGCGCGCGCCACGCGTTGGCCTCGATGGCGCCGGAGATGGCGGCCAGGGTGAAGACGTCACCGACGATCGCGATCACGCCGTCCTCCGCGACCAGTCGCCGCACCGCCTTGACAGCGCCCGCCGCACCGCCGCGCGAGTCGCCCGCCACGAGCGACACGTGCCGGGCGTGCTCCTGGTTGTGGTCCTCGACGGCGAGCTTCGCGCCCTGCTCGAAGAGCCGGCCGTACAGCGCGAGCGAACCGGTCTGCGGGAGCAGCAGTCCGACACGATCGGGGTTCACGCGCGACAGCGGTCCCGGTGGCGGCGCCTGGCGGCGCTCCACCGCCATTTCCATCAGGCGCCGCGCGTCGGCGTGCGCCTCTCCGCTGGGCAGCGAGTCGAGATAATCGCCCACCAGTTGGTAGCAGCGGTCGTAATCGCCCGCCGCGTAAGCAAGGCGGGCACGCTTGAACGCCGCCTGCCGCGCGAGGGCGGAGTCCGGGTAGCGCCGCGCGAGCGCGTCCAGGTCGGACTGCCCCAGCTGGCCGTCCGCGAGTTCCATCAGGCGGCGCGAGGCGTCCTCCCGCTCGGCCGGCTCGGCGGGCGTGCGCAGAAACTCCAACAGCGCCTCCGCCTCGTGAAACGCGTCGCGCAACACGGCGTAGTCGGCGGCGGCGGCGCGCAACGCCGGCGGGCGGAACGAACTGAGGGGGAAATCGGTGGAGAGCGCCGTGTAGAAGGTGACCGCGTCGGCATGACGCCCGCGCGCGTCGGCAATCTGCCCCGCGCGGTAGAGCGCCTCGTCGCGCTTCTCGAAACGCGGGTAGCCGTTGATGAGTTCGGCGGCGGCCGCCGCCGCGGCATCCACGTTGCCGGCGCGCTGCTGTTCGGTGACGGTCTGGAAAAGATCCCCGGCGCGGGCCTGTTCGTCGGGTCCGTACGCGGCGCCCTTGCGGCCGGCCTGGGTGCAACCCATGAACGCCACCAGCGCGACGGCAAGAATAACAACGGTTGCGCGCATTAGAATTCGCCCGGGTCGAGATCCTTGAGATAGCGCCGGATTTCGTCGTCCGGATCCGTGGCCGGTTCCGGGCCCTGGCCCACCTCCCCGGTGCCGGACTCCAGGGCACGCTTGTGGGCCGAGAACACCTCGCGCGCCACGAAGATGGGTGCGTTGAAGCGCAGCGCCAGCGCCACCGAGTCACTCGGGCGCGCGTCGATGACAATCAACTCGCCGTCGCGGTTGAGGTAGAGCTTGGCAAAGAATGTGTTGTTGGACAGGTCGGTGATGGCCACCTTGGACAGCTGCGCCCCCAGGCTCTCGATGGCGACCTTCAGCAGATCGTGGGTGAGCGGCCGTTCGAACTTCTCCCCGCTCATCGACAACTGGATGGCGATGCCCTCGGCGTGACCAATCCAGATGGGGAGCACCTCCTCGCCCTCGCTGCTCTTGAGCAACACGACGGGGTTGTCCCGCGGGTCGCGGGCCATCCCGTTCACCGTCACCTGCACGAAGTGTTTGTCACCCGGTGCCAAGGCGCCTCCGTGTTCAGTGGCTCTGGTCCTCGATCTGCCGGTTGAGATCGTCGAGATCCTCGAACTTGGGCAACGGCTTGTCCAGGTTCTGCAGCATCCAGCGGGCCGTCTCCGCCATTTCGCTGTCGGGATAGTCCTGGATCAGCCGGTTGAACGTCCGGTCGGCCATGACGAAATCCTTCATTTCCTCCGCATAGACGAAGCCGATCATGAACATGGCGTGCGGCGCATGCGGGTCGTCGGGAAACTTGTCCACGATCTCCTGGAACGCATTGATCCGATTCTGCGGGTCTTCGCTGTTTTGTGCAAACTGAAAAAGCTCCTCGGGGCCGCGCTGCGTGCTGTCGTAGGACTCCTGCATGTAGTTGTGGGCCTGGTACCTCGTCTGCACCTCCGCAAAATGCGTCTGGCGGGTTTGCTCCAGCTTGTCGCGCGAGAGCTGGCTTGCGATCTCCTCCTTGACCTCGTCGTAGGGCCGCAGGCGGGCATCCTCACGGTCGTTTACCCGCACCAGCGAGTATCCCTGCTCCCACTTGATGGGGCCGTAGATCTTGCCGGGCTCCATCTGCTCCAGGGCATCGGTGAAGGTCTGCGAGTAACCAACCCCGCGAATGTAGCCGCCGGGGTTGAAGTACCCCAGGTCGCCACCGTCCGCCTTGGTGATGGTGTCTTCGGAGTACAGGTGGGCCATGGTGGTAAACTTCTCGCCACCTTCTTCCACGCGCACCTTGATCTCTTCCAGCTTCTCCTTGTTCTTGGAGAAGACGTGCTGCGCACGAATCGTGGCCAGCACCGTGAACTGGTCGGAATGGGTTTCGTAGTACGCGTGCATCTCCTCGTCCGTGGGGCGGGCCTTGGAATCCACGTACTCGCGCAGGTACTCGGAGACCAGGATGGTGCGCGTGGCGTCCTCGATCTGCTTGCGAACGGCCTCGTCGTCATCGAGCTTGAGCCGCTGTGCCTCCAGGTATGACATCTCCTCCTGCATGAGGCGCAACGCCAGTTCGGCGCGGCCCTGCGGCGTGTCGAAGCGGCGACGTTGCGGCTCCGGCAGCCGGCGCAGGAACTCCTCGAGTTGCGCACGGGACAGCTGCCAGTCTTCCACGGTGGCGGCGAGCTGATCCTCGGGTACGTCGAGGCTGGTCTTCTCATCGGAGCGGGAGCAGCCACCGGCAACGAGGCCGGCGGCGAGCAGTGACAGTGGCAGCAGAATTCGGATTGCCCTCATGTTCTCGATTCCTCCGTGGACTTAGGTCAGATCGCTGCGGCCGCGCTTCTTCAACTCCGCGACGACCCGTTTGACTTCCTGCACGCGATCCCGCCGGCACACCAGGATGGCACCGCCGTCCTCCACCACCACCACGTCGTCCACACCGACGATCGCAACCAGTTGTTCGCGGGACACGATGGTATTGTTGCTTCCGTCGATGAGAACGTGGTCGCCGACGGCGACGTTGCCTTGATCATCGGCGGGGTACGCGTCGCGGATGAACTCCCAGCTCCCCACGTCGTTCCAGTCGAAATCCGCCCTGAGGGCGACGACGTTCTCCGCCTTCTCCATCAGGCCGTAATCGATCGAAATCGCGGGGGCGCGCACATACTCCTCGTTCAACACCTCCGCCAGCGGGCGTGTTCCCATGCCCGACGCGATACGCCCCAGTACCGCCCCCAGCTCCGGCAGGTGCCGTGCGAGACCTTCCAGCACGGTGTCGGTCCGCCACATGAACATCCCGCTGTTCCACAGGCAGCCCTCCGCCACCAGGCGCCGGGCCCGCGCCGCGTCCGGCTTCTCCAGGAAGGCCGCCACGCGAAACAGGGGCGCGCCGCCGTCACCCGCCGGCTCCGCCAGCCGGATGTAGCCATAACCGGTTTCCGGACGCGTGGGCGTCACGCCAAAGGTCAGCAGATCCGCGTGGGCCTCGACGTGTCGCGCGCCCGCGCGAACCAGTTCCTGGAACCGTCCCACCGGCGCCACCAGGTGGTCGGCCGGCAGCACCAGCATCGTCCGCTCGCCGCCGCGCGCCCGCGCCACCACCGCCGCCAGCCCGATGCAGGGGGCTGTGTTGCGCACGTCCGGTTCGCCCACCACGTTCTCCGGCGGGACCAGTCCCGCCACTTCGTCCATGATGGCATCGCGCTGCTCGCGGTTGGTGAAAACGAACGTCTCGCCCGGAGTCGCGAGGCCTTCGAGCCGCGCGAGCGTCAGCCGGATCATGCTCCCCTGCCCGGTGAGGTCGAGGAGTTGCTTGGGCCGCTGGCGGCGGCTGGCGGGCCAGAAACGCTCGCCCACGCCACCCGCCATGACAACGGCTAACACGGCGGTCCCCCTTGCGAGATGATTACTCCTTCACCACCGATACTTTGACCGGCACGCTGACCTCGCGGTGCAGGCGCACGTCGACCGTGTACTCGCCGAGCTGCTTGATGGGCTCGTCGAGTACGATCTGGCGCTTTTCGAGCTGGTATCCCTTTTCCTCGAGGTGGCGGAAGATGTCCAGAACGGTGACGGAACCGTACAGCTTGTCCTCCTCACCCACCTGCACGGTGATGGTGCACGCCGCCCCGGCCAGCTTTGCCGCCTGGGCACGCGCCGACGCCATCTCCTGCATGTCGCGCTTGATGAGCTTGCGCTCGTTCTCCTGGAACACGCGACGGTTGGCCTCGCTCGCGGGAAGCGCCAGTTTGCGCGGGAAGAGGTAGTTGCGGGCGTAGCCCGGCTTCACCTTCACCATCTCGCCCCGGTTTCCCAGCTTGTGGATGGCGTCGAGAAGAATGACTTCCATGTCTGACTCCCTTTTCCGCTAACGGTAGTACTCGCGAACGTACGGAACGAGCGCGATGAGCCGCGCGCGCTTAACCGCCATTGCGAGCATGCGCTGGTGCTTCGCGCAGGTCCCGGTGATCCGGCGCGGCGTGATCTTGCCGCGATCGGTCATGAAACGCCGCAGCCGGCGCTCGTCCTTGTAGTCGAGATACGTGACCCGGTCGAGGCAGAACTTGCACTTCTTCTTGCGGATCGGCCGTTTCTCGCGCTTCTCGCCCTTCTTCTTCTTGTCAACCCTGTCTCTCGCCACGGTGGTCCTCCTGCGGTTGTCCAAATACGGGTTCCACGGTTGCGGGGTCGAGTCCGGGCTCATCACCGGCGGCGAGCTCGTCGACCACGATCATGTGACGGAGCACGTGCTCGTCGATGCGCAGCTGACGGCCCAGTTCGTCGAGGAGCGTGCTGGCCCCGCGGAACCGGTAGAAGAAGTAGTGACCCTCGGGCTGTTTCATGATTTCGTACGCGAGCCTTCGCTTGCCCCAGGTCTCCACCTGGGTGATTTCACCGCCACCGCTGGCGATGACCTCGACGTACTTCGCCGTACTGGTCTTCAACCCATCCTCGGAAACGGATGGTTCAAAGATCACGGCACACTCATAACTTCTCATCGAATACCTCCCTGTGGACAACGACCCTCCCGCAGCGGTGAAACCGGCCGGAGGGTAGAGAAGTTCTCGTCGGCGTGAAACTGACTGAATTAAGAGGGGTTACTATACCGGACCGCCGCGGGCCCGTCAAGGATCTGAGTTCGGAGAGGCCGTGCGCCGGCCCGCGGACACGGGTCTCGGCGCCCCACCGGGCGCCTCGCCCTTGCGCTCAGCCTCGCTCGCCGAGCCCCATCTATTGAAATGGGCTCGGCACCGTGGCCGCTCGGCTTCCGCGACAGTCCGCTTGCCCGGCGCACGGCCTCTCCGGGTCATTCCTCGGGAGGGGGCTCCTTGCGGGCGTTGTAGCGCCCCATGGCCCGGTCGATGCCGGTGGTGACCCACGCGGCCACGCACTCCGCGGCCGTCCCGATCATCTCCGCCACGGCCTCCTGCTCCTCGGGCAGAAACTCGGCCAGGACGAACTCGGCGGCGTCCACCCGGGGCGGAACCGGTCCCACACCCATGCGCAGGCGGGGAAACCCCGTGGTCTCCAGGCGCTCGATTACCGATACCAGCCCGTTGTGGCCGCCGTCGCTCCCCCCCGGCCGCAGTCGCAGTTGCCCCAGCGGCAGTGCGATGTCGTCGCACACCACCAGCACCCGCGCCGGCGGCAGCGACTCCGCGTCCACGATGGGCCGCAGTGCATTCCCGGACAGGTTCATGAAGGTGAGCGGCTCCACCAGCAGCAGGTCGCGGCCCGCGAGCGCCATGCGCGCCACGCGGCGATTCCCGCCCTGCTCGCGCCAGCGCGCGCCGCGCGCGCGGCCCAGCGCCTCCACCACGTGGAAGCCAAGGTTGTGCCGGGTGTTCCGGTAGCGGTCGCCGGGGTTGCCGAGACCGGCGACGAGGTATTCCACCGCCATGGACGAACAGGCTCCTTCCCCCTCTCGCGGGGCTGCCGGTCAAGAAAAGGGCCCCGGGGCGAATCGATCCCGGATCGAACGCCGCGGGGCCCGGACGGACGTTGCGCGCCCGCGCTAGTCCTTCTTGTCCTTCTCCTTGGCCTTCTCCTTGGCCTTCTCCTCGCCGGCCTCGCCCTCCGCACCGGGCTTGCGGATCAGCTCCGGCTCGGCCACCGCTGCCTCTTCGGCCGGGGTCGCCACCGCCTCGACGATCGGCGGGAGCACGTTGGCCAGGGTGGCGTCGGGGTCGTCCATGAACTCGACGTTGGGGTATGCCTCCGCGATGTCGCGGATGTGGATGGCGTCGTGGATGCGCAGTGCCGAAACGTCCACCGGGATCTCGTGCGGGATCTCGGCGGGCAGGCAGAGAATGTTCACGCTGCGCGTCCCGTGCTCCAGAATGCCGCCCTGATCCTTCACGCCCGCCGCGGTGCCGACGAGGTGTACCTGCACCTCGACGCGGATCTTCTCGGTGAGACTGATGCGCTGCAGGTCGACGTGCAGGAGGCGTCCGGTGGCCGGATGGCGCTGGACGTCGCGGATGATCGCGTTGAGCGCGGAACCGTCGCCGATGGACAGATCCACGATGGCGCTGTCCTGGTGTTTGCGCAGGATGTTGCGCACGTCCACCTCGGCGAGGGAAAGGCCCACCGGGGTCTCCTTGCGGCCGTAGAGCACCGCCGGCAGGCGGCCCGTCATGCGCAGCTTGCGCGCGACACCCTTTCCGGCACCATCACGAACTTCCGATTGAAGAGCATACCGTTCCATGACCTATCACCTTCCGCTACACGAAGAGCGTGCTGACCGACTCGTTGTAATGAATTCGCTTGATTGCCTCGGCAATGAGCCGGGAAATATCCAGAACCTCGACCTTGGGACATTCGTCGAACCGCGTGAAGGGCAGTGAGTTCGTCACCACGACTTCGCGAATCGGCGAATCCTGTATGAGCCGGCATGCATCGCCGGCGAATACCGCGTGTGTGGCACAAGCCACAACCGACCTGGCGCCCTTGTCCGACACTGCGCGGGCCGCCTTCACCAGCGTGCCGCCGGTAGTGATCATGTCGTCCAGGATCACCACGTCGCGGCCACGCACGTCGCCGATGATGTTCATCACCTCGACGTTATCCTTCTCCGAGCGCCGCTTGTCGACGATGGCCAGGTCCACATTGAGACGCTTGGCGAACGCCCGTCCGATCTTGGTGCTGCCCACGTCCGGGGACACGATCATCAGGTTGCTGGTGTCACCCTCGCGAATGTGATCGAGGATGACCGGCGCCGCAAACAGGTTGTCGGCCTGGATGTCGAAGAACCCCTGGATCTGCGTACTGTGCAGGTCCAGGGTCAGGACCCGGTTCGCCCCCGCCACTTCGATCAGCTGCGCACACAGCTTGGCGGTAATGGGGACGCGCGGCTGGTCCTTGCGGTCCTGGCGCGCGTAACCGTAGTACGGCGTAACCACCGTGATCCGCTCCGCCGAGGCCAGAAAACACGCATTGAGCAGGATGAGCAGCTCCATGAGGTTCTCCGCCGGCGGTTGTGTGGACTGTATGATGAAGACATCCACACCGCGGACGTTTTCGTTGATCTTGACCTGGATCTCGCCATCCGCAAAACGGTCGACGGTGACGTCCGAAAGCGGCACGCCCATCTGCTCAGCGACTTTTTCCGCCAGCGGCCGGTTGGCGTTGCCGGATATGAGCTTCAGACCGTCCATGTGCGAGCTCCAGAGATATGCAGGCCATCAGTTCGAAGTCCGGCGCCTGCCCGTGGTTGGGGCGGGAGGATTCGAACCTCCGAATGCTGGGACCAAAACCCAGTGACTTGCCGCTTGTCGACGCCCCAGAAAAAAGTGGAGAAGGATTCGCTCGAGGGAGTTGCGCGTGCCCTAGCGTTCCGGCACGTGCGGGGTCTCTACGTTCGCCCGTTCCTTTTCCCGCTGGTACTCGTCGAGAATGATTCGCTCCATCTCCTCGCGAGCATCGTTGTTGATCGGGTGCGCGATATCCTGATACTCACCGTCCTTGCGGCGGCGGCTCGGCATCGCTACGAATGTCCCGGTCTTCCCCTCGATGATTTTGAGACCGCGGATGACGAAGGCGTCGTCGAGCGTAATACTGGCAAACGCCTTCAGCTTTGCGTCGTCGCGCAGGGAAACACGCACTTCGGTGATCTTCATCGGGTCCCCTTCCTCTGCAAGCCGACACTCACTGCCGCAGGTGCGGTCTCACCGAATGTCCACCGCCTGCTTCGCCGGTTTCGCGACCGAGGTGAACAAACCCCTCACCGAAAATCGCTCAGCGACTTCTGCGGCGCGCGTTTCGCGATCGAAGATCGCATACACGGCTGACCCGCTTCCAGTCATTGACGCAAAGAAAGGCCGTTCCGACTGCAACTGCTCGAGGAGCCCCGCGACTTCGGGATGGCTGGGAAGCACCACGTCCTCCAACGCATTCCTGAACGGCAGCCGGCTCCTCGGAAATCTCGCCAGCGCGGAATTGGCCGACCTCAGGTTAAGACGGTGCCTGTGGGTTGTCAATCGAAAATTGAATTGGGAGTAAACCCAAGCCGTGGATATGCTTACCTTTGGCTTAACGATCACAAAAATCCCCCGTTTGAGAGGCTCCAGCGCGGTCAAAATCTCCCCCCTTCCGCGCCCCAGCATGGTCCCGCCCCGCAGCATGAACGGCACATCGCTGCCGATGGAAGCGGCCACCGTCTGCATCTCTTCCGGGGTCACGGTGAGCCCCAGGCCCCGCACCACCGCCAGCAGGACGCCGGCGGCGTCCGCGCTGCCACCCCCCAGGCCCGCCCCCGGCGGTATGTGCTTGTCGATGCGGATACGCGCGCCCAGCGACGGCCCCGCCAGCGGGCGCATGGCCACGATGGCCCGGTGGCACAGGTTGGCGGCGTCGGTGGGGATGCCGGGCTCGTCGCACGCGATGTCCACGCGGGCATCGGCGGTGAGCTCCACCCGCAGGTGATCGGCCAGGTCGACGCTCTGCAGCACGGTCTCGATCTCGTGGTAACCGTCTTCGCGCCGGCGGATGATCTCCAGGCCGAGGTTCACCTTGGCGCGCGCGGTGACCTCCTGCGCGGGCGCGCTGCCCGCGCGTTCGGCGGCGCGGTCATGGGAACGGAAGGTACGCGGCGTCACCGGGAACCCATCTCCTCACGCGCCGCCCAGAATGAGCACGACGAGGAGAATCCACAGGACCACGTCGATCAGGATGAAGCGTTCGTGCAGCAGGAGGTCGGAGGGGCTGCCGCCCTTTTCCTTGGTGTAGACCAGGTACAGGTAGCGCATGACGCCGATCAGGACCAGCGGAACCGTGTACACGAGATTGCTGGTCCCGAACTTCTCCACCGTCTCCGGCCAGATGGTGTACAGCGCGTACGACAGCACCGACCCGCCCGCGGAGATGCCCACCAGCTGGTCGAGCAGGGCCGGCGAGTACTCCTGCAGCGTCTCGCGGTGGTTGCCGGGGTTCTCGACGAAGAGCAACTCGTGGCGCCGCTTGCAGAAGGCGAGGAACAACGAGAGGAAGAGCGTACAGATGAGCAGCCACGGCGAGATCTCGATGTTTTCGCCGAAGCCGTGCAGCGCCTCCACGCCGGCGATGGCGCGCAGCACGAACGAGAGCGATATGCTCATCGCGTCCAGCAGAACGATCCGCTTGAGGAAGAACGAGTAGAGAAAATTCAGAACGAAGAAGGCACAGGCGACCACCAGGAAGTTGGTGCCGATCCGCCACGACAGATAGATGCCCGCCAGCATGCCGATCACCGCGGCCGCCACCGCCGCCTGCGGCCGCAGCGCGCCCGACGCGAGCGGGCGGTTTCGTTTCATGGGGTGCTGCCGGTCCCTGGGCAGGTCCGCGAGGTCGTTGACGATGTAGATCACGCCGGAGAGCAGGCACAGGATGAAGAAGGCCTCCACGCTCCTCAGCACCATCGCGGGGTTGTCGAAATTGCGCGAGAAGATCAACGCCGCGAACACGACCAGGTTCTTGGTCCACTGCCGCGGGCGCATCGAGCCGATGATATGCAGGAGCTGTTTCGCCATCACACCTCCGGCCGCTCCAGGACGGCTTCGCGGCGCGGCGTGACATGGTAGAGCTGCGCGGCAATCGCATGCAGCCACTCATCCCGCTCCGCGTGGCTGGTCCGGGTCGGGCCCGCAGCCGCCAGCCGGCGGAACGGTTCCGCCGCGGGAAACAGCGGGCTCAACACCCGCCGCACGCCGTCGACGCCGCACTCATCGATGTGTTCACCCGGGAACACGGGGACACGCCCGGGAGGACCGGCGACGGGGCCGGGTGAACCGGCCGCAACGGCGCCGTGCGCACCCGCGAGAACGTACTCGCGCCCCGGCGTCGTCACATAGATGCCGCGAAACGCTCCTGACGCAATCTCCACCACGCAGCGCGCGGCTTCCGGCTCGGCCAGGTCGAACGTCACCTCCGCGGACGAGCGGGACAGAACGCCGGCGGTGAGTACGCGCGGGAGGCGCAGTACGGCGGCGGAGTTGGTGCCGGTGCGGCTCAGGAGGGTTGCCTCCATTACCGCCGCAATGGCGGTCTCCCGGTCACCGGGGCGCGCTCCTTCCCAGCGGCTCACGACCACCAGGCGGCTGCCGGGCCGCGCATCCCACACCGCCTGCGACAGCGCATCCGTCTCGCGCACCAGATGGTGCCACGCAAAATCGTCGTCGTTGATGACCGGCGCGGACACCACGTTCACCGCGTGCAGCACCAGATCCGGCCTGACCGACGCGACGATCCCGCAGGCGTCATCCACCAGGGGTCCCGCACACACCGCCACGCCATCCGGTACGGCACCGCCGGTCATGGTGGGATCGTCCACGTGTACGACGACCTCGGCGCCCGCCTCCCGCAGCGCGCTCACCAGCGCGCCGCCCATGCCGGCGCCGGCGTGGGTCACCAGGACGGTTCTTCCCTTCAGCCCCGCCACCGCCCGCGGGCTCATCGCTCCGCGCCTGCCCAGCACGGTCGCAACGCGATCGAGCGCGATCGCTGCAGGAACCGCATCCCCCACCGCGCCGGGCGCGGGTTCGATGGAAACCCCGGCGCTGCGCGCGCGCGCCACCCACTGCGAGGCGGCGGCCTCAGCGCTGTCCGCGTGCGCGTACACCAGCGCGTCCACCCGGAAGCGCCGGCACACGCTCGCGAGTTCGTCGCCGGGACCCTGCACGGGCACGCCGTGGATCAAGAGGCCGATGGTGGCGGGATCGTCGTCCACGAAACAGACAACGGAATGCTGCGGTCCACGCGCGTTCAACTCCCGCGCCGCCCGCTCGGCGGCGTCACCGGATCCGATCACCGCAAAGCGCCGCGCGTCTCCGCCCTGGTTCTCGCGCCCGATTTCGTGGAACAACCGCGTCGAAAAACGAACCCCGAGGATGAGCGAGATCAAAAGGAAGTACTCGATCAGAAACAGCGCTCGCGGGAAGGCAACGAAACGGTAGAGCAGCACCACGGCGGCGAGGATGATGGCCGACCCGACGCTGACCGCCTTGATCACGCGGACCACGTCGCCGGTGGTGGTGTAGCGCCACATGCTGCGGTACAGGCCGAACTTGAAGAAGCACGCGCTGCGCACGATGATCACGATGGGCAACGCGCGCAGCACCGCCCTTCCCTCCGCCTCGGTGAACTGGAACCCCATGCGCAGGAAGTACGCCCCCAGGTAGGCCACCGCGATGGCCGCCAGGTCCGTGGTCACCACCAACAACGTGCGGCGTTCCCAGACCAGCCGATCGCCGCGTTCCATCCCGCGGATCTTCAGGATGGCCAGGGTGAAGGCCGCCATCCACGCCACACCCAGGAAGGGCGCAAACCACTCGCCGGCACGCACGTACAGGAGCGCACTGGCGCCCAGCAGGATGGTCACCAGGTACTCCAGCAGCGTCACCTGTTTGTGGTTGAGACCGATCTGCAGCAAGCGCTGGTAGTAGTGCGTACGGTGGGGCTGGAACAGCTTCTCGCGCCGCAGGAGCCGGTTCACCACCGTCAACCCCGCGTCCAGGTAGAGCGAGGAGAGCAGCAGCAGAGGAACAAAAATGGGAATCTCCGGCACGGCGCGGTTTCCCGCCACTGCCAGGTAGGCAAAGACGTATCCAAAGAACGTGCTTCCTCCGTCGCCCATGAAGAGCCGTGACGGGGGAAAGTTGTACTGAAGAAAACCGAGCGCTGCACCCGCGACCGCGAACAGCAGCACCGCGAACATCGGCTGTCCCACCATGCTGGCCACGATGGCAAGGAACGCGGACGAAATGAGGGCGCTGCCGGCGGCGAGTCCGTCGATGCCGTCGATGAAGTTGTAGAAATTGACACTGGTGAGGAACACCAGCGCGGTGAGGGGGATGGAGAGCCAGCCGAGTTCCAGCGTTCCCACCACCGGCAGGGTGACCGTATCGATGACCACGCCTGCCCAGATCGCGATGGCCGCCGCCAGCCCCTGGGCCACGAAACGCAACCCGACCCCCACGCCACGCCAGTCGTCCCACAGACCCACCCCAAACAGGATCGCGCAGCCACCCGCCATGGGAAGGAAGGCGCGCAGCTCCGGGCGCGCCACGCACAGCCACGCGTAGGTCAGGAAGAACGCGGTCACGATGGCGATACCGCCAAAGCGCGGCTTGGGGTGATCGTGCGAACTGCGCTCGGACGGGACGTCGACGAACGCGCGCGCCGGCGGCCGCCGGAGCAGGAGCCGGGTGCCGGCGTAGGAAAGCGCCAGCGCGGAAAGGAATGCCAGTAATGTGACCATGGGATCGGCGTTTGATGCGGCCTACAGAATAGGCCCCGGATGCGCGGAGGCTCAAGTGCTATCCGGCGCCACTTTCCCGGGCGGCAACCACCGCCGGCATGGCCCGCTCCAGGTCCCATTCCGGTGCAAAGCCCAGCGTGGGAAAGCGGGCGGAGCGGAACTCAGCGGAACCGAACAGTTTTCGGTAGGCGTCGCCATCGAAGGGTGCGCGCCGGTGCAGCAGGCGCCCGGCGACGTCACCCACCCCGGCCAGCGCGCCAAACAGGAACAACGGCGGTGTCACCCGTGGCGCCTCCCGTCCCATCGCACGCAGGATCCAGCGGTAGATCTCGTGCGTCGAGTAGGTACGGCCGTCGGTCACGGTGAATGTGCCGCCCGCGGCCCGGCTCTCGCTGGCCGCGAGCACCATCGCGCGGGCCGCGTCCTGCACATGGATCATCGAACGCCGGTTGTGCACCTCGGGCACGGGCGGAAACCGGCGTCGCGCCACCGCATCGATCATGCGCGCCAGATTTCCAGGAAGCCCCGGTCCGTACACGAGCGGGAAGCGCAGGACGACAGGCTCGGCCACCACACTCAGGAGGAACTGTTCGGACGCGAGCTTGCTGCGCGCGTAGGCAGTCGACGGCGCCGGCACGGCGTCCTCCTCGACGGCATGGGGTCCCCCATCGCCCAGCACCGACACGCTGCTCGCGAGCACCACGCGCGCCACTCCGGCTGCCGCGGCGGCTTCGCACACCCGCCGCGCGCCGGCAACGTTACCGGCCAGGAAGTATGCGTCGTCGTCCAGCGCCACGCCGTGCGCGTGCGCAACACCGGCGCAGTGCAGGATCGCGTCGACGCCGTCGACCAGCGCTCCGTCCAGCGGCCGCGCGAGGTCGGCGCGGACCGCCTCGTCCCAGGGCCCGTCCGCGGACACGGTGCGCGACGTCGCGCGCACGTGCGCGTTCCCGTCGAGCGCCGTACACACGGCGCGGCCGATGAAGCCGGTGGCACCGGTAACCAGAACGCACTTCATCGAGCCTCACCAATCCCGATCGCACCCCGGTAGAGCGCGAGCATCTGCGCCACGATATGCCGGTCGGAGTAGTGCTGCTCCACCAGCGCGCGGGCGCGCGCACCCATGCGCACGCGCAGCGCCGCATCCCCGGCCAGGCGTGCGAGTGCAGCGGCCAGCGCCGGCGCGTCGTGCAGCGGAACCAGGAATCCGTTGTCACCGTCGCGCACCAGGTCGCGGCACCCGGGAACATCGCTGGCAACCAGCGGGCGCGCGCACGACGCCGCCTCGAGCAGGGTGCGCGGCATGCCCTCCCGGTAGCTGGGCAGCACGGCCACGTGGCACGCGGCCCACACCGCCGGCATGTCGTCACAACGCCGCCGCCACTCGATCAAGCCCTCGCCATGCCAGGCGCGCAGCTCCGCTTCCGTCACCGTGTCGGGATTCTCCGGGTCGGGATCGCCCACCAGGACCACCCGCAGCGCGCATTGCTCGTGGCGCAGGATGCGGGCCGCGTCCACCAGCTGCACGATCCCCTTGGGGCGGATCAGCCGGCTCGCGAGCACCGCCGTCACCGGTCCGTCCGGTTCCGGCGACGGGGCGAAGGCCTCCGTATCCACGCCCGAGCCGGCCACCAGGTGCACGCGCGCCATCGGGAAGAGCGCTCCGTTGCGCACGTCGGCGAGATCGTCCGCGTTCTGCACCACCAGATGCGAACGGGGCCGGGCGAGCACGCGCCGGAACGCCGCCCCCATGGTGGCACGCAACGCGCGCGCACGGCGCCGTTGCGAAACGGAAACAAAGCCGAACCCGGCGATGGTATGGATCTGCGCCGGCCCGCCCGCAGCCAGCGCCGCCATTCCACCGTACAACGCCGCCTTCACGCCCACGTGGTGCACCAGATCGGGTCGTTCACGCCGGTAGAGTGCCGCGAGATCCGCCACCGCCGCGGCTTCCGCGATCACGTCCCGCGAACCCCGGCGCCACGCCAGCGGCGCCAGGCGGAATCCCTCGCGTTCGATGCGCTCGCCGTGGCGATCCACGCGCGTTGCCACCGTGACCCGCGCCCCCGCGGCGGTCGCCGCGCGCGCCAGCGCCAGGCGGTGCGACCAGAACATCCAGTCCTCGTTGACCACGATGATCACCCGCGCGGGGCGACGGTCCACCTGCAGGCGTTCAGACATCGTCCGCGCACCGGCCGGAATCGGTTTCTGCATGACGGGTAGGAGCAAGGACGCGCACCGCGCCTCCGTGGGATCAGTCGCGAGGACGGCCGGCGAGCGCGTCTTCCACCATGCCGCACAGGAGATGGATCACGATGAGGTGGACTTCCTGCACGCACGGCGTCTCGGCGTCGGGCACGGCGATGAGCACGTCGCTGTGAGCGCCCACCTGGCCGCCACCATCGCCGGTGAGCGATATCACGCGCACGCCGGCTTCGCGCGCGGCGCGGCAGGCCCGCACCACATTCTGGGAGTTGCCGCTGGTGGAAATGGCCACCAGGCAGTCCCCCGCGCGCCCCAGCCCGCGCACCTGGCGCGCGAACACCTCGGCGAACTCGTAGTCGTTGGGGACCGCGGTGAGGGTCGCGGTGTTTTCGTTGAGCGAGTAGGCGCGGTAGGGGTTGCGCTCGCGCCGGAAGCGACCCACCAGCTCGCCCACCAGGTGCGTCGACTGGGTGGCGCTGCCGCCGTTGCCGCACGCGAACACGGTGCCGCCCTTTTCGATGCAGCCAACCAGTTCCGCTGCGGCCGCCGCCACCGCCGGGGCCAGCACCTCCGCGCGCGCCGCGAGCTCGGCCCGCTGGCGGAAACGCGCGCGAATGTCGTCCGCTCCGGGAAGCATCATCACAGCACCGTGATCTCGCTGTTGTCGCCCACCATGAGCCGGTAGGCGCGGGGCGGCTTGCTGCCCCGCCGCACCACCACGTTGCGGCCGATCAGGCTGTCGCTGAGGCGGCTGCCGATGTCGAGGATCGAACAGTTCTCCAGGATGATGCTGTTCTCGACTTCGCTGTTCTCGATGTGCGATCCGGGACCAACGCTGGTGAAGGGCCCGATGTAGGCGTTCACGATGCGCGATCCGCGGCCGACGATGCACGGCCCGCGCAGGATGCTCCCCTTGACCTCCACGTCGTCGTCCAGGTGCACGTGGCCGTGAAACTCGGAATCCTCCAGCTGCCGTGTCTCCACGCGCGTGGCCATGCCGGTCAGCACCATGCGATTGGCGTCGAGCATGTCCTCGAGCTTGCCGGTGTCCTTCCACCACCCCTCCACCACGTGGGACTGCACGTGGTAACCGTTCTCGATCAGGTACTGGATGGCGTCGGTGATCTCGAGTTCGCCCCGCCCGCTTGGCTTGATCTTCTCGGTCGCCTCGAAGATGGTGGGCGTAAACATGTACACACCCACCAGCGCGTAGTCGCTCTTGGGCTTCTTCGGCTTCTCCTCCAGACCCACCACGCGGTCGCCCTTGAGTTCGGCCACGCCGAAGTCGCTGGGATTCTTGACCCGCGTGAGCAGGATCTGCGCGTCGTACTTGCCGCGCGTGAACTCGTCCACGAAACCACGGATGCCGCCGGAGAGGAGGTTGTCGCCGAGGTACATGACAAAGGGGTCGTCCTGCATGTAGTCGCGCGAAATCTTCACCGCGTGCGCGAGCCCCAGCGGCGCCTCCTGGCGGATGTAATGGACCCGCGCGTCGAAGCGGCCGCCGTCGCCGACCGCCTGCATGACTTCGTCCGCGGTGTCACCCACGATGATGGCAATGTCCTGGATGCCCGCCTCGCGGATGGCCTCGATGGCATAGAAGAGGATGGGCTTGTTGGCCACTGGCACCAGTTGCTTGGCACTGGTGTGCGTGATGGGGCGCAATCGCGTTCCCTTGCCGCCCGCCAGGATGAGAGCTTTGATGACCGATCCCCGACCTTTCTGCCACCGGCCGTCAGTTGCTGTTGGCGGTGATGACTGCGTACGCCGAGAGGAACAGGCTCGTAAGACTGACGAACCCGATGAACACGTTACCCCACACGACCGCCGTGCGGCGTTTGACCAGGATTGTCTCACCCCGGTACACGACACTATCGCGATCGCCGTCGCGCCGGTTGCCCCGGTCGTCGAAGATCTCAAGCTTGTCGATGCTGCCGGTGTCGCTGGGACCGCCCGCCATGGCGATGTAGCGCCCCGCCGGCAGGCCCCGCTGGAAGTCCACCTCGCCCGGGCGCATCACCTCGCCCGTCACGTACACGATGTCCTCCAGCCGCGGAACATTGATCACGTCCCCGGATTGCAGGACCACGGAGAGGGTGGTGTCGCCACGCACCAGCCGCGAGAGATCCACCGGGATGAACTCCATCGATCCGTCCGGCTGCCTGCGCTCGATCTTGGAGTTGGACAGGTCGAAGTCGTTGCGCAAGCGGATGAACCGCGGCCGAAAGGAATCCAGCGTCTCTCCCTCCGCCAGGTAGATGCGCCCGTCGCGTCCACCGCCCCCCTGCACGCGCACGAAGTCGATGCCCGGAAAGCTGCGCTTGTCCGGCACCACCACGACGTCCCCGTCCTGCAGGCGCGTGGTCGCGAGTTCCGACTCCGGCAGCTTGAGCACGGTGATCTCGCCGGACTCCGCGATCCGCTCGAGTACCATGTCCCCGGGGTCCGCATTGGTGGTGAAACCGCCGGCGAGTTCAATCAGATCGGCCGCGGTCTCGCCCTCCACGATCTCGTAACCGCCGCGCTGCCACACCTCGCCGGTTACATTGCACGCCGGGCCGCGCGAGGGCACGAAGATGGATTGGCCCTCGTGCAGCATGGGGTTGACGGCCGTGTCTCCCAGGCGCTGCAGGCGCACGAGATCGACCGTTGCCGTCACCTCGCCGTTCTCGCGGATCTCGATCTCGCGCTTCGAACCCGGCGACGCCACGCCGCCGGCGGCGGCGATGGCTGCGTCCACGCGGAACGGTGCGGAAACCTGCACCGGACCCGGCGTGGTCACATCGCCCAGCACGTACACCACGAAGGTGCGCGGCAGCATCAGCTGGCACTGAATCTCCGACCCGTGGTGGAACGACGCCAGCCCCTTCTTCAGTTCGTCGCGGAACTGGTTGATGGAGAGCCCCGCCGCCTGCACAAGCCCCGCGTCGGGAACGAGCACCTTCCCCTCGGGGAGCACGGTGAGCCGGAAATCGATTCCCTGCGGGCGCAGAAACACGACGAACTGGTCGCCGGGACCGATGATGTACGTGGCCGGATCCACCGGGGAATCGAAACCACGTGGCGTCAACTGCGTGGGACCGGCCAGCACCGAATCGGCCCGGGCCTCGGGCGCCGGCGGCGGGGTCGCGGTGGTGGCGCCGTACGCGCGCGGGCGCTGGTTGCGGATGATCTGCGCCGGGGCCAGGGTGGTGATCCCCATGACCATGATCATGGCCGAAGCCGTCACACGAATGAACAGTGGCATCCTCAAGAAGGTCACCTCATGCCGGCGACAGGGCGCCGCGGAGAAAGTCCCGCACGCGGTCGAATTCCTGCACACCCGGGATACCGAACTGGGCCATGTGGGGTTTGCCCCCGCCGCGGTACCCCAGCTCGGCGCCGACCTTCCGCGTGAGGTCGTCGGCCCGGATTCCCCGCTCCTTTATAGCAGAGTCGCTCGCAACCACCAAACACACCGGCTTCTCCGCCCCGGACTGGCACACCAGCCCCACCCCGATCCCGATCCGCCCGCGCAGTGCGTCGCCGTAGCTGCGCAGCGCATTCACGTCGGGGACGTCGACGGTCAGGGCCACGAAGCGCAGGCCGCCGATGTCCTCCGCGCCGGCGAGGGCGTCGGCCGCCTCGCTCTGGGCGCGGCGCTCCTCGTCCCGCTTCTGCCGCTGCGCGAAGGCCTCGTTCTCCTCCAGCAAGGCACGCACCCGGCGCTCCACATCGGCGGGTGACACGCGCAACAGCGCCGCCACCTGTTCCCAGTCACGCAGAGCCCCGCGCGCCATTTCCAGCGCGCCGGTGCCGGTAACCGCCTCCACGCGGCGCACGCCCGATGCCACCGCGCCCTCCTGGCGCACGAAGAAGGCGCCCACCTCGCCGGTGCGACGCAGATGCGTGCCGCCGCACAACTCGCGCGAAAATGCATCGATGGAGACCATGCGCACCACGTCGCCGTACTTCTCACCGAAGAGCGCCATGGCGCCATCCGCGATGGCATCGTCGTAGGAGCGGTACTCCGCGGTCACGGCCAGGTCGTTCATGACCGCCTCGTTCACAATGCGTTCGATCTCGGCCACTTCCTCCGGCTTGACGGCCTGGTAGTGGTGGAAGTCGAAGCGCAGCCGGTCGGGCGCGACCAGCGATCCCGCCTGGGTCACGTGGGTGCCCAGCACCTGGCGCAGCGCGGCGTGCAGCAGGTGGGTGGCGGTGTGGTTGCGCATGGTGGCGAAGCGACGCTCCCGGTCGACGTGCAGGCGCCCCGCGCGGTTGGACTTGATCTGCTCGATCACCTGCGCACGCCCGCCGGTCACGCGCACCAGGTGCGCGATGCGCTCTCCGGCGCGATACGCGTCTACCACCAACAGCGGATTCTCACCGAAAGCAATCGAACCCGCGTCTCCAATCTGCCCACCACCTTCGGGATAGAAGACCGTGCGGTCGGTTGTCAGTTCAACGAACTCGCCTTCGTCCTGCCGCGCGATACGCTCCGCACGCGCGTCGCCAACGCTGACGGCCACCGCGTCGCAATCGAGTTCATCATAGCCAAGAAACTCGGTCTTCTTCACATCCGGACGAAGGTCAATTCCAACCTGCAAACTGCCTGAATCGACGACGGACACCCTCTCCACGCCCTGCACAAATTTGGCACTCTTGCGCGCGCGTTCCTTCTGCTGCCCCATCGCCGTCTCGAAGCCCGCCATGTCGGCGTCGAGGCCGCGGTCCTGCGCCATCTCGCGCGTGAGCTCCGGCGGGAAGCCGAAGGTGTCGTACAACTGGAACACATCGGCGCCGGCGATCGTCTTGCGCTTCTTCTTGCGCGCGTCGTCGAACAGCGTCTCCAGGCGACTCATGCCCTGCTCGAGCGTGTCGAGGAAGCGCGTTTCCTCCGCCGTAACGACGTCCCTGACCAGCGCTGCGCGCGGCTGCAGGTCGGGATAGCGCGCAGACATGGCGTTGACCACCGCGTCGACCCCGCGGGCCAGGAACGGCTCGTGCACACCGAACGGCTGCATCTTGGTGAGCGCGCGGCGCAGCAGCCGGCGCAGCACGTAACCGCGACCGTCGTTGGAGGGCATGATGCCCTCCGCCAGCGCGAAGGTGAGTGCGCGCACGTGGTCCGCGGCGGCGTTGATGGCCAGCGCCGCCTTGCCCGCGTCCGCCGACTTCGGCAGCGCCGCGGCGATGGCGCGGCGGATGGGCAGGAACTCGTCGGTGTGAAAGTTGTCGTCGGCGCCCTGCAGGATGAAGGCGAGGCGCTCGAGCCCCAGGCCGGTGTCGATGCCCGGGCGCGGCAGCGGGTCGTACACGCCCTTGTCCGTGTAGAAGAACTGCGGGAAGACGAGGTTCCAGTACTCGATGTAACGGTCGCTGTCGTCCTGGCCCGGCCCGCCGTCGGGACCCTCGCGCCCGGTGTCGATGTGCAACTCAGACGATGGCCCGCACACGCCCGTGTCGCCCACCGGGCCCCAGAAGTTGTCCTTCCTGCCCAGGCGCTTGATGCGTTCCCTGGGGAAACCGATGTGATTGGCCCACAGGTCGTGGGCCTCGTCGTCGTCCTCGTAGATGGTCACCCAGATGCGGGCCCGGTCGAGCTTCCACACGTCGATGGACAGCTCCCAGGCCCACTCGATGGCCTCCTTCTTGAAGTAGTCGCCGAAGGAGAAGTTGCCCAGCATCTCGAAGAAGGTGTGATGGCGCAGCGTGCGGCCCACGTTCTCCAGGTCGCTCTGCTTGCCGCCGGCGCGCAGACACTTCTGCACGCTGGCCGCGCGCGCGTAGGGCGCGTTCTCCGGCTGGCTGTAGTACGCCTTGAACGGAACCATCCCCGCCGCGGTGAACAGGAGCGTGGGGTCTTCGGGCAAGAGCGGCGCACTGGGCACCACGGTGTGCCCGCGCGCACCGAAGTACTCCAGGAAGTCCTGCACCAGGCGGTTGACCGCGTAGCGATTCTGCGAATCCTTGCTCATACGCCTCGTCACATGTCGTCGGGCGCGGCCCACTCCGTGTCATCGGGGCCGCGCTCCATGCGCCTCGCCAGATCTGCGGCGATGCGATTGACCACGCCGTAGTCGAATCCCTTGCGGGTGAGCATCGACGCGACGCGGCGCACCATCTTCTCATCGATGGTGCCGCTGCGCGTGGCGCGCTCGGCCAGCGCCCGCGCCAGCCGTTCCTGCTCGTCCGCGCCGAACGACGCCAGCGCATCTTCCAGATCCGTGCGGCCCACGCCCAGCTTCTTCAGGTCGGCGCGCAGCCGGTGCGGCCCCATGCGTCGCACGTCCTTCTTTACCGAGACGAACTCGCGGGCGAAACGGGCGTCGTCGATGAGCCCCTTCTCCTCGAGTTCCGACACGATACCGCGCCGCACCGCGTCGCCCACGCCCAGCGCGCGCAGCGCATCGTCGATCTCGCGTCGCGAACGCCCGCGGATGGCCAGCATGCGCAGCGCCTTGTCGCGCCCGCGCAGGTACGCGTCGAGACCGGCGAGGCGTTCGATCTCCTCGTCGGACAACTCCGCACCCACGGCCAGCGCCGCGGCGGCTTCTTCGGGAAGCGCAAAAAACCGCCCCCCGGAAAGCCGGATCATCACCCGGTCCCGGGGGCGCGGTTTTCGCTCAACGATGTGCTCGGACATCTACTGACGCGCGCGCGGGGACCCCGGCTTCCTGCCGCGCGGATTCGTCGCCAGCGCGTCACCCTCCGCCGCCTCCGGCACCTCCGCGGCGCCCGCGGGTGCTGCCTCTTCAGCCGTGCTCGCGGCACCCGCCGCGGCCGGCGTGGCGTCCACACCGAAGTGCACGCGGATCTTCTGCGCCGCGTCGATCGCGATCTCCGGGTGCTCTCTCAGGAAGCGCCGCGCCTGCTCCTTGCCCTGGCCGAGGCGCTCCTCGCCGTACGAGAACCACGTCCCGCTCTTCTTGACGATGTCAACCGCGGAACCGATATCGATCACGTCACCCTCGAAGCTGATGCCCTCTCCGTAGATGATGTCGAACTCGCAGGTCTTGAACGGTGCTGCAACCTTGTTCTTCACCACCTTGACCTTGGTGCGGCTGCCGGTGACGAGATCGCCTTCCTTGATGGCGGCGATGCGGCGGATGTCCATGCGCACGCTGGAGTAGAACTTCAGCGCGTTGCCGCCCGACGTGGTCTCGGGGCTGCCGAACATGACGCCGATCTTCATCCGGATCTGGTTGGTGAAGATGAGGCTGGTCTTGGTCTTGCTCACCGTGCCGGTGAGCTTGCGCAACGCCTGCGACATGAGGCGCGCCTGCAGCCCCACGTGCTGGTCGCCCATCTCGCCGTTGATCTCCGCCTGCGGCACCAGCGCCGCCACCGAATCGACGACGATGATGTCCAGCGCGCCGCTGCGAATGAGCACCTCGGTGATCTCGAGCGCCTGCTCGCCGGTGTCGGGCTGCGAGATGAGCAGGTTGTCCACGTCGACGCCGATCTTCTTGGCGTAGCCGACGTCGAACGCGTGCTCGGCGTCGATGAACGCGGCCAGACCGCCGCGCTTCTGCGCGTTGGCGATGATGGAGCTGGTGAGCGTGGTCTTGCCGGATCCCTCGGGGCCGAAGACCTCGATAACGCGCCCGCGCGGCACGCCGCCCACGCCGAGCGCGATGTCCAGCGCGAGGCTGCCGGTGGGAATGATCTCGACCGGCACGATGGCAGCGCCCTCGCCCAGGCGCATGATGGAACCCTGTCCGAACTGCTTTTCGATCTGCTGGACGGCCAGGTCGATGGCCTTGTTCTTTTCGTCCGTCTTACCCGCGGTCATGGGCTTCATTGGCATAAGTCCCCTCCAGAACTGAAACGAGTGGCCGGCCCTTTCCCATCTGCACCACCGCCCCCGCGTCCGGCCGCTCACGGGGCGTCTTATCGCCTGAAATTACGTGCGGGCGAAATACTATCACCCGCCCCCGGAGAAGGCAAACTCTTTGACCGTCGAGTATTCCGCGCCGGTACGCGACAAACGGCTCTCGACCAGCGCGAAACCGTCCACGCGGGTGACGGCATCCGTCAACGCCGGAACCAGCGCCAGTTTTGCCGCGACCCCGCCCGGAAGCCGGTCCTTGACGCGCGCCACGGTGGTGTGCGCGTGGAAGCGGCGTGTCTCCCGCGCCACACCCAGCGCCTCGAACAGTGCCACATCCACGTCGTCTGCCAGCGCGGTGCACGGCGCCACGCCGGCCGCCGCAGCGAAGAAGAGCACGCGCGGCGCGCGCAGGTTGGGGAATCCGCCGAAGTCGCCGAGCGCCAGGTCGAAGGGGACGTGGCGCGGCGCCACGTCGCCAAGCGCGCCCAGCACCGCATCGACATCGTCGCGCGCGGTCTCGCCCAGGAACTTCAGCGTGATGTGCCAGGTGGCGGGGCCGGTCCAGCGCCAGGGCGGGGCCGTCACCGGGAAGCCGGTGATGGCGTCGCGGATGACGCGCAGCACCGCGTCGCTCAGATGAATGGCAACGAAGAGGCGCACGGTCTCACCCGCGCCGCCGCAGTTGATCGTAGAGGAGCCAGATGGCAGTGTGTGACGCGCGGGTACGTACCGTGGCGCGGTCGCCGGGGAGGATCATGCGTTTCACCTGCACCCCGCCTTCCCAGGCCACGCCGATGAAGGTGAGTCCCACCGGCTTGTGCGGGGTTCCGCCCGCGGGCCCGGCGATGCCGGTGGTGGCGATCCCCCAGGTGGCCTTCGCGCGGCGGCGGATGCCGTGCGCCATCTCGGTGCAGGTCTCCTCGCTCACCGCGCCGAACGCGTCGATGGTTTCGGCGCGCACCCCCAGCAGGTCCGTCTTGCTCTGGTTGGAATACGTCACCGCGCCGGCCAGAAAATGCGCGCTGGACCCGGCGTGATCGGTGAAATAGCGCGCGATGCTCCCGCCGGTGAGCGACTCCGCCACCGCCACTGTTTCGCCGCGCGCGGCGAGCAGTTCGCCGGTCACCCTGGAGATGGGACGGTCGCCGCGTTCGTAGTAGCGGTTGCCGATGAGCTCCGACAGTCGCCCGTGGATGTGCTCGCACTCGGCATCGAGGCGCGCGGGCTCGGCACCGGTGCGCTGGGTGAGCACCACGTCCACGCCACCCAGCGTGGGCAGCCACGACACGGTGTGGTGTTCGAGGCGCGTGGTGTCGGGCGCGAGCAACTCGAACAACTGCGACTCGGTGATGCCGTTGGTGCGGAACATCTCCACGCGCACCGGCGGCCGCCCGAAAATGCTGTCCATGGCCGGCAGCACGTGCGCGTCCACCATGGGCCGCAGCTCCATGGGCGGGCCGGGCAGCACGAAGACCGCGCAGTCGGACACATCCACCCGGAATCCGGCCGCCGTCCCCACGCTGTTGGGCAGCACCGCCGCCCCGCGGGGGAAGTACGCCTGGCGGCGGTTGGTGTCGCTTGCCTCGCGGCCCCGCGATTCCATGAAGTGTACGATCGACTGCCACGCGTCCTCGGAGAACTCGAGCGGGAGTCCGATGGCCTCCGCCACACCCTCGCGCGTCACGTCGTCGTCGGTGGGACCGAGCCCGCCGGTGAGCACCAGCGCGCGCGTGAGCGGCAGGCGTTCGGCCACCAGCGCCGCGATCGACGCCACGTCGTCGCCGACCACGTGGGCACGCCTCACCCGCGCGCCGATGCGCCGCGTGGCGCGGGACAGAAAGACCAGGTGCGCGTCGCTGCGCTCGCCGCGCAGCAGTTCGTCGCCCACCAGGATCACTTCAACGTCGTTGCGCATGTCGATCTCCGCTTTTGACGGCCGCTAGAGGAAGGTCCCGAGCGCCGGCGTGAAGCCGGCGGCCACCATCAGCACAACGCGCGTATAGACGCCGGCGAGCGCGTCGTCCACCACGATGCCCCACCCTCCCGGGAGGGACTGCAGGCGGTAGATGGGAAACGGCTTCCACACGTCGAAGATGCGGAAGAGCACGAAGGCCGCCACCACCCCGTACAGGCTGGGGGCGCTGCCCACCAGTGCCAGCTGGATCCCCACCACCTCGTCGATGACCACGCAGTGCGGGTCCTTGCCGTAACGGGCCTCCATGGCGGTCGACGCCGGCACGGAGAGCACCGCGGTGACGATCAGCACCGCCCAGTGGGCCATCCAGTGCCCGCCGGGGACGAGCCAGTACAGGGCCAGGAATACCGCGGTTGCAAAGGTGGCCGGCGCGAAGGGAAAGAAACCCGTGTACAGAAAACTGGCGAAGAGCATGTTGAGGTGCCGCATGCGCACCACCATAGCGCCCCGTGTTGTTGCGTGTACAGCGCCTTCCGTGGCACACTGTGCGGGTGGCCCGCCGCCGGGCCACGCGGCCGCACCATCTATTCCACTAGAAAGGTCCATCCATGTTACAGAAGCGTTCCTGGGCCGAGCCCTGGAAGGTCAAGATGGTCGAGCACCTGCGCATGACCACGCGCGAAGAGCGCGAGCGCGCAATTGCCGAAGCCGGTTTCAACACCTTCCTGCTCCCCAGCCAGTACGTCTACATCGACCTGCTGACGGACTCGGGCACCTCCGCCATGAGCGACACCCAGTGGGCCGGCCTGCTCAAGGGCGACGAAGCCTACGCGGGTTCCATGAATTTCTATCACCTCGAAGCGGCCGTGCGAAAGTTCTACGGCTACAAGCATCTCATTCCCACCCACCAGGGCCGCGGCGCCGAGCACATCCTCTCGCACCTGTGCATCAAGCCGGGTCAGGTGGTGCCGGGCAACATGTACTTCACCACCACCAAGGCGCACCAGGAGCTGGCGGGCGGCACGTTTGCCGACGTCATCGTCGACGAAGCCCACGATCCCGACGTGATGCATCCATTCAAGGGCAACGTGGACATCGACAAGCTCAAGGCGCTCATCGCGCGCGTGGGTGAGAAGAACATCGCCTATCTGTCGCTCGAGACCAACGTCAACATGGCCGGCGGGCAACCATGCAGCATGGCCAACATCAAGGAGACCTGCGCGCTGTGCCACCGGCACGGCATCCGCGTGTTCCTCGACGCCACCCGCGCGGTGGAGAACGCGTACTTCATCAAGATGCGCGAGGCGGGCTGCGCCGACCGTTCGCTGGCCGAGATCCTGCGCGAGATCTGCGACCAGACCGATGGCTGCACCATGTCCGCCAAGAAGGACGCGCTGGTGAACATCGGCGGCTTCCTGGCGGTGAACGACGACGAACTCGCCGAGCAGGCGCGCAACATGGTGGTCATCTACGAGGGCCTGCACACCTACGGCGGCCTGGCCGGACGCGACATGGAGGCCATGGCCATCGGCATCGAGGAGTCCGTGCAGCTCGACCACATGCACTCGCGCGTCGGCCAGGTGGAATACCTGGGCGAGAAGCTCATCAACGCCGGCATTCCCATCATGCGCCCCATCGGGGGGCACGGCATCTTTCTCAACGCCGCGCGCATGCTCTCCCATATTCCGCGCGAGGAGTTCCCCTCGCAGGCGCTGGCCGCGGCACTGTACGTGGACTCGGGCGTGCGCGCCATGGAGCGCGGCGCGGTGTCCGCCGGGCGCGACCACGACACGGGCGAGAACCTCTACCCCTCGCTGGAACTGGTGCGGCTCACCATTCCGCGCCGCGTGTACACGCAGGCGCACATGGACGTCACCGCGGAGTCGGTGATCGCGCTGTACGAAAACCGCGAAAAGGTGGTGGGGCTGCGCTTCACTTACGAACCGAAGCACCTGCGCTTCTTCCAGGCACGCTTCGAACCGGTGCGGGGCAAACAAGTCTTCACCGGTTGAACGAAAGGAAGCCATGAAGACCATCATCGAGCCGTTTCGAATCAAGGTCGTCGAACCCATCCGCATGACCTCGCGCGAGGAGCGCGAGGTGGTGTTGCGATCGGCGGACTTCAACCTGTTCCGCCTCCACGCCGACGACGTGCTCATCGACCTTTTGACCGACAGCGGCACGGGTGCGATGAGCAGCCTGCAGTGGGCCGGGGTCATGCGTGGCGACGAGTCGTACGCGGGGGCCAGGAGCTGGTTCGTGCTGGAGGAATCGGTGCGCGCGCTCACCGGCTTCGAGCACATCCTCCCCACCCACCAGGGGCGCGCCAGCGAGCGCATCCTGTTCGAACTGGTGGGCGGGCCCGGCAAGGTGGTGCCCAACAACAGCCACTTCGACACCACGCGCGCCAACATCGAGCACTCGGGGGCGCGCGCGGTGGACCTGCTGGTGGCGGAGGGGCGCGACCCGCGTTCGCGCGCGCCCTTCAAGGGCAACATGGACGTGGCTGCGCTGGAGGGTCTCATCGCGGAGGTCGGCGCCGGGAGCATCCCGCTGGTGATGCTCACGGTCACCAACAACTCCGGCGGCGGCCAGCCGGTGAGCATGGAGAACATCCGGGCGGTGCGCGCGGTGTGCGACCGCCACGATCTGCCGCTGTTCCTCGACGCATGCCGTTTCGCCGAGAACGCGTGGTTCATCAAGAAGCGCGAGCCGGGCTACGGCGAGCGCCCGGTGGCGGAGATCGTGCGCGAGATGTTCGGCCTGTGCGACGGCGCCACCATCAGTGCCAAGAAGGACGGGCTGGTGAACATCGGCGGGCTCCTGCTGGTGCGCAATCCCGAGCTGATGCGGCGCGCGGACGAGCTGCTCATCCTCACCGAGGGCTATCTGACGTATGGCGGCCTCGCGGGCCGCGACCTGGAGGCGATGGCGCAGGGCTTCCGCGAGGTGGTGGACGAGGATTATCTCCACTACCGCATCCGCAGCACCGAGTACCTCGGTGAGCGGCTGCTGCGCGCGGGCATTCAGATTGTGGAACCGCCGGGCGGGCACGCCGTCTACATCGACGCCGCCGCCTTCGCGCCCCACATTGCGCCCGCGCAGTTCCCCGGCCAGGCGCTGGCGGTGGCCATGTACCGCGAAGCGGGCATCCGCGCGTGCGAGATCGGCAGCGTGATGTTCGGCAAGGGCGGAAAGCCGCCCATGGAACTGGTGCGCCTGGCCATCCCGCGCCGGGTGTACACGCAGAGCCATATCGACTACGTCATCGAGGCGCTGGAAATGGTGTTTGCCCGGCGCGACCGGCTTCGCGGCATGGAGATCGTGGAGGAACCGCCGTCGCTGCGGCACTTCACCGCGCGCTTCCGGGAAGTGTGACGGTGCCCGGCCGCCCGCCTTCGGCACTGCGCACGCTGGCGCTCACCGTCTTCACCCTGATCGCGTTTGCGTCCAACTCGATCCTGTGCCGTCTTGCGCTCGCCGGCTACAGCATCGACCCGGCCAGCTTCACCAGCATCCGCATCCTCTCCGGCGCCATCACCCTGGCCGTCATCGTGATGCTCTCGCGCCGCGGCGCCCGCAGCGGCGGCGGCTGGGGGTCGGCGTTCTTCCTCGCGCTGTACGCGGTTGCCTTCTCGTTTGCGTACATCACCCTGCCCGCGGGAACCGGCGCCCTCATCCTGTTCGGGTGCGTGCAGGCGACGATGATCGTGGCCGCGCTGCGCGCCGGCGAGCGGCCCGGACCGCTGCAGTGGACCGGTCTCGCGATCGCGCTGGGCGGGCTGGTGTATCTCACCGCCCCCGGTCTCGCCGCGCCCTCGCCCGCGGGCTCGGTGCTGATGGCACTGGCCGGCATCGCGTGGGGCGTGTACACGCTGCGCGGGCGCGGCAGCGGTGACCCGCTGGTCGCCACGGGCCGCAACTTCCTGCGCGCGCTTCCCTTTGCCATCGCGGTGAGCCTGGCCACGATCTCACGCCGCGACGTCTCGGCGCACGGTGCGACACTGGCAGTGGCGTCGGGCGCGATCGCATCCGGAATCGGTTACGCGGTGTGGTATGCCGCGCTGCGCGGTCTGAGTGCCACGCGCGCGGCCACGGTGCAACTCTCGGTGCCGGTCATCGCGGCGCTGGGCGGGGTTCTGTTCCTGTCGGAAACGGTGTCGCCGCGGCTCGCCGTGTCGGCAGTTCTCATCCTGGGCGGCGTGGGCATCGCGCTCGCCGAGCGCGCCCGCGTGCTACGCTAAGGCGGCTTCCCCGAGTCGTTTGAGTATCTCGGGCATCCATTCGCGGTGCTCGGGTTTCATGGCGCAGGCGCGCAGGCACACGATCTCCTCCGTGTCCCACACCTTCACCGCTCCGGCTGGTTCCACCATGTTTCTCGGCATGGTCGCCAGCGCCAGGTGAAGATCGCGGCCGGCCGCGGCCTTGAACAGCGCGCTCGCCGCCGCGGAGGCCTCGCGCGACGTCTCGGCGCGCACCGCCCACACCACGATGTCGAGTTCCGGTTCGAACAGCGGCGCAAAGCGCGCGTCTCCGCACAGCGCACGGTACATGACGAGCGCCGCCTCGCGTCCCGCCTCCAGCCCGCGCGCGAACTCACCGCCGCGCTCCAGCGGCAACATGCGCATGGTGGTCCACAATGCCACCGCCGCCGCACCCGGACGCGAACACTCCAGCGATATCTCCCCCAGGTGCAGATCGCCCGAGGAGAAGTAGGTGTAGGGCGAGTCGTGTTTGTAGAAGCGGCCCACCGACGGATCGCGGAACAGCACGCACCCGCAGCCGTAGGGCTGCAGCCCGTGCTTGTGCGGGTCGATGACCACGGAGTCGGCGTCGCCCATGGCATCAAAGGCACGCCGCGCCGGTTCGCCCAGGTTGTCCGCCAGCGTAAAGTAACCGGCGTAGGCGGCGTCGACGTGCACGCGCACGCCATGGTTACGAGCGAGATCGATGATCTCGCGCAGCGGGTCCACCGAACCGGTTGCGGTAGTCCCCACCGTGGCCACCACCGTGCCCACCCCACCCTCCGCCAGCATGCCGCGCAGCACATCCAGCTTCATGCGCCCGCGCGCGTCCGCTTGCACCGCGGCGAACGGCACTCCCAGCACCGCCGACAGGCGCGGATGCGTGTAGTGAGCCTGCGACGACGCCAGCACCGTCTTCCCGGGCGCGAGCTCGCGCGCGATCCACAGCGCCTCGAAGTTGGCCATGGTGCCGCCCGCGCTCAGGTGGCCGAGGTGTTCGCGCCACCCCAGCATGCGCGCGAGTTCCGCGACTGCTTCTTTTTCCATGCGCGAACTGGCGCGGCCGCCATCCAGCGCGTGGTTGTTGGGATTGATACACATCGCCAGCACATACGCCAACCGCGCCACCGGGTGCGGCGGTTTGAGCATCTGTCCGATGTATAGAGGGTGGTGGTAGGGGAAGTTATCATGCAGGCGCCCGGCCGCCTCCAGCAGGGCGGCATGGATGCGCGCCGTATCGGGCCGCTCCCCGGCGGGCGGCAGGTTCTCGAACCCGGCCGCGAGGGCGTTGATGGCGTCCTCGAGAAGACGTGTTTCGCGTGAGTCGATCTGCATGCGTATATCCGCCGTGCGGATCATAGCACGCACGCGCTCCACCCCACTCCCATGCCCTGGTCAGCCTCCCCCCTTCCCATTGCTCCGCGTTCGATCCCGTCCCGTGCCCCGCTGGCACCCGAGTTGCAGAGTCCGCCGGCAAGCCGCGGCGGCGGCGATAGACATATATGTAACTACTTGTGTATATTGTATTTAAATAGATTCCTGGCGGCCTCTTGAAACTCCTGTTCGCCCATTTGCAGCCCTCCCGGCTCCGAACCGCCCGACTTCTGACCGGCGCCCTGGCCGCCGGCATGGCGCTGGCGCTCGCCGGCCCGGCTTCGGCGCTGCGCGTGGCAACGGGCGTTTACACCGGAAACGGGTTCCAGCAGGCGATCACCACCCCCGGCTTCCAGCCCGCCGTGGTCATTGTCAAGGGCAACGCGTACCGGCCGGCGGTCATCAAGACGGCGACGATGGCCGGAACGTACTCCAAGTACTTCTACAGCAACGGCATTCTTGGCTACAACGACGGCATCCAGTCGTTGCAGGGCGACGGATTCACCGTCGGCTACTCGCTATCCGTGAATGGAATCTTCACGGCCTACACCTATCTCGCAATCGAGGCCTCGCCCGGCGAAATCGCGGTGGGTTCCTACCTGGGCGACGGCAACCCGGCGCGGACGATCTCCGGGCTGGGATTCCCGCCCGCGTACGTGATGGTGATGTCGGAGGCGAGCACGAACGGGACGCAACGCTTCGCCATTCAGCCCGGCACCGAAACGAGTCTGTCCGTCGGATATTTCTACAGCAACAGCCCGGGCATCACCGGCATCGGATCCGACGGTTTCGACGTGAGCGGAGACGCCGAGGTGAACGCGGCCGGCGTCACCTACCACTACATCGCATTTGGAAGCGCGGCGGTTGCCACCGGGACCTACGCGGGCGACGGCGCGGCGAGCCGGGTCATCGGCGGCTTGGTGTCCGCGCCGGCCTGCGTGGTGGTTCGCGGCGCAAAGGTACAGGATCTTACGCTGCACCGCGTATCTGCCAACGGCGACAACACGGCGATGAAGTTCGTGCCGGAACTGAACGTCTCCAACGCGATCGTTCGATTCCTGCCCGATGGCTTCGAAGTGGGAGCCGACCAGAGCGCCAACAAGTCCGGCAGAGACTACTACTGGCTGGCGTTTCCAGGTACGGGCGCGGAAACGGACGCGTCGATCGCACTCGGTTCCAGCCGCACCAGCGCCGCGTTCGGGGATCCGCTGGCGCTGACTGTGGTCATCACCAACGAATCCGTCGATTCCTTGAGCGGCCTGGCGGTAACAGCGCCACTCCCGGCTGGTCTCACCTACGCGGGTCACACGGCCACGCGCGGGACCTATGTGCCCGGTTCCGGTCTGTGGACGGTGGGACCGCTGGCGGGCGGCGAGAGCGTGAATCTGAACATCGATGCAAGTGTGACGACCGGCGGCCCGGCCACCTTGCGCGCCGTCGCCGCCATCACCGCCCTCGACCAGGCGGACAGCAACCCCGCCAACGACGCCGACAGCGTATCGATCGACATCATCCAGAGGGAATACCGGGTGACGACGGGCAGCTACACCGGCAACGCGGCCGCGTCACGGGCCATCAACGGCCTCGGCTTTGCGCCCGACGCCGTCCTCATCACCGGCCAGAACGGCGCCGGGACCGTGGTGCGCACCGGCACCATGCCCGCGGGAACCGTGAAGCAACTCGGCACCAACCAGGTGCTGCTCGCGGGTGCCATCAACTCGCTCGACGCGGATGGTTTCACCGTCGCCAACCACGCCACCACCAACGCCGGTGGTGTCGTGTACCACTGGACGGCATTCCAGTCCGAACCGGGTTCGATGGTCATCGGCAGCTACACCGGCAACGGCGCCGACGACCGCAGCATCGCGACGGTGGGGTTCCAACCCGGGTACCTGATCGTCATGAGCTCGAACAACGAAGAATCCATGCAGCGCTTTGCCGGCATGGGCGGCGACGCCTCGGCGGAGTTCAAAGCCGGCGACCTCAAGCCCGACCGCATCCAGGCGTTCGAGCCCACCGGGTTCCAGGTCGGCAAACACAACACCGTCAACGGTAGCGGTGTCCAGTTCCACTACCTGGCCTGGAGGGACGGCGCGGCGCAGGCAAAGACCGGCTTGTACGTGGGCAACGGAAGCGCAAGCCATCCCCGCAACGACATCGGCTTCCGCCCGCTGCACGCCATCATCCGCCGCCAGAGCAACGGGGAGCCCACGGTCCAGCGTTCGGCGTCGGTCACGGGCAACACCACCCTCCCTTTCACACAGGCCCCGCCCCTCACCGGCGCAATCACCGCACTCACCGCGGACGGGTTCGATCTCGGGGCGGACCCGAGCGTCAACGAGATGGGTGCACTGTACTTCTGGTCCGCGTTTCGCGACAGCCGCGAGGCGGACCTGGCGCTCACTGTCACGCAGAGCAACCCCATTCCCAATGTCGGTGACACGCTGACGCTCGACGTGCGCGTGGACAACCTGGGAACGGCCGATGCCAACGGCGTGAAAGTTTCCGCGCCCGTTCCGGCGGGCATGGGGTTCATTTCCGCCACCGCCGGCGTGGGATCGTTCGTGGCGAGTACGGGTACATGGACCCTCGGCACCCTGGCCAACGGCAGCGGGGCAACCCTGAGCGTGCGCGCCCGGGTTTTACCGGGGACCGGAGGATCAACGCTCGTGCACGGGGCCTCCGTCAGCGCACTCGACGAACTGGACCCCAACACCGGTAACAACACCGCGACGGCCGTCATCGCGGTGCAGGCGGCCGAACTGGGAATCGCGGTGTCTGCCGACAGCGCCTTCGCGTCGGTCGGCGATACCCTGCGCGTCCACGTTGGAATCGCGAACAACGGTCCCAACGCGGCCAGCGGGGTGGCGGCGACGGTGTGGCTGCCCGCGTTTGCGGCCTACGTGTCGCATACCGGCGACGGCTCCTTTGTGTCCGGCACGGGCGCGTGGACGTCGGGACCAATCCCCGCCCTGGGTGCCGCGGAACTCACCGTCGTTGCTGTTGTACTGCCAGGTGCCGAGGGTCAGCAACTCGTGACCAGCGCCAGCCTGACCGCGGCCGACCAGGAAGATCCGCAGGCGGCCAACAACGCCGCTTCCGTCGCCGTGCAGGTGATCACGCCGGTTACGCTGGGCGATGTGGCGGCATCACTCTACCCGGCCGCGGCGTCGGCCGGGCAACCGGCGCTCGCCCTGCGCATCGACGTGGGCAACGCCGCCGCCGTGGGCGTCACGCTGGCGACGACGTCGACGATCTCCTTCAGCGACGGCGTTTCCACCTACAGCGCCGCGCTCCGGAACCCGACATTCGTCCCCGCGAATGCGTCGGACTTCACGCTTTCGTTCACCGCCGCTGCGGTGCCGGCGGGGATGACGCCCGGCGCGTCGTACGACCTCCGCCTCGCGCTCGCGGGAACGACGGCGGAGGCGTGGGCCTACGCCGACACGTTCCTGACCACCGGGCGCAACGCCATCTTCATCACCGGCCCGGAGATGGTGGTGACCGCCGGCATCGTGGGCGATGCCATCGCCAACCCCGGGGCGGCGGACGTCGAACTGCTGCGGCTGGAATTCCAGAGCGCCTACACGGCGCCGCGCACGCTGGACTCCCTGGTGGTCACCAACACGTCGACGGGGCCGGGCACAGCCGGCGAACTGGACGGGCTGGCGCGCGCCCTCCACTTGTATGGAGACGCGGACGGGAACGGGGTACTCAGCGCACCCGACTCTCTGCTCGGCTCGTCCCTCTTCCTGAACGGCCGCGCCGTGTTCGACGTGGCGGGCGCATGGACAGTCCCCGCCGCTTCGGTGTCGCGCCTGATTCTCAGCACCGACGTCGACTCGACCCGCGCCCGCGACGGCGATCACATGAACGCGGCCATCACGTTCGAGAGCGACATCGTGTTCGTGGAACCCACGTCGATTGCCGGAACCATCTCGCCGCTGGATCGCCTGGACTCCTATGGCACCGCCACCATCGACGGCATGGTGGCCATGCAGGTTGCCTTCGCCGACGCCGGGGTGGACACACTCGCATCCGGCAACACGGACGTGTGGATCGCCACCCTCGTCCTGCCCACCAACGGCTACGCCGACGACGTCCTCAAACGGATCGAGATTGCCGACTTCTCGGGCGGCTTCGCCCCGGCGGACCTGGCCGCGCTCGAACTGGTTCGAGACGACGGCGACGGCGTGTATACCCCCGGCGTGGATCTGCCGCTGGGCCGATTTGCCTTCTCGGGCGATCGTTACCAGTTGTCCGGACTCTCGGAGCCCATCGCAGCCGGAAACCGATTCTTCCTGGTGGCGGCCGCCGCATCCACGCCGACCGACGGGGATACCTTCCAGCCCGGGATTCCCACCGACGGCGTGGAGATGGCGTCGGGCAACGACGGTCCCATCGACCTGCCCGTCGTTTCGCCGCGGACACTGGTCCTTTCGCGCGTCGAGGAGATCACCGTGAGCGCACGGACCCTCGGATCGCTCACGGTAGCACCGGGATCCGCCGGCGCCCCGATGCTCTGGCTCGACGTGCGCAACAACACGGCCGCCGACGCCACCATCGACACGCTGTTTCTGATCAACGCGAGCACGGGAAGCGGCGGCGTGACGGAACTGGACGGCAATTTCCGCGGGGTCAGCGTGTACACTGACAACGGCGACGGCGCGCCGGGGCCGGGTGATACGCTGCTCGCGGCAGGATTGCGATTCACCGCGGGGACACTGGCAATCTCACCGCTCGGCCCGGCGCTGAGCTCCGGCGCGACCCGGACACTGCTGGTTGTGTGCGACGTGGATTCCTCCTGCGCCGCGGATGGCGACCTGCTCGCCGTTTCGGTGAGCACGGCGGCACACGTGGTAACCACGGCGCCCGCGCCGGTGGCCGGCGCCTTTCCCATCACGACCAACCCGGCGCGGCCAGTCAACGGTATGGTCGCCCACCAGATTCGCGCGATCGCAACCCCGGACACGGTGCTGGTGGCGGGCTCGACCCACAACGCCGTGCTGGACGTGCGCATCCATGGCAACGGCTACGCCGCCGACATGCTGCAGACCCTGACCGTGCAGAACCTCGGCACCGCGACCGACGCGCACGTCTCCCGTTTTGCGCTCTTCGCGGACGGCGGCGACGGCGTCTTCGACGCCGGCGCCGGCGACGACATCGCGCTTGGCGACTTGACCGATATCGGCGGCGGGCGCTTGCAGAGCGGCCCGCTGTCCTTCCCGCTCCCGGGCACCTGCGGCCAGGACGCGCGCTTCTACGTCTCCGCGGACGTGGTACCGTCGCCACCCAGCGGCGCGTCGCTGCAACTCTCGATCCCCACCCTCGGCATCGCAGTGGCGTCCGGCAACGACGGACCCATCGACACGCCGGTCACCAGCCCGGGCGTGCAACTCATTCCGAGGCCGGACGAGCTCACGGTATTCCCGTACTCGGTGGGCGACAAGCGCGTGCGCCCCGGCGCGACCCGCGTACTCAACTTCGGCGCGGGCCTGTACAACGGCTTCGACTCGCCCCTGGTGCTCAACGGGATGCAGCTCTTCCAGAAGGGATCCGCGACCGCGGCCGAAATCGTGCGCGTGCAGGCCTGGGCGGACGCCGACACCAACGGCCTGTTCGATCCCAACTTCGACACGCTGGTGGCCACCAGGACGTCCACCAGCGTGTTCTACCCGCTGTCCGGTTTCAACCTTCCGCTGCCGCCGAAGAGGATTTCGTATCTCTTCGTCAGCTACGACCTGTCGCTCGCGGTGCGCGACTCGGTCGGCGTCAACCTGCAGATCAACTCGGAGACCGACCTGTCGCTTCCCAACCCCTCGGTGCTGCACGGCGAGTTTCCCATCGACTCCCCGGGCCAGGACCTGAGCGACGGAATGGTCGCCGCGCAGATCGCGGCGCTGAACGCGCCCAGCCAGACGGTGCCGCCCGGAGAATCGGATGTGTTCGTGCTTGGATTCACCGTGCCGAGGAACGGTCTGTTGACCGATGTTCTGCAGCGCGTCAGCGTGGGTAACGCCGGCACGGCCGCAGCCGGGCAGGACATCGTGTTCCTGAACCTGTGGGCGGAGGGCAACGGCAACACCAAGTTCGACCGGAGCGGCGACCGCCTGCTGACGACCCTGGCGTGGAACGGAAGCGTGTGGCGCAACCCGACGCCCATCGCGGAGTCCATCCCCGTAGGCGGATTGCGTTGCTACGCGAGTGCGTTCATCTCCGGCAGCGCGGTGGACGGCCGTACGCTGCGCGCATTCCTGCCCGTGGGCGCACTGAGGGTTGCCTCCGGCAACGACGGACCCATCGACGCCACCGTGGTCAACTCGGGAACGCAGGTGATATCCACCGATCCGTTGATCGCCAGCATCTCGACCGACCGGAGCTCCTATAGCGTGGGACAGTTGATCGGCGTCACCATGAACGTGCGCAACGTCGGCGGCACCACGCTGACCGCGGTGTTCCCGGATTCGCTGGCCATGAGCGGTAGTGGCGGTGCCATCCCCGTGGGCGGGCCGGTTCCCGCCACGGCTGATTTGGCACCGGGCGAGGAAGCGGCGTTCGCGTGGACACTCACCGCCGCCGCACCCGGTGCGCTCTCCTTCTGCGGATCCGCGTCGGACGGCTCGGTTGCCTCGATCTCCGTGTGCGCGGACCCGGTGCGCATCGACAGCCGGGTCACGGCGGTCACGGCCGCCTTCGAGGACCACGCACCCCCGGGAGTCAACCGGGGCCAGCGCACCGTGCCGGCCATGACATTCCAGATCAACCACGCGGATACCGATTCGCTCGCGGCGGAGGTGCGGGTGAAAACCATCGTGCTGGCCGTGGCGGACAACGGTGGCAGCGGCATCGCGCCCAACAGCGTTCTTTCGGGGGTCACGCTGGTGAGTTCCAGCGGGACCAGCGCGTTCTTCTCGCTGGTGGACTCGACACTGAGCCCGGTGCGCCTCACCCTGCCGCAGCCCATCCGGATTGCACGCGGTGAGGACGTGACCATCGACGCAACCATCGACGTCGCCGCGTCCGCAGTACTCGCCCCGTTCCGGCTGTCGGTCGCGGCACCGGAAGACCTGGGCATCACCGACGCCAACGACGGCGCACCGGTCGCGGTGTCGTCTTCGACGCCCTTCCCCTGGCTGACCAGCGCGATCGACGTGGACGAACCTGCCACCCTGGTGCGCGTTTCCGGGGATGCTGCAACCGCCACCACCGCCAACGTCGGACAGCAGCGCGTGGTCATCTGGGACGGTACCATGCAAAACGCGTCACCGGCCGCAGCCGCCACCGCCGCTGTAACCGCGCTGCTGATCGACTTCCACGATGGCACCGGCACCCCGATTGCGCCGGCCGGAACTGTGTCGAGACTTGCGATCTTTGGCGGCGGCACCCGCCTCTTCGAGACCGTGGTGTTGCCGGCAGCGGCCACCGCGCAATTCGACCTGCCCTCGGCGCTGCTGCTGCCGCCGCAGCAGCTGCGCTCGTTCGTGGTGGAGGTGGACATCCAGGACCTCCCCGCCAGCGCGGATCTTGGCATCACGCTGCGCACGCCGGCCGCGATCGCCGCGCGGGACAACAACAGCGGGGCGGTGCTCGCGGTGGTGCCGGATGGCGGGGCGGCCTTCCCGCTGGTATCCCGGACCATTTCGTTCCAGCCGGCCGCGACCGGCCTGGCGGCGGCACTGGTGAGCCTGGCGCCGGAGACCATCCTGCCCGCCGACGCGGGAATCGGGATCGCGCGCCTGCGTCTGAGCCACGCCGACGCCATCTCTTCCGCAATCGTCGTGGATTCGCTGGCACTCGCGTTCCGCACCGTCGACGGCGCGGCCTTCTATCCCGGCAACTACTTCAATCGCATCGTGGTGGTGGCGAGCGCGGACACGCTGGCCAGCGTGACCACGTTGAGCGGCGTCAGCTCGCTGGTCCCCTGCCGCTTCACCAGTCCCATCGTGCTTGCCCCGGCAGCAGCCGAATCGCTCACCATTCTGGTTGATGCAAAAGGATCGTTCGTCCCGGCAACGTTCGTCGTGCGCGTCGATCGCGAGTTCATCCACGCGGTGGATGCCAACGACCCCGCACAATCCATCAACATTTCCGGTGCGTTCCCGCTGCAATCGGACCCGGCCAGCATGCGCCTGCCCGGCGACGACATAGCCGTCGCCCTGCTCTCATCACTCCCGCCCAACGTGGCCGGCAACGAGCGCGCACTCCGCGTGATGGACCTGGCCCTGCAGAACCGCAACACACCCGGCTTCACCGCCGCACGGCTGGAGTCGCTGACGGTGGCAGTCCAGGGCCACAGTGGAGGAACCATAGTTCCCGGTGCCATCGTCGCCGCGGCGAGGCTCACCGAGGCCGACTCTCTCGTGTGCGCCGGCACCGTGACGGCGACGGGTATCGTATTCACCATGCCCGGCGGCTTCACGCTGCAGCCGGGGACGACGCGCGATCTGTCGCTCGTGCTGGACCTGGCCGGGAGTATCAAGGAAAGCAAGTTCCGCTTTGCCGTGGCGGACGCAACCTCGGTGGTGCTCTCCGACGACGCAACCGGCGGGCCGGTGACGGCCACATCGGACAGCGGTTTCCCGCTGGCCACGCAGTACGCCGCGGTGCTCTCGACCGACGCGAACGGCGCGTTTACCAACTACCCCAATCCGTTCGCCGCGGGGCGCGAGTCGACGCGCGTCACATTCTTCCTTGATCAACCCTCCGCGGTAACACTGCGCCTGTTCACGCTGTGGGGCGATCCGGTGACAACGCTCGCCAGTGGCGTGCGCATGTCCGCCGGCCTGCACCAGGATGTAACCTGGGACGGCCGTAACGGCAGCGGCGACACGGTGAACAACGGCGTCTACTACCTGCTGCTCGACATCGCGCCGGACGCGGGCACGCCACAGACGCTGCGGCGCAAGGTGGCGGTGCTGCGATGAGGCGTGTCGTTCTGGCAATTTGTCTGGCCGGGCTCGTCGCACCGGCGGCGGCGCACGGCGGCTCTTACGGCACCGAGCTCCCGTTCGTTGCGGGGGCGGGCGCGCGCGCGTCCGGAATGGGTCTCGCGGGCACGTCGCTCACGGGGACGCCGGCGTCGCAGTATGCCAACCCGGCCACGCTGGCCTTGCAGGAGTACCGCCAGCTCGAACTCTACCGGACGACCCTGTTCGATTCCAAATCGTCGTACCTGGCGGCCGCGTACGCCCACCCCAGCCTGGACTTCGGCGCCTTCGGACTCAGCCTGCTCCGCGTGGGCGTGGGCGGCATCGAGGAACGCGACGACTTCAACACGCTGCTCTCATCCGATCTGACGAGCACCGACACGCGCATCCTGCTCGGATACGGGGCCGCCGTGACGCGCGCACTGGCGCTGGGCGTGAACCTGAAGATCGACCACCAGCAACTCGCAGGCGCCAGCGGGACGGGCATCGGCGCGGACCTGGGTGCGGTTGCCAGCCATACCTTTGCGGGTGACGGTTTGCTGCGCTCCGCGCGCGCGGGCGTCATGCTCGAGAACGTGGTGGAGCCCTCGGTGAAACTGGACGCCGAGGACGTGAGCGACCCCATGCGCATCTCGGCAGGTGCGTCGCTGGACGCACTCGCCGATCGATTCGGAATCACGGCGGCCGTGGACGTGGTGAGCCCGCGCTACTCACCCTTCCAGTTCCGGGCGGGCCTGGAGGTGGACTACGACGGGCTGGTGGCGCTGCGCGCGGGGCTCGACGACGACACCCCCACCTTCGGCCTTGGCGCCGGCTACCGCAGCGTGCGCCTCGACTATGCCTTCCGCGACGAGGAACTCGGCGCCAACCACCGCTTCTCAGTGGCGGTGGCCTTCGGTGCCTCCACCTCCGAACGCAGGCAGACCCGCCAGGAGCGCCAGGACGCGGAAATGCACGCCCGCCTGCGCGAGCGCATCCGCGAGTTCGAGAACGGGCAACGGCAACACCTGGTGGCTCGCGCGGACAGCCTGTTTGCGGCCGGGAACTACGCCGCGGCGGACGAACAGTACGGCGCGGTGCTGGCCTGGGATCCGTCTGACACGCGCGCGGTGGGATTGCAGAGCGAATGTCGTTTCCATTTGGAGGTCGCGCAGGCACGGCAAGGCGAAGCCGCGGGCGATTACCCCACCGCACTCTACCACTTCCGGCGCGCGGAGCAGTTCCGCGACGGCGACGCGGGCGTTACCGATGGCATCCTTCTCTGCGAACAACGCATCCAGGAGGGTCATGACCGCGCCGCCATGGTTCAGACCCTGCTCAGCCGGTCAATCGATCTCTACGCATCGGGGCAGCTCACCGAGGCCCTGCCAGGATTCCGGGAAGTCCTGCGCACCGACCCCGGCAACGCGCTCGCGCGCGAGTACGAGCGCAAGACAACGGTCAGCATCCAGTCGGTCGTGGAACAGAATATCACCCGCGCGCGCACACGCGCGGAGCGCGGGGACTTCCCCGGCGCAATGGAATCCATCGAGCAGGCACGCGCGCTCGCCCCGCAGGACGAACGTGTGGCAGCGGAACTGGCGGCGATACAGAAGCGCCAGCAGTCTCAATCGACGAAGGACGCACACGCGGTCACCGCCACCCCGCCGGAGCCCGCGTACGACGCGACCGTCGACGAGGCCGTGCTCCTGTCCCGCTACCGCGAGGGGATCCGGCTCTTCGAACAGGGTAATTTTGAGGCGGCGACCCGGGAGCTGCTCGTGGTGTGGACGGCCGCACCGGGATTCCACGACGTCGCGGATACCCTGGCGCGTGCATACCTCTTTCTTGGCATGCAGGCGTACTCGAAGGGGAGCTACGACGAGGCGATCGCCAGCTGGGAGCACGTACTCACCATCGACCCCGGCAACGCCAAGGCGCGGCGGTATCTCAAGAGTTCACGGGAGGAGGCGAGCCGCCTGGGCGCGGGCCGGCCGTGAAGGGGCGCACCATGAAGACTCCGCTGTTCCAGTCGCTTCGCGTGCAACTACTCGCGGGCGCCGCTCTGCTGCTGGCGATCACCGTGGGTGCGGTGGGCTATGCGCTCACCCTGAACCAGCGGCGATCCCTCACCGAGACGATGATCCAGACCGTGGTGTTGCAGGGCCGCAACGTTGCGCTGTCCGGCGAGAAGTCCCTCCTGCGCCCCGATCCCGAGTTTGAATTGTGCCCGCTGGTGACACGCGTCATGAGTGAAGTTCCCGACATACAGTTGCTGGTGGTGGCGGACCGGAACGGCGTGGTGCAGGGTCACCGGGACCCGTCCCGCGTCGGCAAGCCGTTTGTCTACGAAGACGGCGGTGCCATCGCCGTTGCGTCGCCGTCCGTGCGCGGGGACGAAACGCTTCGCGAAAGCACCAGCGCCTATCTGCTCGCCACACCCGTTTTCGGCGGCACCAGCAAGGTCGGCACCGTGTACCTCACGGTCTCCAAGCGCGCGCTGCTCGAGCAGCAGCGCAGGTCGCTCCTGCTCACCATTCGCTTGAGTGCTGCGGCGCTGCTGGCGGGGCTGCTGCTGGCCGTTCTGTTCTTCACGCGCATCTCGCGCCCGATGGGCACGCTCATGCAGGGCCTCGATGCACTCGCACGCGACCTGTCCTTCAGCATCGTGATGCCGACGCGCAACGAATTCCGTGTGGTCGCCGACGCGTTCAACCGCATGGCCCGCGAGATCCAGGGGGCCCAGCGCGAGTTGCTGGCCAAGGAGCGTCTCGCCCACGAGGTGGAGCTGGCGCGCCAGATCCAGGAGTCGCTGGTGCCACGCTCGGTGGCAGACGCGGGACGCTTCGAGATCGGTTTTCACTATGAGTCCGCGTACGAAGTGGGCGGCGACTACCTGGACATCATCCCGGTCGATGGTTCGCGGGTGTTCTTTGTCATGGCCGACGTTTCCGGCAAGGGCGTTGCGGGCATGGTGGTCATGGCAATGACCCGGGTGCTGGTGCGTCAGTTCGCTGGATCGGGGTCGCCGCCACGCGAAGTCCTCATACGGCTCAACCAGGCGCTGGCCGGGAACATCCGTCGCAACATGTTCGTTACCGCTTTCGTCGGTGTGCTCGACATCGATCGGGGCGAGTTTGCGTACTCCAACGCCGGACACAACCCCCTTGTCGTCTACCACGAGGGTCGCCGGGTCGCCACTGACAAGAGACTGGATGGCGTCCCGCTGGGCATCTTCACGACGGATCGCTTTGCCGAAACGGTGGCGGACTACTCTACCTCGCTCGCCCCCGGCGACGTGGTCCTCCTCTACACCGACGGGCTCACAGAGTCGCTGGACACAGCCAGGAAACAATTTTCGCTGCAACGCGTAATCGACATCGCAACCGACCAGGGTCACCTGGGGGCACGGCATCTGGTGCGCCGCCTGGTGGCCGCGGAGAAGCGCTCACGCGGCGAGGCAGCGCAGGCCGATGACATCACGCTGCTCGCCTTCGGCATAGCGATCCGCGAGCGCAGCGCGGTGGGGAGCACGGGCTGATGGCCACACGGATCGCACGGGTCGACTTTGACGCACGCACCGCAAGCCTGGTGGTGAAACCGTCGTCCGCCGGTCTGGATTCCGGACGCGTGCGCGAGATCGTCGCCGCCCTGAAGACTGCCGGCATGCAGCAGGTGGATGTCCACGTCGACGCCGGACCAGAAGCCAGCCAGGCAGATGGGCTGCGGGCTGCGTTGGGAGACGCGGGCGTTCTCGTCCACCAGGGTGATTACGCCGGCTCGGTCGGCCGGGTCGGCAACCGCGCATTCCAGTGCGCGGTGGATCCGGACGAAGCGCGAGCCGGCTGGACCATCGAGGCCTGCCTCGACTCCCTGGACCGCGCCGTGGTGCGGTCCGCGCTGCTCGTGGCCCTTGTGCGTCTGGCGACGAACATGAACGACATGCTGGGAGGACAGTTGCGCTTCGCCGTGCACGAGCTGGTGGCCAACGCCGTCGATCACGCAGACTTCTCCGGCAGCGCGCCCCGCATCGAACTTGCCATCCTGGCAACCCCATCGACCACGCTGCTCTCGTATCGTGACAATGCGGGACCCTTCACCACCACCACGCCACCCCTCGTCGACATCGACGTCAAGATCGCGCGCGGGGAGCGAAGGGGGCTCGGGCTCTTCATGTTGAATCGGATGGCCCAACAGGTTCGCTACCGGCGCGACGGTGACTGGAATGAAACCACGGTTCTGTTCGTCAGAACCGGAAACGAAACCCAAAACGCAAGGAGATCAAGTATGGAAGGACTGGAGCTGAAGCAGACACCGTGCAAGCTGCCGAACACGGTGGTACTCAAGCCCGTGGGCAGCATCGACTCCACCACCGTACACGTCCTCGACGCACGGCTGAACGCGCTCGCTTCGCAGGCAGGCGCGCAGATCGTGCTCGACATGTCCGAGGTGGATTTCATCAGCAGTGCCGGCGTGGGCTTGTTCCTCGGCACGGTATCGCAACTTCGCACCACCGGCGGGGACCTGATCTTCACCGGGATGCTCCCCGCGATACTGGAAGTGTTCGAGATCATCAATCTCTCCGCCTACTTCAGGATCGTGCCGTCGCTGGAGGCCCTGGAGCCCGCTCCCCGGGGGTAGGGATGCTCTATGGCTGAGTCTTTTGATAGCAGCCACGCCGCGGTGGCGCTGGCGGATTTCTGGAAGATCCGCTTCAAGCGCGAACGACAGCTTCTCGGCGCGGTGACGTCGCTGCTCTCCAAGTACGGGAGCACGGTCGACACCGACGAGTTGCACCGGGCGTTTCTGCTCACGCTGATGGGCCACTTTGCGGTCGGCGATGCCGCACTCTACGTACCGTCGCCGGACGGACGCACGCTGGAGGCGGCGGCGGCGTACGGGCGAACCCGCGCATCCGCGTTGCCACGCCTCCCGCTCGACCAGCCCGTCATCGCCGGCTTTGCGGAGCGGCGCACGTCGGGGCTGGTGGACGCGCGCGCCGAGGAGGCGCACGCGGCAAATCCCGTGCTCGCGCTTGCGGGTACTTTCCATGTGGTGGCGCCACTCCAGTTGGAGAACAAGCTGGTGGGCATCGTCTTCCTGGGCCCCCGGCTCAACCGCCAACCCTACCTGCACCTGGATCTGAAGCTTCTGGACAGCCTGGCCGCGGTCTCCGCAACCACATTCAACAACGCCCTTCTCTACCGAAACGCGCGCCTTTCAGCCGAAGAGCTGAAAAAGCTGCTGGAAGTGCGTACCGACATCATCAGCCGCATCTCGCACGAGTTTCGCACGCCGCTTACCGTGCTGCGCGCGGGCCTGGATGCGCTCCCCGACGTGGAAAACGGGCCACGACAGTGGATGGCTGCGTCGGTCGAACGTCTCGAGCGGCTCATCGAGTCGCTCCTCGCTCTGAGCGAGCGGGAGGAAATCGATACCGGCGGCGTACACACCGATCCGCTGGTTGCCGTCCACCAGTCGGTGGGAACCATGAGCACCGCGGCCGCCGGGAAGAACATCACCCTGACCGTATCCTCCTCGGAAAGCGCCAGGACCGGCAGAGTGCAGGTGTCGCGCGAAACCCTGATGATCATCCTCGACGTGCTGCTCGACAATGCAATCACCTACTCGCCCGAGGGATCGGCTGTCACCGTTGAGGTGGATGTCACCGATACCCGCTTTGATCCGAATACGGATGGCGTCCAGCTCCCCGAATGGACGGAGTCCGCGCGGGGAATGATCGCCCGGTTTACAGACATCTCGGACGCGCTCGCGGTGGAGCCGTCCGGGGACGCGGCGCGTGTGCCGCCACCCGGCCGCGATGACCCGTCGCGCCGCTACGTCGTGATCCGCGTCCGGGACGAAGGAATCGGCATTCCCCAGGACGAGATTGCGCTCATGGCCGAACCGTTCCGCCAGGCAACGAACTGCCCGGATCGCGGCATCAAGGGCAAGGGCCTCGGTCTCGCGCTGGCCCAGCGCAGCGCCGTCGCCAATGGCGGCTTCCTGTGCTGTCGCAGCGTGCTGGGCGCGGGTACGACGTTCTCGCTTTTCCTCCCCGCCAGCTAGAAGTATATCCTGGGGCGCGCCCTGCCGCAGGCGCAGACCTCGACCGTGCACGCGTCCGACAACGAGCCGGACGTGTTTACGTACTTCAGCTTTGCGGGTGGTACGTGGTTCCCGCGCGTCAGCGACGACGGAACCGGGCTCGCGGGAACGAGCCGGGGCGAGATGGATAACGGCGTGCCCCCGGGGCTCGAGCAGTTGTTCACCTTCCGGGTGGACGGTGTGGTGGACGTGTACGGCCCCGTCGCCACCGAAGCGACCACCTGGGGCGGCGTCAAGGCAATGTACCGGTAGCGGGACGCGCGGCTAGTTGTTGGAGAGTTTCTTCAGGACGCCCTTGGCCACGCACTTCAGCGTGTCGAACACCCCGTCGCCCTTGACGGCCACGGCGGGAAAGCTGGGGAACTTTTCGGGGTTCAACTCCTGCTCGAGTTCGTCGAGTTCGATGACGTTGTCCATGTCGCGCTTGTTGTACTGGAGCACGAAGGGCACGTCGGCGAGGTTGAGTTTGTACTCCTCGAGATTCTCGTGGAGATTGTAGAGGCTTTCGATGTTGGCGTCGTAGCGCGCCTGCTGGGAGTCGGCCACGAACACGATGCCGTCCACGCCGCGCAGGATGAGCTTGCGCGACGCGTCGTAGTACACCTGGCCCGGAACCGTGTACAGGTGGAAACGGGTCTTGAACCCCTTCACCGTACCCAGCTCGAGCGGCAGGAAGTCGAAGAACAACGTGCGGTCCATCTCCGTGGCCAGGGTGATGAGCTTGCCCTTGGTGGAGGGATCGACCTTGTTATAGACGTACTGGATGTTGGTCGTCTTCCCGCAGAGACCCGGACCGTAGTAGACGATCTTGCAGTTGATCTCGCGGGACGAATAGTTGATGAGCGACATGCCGCCTCTTCCTCGCCTTGGTTCCCGTTAGTCCTTGAACAGTGAGTCGATCTCTTTATTCAGTTCGTCGGCGAAGCCGGCATCAAACTGCTTGAGGTCCTCGTTCTCGTATTCGAGTTTGTTGAACAGGCGGCTCAACACGGTGTCGAGGCTGTCGACGGCCTTCTTGACCCGCAGCCGCACCAGGCCCAGCGTGGTGCGCTTGTTGAAGAGCACCACCAGGATGATGTGCTGCGCCACGCGGGCGAGATACATGCTCTCGTCCACGCCCTGGTGATAGAGCGTGGAGAAGTCCTTCTCGCCGATCAGCTTGGCCAGCTGCGCGTTGGCTTCGAAGTCCGCCGCGCACAGCGAGGCGAAGCTCATAAGGTCGAACTCGGGCTCCATACCGACGCTCGCGATGAGCTGGCCGGTCTTGTCGATCAACAGAACACTCGTCGAGTTCGAATTCTCGATGAGCTCCTTGATGACCGAATTTATCGCCCAGTAGTCCTCTTCGTAGATGGTCCAGTCGGCACGTACCATGGTCGCTCCGGTGGTATAAGCGCCGCCGGCTCCCGTTCGTCCGGACCGTCCGGTCGTCAGGGGCTAGAGGGTCTCGCGGCGGTCGATGGCGCGGGCAAGCGTCGTATCGTCAACGAATTCAAGGGTCCCGCCCATTGGGAGACCTCTAGCAAGTCTCGTGACAGTACAACCGAAGGGGGATACGATCCGGGCGATGTAGAGGGCGGTGGCATCGCCTTCCACCGTAGGATTAGTAGCGACAATGAGTTCCCGCACCTGGCCGTCCCGCACCCGGGCCTCCAGGGCGCGCAGGGAAAGATCGTCCGGGCCCACCCCGTCGACCGGTGACAAGACTCCGTGCAGGACATGGTACAGACCCCGGTAGTGACGGGTCCGCTCCATGACGATCATGTCCTGGGGCTGTTCCACCACACAGATGAGGTCCTGGGACCGGGCCGGGTCTTTGCAAATTGCACACTGGTCGGACTCGGTGATGGCCCCGCAGGTGGCGCAGAACCGCACCCGGGTCTTGAGCTCGGACAGCAGTTCCGAGATGCGTTCGGCGTCCGTGCTCTCCGGTCGCAACAGGTACAGCGCCATGCGCAGCGCGGACTTGGTCCCGATGCCGGGCAGCCGCGCCAGCGACTTGACGAGCGCGTTGAGTGTCTCGGAACCGAGGTCCATCGGGCGGGCTTACATCAAGCCCGGGATCTTCATGCCGCCGGTGATCGCGGACATGCGTTCCCTGGCGAGGTCGGCGGCCTTCTGGTGGGCTTCGTTGACGGCGGCGAGGATGAGGTCCTCGAGCATTTCACGGTCGCCGTCCTTGAACACGTCGTCGCGGATGGAGAGCTTCAGGAGAACCTGCTTGCCGTTGACGCGCGCGGTCACGGCACCGCCGCCGCTGGCCGCCTCCACCTCTTCGTTCTCGAGTTCTGCTTCCAGCTTGGCCATTTTGGCCTGCATCTGCTGGGCCTGCTTGACCATCTTCATGAAGTCGGCCATGGGTTCCTTTCCACACTGTCCAACGTGGCTCGCGGGTCCGCTACGTGTTGTAACGAACGATCTCGCCGTCGAAGTCCTTGATGAGTCCCTGCACCACCGGGCGCTTGTCCTCGGTGACGTCGCGAATACGTTCCTCGGGAACCTTCTTGCCGGCCAGCGCCTCCTCGAGCTTGACGGCCTTCTCTTCTCCTTCGAGGAAGCACACGATCTCCGCGTCGACGCCGAAGTAGCGCTTGAACATGCCACCCACGAACTCAATGCCCTCGGGCCGCATGACCTGTTCGCGCTGCAGGCTGAAACCCTTCAGGAAGCGGATGTGCAGGCGGCCGCCCTCGAACGAATAGGGCCTTCCAGAAATCAGGCACACGCCGAGCGACACGCGCTTCTGGCGCACGAAGGTGACAAACCCTTCCCACAACTGCTGGATCTTGGCCAGGTCCAGGTCGCCCTCGAGGGGAACCGGTGAACCGGTCTCCGCCGGGCGGGCATCGTCTTCCGTGGTGTCTTCCGCGCTCGCGCGTGGCGCGCGGCGCGGGTTCGTCTGCAGGGCGGCCGGCGCCGCGCCGGGAGCCAGTGCGCTCGCGGAGCCACCGGCGGGGCGCGCTGCGGGCGATTCCTTGCCACGCCGCGGTCCGTCCCCGCCCCCATCACCACCCCCGCCGTCAAGCCGGGCGATCAGCGTGCGGATGTCGGTCTGCCGTTCGAGCAGCGACAGATCCACCAGCACGCTCTCCAGGAAGATGCGCGGGTCGGACATGGTGCGCAGCCGGCCCGAGGCGTTGCTCAGGCGCTCGACCACGGTGACGAGGTCCGCCAGCTCATAGCGATCGAGGCTCTTGCGCAGGTGATCGATTTCGCTCCGGGAGCGGAACAGCAGCGGCGAGAGGTCGCCGGGAACCGCGAGCAGCATCAGGTCGCGGTAGCCCTCCAGCAGCGCGGCCACCAGATCCTGCAGATCCACACCCTCGTTGACCGCCGCGTCCAGCAGTTGCAGCGCGGCGCCGGGATCCCCGCCGGCCATGCCGTCCACGAACGCGAGCACCTTCTCCTGGTCGATCAGGCCCAGGATGCCGCGCACCGCCTCCGCGGTGACATTGCCGCCCGAAGCGGTGACGCACTGGTCGAGCAGGCTGGTGCCGTCGCGCATGCTGCCGTCGGCCTTGCGCGCCAGCAGGCGCAGGCCGTCCTCGTCGTACTTGACCTTCTCCGCCTTGCAGATGTGCGCCAGGCGGGCGGCGATCTCCGCGTTCTCGAGGCGCTTGAAGTGGTGGCGCTGGCAGCGCGACTTGATGGTGTCGGGAATCTTCTGCGGCGCGGTGGTGGCAAAGATGAAGAACACGTGCGGCGGCGGCTCTTCCAGCGTCTTGAGCAGCGCGTTGAACGCGTGCGTGGAGAGCATGTGCACTTCGTCGATGATGTAGACCTTGTTGCGGCTCTGGCTGGGCGTGTAGCCGATGCTCTCCTGCAGTTCGCGCACCTCACCCACGCCGGTGTGCGAGGCGCCGTCGATCTCCATCACGTCCAGGTTGTTGCCCGCCACCACCGCCATGCACGACGCACACGTGTTGCACGGGTTTCCGTCCTTGAGGTTGTCGCAGTTGATGACGCGCGCGAGGATGCGCGCGGTGCTGGTCTTGCCGCAACCGCGCGGCCCGGAGAAGAGATAGGCGTGGGAGATGCGCCCCGTCTCCACCGCCTTCTTGAGGGTGCGGGTGATGTGCTCCTGCCCCACGACATCGTCGAAGGAGAGCGGGCGCCATTTGCGGGCAAGGACTTCGTAGCTCATGTTCGTCACCGGCTCGTGTTGTCTCCACCGGACCCGGTAAACACCGCGGCGGGAGTGGCGGCCAGGCTTGACCACGTCACATGATCCCGCCCACTTACCGCTGCTACCTTCCGGTCCTGACGGAGTTCATGGAGAACCATTGCGTGGGACCCGGCCGCCGCTCCCGCCCGCGGGAACACCGGCGGCTGCGTGTCCGGCACGCCGATCCCTCGCGGCACGGATAAGAGAGAAATGGTGGAGATGAGCGGGCTCGAACCGCCGACCTCCTCGTTGCGAACGAGGCGCTCTCCCAGCTGAGCTACATCCCCACCCGTTTCCGTCGCCGCGGACGGGCGTACTATATCGTGATCATCAAAATGGCGGAGAGAGAGGGATTCGAACCCTCGGAACGCTTGCGCGCTCAACGGTTTTCGAGACCGCCCCATTCAACCGCTCTGGCATCTCTCCGGGCGAATACTACCCCATCGGCCCGGAAAAAGGCAAGCGGCGCTGCGCCCCGGCGGGACGCCTAGATCTCCACCGGCACCGGCCGGTGATCCTCACCCACCGCCACCATGGTGAACTCCCCGGTGACGGCCTTCTCCCTTTCATCGCGATACCGCTGCTCCATCCACACGTCCACCCGCACGCGCACGCTGGTGCGTCCCAGGTGTTCCACCGTGCCCACCAGCTCGACGATGGCGCCGGCCGGAATGGGACGCTTGAAGTCGGTGCGGTCGAGCGACACCGTGACGAACGGGACGCGGCCGAAGCGCGTCGCCGCGATGAACGCCACCTCGTCCATCCACGCGAGCAGCGTTCCCCCGAAGAGCGTGTTGTGATGGTTCGTGATCCCGGGGGCGACCACCTTGGTGATCCGCGTCTGCGACGCGTCGATGCGCTTCTGCACGCGCGCGTAACGCCCGTCACTCTCCGCTTGCTTCTCCGCCATGTGCCGGCTCCTTTCCAATTCGCCTCAGGATGACGAGCTTCTGCTCGGCGCTCATCCAGCCCCATTCGGATACTTCGTCCAGGGTCCGGCCACAGCCGTCACACAGACCGGTCTCGGGATCGATCATGCACAGGTTGGTGCACGGGGATGGCGGGTGCGGAATGGCGGCCATGACGGGACAATATTAGGAACTTCGGCAGCGTTGCGCAAACCCCCGCGCCACTTCCGCGGCCAGTGCAAAGGAACGCTCGCAGGTCGCTTCGCTGGAACCAGCGAGGCCGCACGACGCCGTCACCAGCGACGCCCCGGCGATGCGCGCCGCGTCGGCGCCGTCCTCCCCCGCCGCCAGGCGCTCCGCAACGCCCCACCAGCGCGCCACCAGCTTCCCCGCATCCACCCCGGCCAGGTCGTCGCGCGTCGGTATCCATCCCCAGGCCACGCGCCCGCCGGCCGCCAGGTAGCGGCGTGCGCCGGGTGCCTCCCCCATGCTCTCGGCGCCGTGGAAGGCGTCAAAGGAATAGAGGTCGGGGGACACCGCGTCGAGAACATCGAACGGTATCTCGTCGCAGCAGTGCAGTCCCACCAGGACCCCGGGCTTGCGGATGCGAAGAACCACGGTGCGCAGGAGATCCACGATGGCGCCGGTGCGCTCCGGAGCGCGCCGCAACGCCATGCCCAGGTAGGCCTCGTCGAGCACGAGGATCGCCGAAGGCGCCAGCGCGAGCAACGTCTCGGCCTGCCAGGTGGCGACACGCACGACGTGGTCCGCAAGCACGGACAGCATGTCATCCCGCTCCGCGAGCGACACCCCGTCCAGGGTGACGGCGCAGGCGAGCGTCAGCGGACCCATGGTCTGGCCCTTGACGGCGCGCGCCTGCGGGAACGCACCACCCCGGAAGGCATCGAGAAAGGCGTAGAAACCGGCGGCGTTGGCCGGGTCCAGCTGCCCCGCCTCGCGCTGCAGGGAGGTCACGAACCTGTCCACGCGGTCGCACGGCAGTGTGTACACGTATTCGCCGCGTACCTGCGCGAGGTGCCGCAGCGCCGGCCCGAACGACTGCGGGAGCATCGCCTCGCGCGCGGACAGGCGGCGCAGCTGGGGCCAGAACGGAACCTCCGGGGCAACGCGGGCAACGAACTCGATGGCCCGCGCGGTATCCGTGTGGGGGACACTGCCCACGCCGGTGACCGCGCACGCGGCACGAAACCAGGCCCCGGTGTCGTTCGCTGCGGTCTGGGAGGTCTGCAATTTCATGGGTCAGAAGTCGAATGGCGGAGAGAGAGGGATTCGAACCCTCGGAACGCTTTCGCGCTCACACGATTTCCAGTCGTGCCGATTCAGCCACTCTCGCATCTCTCCGCCCGAAGTCCCTGGCGGCGCGCATCATCCGTCGCGCCGCTGTTCGAAGAACCGTTGCATCAACTCACGACAGCGGCCTTCCTCGACGCCGCCGATCACCACCGGCCGATGGAGCAGCCGTGGCTCGTTCTGGATGGCAAAGATACTCTCGCACGCACCGGTGCGCGGTTCGCGCGCTCCGAAGACCACCCGCGGGATCCGCGCCAGCAGCGCCGCACCGATGCACATCACGCACGGCTCGATGGTGCTGTACAGAACCGCGTTCTCGACCTCCCGGGCGCCCACCGCACCCACCGCGTCCCACAGCGCCACCACCTCAGCGTGCTCAAAGGGCTGTCCCGTGCGCACGGTCCGGTTGTGCCCGCGCCCCACCACGCGGCGCTCCAGGACGACCACCGCGCCCACGGGAACCTCGCCGGCGGCGTACGCGCGCTCCGCTTCCGCGAGCGCCTCCTCCATCCAGCGGACGTCCTGTGTCATCGAGAAAGATCCGGCCGCCGCGACACCGGCGTCAGCGCGCGGGCAGGCTGTTCGCGAGCGCCCTGGCGACCTTCGAGGCCACATCCTCGAACGGTGGCGCGCGATGCACCTTCCTGCCCAGGTCCGCGTACACCGCGCCCGAGCCGCTCGTCACCAGCGAGCGGTCCCCCGTTTCCGTGCGCGCGCCCTCTTCGTAGTCCTCGTCGATGGCCCGGAACAACGCCACCCCGTCCCGCGCGGACAAGATGGTGATGGTGGCCCCCACGTAGGTCGCCGGCGTCGTGTTCTCGGTGATGTCGGCCTCGTCCTTCTGCCACAGGTCGACCACTGGGATCAGGAACCCGTCGCACTGCAACTGGTGCGCCAGGTCGGTGATGAACGCAAGGTCCGGCTTTCCGGACACCGCAAAGGAGCGCAGAAATTTCTGGTAGCGCTCGTCCCACCCGTTCTGCCCCACCGCATACTCCACCGTGTTCGGCGCGATGAACTTGTAGTCCGTACGCAGGTCCAGCGCCGGCACCAGGAACTTCTCAACCGTGGCCGGCGCGACATTGTCCGGATCCTCGGTGCTGTGCAGCGACGTGGCACAGTTGAGCACCGCAATCTTCTCCACGTTCTCCGCGTTGTCCGCGTCCGTGAAGCGCGGGTCGACGTAGACCTCGATGGGGTGTTGCTGACCCCGGCACGACACCAGGGCAGCGAGCGCCAGCAGACTGCAGATCATTGCGCGTTTCATTACGACTCCTCGGGCGGCCAACCAGCGGAAACACCGCCGTTGCTCAGAACCACGTGAGCGTAGCCGTTCGACTCCACCGGTGTCAACCGAGCACGCAGCTTTTGACATCCGGGCGCCCGCGCGCGTACACTGACCCGGTGAATCCCGCCACGCGGTCCAAGTCCCCGCGCATGCTCCTCATGGGCGACGCCCGCCAGGTCCACCTGCGCCGCTGGGCCATGTACTTCATGGACGCTGGCTACGACGTGCTCACGCTTTCGCTGGAACCGGGAGACGGTTTTCCGGGTCCCTTCCGGCGCATTCGCGTGTGGGGGGGACTGCCCGACGCCGCCCGCTATCCGCTGGCGGCGCTGCGCGTGCGCCGAATCATCGGCGACTTCATCCCCGACGTGGTGAGCGCACACTTCGCCCCCAACTACGGATTGATCGCGGCGCTGGTGTGCAGGCGCCCGTGGGTGCTCAGTGCATGGGGCAGCGACGTGATGACCGATCCCGACAAGAGCCCCTTCCACCGTCGGCGGACGCAATTCGTTCTGAAGCGAGCGGCGTTCGTGACCTCGGACGCGCGCGTGCTCACCGAGCGCATCCTCTCCTTCGGAGTGGCCGAGGAACGAGTGCGCGAGTTTCCCTACGGGGTCGACACGGCCCTTTTTCGACCGAATCCGCAGCCGCAGGCGCGCGGCCCCCGCATCATCAGCAACCGCAAACTCGAGACCCTCTACGCGGTCGACACCGCGGTCGACGCCATGGCCGCGGTGCGCGAGGCCCTCCCGGACGCCACCCTGACCATCGCAGGCGACGGCCGCGAACGGCGGGCACTCGAACGGCGCGCGGCCTCGTCGCACGCCGCGGAGGCGATCTCGTTTGCAGGGCCGGTGGCGCACGCCGAAATGCCGGCGCTGCTGGCGGACCACCACATATATGTTTCCACGGCGCGATCGGACACCACCTCGGTGTCGCTGCTCGAGGCCATGGCGTGCGGCCTCTTCCCCGTCGTCACCGACATCCCCGCCAACCGCGAGTGGATCACCGACGGCGAAAACGGGCGCCTGGTGCCACCGGGAGAGGCGCTGCGGCTGGCGGTCGCGGTGGTGGATTCATGGCGTGATGCGGAACTCCGGGGGCGCGCCCGCGGTATCAATCTGCGTATCATCGATGAACGCGCGCGCTGGGACTGGTCCATGCGCCCGGCGCGACAGCTCTTCGACATGCTCGCGACCGACGTCGATTCTTGACGGATCTTGAATTCGAGGCAACAATACCCCCATGGTCAGAAAGATTGCATCCTTGGTGCTGCTCCTCGCCGCCGTGGCGGCCATCGCCGGTGCGATTCGCTGGCGGAGCGCAAGCGCACAGATCGGCGCACTCGACCGCGAGCGCAACGCCCTGCAGGCGCAACTCGACACCACGCGCAGCGAGCTGCGCCAGACCGGGTTGCGCTACCGGGGCTTTTTGAGCGGCATGGAGTCGATTCCCGATTCCATCCGCATGGCCCAGGCCGGCGCGACCATGCAGCAGACCAACCTGTACCGCAAGGCGATCACCACACTCGAGGGCGAGGAGCGCCGGCTGGCGCGTTCCATCGAAAAGACCGGGCGTGAAATCGCCGCGGCCCAGGCCCGGCGACGGAGCACAGCGCTGCCACTCGCAGTGGTCGCGGGGGCCCTCTTGCTCACCGGCGGCGGCCTGTTGGCGAGCGTGCGCCCGCGGCGCCTTGCGTCTTGACGCCGTTTCCCGGTTCCCACTATGCTAGGTCCGGTTTTCAAGTTCCCGGCCGCATCTTCTAGAAGGAGTAACGAATGACGTACGTCGTCACGGGCAACTGCCAGAAGTGCCGCTTCACCGATTGCGTCGTCGTCTGCCCGGTCGACTGTTTCCACGGCGACGATGAAATGCTCTACATCGACCCCGATTCGTGTATCGACTGCGACGCGTGTGCACCGGAGTGCCCCGTCGAGGCGATCTACCCGGAAGAGGATGTGCCGGACGACCAGAAGCAGTGGATCCAGGTGAACGCGGAACGCGCCGCCGGGCTACCCATCATCACCGACAAGCAGGACGCGCTGCCCACCGCCGAAACACGCAAGAAGGAACTCGGGTTCTAGGAACCCAGGGTTCCAACCGGAATGAAGAGGGGCCCCGGTCGAACGACCGGGGCCTCTTTTTTGTCCTTGTTGATCTCGGGCGCGCGCTGTCGCTTCGACGCGATTTCCGCAGCGCGGTTTCAAATGTTTCGCGCGAGGACCATGAGCGGAGAAGCGATAGCACGCGCCGCGGCCGGTTCAGCTCTGCTTCGGCTTGTCGCGCAGGAGGTCGCTGCGCTTCAGGTGCAGCGCATCGAAGCTCGCGCCCGAGATCACGTAGTACCACTTCGCGAAGCGATCGTTGAGCTCGTCGGCGCGACTCTGCCCCGCGTCGATGCGCGCCTGCCAGCGGTCGTGCTCCGCCTGGATGTCCTTCTGGCGGCGCTCCTCGAGCGTGAGCACGCTGTCCGCCTTGTTCTCGAAGGAGCGGCTGGACGGCCTTGCCGGCTCCGGGAACAGCGACGGGTCGAACGACGCCGAGATCATGAGATAGCGGTTCTCGCCCGCGAGCTGCGTCCCCGCCTGTGCGGCCGCCACTGCCGTCCCCACCGCCACCTCGCCAAAGCGCAGCGTGTACAGGACGCCATCCGCCGTGCGCGCCAGCACCTCGCCCTCGTTGGAGACCAGGCGACCGTCGCGCGCAAAATAGAACCCGTGCTCCTGCAGGGAGATCATGTCGGACTGGGTAATCGATACCCCGCCGCTCGCGCGCGACAACGACGCCGTGAGTCCCTCCGGCTTGGGGCGAACATCCTCGATGGCGAGTTCGTCGATGGTGCGCACGAGCGTGTTGATCTTGTAGCTGTCCGCCTCCTTGCCCGCCGGCACCTTCGCCATCTTCCACTCGTCCTCCTCGCGCGAGAGTGTAACCTCGTCGCGCATGTCCAGGCGGCCGGTGGACTCGTCGATGGAGTAGTCCTTGAGCACGAGACGGTCGATCTCGTCCTTGTCGATGAACATCAGGTCGGACTCGATCCAGTCCTTGAAGGTGGTCGAGACGTCCACGCTGACGCGCGAGCCGTACACGCGCTTCTCGTCCGGCACCCGCACCAGGCGGAATCCCTCCCGCCCCTCGAAGGCCTTGCCCAGGATGAGGTCCGCCAGCACCACACCGTTTTCGCCCTTGATGGTGATGCGCGTGCCGCGCCCCCCCGCACCCACGTGCCCGGCGTCGAGCGGGTCCACCACGCCGCACGCCTCGTAGTCGGCGGCATTGTCGGTGCGGAAGTCGTCCTTGGTGATGCCGATCAGGCTCGCCGCGGTTCTGGCCAGCCGGTCCTTGCCGTCGGCGGGGTAGTCGTAGTGGGACGGAATGGTCCAGCGGCCGCCCTGGAACGTCACCTTGAACGGAACCGCGCCGCCGCTGTTCTCGTCCCACGACACCACTTCCAGTGTCGCCGCCGTGTTGGGGTCGGTGAAGTCGGGAAAGAACGTTTCTCCCTGGTCGAAGAACGCGTCCGGCATCTTCTGGCGCGGCGCAGTCACGAGGGCCAGCGCGGCCAGCAGCAGCGCCGCGCCCACCATGAACGCCGTCTTGCGCATCTCACCCATGGTTTGCATCCTCCATCCTATCCGCGCAACCGTCGCGACGCCGCGGCCCCTTCGTTCTCGCGGCGCCGGCGGCGCACAAAAATCGCGATGCCCAGCAGGAACACGGGAATCGGCGGCAGCAATCCGGCCAGCGTCTTGATGCCGCTCTGGATGCGCCGCACCTGCGACTCCATGTCCTCCTTGCTGCGCTCGACGCGCAGGTCGCGCTCCGCTTCGATCGTGGTGCGCTCGGCCTCGAAGCGCCGTGTCTCCGACTCCTGGAGGTTGCGCGCCATGATCTGCTTGGTGGTGGCGTCCAGGTCGGAACGCTCCTGCACCTCGGCCACGCGCTGGTCGAGCCGCTGCTGCGCCTCCATGAGCGCCGTCTGGGCATCCATCTGTGCCTGCTGTTCTTCCTGCGCGCGCTGTTCGGCGTAGGCGCGCGTGCGCGCCTCCACCGTGGTGAGCGTGCGGTGCTGCACGCGGCGGCGGCGCAGTTCGATGAACGAGTCGTCGCCCGCGAGCACGTCGATGCAGTTGAGAAAGAACGATACGTTGTCGAAGTCGAGGTTTTCGTAGCCGCGCCGCCGGATCTCAAAGAACTGGTCGGAGATGAAGTCGACATCGGCGACGAAGATCAGGTTGGCGCTCGTGGTGTCCCCCTCCACGACCGACTGCCCGCTCACCCGCGCCGCAACCACGTAATCGGCCGGCGTCGCGTAGCGCGGGCCCGGGTACTGCACCAGCCCGATGCCGAGGAAGCTCTTGTGGACCACCTGGCCGTAGTCGGTGGTGCCCGATGCCACGCTGGTCTTGACCAGCGGCTCGAGGTTGAAACGCGAATCCGACGTGGGCGATATGGAACCGGCGAACAGGAACACCAGCTCCTGCAACCCCATGGTGGCCGGGTCGGTTTCGTTGAGCGACTCGGCACTCCCGTTGCCGGGCCCGATGAAGATCACCTCGGGCGGCAGGCTGGAGAGATCGGGGTGCGGGTTATAGCGGTCCCACACGATCTGCTGCTTGTTCCACAGCACGCCGAACGCGCTCAGGAACGAGTTGATCCCGCCCTTGGGTTTGGGCTGCGGCCCGCGGTTGCGCATGAACGGATTCACGTTGGCCCCGCTCTCCTCGGAGGGCGAGAGACCCACGTCGAACACCGGCACCGGATCGTCGATGAGCAGGGCCGGGATGCCGCCGGCGATGCTCTGCTCCAGGTTCTGCATCTCCTCCTGCGACAGCGATGACGGCATCACCACCACCAGCGCGTCCACCGGCTCGGCGATGGGATCCTTGGGGTCGATCTGCAGCACGTCGTACTGCTTCTGAAGCTCCGCCACCACCGGCCACGGCGGCGAGGTCTGGAAGGTGTTGAAGTCCAGCCCGCCGAACAGACGCACCTGGGTGTTGACCACGCCGATGGTCTTGCGCTGCGCGCGCGCCACCACGCGGATGCTGCGCGCGATTTCGTATTCGGTGGGAAGGCCCCGGTCGAAGAAAGTGATGACGTCCTCGGCGGCACCGCAGGTGAACGCAACCCCCATGAACACCTTGCTCACGTTGGCCTGCGAACCGGCCAGTTCGGGGACGTCGACCGGATAGATGCCGAACTTGTCGCGCGCATCGCGCGCATCGTCGGAGTAGAGCTCGGTGTCGTGGACCACCACGTGCACCCGGTTGCCGCCCACCGCGTCGAACTCGCGCAGGAAGCCCAGCAGGTTCTCGCGGGTCTGCACGTAGGCGCGCGGAACATCCTTTGAGATGAAGGCCTGCACGAACACGGGCCGGTCTTCGGGAATCTCGCGGATGAGGCGCTTGCTCTCGCCGGACAGCGAGTGGAGCCGCTCGGCGGTGACGTCCAGGCGCGCGCCGGCGCGCGACAGCATGACGGCCACACTCACCAGTGCCAGCGCCAGTGCCACCGTGCGCAGCGCGTAGTGGAAACTCATGCGGTGCCCGTCGGCGGTGGGCGGCCAGTGCCGTTTCCCCACCAGGGCCACGTTCAGATACAGCATGACCGCCGCGATCCCCGCGAAGTACAGGATGCCGGAGAGACTCACCACGCCGCGCGCGAAGTCTCCGAAGGGCTCCCACACGGCAAAGCGGGCGCCCAGGTCGCCGGACGCGGAACCGAACACGCCCAGGATGGGCTCGGCATAGACGAGCAACGAACAGAATACCGCGCCCAGGATGAACGCAACGGTGACGTTGGCGCTCAGCAGCGATGCCAGCATGCCCACGGCAATGAAGGCCGCGCCGGCCAGCCAGTAGCCGAGGTAGTTGCCCAGCATCAGCCCCAGGTCGGGGCGGCCCAGCCAGAACAGGACGAAGAGGTTGCTCAGCGAGAGCAGCACCGCGGCGGCGTATACCCCCACGGTGGAGAAGTACTTGCCCAGCACCACCTCCAGATCGGTGGCGGGAAGCGTGAGCAGGAGTTCCTCGGTCCCCTGCTTGCGCTCCTCGGACCACACCCCCATGGTGATGGCGGGCACGAAGAAGAGCAGCAGGTACGGAAAGACCGCGTTCAGCTGCGACAGGTTCGCAAGGTTGTTCAGGAAGAAACGGTCCTGCCAGAAGGCGGCCGCCGCGCTCAGGAAGATGAAGAGCGTGATGAACACGTACCCCGTCGGATTGCTGAAATACAGGCGCAGATCGCGCCGCACGATCGCACGAACCACATTCCAGTTGATGCGCTTCATGTCAGCGCGACCTCCCCGCGCCCTTGCCGGTCAGCCGGTAGAACGTCTCCTCCAGAGATCCGCCTTCGCGCAACGCCGCCGGCGCGCCATCGAAGACGATCTTGCCTTCATTGATCAGGATCACCCGGTTCGCCACCGCCTCCACCTCCTGCAGGATGTGCGTCGAGATGAGCACCGTCTTGGTCCGCCCCAGCACGCGGATGTTCTCGCGGAAGTCGTGGATCTGGTTGGGATCGAGACCCGCGGTGGGTTCGTCCATGATGAGCACGGCCGGGTCGTGCAACAGTGCCTGCGCCAGCCCGACACGCTGCCGGTACCCGCGCGAAAGCTTGCCGATGGGCTTCTCCAGCACCTCGGCCAGCGCGCATTGCTCGCTGACCACGGCGATGCGTTCCAGCAGCCGGTCCGGGGCGAGTTCACGGGCCTGCCCAAAGAAGGTGAGCAACTCGATGGGGGTCATGTCGTTGTAGAGCGGCCCGTTTTCCGGCAGGTACCCCAGGTGGCGGGCCCCCTGCAGCCGCTCGACGGTCATGTCGAAGCCGGCCACCCGGGCGGTGCCCGCCGTGGCCCCCAGGTAGCCGGAGATGATCTTCATCGTGGTGGACTTGCCCGCCCCATTCGGCCCCAGAAAAGAGACGATCTGTCCCTCGGGGATCGAGAACGAGACGTCCTTGATGGCCACGAAGGGGCCATAGAACTTGGACAGCCCCGTGGCCTCGATCATGGTGCGACGCGCCGTTTCCGCCATGGCGATGCTCCTCGAAAAAGGTCCGATATAGACTGGGAACGGTATGCTTATACAAGGGCCACCCCGGGAAGTTCGCACGCATCGGCGCGGATCTCAGGATGGCCTCGGGGAACGACGGGGGTATGCTAGCGTCCCCCCGGGCGGGAGCGCAACCCCTTTTGTGGAAAGCCGCTAAGACGCCGGGAACACCGCTTTCGGAGCCATCCCCACCCCCGGCGCCCGCCACAGCGACAGCACCGGTCCGCGGTAGGAAAATCCCCCTGCGAGGGGGTCGGACGCCAGCAACAGAGGGGTGTCGAGGTCCAGGAACTCGATGCCGCCAACCCCCAGCACGAGCGCGTACGAGAATGCCATCGCCAGCCGGGTCTCCATCATCCCGCCGATCATGAGCCGCAGCCCGGCCCCGCGCACGGCCCGCGCGATAGCCAGGGTCTGCGTGAAACCCGACTTCATGATCTTGAGGTTGACGATATCCGCGGCCCCGGCGGCGATCACCCGCTCCGCGTCGGCCAGGCTGAAAACCGACTCGTCCGCGGCGATGGCCAGCGGGCTCGCGGCCCGCACCGCAGCCATCGCGTCCAGGTCGTCACGCGGCACCGGCTGTTCGATCATGGCGATGCGGGGTGCCAGCGGCGCCAGGGCAAGAGCGATCTCAACGGCCTGGGCGGCATCGAAGCCCTGGTTGGCATCGAGGATGAAGGACACGTCGGCGAAGCGCCGCGCCAGGCGTTCCACGCGGCGCACGTCGGCGTCGGCATCGCTGCCCACCTTGAGCTTGAACACGCGGAAGCCGCGGGCGTACCACGACGCGGCCAACGCATCGATACGCTCCTCGGACAGGATGGGCAGGGTGATGTCGGTGGTGCGTTCGCGCACGTCCGCCCCCCCCAGGAAATCGTAGAGTGTCACCCCGCGGGCGCGCGCGGCGGCGTCCACCAGCGCGCACTCCAGGCCCGCCCGCGCCGCGGGCTGCTCCGGGTACGCCGCCGCCAGCGCCGAGCCCACCGCCTCCCAGCGCGCGGCGTCTTCGCCGACGATGCCCGCACCCAGGCCACGGGCGGCCTCCGCGCTGCCGTCGCGCGTCTCGCCGGTGAGTGCCGCGAACGGCGCCACCTCACCGTAGCCGGCGGTGCCATCGGCGAGGGTGACCCGCAGGTACGCGCTCTGTGCCACGGAGAGGGCACCGCGTGAGATCACGAAGGGATCGGTGAGGGGGACGTCGACCGTTTGCACGTCGACGGAAACGACGCGGGTGGCGCTCAAGACTTGCGGAAGATGCGCCCGAACTCCTCGGCGAGCTCGAACGACGCGTCCACCGAGCGCGGGTTGCGCGAGTCGAGGTATTCGATGTTCACGCCCAGCCGGTCCGACGGGAAACCGATCTGCGTCGCGAACGAACTCAGCCGGTCCCACACGCCGATGAGGCAGGAGATGGAGGCCTCGCGCATGCTGCGCGCACCCTTGAGCATACGCTCCACGTCGCGCGGGATGAACACGCCCAGGGTTTTCTTCGCGAAGGTGATGTCCTCGGGCACCACGAAGGGAGAAAAGGTGAGAAAGATGCGCGGCAGGCGCTCGCGCGGCAGGCGCCGCACCAGGTCCAGCATCAGGCAGCACATCCATTCGCTTTCATAGAGGATCTGGGTGCTGAAGAAGCTGAAGCCGTTGCTGTCGATCTTGTGAAGGATGCGATCGATCTCGTCCTCGGAGGCGGGACGCGCCGTGAACTGTGCGCGGCGCGTGGGGATGATGATGCCGCCACAATTGAAGCCGCGCGCGGTGGCGATACGGGTGGCCTCCTCGATGGACATCGCCGCCGGACGCTGCGACTTCTCGCTGGAATCCGCGCCCACCACGAAGATGTCGTTGCAGCCAAGACTGCTGGCGCGCGTGAGCCAGCGCTCCAATTCGTCGGCGGAGCAGGACACGACCACCTTGTAGAGCGAGAGGGGTTTCTCGGTGAGTTCGCGCAGCCAGCGCGCAAACTCGTCGTTGGGAACCCGCTCACGCTCACGCTGAAACTCCCCTTCGTCCTGCAGGTCGGGCACGCTCACCGCGTGAAACGAGTTGTAGCAGGCGAAGCTCTGGCGCAGCACCGCATAGGCCTTCTCGCGGTCCGCCAGCGGCGGCGGGCACGCCTCCAGGATGACACGCACGTCGGCGATGCCGGGACGGGGTTGTGGGGTCTGGTTTCTTTCGTCGGTCATGGGACGTTTCAATATATAAGAAGGCCGCGGCGTCGCCAACTCGAGCGGGCCGCGGCGCATCCGGGCGGTATGGTATGACAGGCCCGCGGCACGCGCAACGCCAAAGCGGCCGAGACGCCCCTCACTCGGACATGGCACGATTGTGGCGTCCTTATGCGCTATTTCGCCCCTCGCGGCGGGGGCCATCACCCAGGCACACCCCGGCCACCGGGCCCAACTCATGCAATTGCAACGAATCCGGCCGTGGCACGCCGGTTGCCGTGACCACCCGTCCGCGCAGACCGGCGCTCCCTACCATGATCCGACATCCCTTTGCATCCACCCTCGCCGCCGGGCTGTTGCTCCTCGCTTCCGTCCCCATCCCGGGCCGTGCACAGACCGTGCCGCCCGGCTTCTACGTGGAAGACGCCGTCCCCGGCGCCTCCTTCGACACGCCGGTGGACCTCGCCTTCGCCGGCGACGGCCGCATGTTCGTGGGCGAGAAGGGTGGCGTGGTGTGGATCGTGGAGAACGGCGTCAAGCGGCCCCAACCGTTCATCGACCTGTCGTGGGACGTGCTCAACAACCACGACCGGGGGTTGCTGGGTCTCGCACTCGACCCGGACTTTCTCAACAACGGTTACGTGTACTTCCTTTATACGTTCGACTGGAACCAGGCCGGCGACGCGCAGCGAACCGACATATCCGGGCGCCTGGTGCGCTACCAGGCGAGCGCGGCGGATCCGAATGTCGCCGACATCGCCACGCGCACTGTACTGCTGGGCGCGTCGTTCAGCAACGCGATTCCCGCCTGCTACTACTCGCACGCGCCCGGCGCGCTGCGCTTCGGCACGGACGGCACGCTGCTCATCGCGGCCGGCGACGGCGCCAGCTACAGCGAGGTCGATCCCGGCGGCCTGTACCCGGACTGCTTCGGCACCGGCAAGCTCGACAACAGCCAGGACATCGGCGCCTTTCGCTCGCAGTGGATCGGCAGTCTGTCGGGAAAGATTCTGCGCGTCGATCCCGCCACCGGCCTGGGGTTGGCATCGAACCCGTTCTTCGACGGCGACCCGGCCTCGGTGGAGTCGCGCGTGTGGGCCTACGGCCTGCGCAATCCGTACCGCTTCGGCGTGCGCAACAACGGCAGCAGCGATCCGGCCGACGGCAACCCCGGCACCCTGTTCATCGGCGACGTGGGCTGGAACGCGTACGAGGAGCTGAACGTCGCCCACGGCGGCGAGAACTTCGGCTGGCCGTGCTACGAAGGGCCCAACCCCCACGGCGGCTACCAGGCGGCCTCCCCGGCGCACCACGACTGTTCCACCATCGGCACGCCTGAGAATCCGTCGCCGCACTCTCCCCCGCTCACCTGGTGGCACCACGGCAACGCCAGCAACTCGTTTCCCAGCGGTATCACCGGCGCGACGGCCACCGGCGGCACCTTCTACCCGGGCAGCAAGTACCCACCCGCGTACCAGGGGTTGTACTACTACGGCGACTACACCGGGCAGTGGATCAAGGCGCTCACCGTCAATGCGGCTGACCAGTTCGTGTCGCAGAGCAACTTCGGGTCGTCGCTGGGCGGCGTTGTGGAGATCGCCTACAACCCCAATGACCAGTACATCTATTACATCGATATTTTCACCGCGACGGTGATGCGCATCCGCCACGTCGACGGCGACACCAACAACCCGCCGGTGACCAGCGCAGTCGTAACCCCGCGCTGGGGCTATGCACCTCTCCTGGTCCAGTTCGATGCCAGCGCATCGTTCGACCCCGACGGCGACCCCATCACCTTCGCGTGGGACTTCGGTGACAGCACCGGCTCACCGCTGGCCACCACATCCCACATCTACACCGCGAACGGGAACTACCAGGCACGCCTGACGGTGCACGACGACTTCGGGGTTGCCTCCGTGCGTGTGATTCCCATTTCGGTGGGCAACACGCCGCCCGACGGCCAGATCATGTTTCCCCCCAACGGTGCCGCGTTCTCGGTGGGCGAAAAGGTGT
>Ga0224505_10000026_pt1 | contig 109159 bp, 113 predicted proteins | sample SF_Jan12_sed_USG_FD_169102 | JGI IMG/M metagenome (GOLD analysis project Ga0224505, IMG submission 169102) | Sediment microbial communities from San Francisco Bay, California, United States - SF_Jan12_sed_USGS_4_1 | ecosystem: Environmental > Aquatic > Marine > Sediment | place: USA...
TGGACCGGATGCCGCTTAAGACGGACCCCAAGAATCGTGAGAGCGCGATGGTGTTGGAGATGGATTTGCAGAACACGGCGAATCGGAAGTCACCCATTGGCCATTAGCAGCTCGTCTAGAGAAAGATCTCTCCGCCAGCAGAACCTTGACACCCAATGTGAAGTTCAGTATCTTGCAGCCCTTATCGTTTGAAGATGAGCGCGTCTCTTTTTCAGGGTCTCTCTATGCAATCGATATTGTCTTGTCTTCTTATTTTTCAAATTAGGGCGGAGCATTTCAGACGGACTGAGCAGCGGACTCAGTCGGTCTTGTACTTATTTTCTTAAGGAGGTCGGTCCATGTATCGTTTCCACTCTCCATCAACCAGACTCCTAAGAGGGCTTGCGGGTATGGCGTTGTTGGCTATGCCGGCACTGGTGACCGCCGAGAGTCCCTCTCATATTGCGATGAACCATCAGCTGCCGGCTTGGGCGGAACAGCTCAAGGGGCAGACGATCGTCGAGGACGCCATGTCAGGAAGAGGCGAACGGTCCGCGATGGTCGAGCAGCAACACCAGCGAATCATGGACCATATGTCCAAGGATCCGCAGGTACAGGCGGTCAACACCGGCATGTACAACACATCGGCCATGATGCACCAGTACGGAGCCGGCGGGCAGGATATGTTGCTCATGTCCGATCCTCGAGTCGAACCGGTGGCTGCGACCGGAGGCGGTAAGTGTCCTGCGACTGCGCCGGTGAAGCAGTACAATGTCTCCGCGATCAACGTCGAGATCACGCTCAACCAGTGGCTCGATTTTTATCCCGGATATATGTACGTGCTGGATGAGGATATCGACAAGGTTAGAGCCGAAGAAACAACGAATCGTGAAGCACGCGATAAGGACGGTTTCGATCCAGGGGCCGTGATCCCGGGCGTGCAAGCGCAGTGGATTCAGCCACTGACGCTTCGTGCGAATCAGGGAGACTGTGTCAAGATCAAGCTGAGCAACAAATTGGAAGGCGGCGAGGACGTCAGCTTGCACATCCATGGCTCGTCGACGGTTGTGAGTAAGACTGGTGCTGCGGCAATCACGACGAATTCGGATGCCATCGCCAGCAAAGACAAGCCTGTAGAGTTGGAATGGTACATCCATCCCAATACGCAGGAAGGGGTTCGCCAGTTCCACACCTATAGCAATGATCGCGAACTGACCGTCATGGGAATGTTTGGTTCTTTCGTTGTGGAGCCTCGCGGCTCAACATACTGGGAGCCGCTCGGAACGGGAGATGCGACTCCGGCTACAAGCGGCTGGCAGGTCATGATTAAGAATGGGACCGGTCCTGACTTCCGGGAGTTCGTCTTGTATTACCATGAAGTCGGCGACGAAGCCTTCCGCCCCCTCAACAAGAAGGGCGATTTCTTGCCCCAACGCGATCCGTTGACCGATACCTATCGTCCTGGTGGCCGTGCGATCAATTATCGCAGTGAGCCATTCGGCATCAACAATATGCATTTACAGCATGAATACTTCGGGTTTGAGGATGAGTCGATGGGGTATAGCTCCTATACCTTCGGGGATGCTGCTCCGACTATCCCTCGATCCTACATCGGGGATCCGGCGAAGTTCCGCCTTGTCCACGGTGGATCCGAAGTGTTCCACAGCCATCATCCGCATGGGGGATCGATTCGTTGGCCGCGGAGCCCGAGGGCCATCGATGACATGCCCCTCTGGGCCACGGCGGTGAACGGTCCAGTCAAGTATCCTGTCATCCGTCACAAGACGGATCGTGTCGACGTAGAAGTCATCGGCCCATCGGAAGCCTTAGATCTGGAAACGGAGTGCGGCTCAGGTCTTTGCCAACAACTGGCCGGCGATTTTCTGTTCCACTGCCACGTGGCGCATCACTATGTGTCCGGCATGTGGGGCTACTGGCGCGTGTACAATACGATCCAGCAGGGCGACATGCGGAATGATGTGATGCCGGACCTGCGTGAGTTGCCGGATCGTAAAGGTCGTATTAAGGAACCGATCTCATCCGATAAGTTGATCGGACAGACCGTGGATTGGTTCGGGACCAAATTCAAGATTATCGAGAAGGGGAAGAGCAACTGGAAGGGAAATCCGGCCACGATCACGATCAAGGATTGGGTCGCGATGCAGTTGCCCCCACTGGGCAAGCCCGGCCATAAGGATGATGAGAAAGGCCAGATTCTTTCTTACGATGCCACCGTGTTGGATTGGGTTTGGGATGGCAATCGTGCCATGAGTGAGAGAGAAAGCGATGTCGAAAATCCGAAATATAAGTCGACCCATCCTGGCAAGCGGCACCCAATCATGTTCGAGCCGCTGACAGGGAAGGTGGCGTGGCCACATCTCACACCACATTTCGGGAAGCGCGTTGCGTTTTCTCCGAATCACGTCGGGGCGCCGTGGTTAGAGATGATCCGTCGGGACGACAATGGAGAGGAGAGCCTCGATCAAGCCAAGCCTGGAGAGCAGGGGAACTGGAGCCTCTGTCCAGCTAATGCCGGGCGGAAGAACTACAACGTTCATTTCATCAAGGTACCGATCAAGATTGCGAAGGCCCAAGGTAAGGAGCCTCCGGTTATCGATCAGAACGGCTTGATCTATGTGTTGCACGAAGAGGAGGCTGCGATTCGCGCCAACGATGATCTCAAGTATCCGTTGGTCGTGCGCGGCAACATTTACGATTGTGTGGATTGGACATTGACCAGCGAGTGGGACGATGACGACTACACGAATTTCCAGGCGTCCAAGATCAACACCCATTGGCATTTCCTGCAATTCGATAACCAGGCATCGGACGGTGTGATCACCGGATTCTCCTATGAACAGTCGGTGCGTCCGTTCACAATGCTGGAGAAGAAAAATCCGAAGGGGCTTCCTGCTCCGATGAACACTGTGTTGACTTCAGCCGCGAAGAAGGGCGCGAAAACAATCTCGGTCAAGAACGCCAAACAGTATCATGTTGGAACATTGATCCTGGTCGGCGCCGATAACGTGAAGGGTAACGAGATTGCCCGTATCAAGGCCATCAAGGGTAATCAGATTACGCTGTCGAAGGGATTAAAGAACAATCACCCTGCCAAGGATATCGTCACGGTGGAGTTTGTTCGTCAACGGTTCTGGGTGGATGCGGATGTGGGGACCGTATTTTGGCACGATCACGCATTCGGTGCGACGACTTGGCCGCACGGTGGGTTCGGTACGTTCATTGCCGAACCGGTCGGATCGACCTACCATGATCCAACGACAGGGAAACAAATCCGTAGTGGTCCTATCGCGGATATTCATACCAACGAGCCCGTGGGGCATGGGGTGAATAACAGCTTCCGTGAGCTCATGGTTCAGGTGCATGATACGGTACCGCATACCGTGAATATCGTCACGGCAGGGAATCCTCCTGGTCAACCGATCGAAGTGGCTCTGGAGGCAGGGAAGACCGTGTCCTTCGCCATGCCGGAAAAGATTTATATGACTCCGATGCCGTTCCTGAACGGCGGAACACACACTACCGGAAGTGGTCTGAACTTCCGGGCGGGACCAATCGCCCAGCGTTTGGCGACGAATCCGGATGTGTCACAAATCTTCAACAGCCAGATCCATGGAGATCCCTATACGCCGCTTCTGAGGGCATACACGGGCGACACCATGGTGTTCCGGCTGTTGCATACCCTCATGAACGAGACAATGAGTTGGACCTTGTCAGGCCATACGTTCTGGACCGAGCGGTACGCGCCCGATGCCAACCGGAAGAACTCAATTCATGTAGGCATTGCCGAACGGTATGACTTGGTGGTGCCGGAAGCCGGTGGTCCTCGGCATCAAGCGGGTGATTTCATCCACTTTAATGGGCGGTCATCGAAGTTGTCGGAAGGTGGATGGGGCATCGTGCGGGTCTATGACAAGGAGCAACGCGATCTGAAGAAATTGCCGGCGGGGTTCTCGAATAAGGGAGAGATCCCGAAGGCCTTGCCGGTGTGTCCAGCCGATGCTCCGGTGAAGAGCTTCAACGTGGTGGCGATGGACTACCCGTCGATGACCTTTAACCCGAAGATTCCGGAAGCCATTGAGGTCGATTTTGAGCGAAAGATACAGGTCGCCAATCCAGATGCGAAAATTTACGCGCTGGAGGACGAGGTGGCAAAAGTGTCTGGAAACTCGCGACCTATGCCACTGACGCTTCGGGTGAACATTGGAGACTGCGTCAAGGTTAAGCTGAAGAATAAGATGAAGGACAGTAAGGCTTCATTCTCCGCCATTGGGCTCGCATTCGATCCGAAGGATTCAATGGGAGCCAATGTCGGAAACAATCCCGGCGATCAGACGATCGTTCCAGGCGGTGAACGGGTCTACACGTACTATGCCGATCCGTTCAACGGTGAGACGACCTCACTCGTTTGGGACTGGGGTAATGTGATGATGAATCCAAGGAACGGCTTGTTCGGTGCGATCGTTGTCGGTCCAAAGGGATCAAAGTACCGGGATCCGAAGACCGGTGTTGATCTGTCGAACAAGAATGCCTGGGCGGCCGATGTGATCGTGGACAGGTCTATCTCTGGAAACGAAATGCGTGCGAACTATCGCGATGTGGCGTTATTCTTCCAAGATGAGGACAACATCATCGGCACCAGCTTCATGCCGTACGTGCAGAATGTCGCGGGCTTGACTGGTATTAACTACCGGTCTGAGCCATATTTGTACCGGGAAGACCAGGGCTGTTCGCTCGGTAAGATGTTCCAGCCCTGCAAGGCGGACAATCCTGAAGATCCGGCAACACCTGTCATCGAATCACATGCCGGCGATCCGGTGCGTATCCATGTGATCGGCGTTAACAATGAACAGAACGGCATGTTCGGCGTCGAAAAACATGAATGGCCGATCGAGCCATTTATGCGTGGCGCGGACCAGATCAGTGTCGTGGAGTTCTCCGGATCTGAAACTCTCGATGTATTTATCCCTTCGGCCGGAGGTCCTTACCGGATGTCTGGTGACTATGTATACAGCAACCAGCGGTTGCCGTATTCGCAGTCTGGGCAATGGGGCTATCTGCGAGTTCTGCCAAGTGGCGACAAGAGGCTCCAGCCGCTGAGTGCTGGTGGAGCCGGTTCCAAGCAGGCGGAAACCGAGGAGCAACCTCAGGTTATTCCGACGGCGATGAAGTAAGCCGCTCAGGAATTCTGCGGAGAAAAGACGAGGGGAGCCGTGCAGAATGTACGGCTCCCCTGTTTTTTATCAAGACTGACAAGTCCTGCAATCGGGAGCGGAACTCGGTATAATTAACCGGATGTATGTAATATCCAACTGCTCAAGTCTGTATGAGAGATGGTAGGAGGAGCGGACCGATGAATCTGACACGATATGTTGTAATTGCGGTAGTGATGACGTTTGCTATAGGTTCGCCGGTCTATGCCTACAAGGAGGCTGCGGTCTCGGATGGCGGGACTCTCACAGGCACGGTGAAGCTGGATGGTCAGGTACCCAAGCCGAAAGGCTATAACCTCACGACGCTGCCAGACCAGTTTTACTGCGGTCGTATTTCTGACGGCGAAGGCTGGCGCATCCTGCAACCGTTCAATGTTGGCCCTGAGGGTGAGTTTCGAGAGGTCCTTGTGTACTTGGAAGGGGTTGAGAAAGGAAAGCCTTTCGAGGATGAGGGCGCGCGGCAGATTGAAGCGAAAGATTGCCTCTTCCTCCCATTCACGACGGTCGTGCGGGACAGTCAATCAGTGACGGTCGTCAACATGGACCCAGTTATGCACGACATTCAAGCCTACGAGACGTCACATCTCGGCCCGCGAGTGTTATTCAACGTCCCCCTTCCGATGAATCCAGCCCATCCACGGAACCTGAAAGACCGCAGTGACGCGGGAATGTACCATAAACATATGGCCGGTGCGCCGATGAAGCAATTGGTCAACCTGAGCAAGGGACGGCGGGTGTTCGTCATGCAGTGTGGGTTTCACGCGTATATGGAGAGTTGGGGAGTGGCCGTGAGCAATCCGTACTTTGCCAAGACTGACGAGCAGGGACGGTTCACTCTCACTGATGTGCCACCAGGAACCTACAAACTGGTCGTGTGGCACCCCTATGTCCGGAGTACCACCGAACAGACAGTCATTATCGGTCCAAAGGGGACGGTAGACACTCAACTGGTGGTTCCGGCTCCGACCGGGCGACTCTATGCCAACGAGGTGCTGGATCATGCGTACAATCGGTACGAAGTGACCGAAGACACGAAGAAAGAAATTGATCCGATGATCGAGAAGCAGAGTCACTGAAGCAACCGATACGAGGAGAAGCAATTGAGCGCAAGACGCAGGTCATTCGCCTTTGGAATTGCGGTCCTGACACTGGTGGTGGGGGTTGTGTCCGGTTACTGCTATGACGTTGTACAGGTTGAGCATGGCGGAACGATAGAAGGCACGATCACACTCGATGGAACAGTGCCTGAGCCGAAGGGATTCAATCTCATTACCTTTCCTGACCCTGCGTATTGTGGCCGTATTTCCAACGGCCGTGGGTGGCGCTTGCTCCATGATTTCGTCGTCGGCCATCAGGGCGGATTAAAGGATGCCATTGTGCTTCTGGAAGGGGTCGAAGCCGGGAAACCTTTCGAGGTGTCTGTTCCGCTAATCGAAGCACGCGATTGCATGTTCCAGCCGTTTATGACGGTCGTCCGAAACGGGCATGCAGTTGAGGTGATCAATATGGATCCCGTCATGCACGATATCCAAGGCTATGAAACATCTCTGGAAGCGGGAGCTCGTGTGTTGTTCAATACGCCGCTCGTGATGAACCATCAGCATCAACGGGGGGATCTCCATGCGTTGCACAACCATGCGCCCGGCAAATCGCTGGTCGGGCCGATCTATCTGAATAAGGGCCGCCGTACCTTCTATATGCAATGTGGCTTTCATGCGTATATGGAGAGTTGGGCCATGGCCGTGAACAACCCCTACTATGCGCTGACTGACGCCGAAGGGAAGTTCACGATTGACCAGATTCCTCCCGGCACCTATCAGTTGGTCGTGTGGCATCCCCAGACAGGACCTGGCACAATCAAATCTGTCGTGGTCCAACCGGATGGAAAACTCGCCGAGCAGCTTTCAGTGCCTGCCCCAAAGGGGAATCGAACTGCACACAAGGTCATGGACAACCCGAGATTCGGTCTTGAATCTTTGGGGTATTCCATCGATATCCAACCGCTGCTCGAACATCAACATTGACGGCCGATGCGCCTGTGTGCTGCGAGGAAAACGTGCAGCTCGGTGCTCCTGGCTTTCGTCGGTGTCGTTGTGCTGTGCCTGCCGATCTCGGGTTCGAATGGCAGCGACACTCTTCCGCTAGAGCCAGAATTTTCCGGTACGCTCATCAAGCGAGTAAATGGGAGAGCCTATCAAGTACAAGTATTTGTAAAGGGTGATCGGCTTAGGCTTGAGTATAAGTATGCCATTCGAACCGAGCTCGGATTTTCGGCGATTGAAATCATCAGGCCGGATTTAGCGGAAATGTGGTATGTCCTTCCCCAACGGAAAGAATTGTTAGTTGTGTCGTTGGCCGAAGATGTTCTTCCGATCCACCCGAGATTATTCGGGGAAACAAGTAGGACAGCCGTTGGTGATGCCGAGATGGTGGGTCGGGCCGCACAGTTATTTGAGGTTCATACAGATCGTCACGGCCATTTCGAACGATTTTACGAATGGATCGATGTGGAGACTGGGATTGTGCTCAAGTTGGCTAGTCAGGACCGTGATTGGTCGTTTCAGTATGAGCGAGTGCGTATTTCCCCACAGCCCAGCATGTACTTCGAGGAGCCGCCAGGCTACCAGAAACGGCTCAGTGCGACCGACCAAAGGCGGGGAGAGTAGAGGATGAGTGCTCTGACTATACGACAAGCTGCGATCGTCTTGTTCGCTCTCGTTTGGCTTCTTCCCATCCTTGAGCCGGCATGTGGCGGGACGGCGTCCGACCTTCAGAAGATTCAAACGCTGTACGACAAGACGGAGTACCAGAAGGCTCTTGAGGAGTTGGCCAAGCTGGATGCGGAAGCATCTAGCGCGCCGGATGTTCGTCGACTCAAAGTCCGTACGTTGCTGAGGCTCGGCAATCCTAAAGATGCACTGACGGAATATGACAAGCTCACACAGATGTTGAAGCAGGATGATCGGTTGATCCTTCGAGAGGTCGCGCTCGGATTCGTTGTCGTCCTGACGAAGGATATGCGAGAGCAGATGCGTGGGGCCGCCTATACGGCTCTGAAAGAATGGCAGAGCCCCGATGCCATTCCATTCTTCGAGGATGGTCTTAGTGACGGTTCCGGTCTTGTCAGAGCCTTGGCTGCCGAAGGGCTTGCCAAGCTGGACGCTGGACGCCGCTCAACAAAATTCCGGCAGGCCCTTGGGGATCAAGCCGTGTTAGTGAAGGAGGCAGTTCTCAAGGGGTTTGCGAAGGCGGATGATGCATCGGTCGTCTCGCTCGTTGAGCCGCTGCTGAAGGACCCAGAGGTACGGGTACGTGTGGCGGCAGCCGAGGTTCTCTGTCATTTGAAACGCTCGAAGGCGTGCGACTTGCTGCTACGGTATGCAAAAGCGCCGAATCCCGATGAACGAACGTCGGCAATTCGCGCATTAGTTACGCAACCATCCTCAAGCGTGTATTCGATCCTCATGGAAGCCAGCCAACACAAGCAACCATCAGTGCGGGGAGCTGCTGCGACAGGGTTTGGCCATATGTCATCAACGCAAGCTGTACTCGTATTGACGCGGCTTCTGAGGGATCCACTCACTCCTGTGCGAATCGCTGCCGCGGTGAGTTTAGGCAAGATGCAGGGTTCGGACGCACGGTCGCCACTGATCAACGCGCTTGATGACCGCGACTCTGCGGTGAGGGCCTTCGTCATCGGTGCGCTGCTAGAGCTGGATGAACGGTATGAGATCGTAGCCAGCTCAGTTCGAACGCTCATCAACACGAAAGAGCCCGCGGTTCGTGCTGCCGTGGCAAGGGCCTTGGGGCATGCGGGACAGGCTAATCGAGAGCCGGCGCGGTCGGCGTTGATGCTGCTGGTACAGGACACTGTCCCTCGTGTGAGGATTGCAGCGATCCGTTCGATTGCGAAGATCGAGGGGGCGAGTGCGAGGGAGATTCTTCAAATAAGCCTCCATGATGAGGATGATGCCGTTCGAGCAACGGCAGGGGGTGCGCTTTTAACAGTCGTCGCACCAAATGAATAGGTGGAAAAGTGCGCTCTGGTTCCAGCAGTGCTCTTCAATGGTATGATACGATCAATGCTCTTATGACTTCCCGGAAGGAGTGTGCTCCGATGGTTGTGCGATGTGTGGTTCTCTCGGTTCTGTGCTGCCTTCTGTTCGGTCAATCCATGTTGTTCGCCGATGACCGTTCATCTCAGGAACCAGTTGAGTTTCTAGCCGAGAAGGACGGCGCCCCGATGATCGTGGTTCCAGCCGGCTCGTTTCCAATGGGTGTGCCCTCTGGAGATCGAGACGGGGGACGGGATGAATATCCTCGTCATGATGTCTTGGTGGATACGTTTGCGATCGACAAGTTTGAAGTGACGAACGGCCTGTATCTCGCCTTTGTCAAGTCTACGGGGCATCGCGTGCCACAGAATCCAAACAATCCAACTCGTAATCTGTGGCAAGGGGACAGCATCACGGAATCGCTCATCGGTCGGCCTGTGATCAATGTCGATTGGTTTGATGCGGAAGCCTACTGCAAATGGGCGGGGAAACGACTGCCGACGGAAGCAGAATGGGAAAAGGCTGCCAAAGGGACGTCCGATAGGCGGTTCCCTTGGGGGAATGTCGAACCGACGGCCAAGCATCTCAATTACAATCAACGGTGGATTGGGGAGAAGACCCTCATGCCAGTTGGGAGTTATGAGGCGGGCAAGAGCCCATACGGGGTCTATGATATGGCCGGCAACGTCTGGGAATGGGTCAACGACTGGTATGACGCCCAGTATTATGAGAAGAGTCCCGAGAAAAACCCTACAGGTCCAGCAGCTGGTTCAAAGAAGGTCATTCGTGGTGCAGGATGGCAAAACGAAACGCCTACCGTCCGTATCTTTACCCGCGTAGAGAGCGACCCGATGGTTCGCAATGAGTCCACAGGGTTCCGTTGCGCAACCGATGCCCCGCTAAAATAGTCAACAGACACCCTCTCAAAATCCGTAGCTCTCCTCTGCAGATCAGGCTCTCACGCCATGCGTCTCATGCTGCGGCACGTCATCTTGGTCTGGACCGTGTTTGTTGTGAAAGACGGTGAAGCGGTTGCTTAGTTCTGGGCCTCTGGTGAGGTCTTCGCATCTCGTGCGCAACGGAAGCCGAGCCAATTCATCCTGGTGTTTGGGTCTGTCCCGTTGCGCTGTGCCACTCGTACGATTGGGGTGCTGTCGATCCAGCTGCCTCCGCGGAAGCTTCGCTGAGTTCCCTTCTCCGGTCCTTTCGGATCCTGATTGGGTGCGGTCGCATAGTACTTGGGGTGATACCAGTCGGCTACCCACTCGGCTACATTGCCGGACATCTGAAAAACTCCGTACGGACTCACGGCATTGTCGTACTTGTCGACGGAAATAATCGGTGGATAGAGCAACAGTCGCTCGGGGCGGTCCCGTACGGGGCCTGACAAACCGGTCCGTCCGAAGTTTGCCCTCGATAACCCAGCCATCTGATTGCCCCAGGGATAGAGCCGTCCATCCTGCCCACGTGCGGCCTTTTCCCATTCGGCCTCGGTCGGCAGTCGCTTGCCTGCCCATGTACAGTAGGCATCGGCTTCGGCCCAGGATACGTGCATGACGGGATGGTTCGACATCGGTTCTTGGAAGTTTCCACCGTCATACTGCCAGTCGATGAGAGGCGGCAGATCGTGAGCAAGGACAAATTTCAGAAATTGTACGGTCGTGACTTCAAATTTATCGATTTCGTAGGCTTTCAGAGAGACTCTTCGCTGCGGGAGTTCGGCTTGATACGCATTCCGATCCACCTTCTTGTCGCTTCCCATCAGAAACTCGCCGGCGGGAATCAGGATCATTTCGTCATGCGCCGGCAGTTTAGCTCGCTCCTCCGCCAGTTGTTTTCCTTCAGGAGTCCATTGTCGGGCAACATCGGCAACGTCTAATGCAAGTGCTCCACCTACAGCAATCAGTCCCGACAGCGTAATGCCTAAGGCGATTCGATAAACTCGCACAGTCCATCCTCCTTTGCATATTACTTGTTTGGCCCGATCTGCTTAGGCTCTGGCGTATCGAATGCTTCCAGTGGTTGAAAGTTCACAGGTAGGTTGAAGAGGGAATCTGACACCGAGCGCATTTTGACATGCTGATACTCGACGATCCAGCTGCCATCTTTCTTGGCCAGCTTCATGGGAAAATGTATATCTGTGGCGACCCATTGGTAGTAAGCATCGACTCGTTCTCCTTGCTTTGTCGTGACCTCGTAGAGCACTGTGGGATGGCCTTCGCGTACTTCCGAGCCGATCTCCTGCCGCGAGACTTCTCCCTCCAGCTGCTCACTGACGCTTAGGTCATGCTCAGGGCTATACGGAATGGTCTTGAAGTGTTTCATTCTTGAAAGTAAAAGCCAGACGATCTGTTTGTCCTTCCGCACGATGCTGACGTTCACCGGTCCCATACTATGGTGTTCGATACGCCACATCGCATCACGGTAATAGATGTAGGCTTTGCGCACCTTGCCATCGATTTTGGTCGCTTGGTCGGCTGTAAACTCCAGAGCCGAAGCCCGCTCTCCAAACAGCAGCGTGCTCCACACAAGCAAGAAACCCAAACAGAGCTGTCGCATCGGGCAAGATCGTACCATAGGAATTGGCCTATTTTCTCCTCGAGCCGTCGGCAGGTTGGGGTGGATGTTCTGCAGCGTGGTGTCGAGGGCGAGGCTAATCATTGCGGAAGTGGAGAAGCCGATGATCGTGCGCACCGGAATCCGACCGTTGCCGAACGTTGATCTGGAGTAGCCCCGCCTCGGGTCGCGGATCGGAGCATCACCCGCTTACTTTTCCAGGAGCCTCCGCGAACGCCTTTGTAGCGCCCTGCGGTTGGGCCAGGCGGATTGCGCTCTGGCATATACGCATAGTAGTCGAAGCCGAACCAGTCCTGTACCCATTCCGCAACGTTGCCTGCCATATGGTGAAGGCCATAGGGGCTCTTGCCTTCATCATGTGAATCGACAGCGGCTAGAATGGGGATTTCATGAACATGATGCTGCCCAAACATGGCGAAGGTGGAGGTGGGAGCCGCTTCGCCCCATGGGTAAAGGTTGCCCTCAGAACCGCGTGCGGCCTTTTCCCATTCGGCTTCCGTCGGAAGCCTTGCGCGCTTTGCCGTACAGAGACTCTGTGCCTCTGCCCATGTGACATAGAGCGCAGGCCATCGGGTCAGAGTCTGGTCTGAAACAAAATGGACGGTAATAACATGCCAGATGAGTTTCTGTAACTCAGTGGCGGGAAAAAGCTTCTTCTTCTGCAGGTAGGACAGATATTCTCCGAGGCTTACTTCTTCACGATCGATCTCGTAGGCGTCCAACCAGACCTGTTGCTGTGGGAGTTCCGTATCGTCGAACTGCGTCCACTTTCCATACGCATCACCATCGACTCGCTTAGAACCGAGTAAAAACAAACCGGCTGGGATGGTCACGATCGGTGATGGTTGGGCCAGCCCAGCGATCCGAGTCAAATGCTTGGCCAGTTCCGGAGTAGGTGTTGGTTCAGACGCTGCCATAGAAGGGCATGTCATGGCGAGAAGGAGAAACAGGGAGAGTACAGACGTCGTGTAACCGTTCGGCATCACGCTGTGTCCAGGATGTTCGTGCAGGCTCTTTTTCTGGGAGACTATAAGCTCAAGGTCCATGGCTTACAAGAGAGGCGGAGAGCATTCGATACACTTTCATAATGGCTGAATTGAACGAGAGTGATGGGGTATGCTGCACACTTTCAGAGAGAAAGGTTTCTGCTTCGATCTCACTGTGGTCCAGGGTGAATTACCTTTGGAAAGGATTGTCGAATGAGTGATCTTGCCCCATTACCGGCTCGGTATGTGCGCCTATTGGCATTCGTCGTAGGGACTGTAACGATGATGCTCAGCCTCGAGCTCAGAGCCGAACCCACGCCGCTCAGCCATGATGCGTTTCTTCGGGCGAGACAGGTCACGGTGGGAATTCTGGCAGATACCCAAGACAAGCGAACGCCGGAGAGGCCAGGAAAGATTGTTGTCCGAGGGACCGGATTTCACCTGCGAGACGGCTATGTGATTACCGCAAGGCATGCCGCAGAGAAACACGAGCCTTCGACTGGTACCAGTATTCAGAAACAGATTCGTGTGCTCACAAACGATCTTCACGAACTTCCCGCCGATCTTGTGGGTGAGAGTTCATTCATGGATGTGGTGGTGTATCGAGTTGCCGAACCGCATCGCTCTAAACTGCAGACTGAGACATCATTTGCCAGGGGGGAAGTTTCTCCTGGGATGGAGGTTTTCACAGTTGGCTACCCGCTTGGTTGGGGGCCGACCATGGCCTTTGGGAGGCTCGGCAATACCAATACATTTCTGCAAACCGTCGATACTCGACTTATTCAAGCAGACCTTTCGGCCTGCAGCGGAAACTCCGGAGGTGGGCTGTTCAACATGCAAGGAGAAGTTGTGGGGGTCCTGCATGCCGTTATTCAAACTGACAAAGAGGAGTACCAGGCTCACTGTAGTCGTATGACCTTTGCTATTCCCGGAACCCTCTCGGAGCGCATCGTCAACGCAGCTCTTTCAGGAACGCCGCTTGCCTTCTCCAGACTCGGTGTCCACATGACATCGGTAAAAGACGGCACGAAGGTGCGCGTGGCTGTCAAGGAGGTCGCAGAGCCGGCGAAGACAGCAGGCATTCAGAAGCACGATGTCTTGTTGGCAATTGAGAACACGGAGATTCTGGATGGTGCTCAGTTGAAAAATTATCTCATCGAGCGTACCAGGCCAGGTCAAGAGGTTGCAGTCAAAGTCCGTCGAGTCGATACCGATCTGACATTTCATGTGGTGTTGGAGGGTGGAGGAAAGTAAGGAGTCCGCCGAGCATGCTCCTGCTTCGCAAACAGTGAGCGATCGAAATCAGTGTCGCAGAGTTTTCCGGTCTCAATATGCCGCGCAACGGCGCAGGCGATCCATGATTGCCACTCCCAAACCAACCTCGCGACATGGTTCCGCATAGATTCGATCAAGACCAAGAGAGTCCAATTTGCGAAGGGCGGCGAAGAGATTTCGTGCTGCCTCTCGGATATCATCTGTAGGGGATAAGACCTCAACAGCGGCAAAGCAGGTTTGGCTTTCTCTCGATTGCGAGATGAGCAGCAGGCCTGCCCGCTCGTTAGGCCTCAAGACTGGCCTGGTCCCGGCAGAGGTGAGAATAGTCAGGGGAGTGAGCGTTGCATAATGACGCGCCAATTGACCAGGGGCAATTGGATGATTATAGCTCGGCGGCAGGGAACAGACTGGACCAATCACGGCAGCGAGTTGTTCGAGTGTGATACTGCCGGGCCGCAATAGTTGTGGTTGAGGGCCGAGCAGCGAGACGATCGTTGATTCTACGCCGACCTGGCAGGGCCCACCGTCGAGAATGATGTCGACCTTGTTTCTAAGACTCTCGGAAACATGGCGCGCAGTCGTGGGACTCACATAGCCGAACGGATTGGCGCTGGGGGCAGCGATGGGGGTGCCTGCTTCTCTGATGAGCGCTTGCGCTATGGGGTGGTTCGGCATTCGAACTGCAACTGTCGATAAACCGGCTGTGACGAGATCAGGGACGATCGATTGTTTTGGTAAGACCAATGTCAGCGGGCCAGGCCAGAACTCATCCATGAGTGTCTGAGCCATTGGTGGCTGTGATGCGACAACGTTATCCAGTTGCGCTCGATCAGCAAGATGCACGATGAGCGGATCAAACTGTGGACGTTGTTTGGCCTCGAAGACTTTCGCTGCTGCTTCTGGGTTCATGGCATCACAGCCCAGGCCATAGACTGTTTCCGTTGGGAATGCCACAAGCCCTCCAGTCTTGATGATCCGGCCTGCCAGACGAAGGGACGCAGCGTCTGATCCTGAGAGGATAGCCCCTTTGGGAAGATTGGTCTCTGCGTCCATAGGAATGCCGTGCCGATGCCCGATCAACTATTCTTTTGCGCTCATGGTGATGATGATCGGCTGTAACGGGTTGTCTCGCTCATCACGAGGGACGCTGACGATCTTGTCGACGACCTCGATTCCACGAAAGACTTCACCAAACACCGAATAGCGGCGATCAAGACCGCTGTTGTCGTCCACGCAGATAAAAAATTGAGAGCCATTGTCGTTGAAGTCGCGTGTGCTATTACTCTCACGTGGCATTTTGGCCATGGACAAGGCGCCACGCTTGTGTGGATAGTCACTCGTCTCTGGCGACAGAAAGTACCCTGGTCCTCCAGTTCCATGGAGCAGGCGATCGGGATGTTTACTTAGCGGATCGCCGCCTTGAATAATGAACCCGGGTACCACACGGTGGAAGGTGGTACCGTCATAAAAGGCAATCTTGACGAGGTTGAGAAGGTTCTCGACATGACGTGGGGCCGCGTCAGAATAGAGACGAATCTTGATGTCGCCGAGCCTCGTCGTAATCGTGATGCGAGGGTCTTTCTTTTGAAACTGTATTTTCATGGTCTGACTGTATCAAGGCAGTCTTCTCGATAACAAGGACTGGCAACGCCGGTGTGATTGTTCCGTCAGGGCGCAAGACCATCTCTTGCGAGTCCGTCCCCTGGGCGGATGCCTAGCCACATGATCCCACCGATAAGGGCTATGACCGCGGCAAATCCGAGCGAAGCGGGCCATCCCCATTGGTGAGCGAGCCATGGTGTGAGCGTAGGCGAAAGGGCTCCGCCGAGATTGGCGCCCATATTCATGAGACCTGACAAGCTGCCGGCATGGGCAGGGGAAAGATCGCTCGTCGAAGACCAATAGGCGCCGATGGTGAAGTAGAGCCAGCCTGCGCCCAATGAGAGGCTGGCGATCGCCAGATAGGGAGACTCCACGCTCGCACCGAGCGCGATCGAGCCTGCGGCGAGCCCCATGCCGGTCATGCCCACGATCTGACGGCCTTTGGTGATGCCGTGGCGCATCGCTAGCCGATCGGTGATCCATCCACCGAGTGGACATGAGATCAGGATTGCGAGAAAGGGGGCGGCAGCAAACACCCCACCACTTAAGATGGTGAAGCCCCGCTCATTGACAAGGTAGAGATAGAACCATGACATGTAGACATACGCGACATAGCCCAGACATCCGTAACTCAACGCGAGCCACCAGACGCTCGGTGTCTTCCTGAAGGTAGTCCAAGGAATGGATGGCTGGGTAACGGGATCCGAAGCCTTAGATGGCCCTGTCTCGTGACGGTTGTGCCAGCGGTGACTTGCTGGGCGATCAGCGGCCAAGATCCACCAGATAACGGCGAGGCCTAGCCCTAAGCCGCTTGAAAGATAAAACGCCATCTGCCAGCCATAGTTGACCATAATCCAAGCGGTGAGGGGTGGAGTAATCGCCGCACCGATTCCAATTCCGCCGATGGCGATTCCGATGCCGAGACCACGCTCATGAGGGGGAAGCCAGTCAGTGACGGCGCGATTAAACGTCGGTAAGGCGGCTGCTTCGCCGACACCGAGAAGAAATCTGACCATGGCCAGTGTGCCGACGATTCCGAGCGGTCCGGCCATGAACGACGTCGCAGCAGTGGCGGTCCAAGCGGTGAAGCAGGACCACCAGACCAGTGCGATCGTCAGCACGATGCGAATGCCCCAACGATCGCTGAGCCAGCCGCCGGGGATCTGGAACAGTGCGTACCCGACGACGAACGCCGAGAAGACCAGGCCCATTTCCTGATCGGTCAGCCCCAGTGCCGGCATCATGTGCCGGGCTGTGACGGAGATGTTCACACGATCGATGTAGGTGACGACGCTGATGGCAAAGAGGAGCCCGAGAATCAACCAGCGCAGGGGGGAAGGAGGGAATGACTGAATGCGATTCGTGGGATCCGTCCCGTTCACAATGGTTCAGACAAGAGCCGCTGGCACGAACGGTCTTTAGGCTTTGGTAAGGTTCTCGGCTGAAAGAAATCGGTGACCACCCCTTCGGAATGGGGCGGTCACCAAAACGACTATTTGTTGATGATCTCGAGTAGCTCGACTTCGAACACTAAAGTGGATCCCGGCTTAATAGTCGGTGGTGATCCCGCGTCACCATAGGCCAGATTGGCCGGACAAACCAGTCGGCTTTTTCCACCGACCTTGATCTGCTGGACGCCTTCCGTCCAACACTTGATGACTTTGTCCAGCGGAAAGGTGGCCGGCTCTCCTCGCTTGACGGAACTATCGAATACCGTCCCATCCGTTAATGTGCCATGATAATGAACCTTGACCGTATCCGTTGCCTTTGGCGTCGCACCAGCGCCTGGCTTGATGGGGGTGATGACGATGCCGGATTCCGTCTTAGTCGCCCCTTTCTCCGCAGCCGCTTTCGTGAGAAATGCGGCACCCGCCTTCTTTTCACCCTCGGCGACCTTCGCGAGGCGAGCCTGTTGCAACAGTTGAATTTTTGGTCCAAATGTTTGGAGATCGACCTTTTGAGGGCGCTTGAGCACGCCGTCGGTCATACCGTGCTTGACCATATCAAGTTCGGTCTCGCTCAAGGAAAAAGTTCCTAGTGATTGACTGATCGCTAATCCAAGGGCATACAAAGTTTTCTGGTCATCGGTACTTGGATCCGACGAAGCTGCGAGCACCGGAGCCGTAAGGAGACACAGCCCAGAGGCCAAGCAGAGGGCATGAATTCGCATGGATGACATGGATGAGTGGTCCTTTCTTATGAGGGGCTAATGTAGATCGTAAGAATACGATACGCGTTCTCATCTCACAACAGAAATCTTACAGCACTGCGCACAAAGGAAGCCGCAGGTTGACTATCTAGAGAGATGTGAATCGGAAAGAGTGGCGGAGAGGGAGGGATTTGAACCCTCGGTAGAGATTTTGTCCCTACGGCGGTTTAGCAAACCGCTGCCTTCGGCCACTCGGCCACCTCTCCACGTCACAATTCAGAAGGGTCACGCCGCATCCACAACGGAAGCCGTCGATAGGGCGGGAAATCGCTAACGCGGAGGCATTTTACCTCAGCCCATGTGAAGGGTACAAGAGCGGAGTCAGGGGTTCGCGACCCTCATGAGACCAGGTGCATGTTCAGAGACGCCGGTGTGCGGAGCCTACTGAAGCTCTGCTGCGGGGAGGTACGGGAGTTGCCGCCCAGAGAAAAGTAAATACAGGTCAGGCGGCGGTCTTCTCCGACTGATGATTCACGGCGTTCACGAAGGCTTCCGACCGTATCATCACCCCATTTTTGAATGTCACGCTGGAGGTCACCAAGGGTAATAGCTCCGGCGCATGCAGCTTCCGGCACGACTTCTCGGCGACCCGGAGAATTTTCCACATGGTCGCCTTGGCTCCCTCGACGCGTTTATAGCGTCGGGAGGCGCTTGTACGGAGCTGCATCGAGTCAAACGGCGACACCACGATGTTCGTCGTGCGGAGATGACGCCAATGCTCCTGCGGAAACGTATAGAAGGTTACCATTCGCTCCCAGTCCCGCAGCAGGGTCTCGACTGCTTTTCCCTCCGTCTTCCGGTATGTCCGTACGAATTTGTCTCGCCGCCGCTCACATTCGGCTTGTGTCTCGGCATAGGCCATCGCCTTCAGCAGCTCCCTCGCCTTCGGCCGAGCATCCTTCGGGAGTGTCTTGAGGACACTGGCGATCTTACGATTCCAGCACCCTTGCTGCTCACCGGAGGGATGGATCTCATCTAAGGCCGCCCACAAGCCGAGACGCCCATCGGCCACTGTGAGCCGTGGGAATGTGAGGCCGCGGTGCTTGAGGTCGCGCAGGAGCTTGAGCCAACTTTCCTTGCTCTCCCGCTTCCCGCTGTCACAGGCCAGTACAATCCTCTCGCCGGTGATGAGCGTGCCTACGATCGTGAGGAGTGCGCTCTTGTGATCCTCTATGCCTGCCTTTACATAGAGGCCGTCGGCCCACCAGTAGGCGACTTCAAGATGTGACAGATCCCGTTTCCTCCACACGTCATACTCCAGCTGGAAGAACATCTTGAGACGTTGGATCGAGGTTGCCGGCATCGGCGCACCTTCGCCCAACAGATTTTGCAGCGCCCCATCGAAGTCTCCCGTGGACAGCCCCTGCACGTACAGGTCTGAGGGCATACAACCGACCTCCCGAGGCCGCCGAGTGAGCAGCGGGAGGACCTTGCCCTCAAAGCGCTCGGCGAGGTCCAGTATCCTCGGGCGAAGGACCGTGACGGTCCCACCGGTCACTGGAGACTGATCAGGTTTTCCACAACCATGCTGGCTTCCGGCAGGCAGATCAACTGGCGCCACCGTACATCGGTGCTCTGGCTGGACGCCATCGAGGAACGTGGTGACGTCCTTCTCCTGGATCTTGTGCCGCTGGACCATGATCTTCCCTCTCACCCACTGCTTCGGCGTGTCATTCCACATCGCGCGTGACACGACCTTCCCGTGGCAGACTCGCTCAAGCATGGCGGCGTATCCGTTCCCCCCAGTGACAACCAAGGCGGTGGTTGAGGGCTCACCAGGATGGCTGCGTCGACGCGTGCCCATTCCCGCCCATAACGACGAGATCCATCGGCACAGGTGCGGGCGAAGTGATCCCAGGCCCACGATGAGTGGTCGTATGAGCTCAACGAATTGCGTGAGAAGACTTGAGTGACTCGTCACTGGAACAGTGTTGTCCAGGAAGAAGTCGGTTTGTTCTTCCGCTTTCAGGAGAGAGGTTGTGTACCGAACTTCGACATGACTTGGTCGCACGACACCACTGAGGGACAGCATCTGGAGCGTCTGACGTCTATGCCGTTTGCGGTCGAAGTATGTCTGGACGTAGTGAAGCGCCATCTCATAGCCTCCGCGATGGTTGCTCTGATGATTCAGATTTGAGAGGTTTGGAATTAGGTCCATAAGATGCTCTTGAACTCGCCTTCCAAGTTCGTTGGATGACTGCATCGGCGGCAACGAACAAATAAGCTCGAAGCATCTGCTACACTCGTGCTTCTGAGGACGAGTTGATAGGTGTTCTCCCCGCAGAACGGACATGCCTTTCCATGAACCTCTTTCCGGATAGGTCTTGCCGTGTCTTTGTGTTTCCCCATTGTTGTCCTCCATGCGAGATGGCTCTGGTGTCGTTCGACTGGCCTCAGGATAAACCGCTAGGGGTGAGTCGAAAATACCGAGGAGGTACGATGACATGAGCCAAAGAGGGGCCATTCATTTCGAGGCTACATCTGAAGTGGTTAGTCGTGTTTCTCTGCGGTCGGTATGCATCTTTGGCAGGTATCCGTGAACATGGATTATGGGTGAAGGTAGGCCTCTTCGGGAGGAGAAGAAGCCTCTTGCTGCGTGTGGGTGGGCATCCACAGCAGCGACCTTCACCCAAGTCTCATTTCACTAAGAATTTGTGTAGAAGATACGCTGGTCACTCTGCTACACGAGCGTTACTGAGGCGATGCTGTTCTCATGCACGAATCAAGATCTGCTCGCTCTTCCTGCGAGAAGACAGTAAGGACCGATCCTCAACGGCAACGAACTGTCTGAGACGCGTTTGGTCCTCGGGTGACGTAATGAGTAATTCGACCTTGATCCAATGATGCTTCACCCATTGGACTTCTGCTAATTCAACAAAGATGCAGGAGCTTTCATCAGGTAGCCACAGGCGAAGTTTGACGTAGTCACCGGGGTGCAGGCGTTCTGGTTGTGAAATGGTGGGGGAGGGGGACGAGAGGTCATAGATGCAGCCATCGCCTGTCAAACCTTCATCTTTGGTCGATAGGATGCAGTCGATTTCGATTTTTGAGAGCAATGCTGTAGGCATATTTTCTCCTCTTACTCAGAAGTCAGTAACTTAGACAACATAAACAGCCCTGTAACCCGCATGAATGTTGGATGTGCTGTCGTTCAAATTGCTGACTTCTGAGTAAAGGGAGGCTCAATGATGTTTGCACGGTAATACAGGATGGGAATTTGGACTACTACCCTGGTAGGTGGTGAGGCCCAACTAAGGTGGTAGCACGAGCGTGGTGATCGTACGCGGAAGCTATCGGTCTATGGCCAGACAGCACACTGGTACTGGCGGAATCGACCTATGAGGTGTGAGGCACAAGCGCGGGAGAACACTAAAGTTGAAGAAATATGGCGGAGGGGGCGAGATTTGAACTCGCGGATGAGTTACCCCATCTCCGGTTTTCAAGACCGGCACGTTCGGCCGCTCCGTCACCCCTCCATACCAAGCTCGCTCGACCCGGAGCATACTGTTCCTTCAAGCAGTTACGAGATTGCGCAGTATACGGTTTCCCATTGGGTTTGGTAAACACCCATTCGCTTTTCTTCGGAAGCGGTTTTGAGGTCGCACAAGAGATGCAGGACCAGTGCACGGCAGTTCTCCGCCAGTGACTCATACGGTTGAAGACGGTTTTTCGACACCGTGCGCCCACGCCGCTAAGGCCACCCCTAAGACAAAGTGCGCTATTATGCTAGGGAGTGGTGTGCTGATGAAGGCCGTCTAGCTCACACGTACATTGGCCGACGGTCGCCAAGAGTTACCCAACCGCGAACGATGCGATGCACAAACCAGAGCCCAACCAGCGTGATCGGTAGCCACAGGAAGAGGAGGCCGATCCCAAGGGTCGCGAGGATGTCGCCCAGTTCCCGAAAGTCTGCGAACATCTCCTTGCGGCTCTTACCCAGTCCATGTCTGGTTACTTTCAGGCCTTCTGTTTACCGCGTTTGGCAGCTCGTGGATTTTCATATACCAACTCTGCACGTTCATGCTCTGACCATAGTCGCACGCCATAGACTTCTTGTAATTCCAACTTGGCTTTCTCATCGCCCTTTCTCGCCTTTCGAAACAAGCGCTGGCGATTCAGGTCTTCTTCTTCTTGACTCAGGGACCACTGTGCTCCCATTTCGACTCCTTTGTTGTAATTTGCTGTTTCCGTGATGGTGTCTCAGCGGGAGGGGGGTTGTACACGAGTTGGACTCCCAATTCAAGGTGAGAAGAATCGGAGCTGCCCTGGAAATTGTCCAGGGTGGTAGCTCCAGGGTATTAAGGGAACGAGCGCTATCAACACAACAAAAATACCTCCCCTCAGGGTAACCCGATCAGACCAAAAAAACCGGGTGAATTAATCCTGGAAACGACGGGAAACGGGGTTAGGTGATCACGTCAAGGTGGGGGGATATTGAAAATTTTCGCCGGTTCGCCGATAGGGATTTTCACGACCGGACGTTCACCAGCTAAGTAGCGTTCGATCGGAGTGAGATGGGATAGATTCATTCTATTGTAATTCTTTCCACCCCTCCCATATATGTCCGCAGGACGGGGGGGATTTCGACGGAGCCGTCCGGCTGCTGGAAATTTTCCAAGATGGCCACCACGCTTCGCCCGACGGCTAGGCCGGATCCATTGAGTGTGTGGACAAAGTCGCTCTTGGCGTCTTTCCCCCCCCCTGATGATCGGTACTTGATGCTCGCTCGTCTGGCTTGAAAAGACTCGAAGTTACTGCAAGACGAGATCTCTCGGTATTGTTGCTGGGATGGTAACCATACTTCGATATCGTAGGTTTTGGCGGCGGAGAATCCCATATCCCCGGTGCACAACGTGATCACGCGATAAGGAAGGTTCAGGTTCTGTAAAATAGACTCCGCATGACCTGTCAGCCGCTCCAGTTCATCGTACGATCGATCAGGCGTCGTAAAGGAAACCAGTTCTACTTTGTTAAACTGGTGAAGCCGGATGAGGCCTCGCGTGTCCTTCCCATACGATCCTGCCTCTCGCCTAAAGCATGGTGTATAGGCGGTATAACGAAGTGGCAAGGTGTCTCCGTTCAGGATCTCTTCACGATGCAGATTGGTCACCGGCACTTCCGCGGTTGGAATCAAAAAGTAATCTTCGTCTTTTAGCCGAAAGAGATCGTCTTCAAATTTTGGTAGCTGACCCGTCCCGGTCATCGATGAACGATTGACCATGAGAGGAGGAACCACTTCTCGATACCCATGTTGGGTCGTGTGTGTATCGAGCATGAAATTGATCAGTGCGCGTTCCAGCCTTGCACCGGCTCCCGTCATGACGGAAAACCGCGCTCCGGTGATCTTTGCAGCTCGATCAAAGTCCAAGATTCCAAGACCTTCTCCGATTTCCCAATGCGGTTTGGGTGAAATCGAAAAAGAAGGGATCGAGCCCCATCGTCGGACCTCGACGTTCTCAGCTGCGTCGTTTCCAACCGGGACCGAGGCCTGGGGGAGATTGGGGATACGGAGCGCGACGTCACTGAGTGCCTCCTCAACTTTTCGCAAGCTGCCCTCAAGATCCTTAATGCGATCTCCTACCTGCTTCATGGTCGCCATAGCTTCGTCGGCCGGCTCTTTGGCCCGACGTAGTCGAGCCACGTCTTCCGAACCCTTATTGAGGTCTCGCCTAAGCTGTTCGACCTGCGTAGTAAGCGCACGTCGCTCTTCACTCAATGCGCGAAGATTATCCCATGGAACGTCGTTCCCTCGTCGTCCAAGTGCATCGCGGATGTGATCAAGGTTGTCGCGGAGAACTTTGAGATCGTACACAGGTCGTTCCTCAAAAAGCGGTTGGAATCTAGCACCTGATTTCTAGAGAGTCAATGAAGTGGGCAATCCAGGCGATGTGATCCGACAGCTTCGGTATGGGAATTGACATCGATCCGATGTGAAGGAGAGGATGTGTGAGATGCGGCAGATCGCAAATCCTCCTAATCCATTCGAATCCAGACATCGAGAACTTCTGGAACCGCCTGCGTCGCCCCGGTTGATGGTGTACACAGACGAGACGCGAGAGATTCTGAGCCGTAACGATAGCTCGGATTTGCCGTTTCGATGGAGTGTCAATCCCTATCGTGGCTGCTTTCATGCCTGCGCGTACTGTTATGCGCGTCCGACGCATGAATATTGGGGATTCGGCGCAGGCACTGATTTCGAGAGCAAAATCGTGGTGAAGGAAGATGCTCCCCGATTACTTCGGCAGCAATTTGAGAAGCCTTCGTGGTCTGGAGAGCTGAGTGTCTTTTCAGGTAACACCGACTGTTACCAGCCGATTGAGGCAGAGTACGGGTTGACCCGTGCCTGTTTGCAAGTCTGTGCGGACTATCGCAATCCTGTCGGAATTATTACAAAAGGCGCGTTGGTTCTCCGTGATCTTGATGTGCTCATGCAATTGCACCGTGAGGCTTGGGTCCTGGTCTACTTCAGTATTCCCTTTGCGTCAGACGAGATGGCCAGGAAAGTCGAGCCCCAGGCTCCGTCGATTAGTAAACGGTTCTCTGCCATGAAGACGCTCTCCGATGCTGGAATTCCCACCGGTATTTCAATCGCGCCGATCATTCCTGGTCTGAACGACAATGCCATTGCTGAATTGTTGGAACGCGCGCATCACTCTGGGGCCTGTGCTGCGACGTATAGTTTGTTGAGACTGTCGGGCAGCGTGGAATCTGTGTTTGTGGAGCGGATGCGGGAGGCATTTCCGGAACGGATCGGGAAGATTATGAACCGATTGCGTGAGGTGAGAGGCGGAGCCCTCACAGAATGCCGATTTTTTCGACGTCAGGTTGGCCAAGGTGGCTATTGGCAGATGATCGAGCAGTTATTTACCCTGTCCAAGCGGAGGGCTGGATTTTCTGGGGACCAGGCCAGGGAGATTCCCCAGACGTTTCGCCGTCCGCGTGGCGAGCAAGTGCCATTATTCTGAGGAGGCTGGATGACACATAATCCGGGCTTTTTGCAACTCGTCGAGCAGGCGAAGCAACGTGTCACAGAGTGCAGTGTGGAGGAGGTCAAGGTTCGCCTTGACCGAGGAGAGTCGTTCCATTTTATCGATATTCGAGAGGACCATGAATTCGCCAAGGATCATGCTCGAGGCGCGCAACACCTTGGGAAAGGAGTCATCGAACGAGATATCGAAACGGTGGTCGCTGACAAGCAGGGTGCGATCGTGCTCTATTGCGGAGGCGGATTTCGCTCGGCGCTCGCGGCTGATGCTTTGCAGCAGATGGGGTATCAAAATGTGAGATCAATGTCGGGCGGCATTCGTGCATGGCGCGAGGCTGGGTATGCAGTGGAGTAGGGGGAATGTCGTCGTGTGTCTTACTTGTTCGTGCGATCAAACTCCTTAATGACTTGGTTGGTTAAATCGATCGTGTCCTTATTGTAGATGACAATCTTCACTGTCTGCTCACTGCCCTTATCGACGACGAGTGCTACGTTTCCTTTTTCGGCGACAGCTTGCGTTGCCACGGAGATTTTTTTCATGTATTCGTCGACCAACTCTTTCTGTTTCTTCTGGAGTTCTTGGTTGAAGTCCTGCGCGCGCTTTTGGAAGTCCTGAACCTTCGTCCTGAACTGGGTCTCTTTCTCTTTCTTCTCCGCGTCGCTCCACTTGGACGCTTGTTCTTTTAATTGCTTTTCTTGATTCCGAAGATCTTCTTCATCCTTGGCGAGCAACTTCTGCCTGATTGAGACGTATTCTTTTAATCCGTCGAGCGCGCGCTTACCTGCTTTGGAGTTTTCCAGCACGGACTGCGGGTCGACCACTGCCATCTTGAAGTCGGCCGCTTGGGCGTGAGGTATCAGCAGCCCAATGGGAATGAGTAGCACCAGGAAGAACCGCATTCGCAAAGCTAGATTGCGCATCGTGTCTCTTATGCCTCCCGACCAAATTAAAGAGCGAAGGAAGAATAACCGTGCCTCATAGGTCTGTCAAGCCGATCCTTCGGCTACCATGAATCGAAACTGATCGACTCTTCGGCGATCCAGACCTCGATACCATAGTGCCATTTCAGGCGTCGTGCGACTGCTCGCAAGGCGTGCTCGTCCGCATGGGTTGGATCGAAGGGATCCGTGACCTTCTGAAACCTTTCCTTCTTCAGCGGAAGCTGGTGGCCGAGATCTTTCATCGCAAGAGCCAACACGTTTAACTGAAAGATGCGAGGCGTTTGGTTGAGTTCTACCAGAACGGCCTCCGGTGGCCCATCCGAGGACCTGTGGGCTTTAAATAGGTCGATGGCCCGGCCCTTGAGCTGTGCACGTTGTGATTCTGTGAGTTCGGGCAAGGCCAACTCAACCAAAAGAGCGTTGGTGGCGCCTTTGAACGACGGCATGTTGAAAAGTCTGCTCAAGATCCCCATGGCATTTCCTATGACTAGTGTGAAAAGGCAGCTTCTTGTCCTGGCAAGCCGGCTTTGGGAAAGCAGAGTGTACTGAAACTCAGGTGGAATTTTCCACCCATGGGCTATCCGTGTCCTACGGCGAGTGCTTGGCAGGTCCTTTCCTTGACCTTCGTCTCGAGCGGCACCTATAATCCCGCTACTCGATTATCGCAACATACTGATTCAACGGATAAAATGGCTCAATTCACCCATTTCGATGAGTCGGGACGGGCTCGGATGGTCGACATCAGTGCCAAGGATTCGACTGAACGGCTAGCTGCGGCTCAAGCCAAGGTCTTTTTGCTTCCCGAAACGCTTGAAAAGATTCAACGAGGCAAGATTGCGAAGGGCGATGTATTGGCCGTTGCACAAGTTGCTGGGGTGATGGGGGCCAAAAAGACGCCTGATCTTATCCCGATGTGCCATCCGATTCTGCTCACCAGCGTCGATATTGCATTCAAAGAGGAACCTCAGCCGGACTCTCACGGTCGCTGTTCGATCACCATTACAGCTACGGCGAAGACGACTGGGCTGACGGGAGTCGAAATGGAAGCGATGATGGCTGCGTCTGTGGCGGCGCTGACGATTTATGACATGTGCAAGGCAGTCGATCGAGAGATGAGCTTCAGTGAGGTATGTCTTCTTTCCAAGTCGGGGGGGAAGTCCGGCACCTATATCAGGAAGGCTTGAGGATCAAAGACGATGCTGACGGTCAAGTTGTTTGGGATGACGAAGGTGATCGCGGGGAATCAAGGTTCTCTGTCGTTGGATTTGGCCAACGGTCTGCAGGTCAAGGATCTGCTCGAGTTAATCGATATCGGCTATCCTGCCATTGGGGAGTTGATTCATAAGAAAAAGGTGCTGGTGTCGGTGAATCAGGAAATTGCGCACGAAGAGACCATCATCAATGATCGCGACGAAATCGCGTTATTGCCGCCCTTCGCTGGTGGAAGTTCAATGAAGGATAGGCCGGAGGAGAGCCAGTTCGTCCGGGTCCAGCAAGAGAATTTTTCTATCGATCAGGAGCTCGATCGGGTGCGTAACCGATCCAAACGGATCGGGGGAATCGCCACATTCTTGGGCATTGCACGCGATCGATCGCGAGGCCGCGATGTGGATGGTATCACCTTCGAACATTACGAAGGGATGGCGCAGAAGAAGCTGTTCGAGATCCGGGAACGGGCTTTGAAAGACTTCGATATCTTGGAGCTGCTCATTATTCACCGATATGGAGCAATCACGATTGGTGAAAACATCGTACTGATCATTGCAGGGGCCGAGCACCGTGCTGATGCATTCCGCGCCTGCAAATGGGCGATCGATGAGCTCAAGCAGATCACGCCGATCTGGAAATTGGAACATACGCCGGAAGGGGAAGTGTGGGTGGAAGAACACCCCTAATGAGGATGGTGAAAATGGCACCCAGCTGCGTTCTCATGTCGCTCAGAGGCTCAACGTACCAAACGACGTACGCCTCACCTCTTTGCTTGCTCCAGCCTTGCCGGACACCATTTTGACCATCCTCTGGAGTGAACATGAAGCCGAGCTCTCTACATAACGATCCTGTCAAAGGCATCATCGACACCTTTGGTCGACCGCTCGGTAGTCTACGTCTGTCGGTCACGGATCGCTGCAATCTTCGCTGTAACTACTGCATGCCGGAACCCGAGTACGTCTGGCTTCCACGAGAGGACATCCTCAGTTTTGAAGAAATGGCGACGCTCGCCGGATATTTCGCTGACCTGGGCGTGGAGAAGGTCAGACTGACCGGGGGGGAGCCGCTGTTGCGGCGAGATCTTGCGCGGCTCGTACGGCTCCTGCGGCAGGATCGGCGGATTACCGAAGTGGCGTTGACCACGAATGGGGTTCTCCTGGCGGATCACGCACAGGAACTCTACGAGGCGGGACTTGACCGTGTGACGGTCAGTCTCGATACGCTCCGACCTGAGCGGTTTCGTCAGTTAACCGGGCGAGATGAATTTTCGCGAGTTCTTAAGGGGATTGAGTCCGTTGGGAAGATGGGCTTCGGCAATCTAAAGCTCGACACAGTTGCTATTCGCGGGCTCAATGAAGACGAGCTTGGTCCACTCGTCGAGTTCGCCAACCAGTATCAGGCCGAAGTTCGCTTTATCGAATACATGGACGTCGGAGGCGCGAACGAGTGGAGTTTGGAGAAGGTGCTGTCCCAAGACATGATCCTTGATCGCTTAGGCCAACGCTATGGACAGATCATTCCTGTTCCGGAACGAGGAACCGCCCCAGCGCAACGATTTCGCTTGCCGGATGGGACGATCTTTGGGATTATTCCATCAACGACGGTGCCGTTCTGTGCGTATTGCGACCGTAGTCGTGTGACAGCGGATGGCTTGTGGTATCTGTGTTTGTACGCGACGTCGGGTGTAGACTTGCGCAAGCCGCTCCGTCACGACGCAAGCGCAATGGAGATGCGGGAAATGATTCGGTCGGTGTGGGCCGCTCGTCGCAATCGGGGGGCTGAGGAGCGCAAGGCCCTCGAGCGGGTCGGGCTTCGATCAGGAGGGCTCATCGACATTGATCGGCTTCGGGAAGATCCTCACCTGGAAATGCATGCCCGTGGAGGATGAGATTCTGTTCAACATATCTGCTACAATGGGCCTCCATCCTCAGTGGTTCCGTTGCGATCGATCATTCACGACCGGATCATCAATGGGTTGGGTTCCTTAGAACATGGCGCCAGAGACTGAATTGTTGACTCTTCTCGGAGTCGGTTTTCTTCTCGGACTTCGCCATGCCCTGGACAGTGATCACCTTGCAGCGGTTTCGACTGTGCTTGCCGAACGACCATCATTCCTTGCATCGGGTGCGGTCGGTCTCTGGTGGGGGATTGGCCATACCCTAACGTTGTTGCTGGTCGGGTCGATTGTGCTGGCCTGGGGAATTCGCATTCCTGATGAATTTGAGTTTGTTGCTGAGTCCGGAGTGGCAGTTCTGTTGCTCGTCCTTGGCGTGGCATTAGCTGCAAAGCTGTACCGTGAACGATGGCATGTGCATAGCCACCACCATAACGATGGTGCCCCGCACGTTCACTTTCACAGCCATCAGCGACAGGAAGATCATCGACATCGGCATTGGATGGTCCAGTCGATCCGCCCGCTGTGCATCGGCATGGTTCACGGACTTGCGGGCTCGGCGGCGCTGATGCTGATGATTCTTGCATCGACGAAGGAAGTCGGGGCTGGCCTGTTATCGATCCTCATTTTCGGTGTCGGCTCGATCGTTGGGATGATGCTGATTGGGCTCACAATCAGCGTGCCGGTCATGTATTCACGCTCAATCAGTCAGCGCCTCTTTATCACCGTGCAAGGCGTGGCTAGTTTGGCCAGTGTCTTGGTGGGCTTGTGGATGTTAGTCAAGTTGACGCTATCTGCCGGGGCGTAGTGAGACGAGTGTCCTCCGGTAGGTTGGTGGAGGAGAAAGAGAAGATGTGGAGGGCATCACGTCTTCTTGAGTTGATATCGCTCATCTGCGTGAGATGCGACGAAGTCTGACCAAAAGAGTCTACGATGGCATGGTTTAAGAAAGACAAACAGCCTGAATCCACTCCACCGCCGCGGTCGAAAGGCAGCGAAGGGATGTGGCTGAAGTGCAACCACTGTCGAGAAATCGTCTATCGGAAAGAAGTCGATCGAAACAATAAAGTGTGCCCAAAATGCGAGTATCATTTTCCTATCTCGGTCACAGAGCGGATTGGATTACTGATCGATCTTGGCACATTCAAAGAGTGGGATGCTGAGTTAGAAGCGCAGGATCCCTTGACCTTTCACGATACCAAGTCCTATCGAGAACGACTGAAAGCCCATCAAGAAAAAACGGGGCGTAAAGATGCGCTTGTAATCGGTGAAGGTATGATCAATGGGCGTCGTGTGGTGCTTTGTGTTTTCGATTTCAGCTTTATGGGTGGGAGTATGGGGTCGGTGGTCGGTGAAAAACTCTGTCGTGCGATTGATCGGGCGTTGGAGCTGAAATTACCGGTCATTTTGGTCACCGCTTCCGGTGGTGCCCGTATGCAGGAAGGCATTCTTTCGCTGATGCAGATGGCTAAAACTTCTTCGGCGGTCGCGAAACTTGGTGAAGCTAAACTGCCGTTTATTTCTATCCTCTCCGATCCCACCTTCGGCGGCGTGACGGCTAGTGTGGCCATGTTGGGTGATGTCATCATCGCCGAACCGAAGGCACTGATAGGATTTGCCGGGCCTCGCGTGATTGAACAGACGATCAAGCAACAATTGCCGGACCAGTTCCAACGAGCCGAGTTTCTTCTCGAACACGGCATGATCGACATGATCGTTGAGCGTAAGCGTCTCAAGGAAACGGTCGACACCCTCGTGAATCACCTTTAGCCCTCTGCATCCTACCGGCTTGTTCATGAGCTATCCCCTCGCCATTGAGTATCTCTACGGACTTCAAAAACACGGGATCAAGCTAGGCTTGGAGACGATCCGCCTACTTTTGGAGCAGGTCGGCAATCCCCAACACGCACTCCGCGTGCTGCATATTGGTGGCACCAATGGCAAGGGATCGACTGCGGCTATGGCTGCGGCTATGCTCCAGCACTCGGGTACACGTGTCGGACTGTATACATCACCTCATCTTGTCGAGTTCCGAGAGCGAATCCGCGTGAATGGGGGCATGATCACGGAGCAGCAAGTCGCGAAGCTCGTCTCGCGCGTTCGAGCCACCCTCGGCCATGATCTCAAGCCGACATTTTTTGAAATGACGACGGCTATGGCCTTTCTTCATTTTGTGGAATCGAACGTCGATGTCGCCGTGCTCGAGGTTGGATTGGGCGGACGGTTTGACGCGACCAACGTTGTGCCTCAACCACTCGCATGTGCGATTACGACGATTGGGTTGGATCACCAGGAGCATTTGGGGCAGACGGAGGAGGCGATCGCGTTTGAAAAAGGGGGAATCATCAAACCCCATGTTCCGATCGTAATTGGACGAATGGGGTCCAAAGCGAGTGGAGTTCTACGGCGAATCGCGACTGAGTTGTCGGCACCACTTTGGCAGCTTGGTCAGGATTTCCATGTCGACGCGAAGGGCTCAGAACGATTTCTGTATCGAGGAATGAGCCAAGTGGTTGATGACCTGCTGTGCGGCCTCGCAGGACGCCATCAGTGGGACAACGCTGCCTGTGCGCTAGCGCTTCTTGAGGCTGCCGATCGTGCAGGAATTCAGACGGGGCAGCCAGCTGCGCGTGCTGGTTTGCGGACGGTGTCATGGGAAGGTCGCCTGGAGTCAATCGAAGCAGATCCAAAAGTCCTACTTGATGGGGCGCACAATCCCTCTGCCGCGAAGGTGCTTTCACAGTATCTTCAGGAATATGCCTCGTCTCACCCCACCTCTCGAATTATTCTCGTGTGGGGCATGATGCGGGATAAAGATCACCGGGAGTTCATTGCACCGCTGCTCCCACTCGTCTCGGAGATCGTCTTGACGCAGACGGCGCTTGCGCGGTCTGCGACGGTCGATGAACTGCGTCTCGCACTGGATACATGGCCAGGTCCTGTGTTGGAAGCCGTCTTTCCGATGGATGCGTTGATGCTGGCCAAAGGCAGGTGCACTCCGCATGATCTTGTCTGCATTGCCGGATCGCTCATGCTCGTAGGGGAGGTCAAAGCGGCCGTACGTGGCTGTGGCCTATCACCGATTCGTGGTTAGCATGGCGGATCCTCTCGCGTGGATCTTCCGGTGGTCTCTTCTCGTTATTCTCCTCGCGCTCTCACCGTTCCCTGCATCAGCCGCAGACAATCGACCTGGAGCGGGTGCCTCATCTTCTGGGTCCGATCCTCTCGATGTCACGGCAGAGCGTCTCGATTATCGCCAAGATCAAGAAGTCTATGACGCCACTGGATCCGTGGTGATCAAGCAAGGAACGCTCACGTTGACTGCCGACCATGTCACCATCCAGGTGCTTCCTGGGATTTTGACGGCTGTCGGCCACGTGCATTTAACGGACCCACAGGCCGATGTGACTGCGGAACGAATGCAAATCAACGTGAATACCGAAGCTGGTATTGCGACGCATGGGGAACTCTACCTTCCATCCACGAACACGTTAGTCTCCGGCCGGCTGATGCAAAGATTCTCTGAATACCATTATCGTGTGAAGGAAGGTAGTTTTACGAACTGCGATGCGCAGGGGGGGGAAGTACCAGCATGGCGATTCCGTTTTAAAGACCTCGATATGGGAGTCGGAGACACCTTGGCCTTTAAAGGGGGTTGGTTCTGTCTGTTCGATGTGCCGACGGTTCCGTTACCCACATTTTCCTATCCACTCACCAAGCGCCAGACCGGATTTCTGATTCCGACGGTCACCTATGACAATCGCTTTGGGTTTCACATGCAAGGAAGCTTTTTTTGGGCGATCAATCCGAGCCAAGACCTGACGGTCTCACCGAAGTACTACAGCAACCTGGGGTATGGATCTGATTTCGAGTATCGGTATGTCTTGGACCGACGGTCTCGCGGGAAATGGTTTCTGAGTTTTCTTCAACAGACACAATTGCCTAATGTCTCTGGGATAACCGAAACAGATGGAGACGTCGAACGGGCACGAGCGACGCTCACGGGAAGCCACACGCAATACATCACGGATACGCTCTTGCTCCGGGCCAAGGCCAACTTGGTTACGGACCCCAACTTTTTTCAGCAGTTGAGCAACTCTGGTGTTCTGCGAGCGCTACCAAGTGCCGAATCCAATCTGATAGCAACTCAACGATTACCCTATGGAAATCTGTATCTCTTAGGCCTCTATCTGCAACCGTTACAAGCGGGGGGTAAGGATACATTCCAACGTCTGCCGGAAGCTGGCTATGAGCTTCCGTATACGTCGTTGTTTAAATCACCTGTCTTATTTGGGATAGAGGGGAACCACGTCAATTTTTACCGGGATCAGGGGTTTACCCTCAATCGGATTAATGTGGTCCCGGGTATTGAGACGAACCTCATTCAGCTCGGACACATGATCGGGATCCGACCACAAGCGAAGTTTCGAGAAGTCTACTATACGAGGGGCGCGCTGGAGGAAGAAGGACAGCATCGAGAGACCTTTTGGGTGGGTGTAGAGGCCATGTCAAAATTGACGCGCCGATTTTCACTCGCTGACGGCGGAAATTTTCTCCACACCGTGGAACCCTCGGTCATGTATGAGTATGTGCCGTCGACGGATCAATCCAAGTTGGTCCTAATCGACCAGGTTGATGATCTGCCGAAGAAGAACCTGGTGACCTATATGCTACGCAGCCGCGTATTGGAGCAAGGTAAACACACGGCTTTCAATTGGCTTGATTTGACGGTGGCTCAAAGCTATCACGTGGGTGAAGTGCAAACGAGGGCTAGAGATTTTACGCCTGGGGCACTTCCCTTTCTGGGATCATTGACCCAGCCGCTCCAGCCGGCCACAGTGCCCATACAAGGAAGAAAGTTTTCTGATATCTGGATGCGGGCTGTGATCGGGAACAATCTTCCGCCACGACTTGGAATTTCGCAGTTGGATGCCCCCATATTTGGGCGAGCCGCGCAGGCGTGGGCGTTGCGACCGCCCATCAATCGGTATGTGACTGTCGATGCCTTCTTCGATCCTTATCAGCCCGGAGTAAGTCAGATCAACACGGACCTTCGGTTTCAGGAGGGAACCAATTGGTACTTTGAAGTCGGCCAACGTTACACGAGAGAAGGCAATCGAGTGCGGAGAGGAGATATTTGGAATCCGATCTCCTTCAATGAGGTCTTTGCTCCAACGAAAGAGATTCAGTTTGTCACGATGGGCGGCGCGCTCCGAACTCCATGGGGTTGGACCTTCGGAGCCAAAGCCTATTACGATGTGAAGAACGGCCGAAGTCCTGAATTGGACACGGTTGCGCTCTATCAGAATCCATGCAAGTGTTGGTCTGTCGGATTCTACTACTTGAAGTTTCCCGATCGAGAGCAGTACATGGCCATGCTCAGTCTCACTGGGATCGGTTGGACTGATAGCGCGGGCACTGCCCTCATGCGAACATTGCTGAGCCCCTTGCTGTGGGGCGAGCGTGGTCTCCCCTGGGCTGCGCCAGGAGGACCCTATGGTCTTCCTCCTCAACCTTCAGAAACAGAGGAGGGCTCGGTTGGAATCCCAGGTCGGCGATGATCCGTAATTGACACTAAAATCAGCGGTAGGGTACGATGATGAGGCAATTGAGGTGAGTGTGATCTCAACATTGAAGGAGGGGAACACGTGGCTGGTGATGCCTTGAAAGTAGAAGACTCGACCTGGGATGCTGAAGTCATGAAAGCCTCTGAACTAGTCATGGTTGATTTTTGGGCCGTGTGGTGTGGACCATGCCAAATGGTCGCTCCGATCGTTGATGAATTGGCGACGGAGTATGCCGGAAAGCTTAAAGTTCGCAAGCTCAACACTGACGAGAATCCCGAAGTTGCGGGTCGTTATCAGGTGATGAGTATCCCAACCATTCTGTTTTTTAAGAATGGCCAACCGGTTGAGAAGCTGGTGGGCGCCAGGCCGAAACGTCAATTCAAAGAAATGATCGACTCATTGCTGGCTCAACATGCGGGGACTGCCTAGCACGACGTGTCGCAGCCATGCTCACTGAGCTGCGAATCACAAATTTTGCCGTTATCGAGGGCCTGAGTTTGACTATCGACTCAGGCTTTACCGTGTTGACCGGAGAGACCGGGGCCGGTAAGTCTCTGCTGATCGATGCCGTCGCACTCCTGATTGGTGGCCGAGCCTCAAGTGAGCAAATCCGATTCGGCGAAGACGAAGCACACCTCGAAGCGTCGTTTGAAATACCGCGTTCACATTCTATCCTTGATAAGCTAAAAGCCCAGGACATTCTTGGTCCCGAGGACTCGCATCTCGTCATCCGACGGATCATTGCTCGATCGGGAAGAAATCGGGTCTATTTGAATGGGATATTGACACCGGTCCATGTGCTGGAGGAGTTTGCTGGCACACTGATCGATATTCATGGCCAACACGACCAACAATCTCTCTTGTCCAGCGTGGCTCAGCTTGAGGTGCTGGATGCGTTTGGGCAAATACGTGAGTTGCGCGACCAGTACCGAGTTCTTCATCAAGAATGGGTCGGTTCACGTCAAGCGCGTGCGGAGGTCGAGACAACGATGCAGCACCGTGCGCACCAAGAAGATCTCTTGAAATTTCAGCGACAAGAGTTGGAGGAAGCTGGTTGTCGTATTGGAGAAGAAGAGGCGCTGCAGGCCGAGCGACAACGCTTGGGGTCCTCGGGCCGCCTTGCTGAACTGGTGTCTGAAGCGCAGGAGCGAATCCACGGTGACGGCCAAGATGTGCTGACAAATCTCGTGGTCGCAGAGCGTCTGTTAGGTGAGCTGGCTCAGATCGACCCAGAAATGGAAGCAACGAACCGCCTCGCATCCGAGGCGAAGGTTCTCTTGCGAGAAGTTGCCGACTCTCTTCGCAGCTATGCTGAACGTGTGGAAGCTGATCCCGGACGGTTAAGCGCTGTGGAGGATCGTTTGGTCGTGATTCAGAAAATGAAGAAGAAATACGGAGGGACGATCGATGCAGTCTTGACGACGTACACTCGGGTGATGGAGGAGCAGGAACGGCTTTCTCATGTCGAAGCCCAACTCGCTGACTACGATCGTCTCATTCGGGAGCAGCAGCACAAAGTGTCTGAATTAGGACGACGACTTTCTCAACAGCGGAACGAGGCCGCTAAGCGGTTGACGAAGATGGTTAGCAAGGAATTGGATGCGCTGAAAATGGGATCGGTGCGGTTTATGGTTCAGGTCGTGCCACATGAGCAGAACGACGTCTATGGCCCAGACGGGATTGATCGTGTCGAGTTTCTTTTGGCCGCTAATGCCGGCGAACCATTGAAACCGATGTCGCGAGTGGCATCCGGTGGAGAAATCTCTCGTGTAATGCTCGCACTCAAATCCGCTGTCGCCAATGTTGATCATGTTCCGGTTGTCATTTTTGATGAGATCGATACGGGTGTTGGTGGCGCCGTTGCAGCGACGATTGGGAAGCGCCTACGGGCATTGGGGCAGTCTCATCAAGTGCTCTGTATTACACATCTCCCGCAAGTCGCTTCTCAAGCGCACCATCACTTCTGCGTCGAAAAGTCAGAAGCGAAAGGACGCACGGTGACGACGGTGCGCTCGCTAAGCGGGCTCAATCGTGAGGGGGAGATTGCTCGAATGCTGGGTGGAGAGCGAGTGACCCCAAAGACTCGGGCGACCGCAGCGGAGTTAATTGCGGGAGCACATGAGTAGATCACGCGGCGGGAACGACGGCCATCGTGGGTAGGGAAACGGCTGAATCTTTCACGACATCGAGAAATATCTCGAGTAGTTGCGGGTCGAAGTGTGTACCCGAGTTGAGAGCGATCTGCTGGATTGCGGTTTCCGTGGAAAGACAAGACCGCCCAGGGGCATCCGCAGTCAAGTGATCAAAAGCTTGGGCGATACCGACAATGCGAGCCAACACCGGAATATCAGGGCCAGAAACTCCATGGGGATAGCCTTGCCCGTTCCATCGCTCATGATGGTATGCAATGATGTCGTGCACCTCCTTTGGTAGCCCTAGGGTTGTCGCAGCCCGAGCACCTCTCTCGCAATGTTCCCGACAGACGATTGGTTCGCCTGACGGGAGGACCTGGTCCTCTGAAAACCTATAAGCCGGAAAACTCGTTTTCCCTATATCGTGAAGGAAGGCTCCCATAGCCAGTGATTTTTGCTGAGCGATGGTAAGATCCAATCGAGCAGCCATCAACGTAGCGTAGAAACTGACTCGACTCGAGTGATTCAGCAGGTGGCGGTCTGTGGCTTCCAAGATATCCGATAAGAGAGGGACAAGAGACATCTCTTCTTGCGGCAAAACGGCATTGCCACGCGCATTGAGGTAGAGAGTAAGATACTCTGATTTGAGAGTGTCCCACGAGCGTGCGTTTTCTTCCCCCAATCCCCATAGTTCACGTGAGGATCGAAGGCTCCGGCGAAGAAAATCAAGCCGGCGCTTTTTATCCATTGTCTGCTGAGCCAAGGTGATAAGCTCGTTGACGTTGAATGGTTTCAATAAATAGCCTGTGGCTCCCTGTCGAATACTTTCCATGGCGGACTTCAAACTGCCATACCCGGTGACGATGACGACCTCCACATCCGGATGCTCATGTTTGATCTCGTGGAGAAGGTCCAACCCGTGGCGATCTGGGAGTCGCTGGTCGAGTGTAATGATGTCGATGGGTTCGTTCCTAAGAACGTCCAGTGCAGACTGAGCGTTTTCTGCAGAACGAATCTTGAAAAATGGACGAAGAATGACCTTCAGCGCATCACGGGGGCCAGCTTCATCATCAATTACAAGTACAGTAGGTTGTGTGACTGTCTGTACAGAGGTCATATGTACATGCTTGGCGTCTCAAAAACTCTAGCAAAATAAGCAATTATCATTCCTTTTCATATACTTACAATAGATATCCATATGTAGTGCTATATTTCTATATAGGCACTACATATATGTTCGTGAATGTTAGGATACCTACTTTATCCACATGGCCGAGAGGACAATGTGTGTATAAATGTGACATCCTCCTGCGCAAGTGTGTCATTCTTGCACTAAAGGTTCTGGTTCTGAATGGAGGGAGTTATCCGGCCGACCAATACCCAGCGTGTCCATGCGATATTTCAACATCCGCCGGCTGATACCAAGTAGATTCGAGGCATGAGTTTGTACGTAATTGGTTCGTTTGAGGGCATCAAGAATAATTTCCCGTTCAAATTCCATCACGGCTTTTTCAAGAGACATACGTCCTGCAAGAGTATCATCTCGAAGAGATGTTGACCGAGAGTCGCTCTTAATGGACGCAGGTAAGTGCTCAGGAGTGATTTCTGTGGCATGTTGGGACCAGATAAACGCTTGCTCGACGAAGTTTTCCAGCTCGCGAACATTTCCCGGCCATGAGTATCGAGTTAAAAGTTCCAATGCCTCCTTCCCGAATTCGATGCGGGAGCGTCGTTCCTCTTCCAGCCGTTTTTCGAGAAAGTGTTTGGCAAGCAGGGGAATATCTTCACTTCGTTCTCGAAGAGGAGGAAGATAGAGCGAGATCACGTTGATACGATAGTAAAGATCCTCTCGGAATTGCCCCTTGCGAACCAATTCGTCAAGGTTCTTATTGGTTGCCGCGACAATGCGAACATCGACTTTAATCGACTGAACCCCACCGATTCTTGTAAATTCTCGCTCTTGGATGACACGCAGAAGCTTTGCCTGTGTGACTGCGCTTAAATCGCCAATCTCGTCGAGGAACAACGTTCCGGTGTGTGCCAACTCGAACTGTCCGACACGTCGCGCAGTGGCGTCCGTAAAAGAGCCCTTTTCATGTCCAAACAATTCACTTTCGATCAAGGTTTCAGGGAGCGCCGCACAGTTCAGTGCAATAAAAGGACGATCTCGCCGTGCGCTGTTATAATGCAAGGCCTTGGCAACCAGTTCTTTGCCTGTGCCACTTTCTCCCGTAATGAGAACGGTGGTTCGACTATCAGCCACCTGCTCGATTTTTGAGTAGATCTCCTGCATGCTCTCGCTTTTTCCGATGAGGTTATGGAAGGCGTATCGCTGGACGACCTGTGCCCTGAGCTGCTTTACCTCTCGCTCAAGCTCGGAAGAATTCAAGGTGCGATCAACGACGATCCGAAGCTCGTCAACATCAAAGGGCTTTGAAAGATAGTCAGATGCTCCCAGTTTCATGGCATCGACGGCCGTCTTCACCGATTTGGTGCCAGTCAGCATAATGACCGGGGTGACTTTCCCTTCCATCCGGAGCGTTTGAAGCACGGCGAGGCCGTCGGTTCCCGGAAGGATGACATCGAGAAGAACCAGATCCGGCTCTTCCTTTCGAAAGACGTCGAGCCCCTCATGTCCATCACCGGCTTGGAGAATGTCGTAGAGCGGTTCCAGAACCATCTTGAGCGAGGTCCGAACTCGTGCCTCATCGTCGATCAACAGGACTCGTTTTTTTGCGATCACATTCTCCACAATAGCTCCTGACATTCTATGAGTGATGAGAAGGAAGCTGGATGCGAAATGTCGTGCCCACCCCTTCCGTACTCTGAATCTGAATGTCTCCTCTGTGGTCCTGAACGATCTGGTGCACAATGGTCAGGCCAAGACCGGTTCCTTCGTTGAAGGTGCCCGAGAGTTTTGTCGTAAAGAACGGGTCGAAGATGTGGGCAAGGTGCGCTGATGAGATTCCATGCCCGGTATCCTCGATTTCAATCTGCGCCCACTCCTGCCCATCCGCTTTCTGAAGCAGACGGGTTCGCACACGGATCGTCCCACAATTCTCTCCTATGGCATCCATGGCATTCAAAAGCAGATTCATAATGACCTGTTTGATCTGTTGCCGATCTAACATGCCACGGGGAAGCTCAGGTGCCAACTCTTTTTCAATCTTGATCCCGCGCTTGTCTGCCTGTACTTGGACGAAGTAGACGCATGACGAGACGATTTGATTCAGGTCCTCATCGGTCAAGTGAGGCTCCATATGCCGAGCATAGTCGAAAAGTTCTTGGATTAAACGCTCGATTCGATAGACATCATCAAGCACAACTTGGCTGAACTCTCCAATGAACCGGCTATCGTCTTTCCGTTCGGGAGCCAGTTGGATGAAGGTCTTGATCGAAGTGAGTGGGTTTCGGATCTCGTGCGCGAAGCCGGCGGCGATAATTTCTAACGATCGCAATCGATCAGTGCGACGCATCAGGGTGTGAGATTGACGAAGAGCCTCATCAATCATAAGACAATCCAGCGCATTGACGGCACTCTGGGCCATGGCAAGCAGGAGTTCCTTCCTCAGCAAATTGTGATCAGCTTCCATTTGAGATTGGACAACAACGAACGCAATCATGCGTCCCTGAGTTACGAGTGGAATAGCTAAATTTAGGGGAAAAGTGCCGAGCAGAGTGGTTGTGGCAGCTTCCACGGAGAACATAGATGAATTTGAAGCGGGGTTGGCAGGGGCCAGGATCTGCTGGCATTGGACGAGTGTCTGGATAAGTGGGTCGGAGAGAGCGACAACAGAGGGTGCAGAATGAGTGTCGAGTTGTCCATAGGACCGCACATGGCGATATTGTTCTTGGTCGTGGTCAAGTAGATACAGAGCCCCATGAGAGCTTTGGGATACTTCCAAGAGTCCCGCAAGAATGCGCTCCGCGACGGCGGGTAGGCTAATGGGGTGCCCCATGTCCTGCATGAAGTGCGCCAGTTTCTGAAGTGGCCACACGTCGAATTGATGTGTGGTTGCCTGAGAGGTTCTGGAAGCTGTCATGGGTGTGCCAAGCAGGACATCATGCAGGTCGTATGGCGCAAAATAATAGGATTACGTATGATCACTAGTGTGATGAGTATACATGCCAAGTATCTTTTCACCCAACGGATTTTGGATTTCATGCAGGGGTGGGAGCGGATAGGTACAGCGTGGGCTGATGTTTCAACCGAGACTGGCTTCAAGATTTTAGAGAGCTCTAGGCTGGACTAGGCAGTGAGGAGGCCCACCGGTCCAAGCTTGGCCGGTGGGCACGTGAAACACTATCCTAAGGGGTAGCGGAAGCGCTCTGTGGTGAGCACGAGCCAGGGGTCATATAGAGCAAGTAGTTGCCCATTCCGTGCTGTGGTTCATCTTTCTGCAGAGAATGGTGGTAAACCATCACCATTTGATAGTCATCGTCCTTGGAGATAGGAAATCCCTGGCCGTCTTTGTAGACTTGATGCGGTAAGAATTCTCGGAGCGTTCCGTCTCGCTCAACATCCGGCACAGTCCGAAGTAGGGTTTGCTTCTTCGTCTTATTCTCCAATGCAATCAGAAGCAGTTCGTCGTGGCCGTGTGGATACGCGTATTTGACGCAGCCGTCCATCCCAAACTTCAATGGTGACGTACGGACTTGGACACCCGGCCCGATTTCAATCCCTTCATCTGTCTGATCCGCAGGACGATCGCCAAATTTGGTGAAGCAGACGATGTTGACGCCGACCTGATAGATCTCCATCTCTTTGACCGGCTTGACCTTCGGGGCAAAATACATCGTAAAGGTTGCGATGACATCCTTGGTAGGAGGGGCTCCGTGGTAGAACGCGACAACCGTCATTAACTTGTCGGTTGCCGAAAGCTTTACGCCGTATCCATCGGGAAATTGTGTCTCGGCCATTTCAAGTCCGGCTCCACCGAAGAAGAGCGGCTCACCGGGGCAGGATACGCTGGGTTTGGTGTTGTTGATCATCAGGATGTGGTGCAGGTAGTTTCTGGGCAATTCCTTCCCATCGACCGTAGAAAGAGCCGACTTAAAGCCGATTAAATACTTGTCTTCAGGGAGCTGAAAATTGAAGCGAGGCATGGAGTCGCCCATGTCGCCTTCAGAATGGCCGGCTGGAAGATCGATCGGGCCGAAGGTCAGGGTCGCAGTGTTTTCTCCATAGGTGATCTTTGAGCCTACCTGTTTTTTTAGTGTCGGGACGGCATGGTGGTTGTGACCTCCATCCGCGTAAGCTGACGTAACCATGAACACAGCAGTAATCAGAGAAATGAGGAATGCGCGCATAAGACCTCCCACAGGAAGTGAAAACGATAATTTGGGACCAGGCTCCGAATTAGGTAGTGTGGCCGAAGAGATTGTAACTGTTCATTGGGCAGTCGCTGGCTTAGGCGTCAGTCTCTTCCATTCATATGTACCACCATGCTCCCGAGGGGGAATATTTTTATGGTTGCCCACACGCGTGTACCACCAGATGCCTTTCGCCTCAACGCCGTCTTCTGCTAGAAGAACTTCAAATCCGCCTTCACGATCATTTCCAGGTTGTTGCCACGTACCCTGCCAGAGTCGGTCGGCGAATTTGGTGGTCACGAAGCGTCCACCGTGCTGGGTATAGGGACCATTCCCACTCTTATCCAATGTTGCTTTGTATCGTTTTTCGTCCTCGACTTCGAGAATTTCCCATTCTCCACTGACATCTGGCATCGCCGTCGTGGCGGCATCGCTGACGAGACGATGCGATCCGGCGCCTGCTGAGGGGGATGCAAGAGGACCACCCAACTGAGCCGATCGAAACGATTCATGCCAAGACAACAACTGCCACCAACCGGCGCGACGTTCAAGCACACCGGTTTCTCTCAGTGGTAGTACAGTTCGCTTGACCTCCGATCCCTCGCCGACGTAGCGGATATAGTCGAGCTCCATCGTAAACCAGGCCAAGTCACCTTTGGTCCAGACCTTGAGTTCGGTGATCGGAATCTCAATTTTCTTGGTATTGACGAACTCTTCACGCATTTCACGCTCGAACTCAGGCCAGCCGACGTACTTTCGTCCGCCGACGGAGTAGCTGGTGATGTCGGCATCGTGTGCCATGAGGCGAGACAGCGTCGGGAGATCTTTGTCGGCGTTGGCGCGCACCATCTGGCGAATGGCACTCTCCGGGTCAGCGGGTTCCGAGGCGATAACCGAAGTTGAGAGACTAGAAATTAGAAGTAGGCTTACGCAGACAAACGACTCCCGATGGCGCATACAAGTCTCCATGGATGTGACAAGAGGAAGACGACCCGGGAACGTACACGGCCTGATGAACCATGTCAACAGTCAACTGATATGGAGACTATCGGTGAGCGACCACGACGACCGTTACGTTATCTTCTCCTCCACGATCGAGAGCTGTGCTCACGAGCCGATTACAGAGGAGTGTGGGGTCTAGTTCGCCTTGGGTAAGAACTCGTTGGATGTCGTCATCCTCCAGCATTTTTGTCAAGCCATCCGAGCAGAGTACTACAACATCGTCTTCCTGAATCGGGAAGGCGCCAATGGTTGGAGTCGCCATTCGTGGGATGCCCAAGGCGCGCGTCAGGACATGCCGCTCAGGATGGGTTTTGGCTGTTTGGGGTGTGAGGATTCCGCGCTCCAGGTATTTCTCAATCAAGCTATGATCTCGGGTCAACGGCGTCAATGTGCCGGATCGAAATCGGTAGGCGCGACTGTCCCCGACATGGGCGAGGTAGGCCACCGGAACCTGCGTGGTCGCAATAGCCAGCATCACGATCGTGGTCCCCATCCCTTTCAGTTTCGGTTGTGACTTGGTTTGATCGAGGATTGTCTCGTGGGCTCGGTTGATCAGCTCCGTCAGCACATCGGTGGGTGGCGCGTGGCCGTTGCGAAGGGCCTCGCTCAATGATGCCGCTTGGGATTCGACCGTTCTAATGGCTGTTTGAGCGGCGATGTCCCCTCCAATATGGCCGCCCATGCCGTCCGCAACGGCCCAAACTACGTGATCATCGATTACTGCGAATGCATCTTGGTTGACGGTTCGGACGAGGCCAACCTCGGTGCGGCCGATGCCGGTCCACCTACTCATCGGGCATATGCCGGTTGAAGTGCAGACGAAAGTGAAGAAGGGCCGAAACGCAAGACCATTTCCTCATACAACCGGTCGGCGAGGGTGATGAGGTTTTCGGTGTCCGCTCGGTTGTAATTCAGCAGGGTTTCGCGAGCCATGGCGTCACCCTGGCGCCACCCAAGCCAGAGGCGGACGGCATCAAGGCCGTCAAGGTTACGAATGCTCGCGTGTCGGTCAATCCCCAGTTCGCGTTCGATGTGTTTGAGCCCTCCACGCAAGGCAAGTCGTCGTGCCCCGAAGCAGAGATCAAAGTGCAAAGAAGGGAAACGGAGTCTCGGGAATATAGCATGGAGATACGGAACATCGAAGACCGATCCGAAAAATGTCACGAGCATGTCGCATGCATCAAGTTCAGTCTGCAATCGCTCGGTGGTCAGGTTTTCCTCTTTGACCAGGCTCACGGTCGTTCCATTGCAATGAAGTCCGACGACCGTCACATCGCCCTGTTCCGGCGGTGCGCCGGTGGTTTCAATGTCGAGATAGACCGTGCGGGATCGGCACACGTCGTAGAGCCGCCAATGCTCACGCCGGGGGAGTCGCGTCGCGAACGACTGAAAGTGTCTGTTGTCGGCTAGTTGTCGTGCCGTATGGAGTTCACCGTCGTACCAGTCTTTGCGGCTAGCAGAGAGACCTGGGACGGACGATTGGTTCAGGAACATATTCCAGTCAAGTAGACCTTCGTTCCACCATCGTCGCTCGGTGGCACGTCCCACTCCTGGAAGGAAGATGAAGCTGGAGGTGAGCATGGCCGAGGATTGTAGCCTTGATTTCGTGTAGGAGACAAGCTAGAGTTCGCGGATCGACACCACATTGGAGTGAACGACAAGGTTTTTGAGTTCAATCTCGATTATGACGGCATCGGCAAAGCGAATCCGTATTACCGTGGGGAGCGTACAGTTGGAGGCTGAACTTCGAAAGACGAAGACGGCGGACCAAGTATACGCGGCTCTCCCGGTCAAGGCAGCGATCAATACGTGGGGAGAGGAGTTCTATTTTCCGATTTCCGGAGTCCACGATCATCGAGAAACGGCAACGACTCAGGTCAAGGTCGGGGATATTGCATTTTGGGGAGCGGGGCAAGTTCTGGCCATCTTTTTCGGACGAACCCCAATGAGTGTGGGCGCTGATCCGGTTCCTGCAGATCGGGTGAACATCATTGGAGAAATCGTCGGCGATGCGACCCGACTTCGGCAAGTCATGGATACACCGACGATCCTTCTCGAGCCGAGCTGAGCGCGATGCGACTTTCGAGAGAGCGTGTACGCCATATGGCCGAACGTGTCGCCGGCCATCTTCACGCGGAAGGGCACATTGAACTTACGGGTGAGCGCAAAACATTCGTTGAGGCCCTGGAGCAGGCGATCACCCACGAGTTATCAGTGGAAGATCGAGTCAATGCGGACGTGCGGCAGTTGTTGAAAGCCTACGAACAGCAAATCGAACAAGGGCAAGTCGATTATCAGAAGATGTTCCAGATGGTGAAGCAGAAATTGGTGCGCGAGAGAGGTATCATTCTGTGAGGCAGTGAGGGAGTCAGTGATCGGGCAGCTTGATGCCGGATAGTCTGTTGCGGAGTGGTTGGCGGTCTGTCATGCTGAGCGAAGATAAAGTCAGTCATCTCTCGCATGTGATTCTGACGGCCGTGAAGCAACACGCCGGAACGACAGTCAAGAGCTCCGATGAGCGCATTCTGAAGGAGATCAAGCGAGTGCTGGGCGTCGAGTTGGCGCAGGAGCAGGAGATCGACCGGAACGTAAGGGCCAAGCTGGCATCGTACTCACGAGGCATTGTCGAGGGGAGTGCTGAGTGGGACGTGCTGTACCGGAAGACGTTTGAGGAAGAAACGCGCAAGCATACAAAATCTTAACGGCAGAGGTAGTTTCGCATGAAACAGACCCTTCAACAGCTCCTGATCCTAGGTGTCGTGCTGGCGCTCGTCGGGACCACGGCCTGTTCGCACAAGCGCAAGCCTCTCGTACCGCTCGTCCTGGAGGGTGAAGTGAGACCTCATGCGATGGTGCTGACGGAACAGGGGACGCAGGCCTATCAGACTCAACAATTCGAGGAAGCAAAGCACTATTTTGAGGAAGCGGTTGCCGCAGCGCCGCAATCCGGTCAGGCCCATTATAACTATGCGCTGGCGTTGAATGCGCTCGGAAATACGGAAGTCGCTCGCCGGCATTTCTTGGAAGCGGCTGATTTGGCTCCCGGAGATAAGATCATTTGGGACTCGCCGGCGCTTTCGCCGTATGGAAACCCAGAAAACAAGAACAAGGCCAAGCTTCAACCCTATTCACCGCGTCGATCGTCGTTCGGTACCGGTACGCCCGGTGGCTATTAATCCCTTAGGAAGGATGGATCTATGAGTAAAGCACTTGCAGTCGGGGACCAGGCACCGGAGCTTGCGATCCCGGACCAACAGGGGAAGAAGGTGACCCTGGATAGTTTCAAGGGGAAACAAGTGGTGTTGTACTTCTATCCGAAGGACGATACGCCGGGGTGCACGAAAGAATCCTGTGATTTTCGTGATGTCGAGTCACAGATCGTACGGGCAGGCGGCACGATCGTCGGCGTGAGTTTGGACGGCAAAGAGTCTCACCAGAAGTTCATCAAGAAATTCGGTCTTCCGTTTCCACTGCTCAGCGATGAGAGCGCGGCGATCTCCAAAGCGTACGGGGTCTACAAGGAAAAGAATATGTACGGTAAGAAGTATTGGGGCATTGAACGCAGCACGTTCGTCATCGATACGGAGGGGAAGGTGAAAGCGATTTTTCGGAAGGTGCAAGTCGACGGACATGCCGACGACGTCCTCAAGGCACTGAAAGCCTAGCGGAAGGACCGATTGGCTGTGTGGTCACAGGCCAGGGTCCCCACCATTCGCATTGCTCTCTCCCTCGTTGTCCTCTTTCCCCTTATCCTCACGAACGCTCTCCTTGATGCGGCAGACAAGACCGCTGCAACGATCTTTGTGAAGGACGCGCTGACCACGCCGAATCAACCGGCCACCATCGAAGCGAAGCTGATCGGAAAGGGTCTTTTGAGGAACTCCCCGCTGGGCGGAGAGCCGCTCGAACTGGTCGTCGATGGGGACGTCGTTGCCACTACCATGACCGGTGGCGATGGAAGGGCGTTCCTCACCTATACGCCGAAAGCGCAAGGCGTCAAGCCGGTTCAGGTGCGAGTCGGGAAGAGTCCGCGGGTTGATCCTACAGAAGGCCAGGCCAATCTCGGAGTGTGGGAGAAACGACAGCCTATCCTTACGATTGAACTCTCGTCACTCATGGACATCTCGCCGCCCAGTCGAGTGCCTGCCATTGGACCTCGTGCTGAATCCAAGGGAAAGCCAATGTCCGAGGCGGCGGATGAACTTGAAAAGCTCACCCGGTTCTATTACCGAGTCATCTATGTCGCGCCGTTAGCACAGGGAAGGGATGGATTTCAGGCCAGTATGGAGGCAAGAGAATGGCTCGCGACTCACAAATTCCCGGTGGGCTACGTCTTGCCTCTTTCGCCTGATGCCAAAGCTCTGGGAGACAAGATTGACGAGTTTCAGGAGGCCGGCTGGAAGACCGTGAAAATTGGAATCGGTCGGTCAAAAGCCTTTGCTGAAGCATTCCTGCAGCGCCGCCTTGACGCGATCATGGTGCCCGAACCGACGAAGGGCGACGTGCCGCGCAAAGCGAAAGTGGCGAAGGATTGGAAGGATGTGAGGAAGAAGTTGTAGCCGGCAAAGGTGTTCCAACGCCTCAGTGGCGCTACTGAGAAAGCCGATCAGCATGTGGCCATGGCGTGGCTGATCTACTACCTTGTCGCTATCGCCGTAGCTGCCACGTTCTCGGTTTAGCGCGCGCCAACAGTCTGGGATTTTTGAGCAGCCAGACTCTTTCGGCGATTATTTGAAATCGTGCGATCAATAATGGCTCCACAATTGATGCATTTCCAGGCGTAGAAGACAAGAAAGAAGTCCGAGAACCGCTCCAACATCATCATGCCTTTACAATTCGGACAGTCCATTGATCCCTCCTCGGGTGATTACGTACACAGTTGACAATGAGTTCAAGCATGAGCTGCGCCTAATCGTCACATGTTAGTAATGCTATGATTTGAGAGGTATGGAGGTGCATGGAGCCAAGAGTGTTCAGTAAATTGACGGTGTACGAGAGTTGGACTTGTCAATGTTTTGTCGGTTTGAGAGATCGAGACGACAAGCCAACAGTCATTTATACGGGTGATATCTCGAACGAGAGATCGAGGAGTGCTGCGATAGCTGCCTGGTTAGATTGACGAATGTGTTCCTTTGATGAGGGCGCTACGCCGCTTTCTTGTCCAGATAATTGGCGGGATCGAGACCTGTTTGGTGAGGGGTCATGATGGCCGTAATGGTCCGATGTGATGTGTCTTCTTGTAACGAGAGATCGTATTCCTGCGGACGTAGGAGCAAGGTATTCCCTGCGCCTTTTACGAGGAGCACCACCGGCAACAGCGGCGCATGATGGTTCACCTGTTTCACGATGGCTATCTCTCCGGTACTCAACTCCACGACCGATCCGACGGGGTAGACTCCCACGACCTGGATAAATCGTTGGACGAGAGTTGAATCGAGGTGGCCCTCGAGTGAGAGACGATAGAGGAGCTGGAGGGCTTGATGAGCCGGCTCCCCCTTGTGGTAGCAGCGATCGCTCGTCATCGCGTCATAGATATCGACGATGGCGGTGATCAAGCCGTACTGACTGATGTCTTGTTTCGCGCGCTTGTGTGGATATCCATCTCCATTCACGCGTTCGTGGTGCTCGAGCGCGGGCTGCACGTAGGAATCTCCCAAACCGGTTGTACTGGCCAGAACCTCGACTCCCCTGAGGACATGCTGTTTCATGATCTCCATTTCATGGGCCTCGAAGCGGCCGGGCTTGTTCAGTATTTCGAGAGGCACCTTCATCTTGCCGATATCGTGCAGCAGCGTGCCGACGCCGGCGAAATGCAACATCGATCGGTCGAACCCGAGGCTCCTCCCCAACGACATGGCCAAGAGTGACGTATTCACCGAGTGGTAAAAGGTGTATTCGTCGAACCGCTTGAGTCTCGACAAGCTGGACAAGGCGTCCGGATTTCGAAGGACACTTTCAGTCATCTCAGACACGACCGAATTCACCGCCTCGACATTGAGGGCTCGCCCAAGCCGCGTGTCGTGCATCGCGTTCTGCACGATCGTCTTGGCAGCTTGATAGATCCGCCTGGCTTCGGGAAGTTCCTCCTCAAACGTGATAAGCGGCGATCCCAATTCCGCTTCTTCCGATGCCGATCTTTCTGAAGCATCGGTGCATGGTTGTTCCAGCACGGATACTTCTCCGACCTCAGCTGGATCGAAACTTACCGTCAGTGTCTGCACGCCACTGGCTTTCAGCTGGGCAATTTGTTGGAGCGAGGTGATTGTCATTTTGTGTCGAAAAAATGGCGTGCTCAGCCATGACCGATCGAGTTGTTCGACCAACATGCCTAGCTGCAATTCGTCGATTCTGATCTGTTTTTTCATAAGAATCAGGAGGCTCAGTCGACTCCTCTACGAACACTATCGGGTTCCGTTAAGGGATTCTTAAGGCCACATCGGAGACATTGCGGTTTCATCGCGTCCCCGGTCCTTTTATTCCCTCTGGACATCCATTAAGATAGCGCAGTCGTTTCCCTTTCTTTGTGAGGACAATTCGTTGAAATCCAAGGTTGTCTTTTCCTGCCAAGCCTGTGGGCACCAATCCCCACGGTGGCTCGGTCGCTGCCCTGACTGCGGCGGTTGGAATACGATGAAAGAAGAACGACAAGTCGCGACCGGCAAGGGCCGTCCTGCGGCGATGAAAACGGCCCAGGCCAAGGCGACGCCCATTGCCGAGATCGAAGTGGTAGGTGAGGATCGTCGACTGACCCGCATTGGGGAATTTGATCGGGTGTTAGGGGGTGGTGTGATTCCGGGTTCGGTGATTTTGATAGGAGGCGATCCTGGGATCGGCAAGACGACACTTCTCCTGCAGGCGCTGCCGAGGTTGGCTTCAAAGGATGAGCCGGTTTTGTACGTGTCAGGCGAAGAGTCACCCCGGCAGATCAAGATGCGTGGGCAACGACTGGGCATCGAACATCCGCATTTGCTGATTCTGGCAGAAACGTCTCTGGAACAGATTCTGAAAGCGGTGCAGGAAATACAGCCGGCCGCCGTGGTAGTCGATTCGATTCAAACGGTGTACACAGAGCAGATCACCTCCGCGCCAGGCAGTATCAGCCAGGTACAGGAGGTGGCCGGACAACTGATGTGGTTCGCCAAGCGGGCGGGAGTTCCGGTCTTCATCATTGGGCATGTCACAAAAGAAGGGGCCATTGCCGGACCTCGGTTGCTGGAGCATATCGTCGACACGGTGCTGTACTTTGAAGGAGATAAGGGACACAGCTATCGAATTCTTCGCGCGGTCAAGAATCGGTTTGGATCGACGAACGAGATTGGGGTGTTCGAAATGAAAGATGGTGGCCTCGAAGAGGTGAGCAATCCCTCTGAGTTGTTCTTGGCCGAACGTCCACAGCGGAGTACCGGATCGGTGGTCGTGTCGAGTCTCGAAGGCACGAGGCCGATTCTCGTCGAGCTCCAAGCGCTGGTTTCTTCAACCAGCTATGCCATGCCCAAACGGATGGCGAACGGGGTGGAACTGAATCGAGTGTCGCTGCTACTCGCGGTCATGGAAAAGCGGTTGGGGTTTCATCTTTCTGGACAGGATGTTTATGTGAATATCGTCGGAGGGATGCACATCGACGAACCGGCGATTGATCTCGGCATTGTCGCGGCCGTCACGTCAAGTTTGCGGGAGGTGCCTGTTGAACCGGGGATGCTCGTATTAGGAGAGGTCGGTTTAGGCGGGGAAGTGCGCGCCGTAAGCCAAGCCGAGTCACGGATTCGCGAGGCAGCCAAGATGGGATTTAAACGTTGCATGATGCCTGAACGGAATCTGGCCAAACTGGATCCTATTGATGGGATGGAACTGATCGGCATTCAAGAAGTCAGAGAGGCACTTGATATTGTGTTGGCTTAGCCATCCAAGTGGAATGACGCATGCCACATCCACAATCATGAGATGCGTAGGTGGCTCGTTTGTCATCCTCGTGTTAGCGGGGATAGTATTTGCCGGCTGTACGCTCGTTGTTCCTCAAGAAGGCCCGCCGCTGAAACGGGTGACGGCTGAGGAGCTCACGACGCTGTTACGGCAGCGAGATGCCGCGATTTATTCCATGAAAGGATTGTTCACCGCCAAAGTGAGAGGTGGGCTTCTGCCCATCGCAACACGGGTGGAAGGGACCGTCCATTACCGTCGACCCAATGCATTACGGCTTCGAGGTTTTACACCTTTCGGAAGCGAGTTGTTTGAATTCGTACAAGCCGATGATTGGTATACACTCCGCCTTCCGCTGGAAGGAAAAGTCTATACCGGTCGCCAATCGGACATGAAGGAGTTGGGGACACTCGCTCGATTCTCGGAGCTGAGCGCCTGGGCGGTCGGTGGTGTTCTTGGGACGAGTTCGATTAGTAAGGAAGAGACGGTAAAAGTCGTGGAAGAGCGGGATCAATATCGTCTTGAGGTATATACGTCCGTCAGCGGTGGGGCTGGTTCATCGCGTCGGCTCATCCGCCGCCTCTGGTTTGATCACCGATTATTGGTTGTGCAAGAAGATCGATTGGGGTCGAACGGTGAGGTGGAAGCGAGAATTCAGTACGACGATTTTAGATCGCTGAAAGATGGCAGCATTGTTCCAGCGCAAACAATCGTCGATCAGAACCGTCCGATGGTACGTCCGTTCAAGATTTCTCTAGAAGACGGTCATGGGAAAGGCACGATTCACGTGATGTTCCATGAGCTACAGCATAACCAAACGATCAAAGCAGAGGACTTGGGGCAGGTTTCTTAATTCATCATGAAAATTCTCGCAGTTGAAACGGCCACCGCATTGCAGAGTGTTGCACTCCTCGACGAGGATCATGTGTTGGCCACGCATGATCAAGAGGCAGGCGGCGCCCATGGGTCGCTGTTGGTGCCGGCCATTGATCAACTGCTCACCAAATCTAAGGTACGACTCAGTGAGCTCGATGGCCTCTGCTGTTCAGCCGGGCCTGGTTCGTTCACGGGTATCCGTGTCGGTCTTGCGACCTGCCTGGGTCTGCGGGCAGCGAGCGGCGTTCCTCTTGCCCTGGTTCCTACGTTGGAAGCGATGGCGAGGAGTGTTCAAGGGGAGTCTCGTCTTCTCTGTCCCGTATTAGAGAGTCGTCGAGATGAGGTCTATTGGGCCTTGTTCAGGTGGATGGGGGAGGCACGATGGGATCGCATGTTGAGCGAACAGGTCGGTACCCCCAGAGTGCTCGCGCAGAGCCTGACCGAACACACCGTCATGTTCGGACCTGGATGGTCATCGATGGAAGCTGAGATTCGAGCGGCATTGCCGGAGTCCATCACGGTTACGGTCGGGCCGGGTCATGCCTTCAGACCTTCGGCGATTCATGTGGCTCGCATTGGAATGGAGCGAATACGACGAGGCGAGATTGCCGGAGGCGGTATCGCTCCGTTGTATGTGCAACGTGCGCAAGCGGACATCCAGTACGAACGGTCCGGAGGTATCTCACCGGTAGCGCGACGTCAGAAGAGGGTCGAGAAAACAGTTGCTGCGCGACTGGCTCGCAGTCGGCGGCGCTAGAACCTACAGAGCGGATGAGCAACGAGAACGCAATTTCAGAGTTTCAGATAGTTCCGGCCACACCGGAGATGTTGCCGGATATCCTCTTGTTGGAAGAAGCTTGCTTCTCGTCCCCCTGGACGCGCAAAATGCTTGAAACGGAATTGATGGGCAACCAGTTTGCTCATTTTCTCGTTGCGACGCAGAAAGGGCAGTCGGCGGTAGGGGCAAAGTCCTCGATTGTTGGGTATCATTGCTTCTGGATCGTGTTTGAAGAGCTGCGCCTGATGAATCTGGCTGTGCGAGAGTCACTGCGCAGGCAAGGAATTGGAAGATCCCTTGCACGGGATGCATTCCGCTTCGCACTCGATCAGACAGCTACTCGGGCAGTGCTCGAAGTTAGGGCTTCGAACACGCCAGCGCGTTCACTGTATACCCAGATGGGGTTTGTTCAGGTCGGGCAGCGCCCTCAGTATTACACCAATCCAGTTGAAGATGCCGTGCTTATGGAACTAAATCCGCTTGTGATGCCGAGCGGCCAGCTGCAGGTCCGTACGTGTCGTACAGGAGGTGAATCAACCTCGACAGACTCACTCTAACCAGGAGGTGTCGTATGTTGACGGAAAATGCAATTGTCGAACAGCTTCGCCGCACCAACACCGAATTTCGCGACCTAGAAGAATCTCACCATCGCCTGGATCTTGAGCTGAACGAGCTACAGAAGCGCCATGTCCTGACGCCGAACGAAGAGATCGAGAAAAAACGGATCCAGAAAGAGAAGCTAGCCACGAAAGACAAGCTTGCGGAGTTTGTTCGAATACATCGCGACTAACGATTGGACCCAGCACGATAGAACATCATGAGGCCGGAACCGGCCTGCCGGCTGATGGCACCGCTATGGAACAAATCATCCATCCACTTGCTGCCCACATCCAGAGCGTCAAGCGCCGATTGCTTGTGATCGGGGCGACCATTTTAGGCCTCCTTATTCTTACCTTCTCATTTTCTGCTGAAATGGTTGCATGGCTGAATCGTCCGTTTGAGAACCAATTGGCGTTCTATGGACCGACGGAGGCGTTGTTTGCCTCGATCAAGGTATCGTTGTTGGCGGCTTTTATCCTGAGCTTGCCGGTCATTTTCTATCAGTGCTGGAAATTCATCGAGCCCGCTTTGTTACCGAAAGAACAGCGCTGGGCGATTCCACTGTTTCTCTTGGCTGGAGGGTTGTTTGGGTTGGGAATGGTGTTCTGTAATGTGGTGATTCTTCCACTGGTGATCGACTGGTTCGTGAGCTTCGGGCTCGATCGCGATATCACTCCGCAGCTGGGCGTGGGGCTCTATATTGATTTCAACGTGAAGTTCTTGCTTATCTTCGGTTGTGCATTCGAACTACCGTTGGCGATGACGCTTGCGGCGATAATTGGTGCGGCATCAGCTCAGATGTTCGCACGGTACCGAAAACATGCCATCCTCTTGTGTCTCATCGTGTCCGCCGTTGTGACGCCTGATGCGACGCTCTTCACCATGCTGCTGATGGCAGTTCCTTTGATGGTGCTATATGAGTTCGGGATCATCGGCGCTCGCTTGTTTGGAAAAAATCAAGACCGAGCTGGGATGGATTTACCGACTGACCCTGACTTGCCGTTCAAGACGGCAGGAACACGGATGCGATGAGGCTCCAGGCCATCCTGATTACCCCCATGCGAGCGACCGGACTGATGCTGCTGTTGTTGTGGGGTGGAGGGTTTCTCGGACTGGCCGATGGAGAGGAGTTACTATCGACAACCGCACCGGTAGCACCCCGACCTCAAGTGATCTCCGATGCTCCACCGACAGCGTGGCCTCCCGAACAGTCGGCGGCAAGTGTACAGGCACTCACGATCAGTGAAAACGGTGTCATCTACGCAGGGTCGTTTGGGCATGGAGTTTTTCAGACCATGGATCGCGGAGCAACGTGGAACCGAGTGGGAGCTGGGATCACCGATCCCTTTATTCTGAGTCTGGCGATCACGAAAAGCGGAATCGTGTATGCCGGAACGTTTCGTGGAGGGGTGTTCCGATCTCGTGACGAGGGGAAGACATGGCAGTCTGTGAATGGGGGCCTCAAACGGCTGGAAGTCAAAGCACTTTTGGTGGTCGATCACGAACTCTATGCTGGTACCGGCGATGGCGTGTATCGCCTACGCGAGACCGATGATCGCTGGGTACCCGTGACAACTGGGCTTGATGATATTCTTGTCCATTCACTGGCACGCTCAACAGATGGGACATTGTTCGCCGGGACCTCGGGCAAAGGGATTTTTCGGCTGATCCCTCGTTCATCCGGATGGGTTCGTGTTCGGCATGGGTTGAAGGATCATGAAGGCATGATCGAGAACTTTATCCGTGTGCTGGTCATTGATCAGGATCAGAGCATTTTGGCAGGGACATTCGATGGTGGGGTGTTTCGCAGTGTGGATGGAGGGCTGACGTGGCGTTCAATCAGTCGAGCCCTTCCGAATGATTCGATCCGGGGTATTGTGCTGAGCGACCATGGACTGGTTGTCGCCACAGGTCATGGGATTTTTATGACGGTGGATAAGGGGAAACAGTGGATCCCCCTCAACAAAGGTCTCACCAACCTTTCAATTCAGGTGCTGATTGGATGGGGAGACAGAGGGCTTTATGCAGGAACGAGTTCAGGAGTATTTCGCAGCGATGACGGTCTTTCGTGGATCGCTGTGAATCAAGGATTGGAGGCTGAGATGGCGCCGCCCCCATTTCTCTTTCGCTAATTATAGAAAGGACGAACCGCATGAGCGATGTTGCGAATACCACACGGGCGACAATTGCAATCACTACAAAGGGACAACCAATTGGAGAGATTGTACTTAAATTCTTTCCCGATCTGGCACCAGGTCACGTCAAGAACTTTATCAAGCTTTCTCAAGAAGGGTTTTATAATGGAACGACATTTCACCGTGTCATCCCTGGGTTTATGATTCAGGGGGGCGATCCCAACAGCAAGGCATCCGATCGCTCCTCACATGGGATGGGTGGACCTGGATATAAGGTAAAGGCCGAGTTTAATAGTACACCGCACAAGCGCGGTATCGTGTCGATGGCCAGAGCAAACGACCCTGATAGCGCCGGGTCGCAGTTCTTTATCTGTGTCTCGGATGCCAATTTCCTCGATTGGCAATATACGGTCTTTGGAGAAGTTGAGAGCGGCATCGACGTGGCCGACAAGATCGTGGGTATGAAACGGGATGGGAGAGACAATCCGTTGGAGCGTGCCGAGATGACAGTTACCATCAGCGGAACCTAGGTCCTGGCGATCATGGATGTGAGCTGTATACGGCTGATTTCAGCAGGCCTGGTGAGCTGTCTCCTCGTATTGGTCGGCTGTGCCGTGCCCCATGTGCCATCGAGAGTCATCTATGAGGATCCGGTGAATTTCGTTCGGTTGGAAGAAGACCCAGAGGTGCTGGCGGAATGGTCGCCAAGCCATCACGCACACCCCTTGTTCATCGAGCCTGAACAATTAAGGAAGATCCTGTCAGGATTGATGGTGCAAGAGCATTGGATTGCCCTAAAACGGTGGATGCGAGGAGAGTCGCCACTCGTTCCAACATTCACGGAGGAAGAATTGACGCTGCTGTCGACGCGAATCGCAGAGGCGCTTGGGGAGGCGAAATACAACGAACGCGTTACTTTTTATCTGAGCGAACCGCAGACATTCGCAAGGCGAATTATCACGACGGGTGGACTATATATTCATGGGACGAAATTGCATATGTTGCTGGGTAACTGGCGGATCATTTATGGCATTCCAGCCTATGGGATGATCTATGATCGACGATATCCCATGCGGCCAACCGCCGCGAAGGGTTTTCATTTGCGATTCCAACCCACGGAGGCCGTCGTTCCCACGAAAAGCAGCCTGCTCGACGTCATCATGGCGAATGCTAAGGATGAGTTGGTTATTGATCTGTCGAAACTCGAATCCCTCGAGCCGTCGGTTTCTTTGCTCGGCCCTTGCTGGATGTACGAAATGGGCTGTGAACAGCCCTAACGATTTAGTATCTCTGAAAACACATTTGGGGTACTTCCAGGAGTCCTTCGATGAAGGACTGCCAGCCGAGCTTGCTTTGGCCTTGAACGCGGTCGCTGAAGCGAATGGGTAGTTCACGAATGCCTGCGCCGAGTTGAACCGCCCGCCAGGCCAGTTCTACCTGAAAGACATATCCTTTGGCGCGCACCGTTTCGAGATGCATCTTCAATAAGAGCTCACGATGATAACACCGGAATCCGCCTGTCCAGTCATGGATCATCGATCCTAAAAACAACCGCACATAGGTGTTGCCGCAGCGAGACACCAAGCGTCGCCGAGCGTTCCAGTTTTCGGTGCCACCACCAGCGACATAGCGACTCCCGATGACCAGGTCGGCGGTTCGACTGCCGTGGACCAAGCGGGGTATGTCCCACGGCGCGTGACTGAAATCACAATCCATCTCGATAATACGGTCATAGTTCCGATGGAGTGCCCACTCAAATCCTGCCAAATAGGCCGGCCCAAGCCCTTGTTTGTTGGGTCGATGCAAGACATGGATGTGACCGTGTTCACCGCGTAATCGATCAGCTAGTTGGCCGGTTCCATCCGGTGAATTATCATCGACGATCAAGATATCAGCGGTCAGGTATGTGCCGATTGTGGCGACAAGTGCTTCAAGATTAGAGCGTTCGTTGTAGGTTGGAAGGACAATCACGATTGATTGGTCGAATGTGAAGGGTGAGGCGGGGATCAGCGGTCTTCCTAGCGCAACTTGCGAATATCCTGGAGGTGAAACATCCGGAGTGGAACATTCGCCGATGGCAATGCGGGCACTATCGACGCCACGAGCGATGAGCTCTTCAGCAAGCTCAAAGTTCGGGACGAGATAAGCCTCGTCAGTCTGCAGTTCTTTGAGTGGGAGCGTCTGGTTGTCCGTAGGGAAGTGGAAATAGCGTAGAGAGGGAGTCTGCACTTCCTCGAGCGATGGAGGGAGCGGTTGGCTGATAGGCATAAAATTACGGGTATGCCATCTGATATTGGTTCGACAAGGTTTGGCCCCCCAGGGCAGAAATGGCTTGCATTTTAGATGAGCAGAATGAGTCGTGCAAGTGGATGCGCACGTGAGCGCTACGTTTTTGACAGTGCGGGAATGGCTATGTTACTCTCCACGAGTTTTTGACATTCCATGATTTTCGATCCTATAGAGAGATAAAGGGTATTTGTTATGAGTGGATCACGGTCGCATGTGATTGTTGTCGCAGGAGCAGGGCCTGCTGGTATGGCCGTCGCAAGTTCGCTATCAAAAGCCGGCCATGAAATCATCATTCTCAATCGAGATATTAGATTCGGTGGGTTGGCGGAGTATGGAATATTCCCTTCCAAGCTGAAGCTTCGCGGCGGTCTTAAGAAACAGTACTGGGAACTGCTTCAGCAAAAGAATGTGCACTATTTTGGGAATATCTCGATCGGAAACGGGAAAGACCTCGCAGTCGAGGATGTGCGTGGACTGGGAGCGAGCGCAGTTGTATTCACCATCGGCGCGCAAGGCACCAAGGCTATCGGTGTCGAGGGGGATTCAGCGCAGGGTGTATTTCACGCGAAAGATGTGGTGTACCACTACAACCGCCTCCCGGGGTTTGGCGACCGCCCCTTTGAGATGGGCAAACACGTCTCGGTGATTGGAGCTGGAGATGTGATGGTGGACATTGCTCACTGGTTGATCCGCTATAAGAAGGTAGAGCGTGTCACGGCCATTGTCCGACGAGGCCCAGTGGAGCGAAAATACAATCCGAAGGAGATCCGCAGTATCTGTGCCAATATGGACCTTGAAGGGATCCGTAACGAGTTCGAACGCATCAAAGACCGTATGGCCAAGGTGGGACAGAATCCCGACGACGTCTTGAAGGGCTTGACCGACGAATTCACCAAGTGCGAGCCTCAAGTCTCACAAACACAAATGGGCTTCCGCTTCCTCGCCTCTCCCAAGCGTATTCTGGTGGACAAACACAATCGGGTTCGTGCGCTCGAAATGGAGGATAATCGGCTCGATCCAAAGGGCGAGGATACCGTTGCTGTCGGGTTAAAGCAGTACTATGAATTTCCCTGTGACTCAGTGGTGTTTGCCGTTGGCGACAGGGTTGATGAGACTGTCGGTCTCCCGTATAAGAACGGCATGTTCATTACGAACCCCAACAAGACCGGTAACGATCCGGATGACTCGCTTTTTCAGGCCTACGACGAATCGGTTGGAAAAGTGATGGACGGTGTCTTTCTGGCCGGTTGGGCTCGGAAAGCCAGTGAAGGCCTCGTCGGCGTGGCAAAGCGGGATGGAGATTGGTGTGCAGAAGTGGTAGAGCGCCATCTGGCCACCAAGAGCAGTGGTGGTGATATCAGGGGGGTGCTCGATCAGTTACACTCGCTTCTCAGAAAGCAACAAAGTCGTCCGGTCGATGTAAGTGGGCTGCAGGCGCTTGAAGTAGCAGAGCGTTCGTTCACTGAAAAAACAGACTGTATCGGGGAATTCAAATTTACAGCAAATCAGGATATGCTTGCATGTATCAAAGACGGGAGGGTGTCGTAACCGAGCCTGCCGACTTCATCCATGTCCCCATTTCAGCTTTCCCCTCAACACTTCATAGTAGTGGCTTTCCGGGAAACGAATCAGCCTGGTCCGATAGTCTGACGCATTGATGACCGCTTTATCGCCCTGGACAATCGCGACCCCGACTTGGCCATCCAGTGTCGCCATTGACCCTTCATCCTGACTTGTTAAGGTGACTTCGATGACAACATTGCCCGGCACAATGAGCGGGCGATGGGTCAAGGTATGGGGACAGATTGGCGTTAACATCAGGGCTTGCACACCCGGATTCATGATGGGGCCTCCGGCAGAGAGCGAGTAGGCGGTGGAACCCGTGGGTGTTCCGATGATGAGACCGTCACCTCTGAGGCTCGTTACGAATTGGCCACCGATTGCGACCTGCAAGTCGATCATTCGAGCTAGAGTACCTTTGCTGATTACGACATCATTAAGGACAATCCCACGGGCTACCGTTTCTCCATGCCGGTGGATATGTGTTGTCAGCATCAGTCGCTCATCCAGCGCAAAATCGTTTGCGAATACTCGTTCAAGCGAAGGGTACAGGTTGTCCAGCCGGACTTCTGTCAAGAAACCGAGACCACCCATATTGACGCCGAGAATAGGGATACTCCGTTCCGCTGCCAGCCGTGCCGCACTCAGAATGGTTCCGTCTCCACCTAGGACCAAAAGAACATCGGCTTTCTCAGCCAATTGAGTCTTCGGCATCCCTCCTTGTTCGTTCAGGAGAGCCGCAGATGTTGTGTCGAGCAGGACTTCGATGCTGCGGGCACGGAGCCAGGCAACTACCCCCAGCAACGTACTTTTGACCTCCGGGAACTTTGGTTTGGCTAGAATTCCAATACTTTTACTTCTCATGGGTGCAAAAAAATGGGTGGAGAAAAAAGGAGAGCGATTGTATCGAGATGTTTCTTTTTATGTCAATGAAAAGCCCATGAGCGCATCATAGCGGAAGACATCGACACGACAGAAAATATGGAATGATGTCGTTGTGTCGACCGTCTTGTTCTCTGCGCAACCTTGACTCTCAAAGATACTGTGGTTAGAATTAGGGCAAGATTTTTCAATGGTTTTGGTCGAGCGTAGCCATGATGTGTACTCACTAGGAGGAGGCAGGATGTTCGAACGATTTACTGACAAAGGTCGAAAGATCATCATCCTTGCGCGGGAAGAAGCCGAACGACACCAAAACGATTATCTCGGCACTGAACATCTCGTCTTGGCCATACTCCGTGAGTCCGACGGCATCGCACTCATGATCCTAAAAAAGATGGGACTTTCCACCGAGCAGATCCGGCTGGAAATTGAGCGGAATCTGCCTGGTGGGGGGACCACCATGACATTCGGAGAAATCCCTTTTAGCCCTCGAGTGAAGAAGGTAATCGAATACGGAGTCGAGGAAGCCCGCTTGCTGGGGCATAATCACATCGGCAGTGAACATCTCCTCCTTGGCCTTCTTCGCGAAGAAGAAGGAATCGGCGGGAAAATCCTTCGGAGCCTAGGAGCGAACCTTCTCACAGCACGGCAGTTAACCGTGACGTTTTTGCGAAAGTCGGCCCCGCGGGAGAGGGATCGGAAGAGCAATACGCCAGCCCTCGACGAGTTCGGTCGTGACTTGACCCAGTTGGCCCAAGAAGGTCAGTTGGATCCAGTGATCGGACGGGCTGATGAGATAGAGCGCGTTCTCCAGATTCTCAGCCGGAGAAGCAAAAACAATCCTGTGCTGATTGGTGAATCTGGTGTCGGGAAAACAGCGATTGTGGAAGGACTCGCCCAACGGATCATTCAATCTGAAGTTCCTGATAATCTGCTCTCTCGTCGAGTCATCGCGCTGGATCTCGGCTCTCTCGTCGCTGGGACCAAGTATCGCGGACAGTTCGAAGAACGCCTCAAAGTTGTCATGAAAGAGATTGTCCAAGCCGGTAACATCATTATTTTCATCGATGAGCTCCATACACTGGTTGGAGCTGGGGCCGCGGAGGGATCCATCGACGCGTCCAATATGCTCAAGCCTGCGTTATCACGGGGAGAAATCCAATGCATCGGGGCCACAACATTGGATGAATATCGCAAGCACATTGAAAAGGATGGAGCGTTAAAACGACGATTCCAGCCGATCCACGTTCAACCACCGAATCTCGATGAAACCGTGCGCATCATTCAAGGGCTTCGGGATCGATACGAAGAACACCACGGAGTGGAAATCACGGAAGATGCGATCGTAGAAGCGGTGAAATTGTCCGATCGGTATATTACGGATCGTTTTCTGCCCGATAAGGCGATTGATTTGATCGATGAAACCGGATCGCGGGCCAAGCTCCAAACGTATGCCCTTCCGTCTGAGTTAAAAGCGATGGAGCAAGAGCTCAAGAAGGTTGCACGGGAGAAAGAACTATCGATTTCCACACAGAATTTTGAAGAAGCGGTACGGCATCGTGAGGAGGAAGAGCGACTACGGAAGCTGCTTGATGAATCCAAACGGGAGTGGAAAAAGAATCAGGAAAAGAATAAGCCCGTCATTGGTAAAGAGGATGTCGCCTACGTGGTTTCTAAGATGACCGGGATTCCGCTCTTTAAGTTGGAAGAGGAAGAATCCAATAAGCTGTTGCGAATGGAGGAGTTCCTCCACAAGCGAGTGGTAGGGCAAAATGAGGCTATTTCTGCCGTTGCCCGCGCTATCCGGCGATCTCGAGCTGGCTTGAAGGAAGCCAAAAAGCCGATCGGTTCTTTTATCTTTCTGGGACCGACTGGCGTCGGGAAAACGGAATTGGCCAGGACATTAGCGGAATTTCTATTCAACAGCGAAGATGCGTTGATTCGTGTCGATATGTCCGAATATCAGGAGAAGTTTACGAGCTCTCGCCTCTTCGGTGCCCCTCCCGGTTATGTGGGGTACGAAGAAGGAGGGCAGCTGACTGAAAAAGTCCGTCGTCGGCCTTACTCAGTGGTGTTGTTCGATGAAATCGAAAAGGCGCACCCAGACGTGTTCAATGTGTTGCTTCAAGTTTTGGATGACGGAGTGTTGACCGATAGCCTTGGGCGAAAAATCGATTTTAAGAATACGGTCGTCATCATGACCTCCAACATCGGGACAAAGATGATCCAAAAAGGTGTATCTCTCGGCTTTCAGAGCACAGAAGGAGAAGCCGCGCGGCGGAAAAAAGAAGAAGTGCTTGGTGAGCTTAGGAAATCATTCAGCCCTGAGTTCCTGAACCGGATCGATGAAATCGTCATTTTCCATCAATTGGAGAAAGAGCAGCTGTATTCTATTTTAGACATCCTGCTTCGTGAATTGAACCTCCGTTTATTGGACAAGGGCATTGAGATCGAGGTTGATGAAGAGGTCAAGCAGTGGTTGATTAAAGAAGGGTATGAACCGTTGTACGGAGCCAGGCCAATGCGGCGAGCAATTCAACGTGCCATTGGAGACCCGCTGTCAGATGAGCTTATTCGAGGACGCTTCAAGGAAAGCCGGAAGGTGAAAGTGGTGCTTCGTGATGGAGCTCCGGCATTTATTGAGCAGGAGGCGATGGCTGGAGTCTAGAGTCTTTGTGAGTATCAGGATTTGTATGTGATTCGTGATAGCCCCTGCGGCGATTCGCCGCAGGGGCTATTTTGTTCCTAGCCGTGCGTGATGCCCGCATAAACGGATGGATTTACTCCCTGCTCCTCAATTACATTCGTCAGACTATCCTGGGTGGCGCCCTGGGCCGATTCTTGGTATCGAGTCATCATGCGACGAAACTGCTGCGGCCGTACTGAGTGATGAAGGGAAAGTATTGTCCAGCGTGGTGTCTTCGCAAGTCACCGTCCATGAAAAATTTGGTGGTGTTGTCCCTGAATTGGCGGCTCGAGCCCATCTAAGCTTGATTGATCAGGTTGTCGAACAGGCATTGTCTCGGGCTTTAATGTCAACGTGTCATCTTGCTGCGGTGGCTGTGACTCAAGGGCCAGGCCTAGCTGGTGCGCTGCTGGTAGGGCTGAGCTACGCCAAGGGCTTGGGCTATGGGTTGAGACTCCCAGTTATCGGGGTAAATCACTTGCAGGGCCACATCGCATCGGCATGGCTCGCAGATCCGACGTTTCCTGTGCCATGTATTGTCCTGGTCGTATCCGGTGGTCATACGCACCTCTATCGTCGAGACGTGAATGGCCGGTACCTCCTCCTTGGGCATACTCGTGATGATGCCGCCGGTGAAGCGTTTGACAAGGGGGCTCAGATGCTCGGACTCGGTTATCCTGGTGGGCCTGCCATTGATCGTGTTGCCCGTTCTGGTGATCCAAGCACAATCCCATTTCCTCGATTCCGAGGGGGAAAACACAATCTCGAGTTCAGTTTCAGCGGTTTGAAGACATCCTTACTATACAAGCTTCGTGACATGATCGTTCCTCCGTCCCCCGATCAGATTGCCGACCTTGCAGCAAGTTATCAGGAAGCGATCGTGCAGGTCTTGGTTGCCAAGGCTTTTGTCGCCCTAGAGCAGTCGAGGTTAGCGTCCCTTGCTGTGGTAGGTGGTGTTTCTGCAAACTCGCGGTTAAGGACCATATTGAAAGAACGCGCTGCGCAGGCGCACATTCGCCTGTCGCTGCCCCCGGTGGAGTATTGTACCGACAATGCTGCGATGATTGCTGCGGCAGGACGGCAACTGCTCGTCAACGGACAGCAGCCATCCCTGGGTCTGGATATTAGGCCGATGGAGGGGACAATCTCGATTGGGAAGGAACGCCGGGTACAAGAAAGTTCCTACTCTTAAAAAGGAGCTGACTTATTTCTGATATTCGTGGCCAGATCACAGGACTACGAGCGAGCCAGGTGGCGGCAGTCGAACGACTCTATCGACGTCGTGTTCCGAACGACAAAGTTGTTTCATGGGAACTGGCCAAAGCAATGGCGCAGCTCACACTTGAGATTCGTCGTCCTCTAGGGGTGCTGCTGACACGACGAGGCCAGGTTCAAGAAGTGATTGTGGGAACAGAATTGACTCTGTCTTCCACAACGATGACGCTCTTTCGAACAGGGGCTCGATCTCTTCGCGGATTACGTTTCGTTCGCACACAACTGCATGATCAGCCTTTGAGTCAGGAAGCACTGACCGATCTGGCGTTTCTACGACTTGACCTGATTGGTAGCTTCTCAGTCGGAGAGGACGGCCGTATAGGCAACCTGTATTTGGCCCATTTACTGCCACCTGGGTCGACCGGTCAATTATTCAAAGTCCTCAAGGCTGTTCCATTCCATAACCTCACGATATCTTTCGACACATTTATCGAGGAACTCGAGGCCGATCTGCAGCGCGCATGCGCCCACCACGCCGTGGGCGACGGCAAGGAATCGGCTATCCTGGTCAGCGCTTCCGCCAAGAGTAGAGCTGAGCAAGAAGAACGGTTAGTGGAATTGGCGGAGCTCGCGACATCAGCCGGTGTAACGGTGATCGGTCGCATGGCGCAACGTACGGCAGATGGGCATCAGCGGTATCTCTTAGGGAGCGGAAAACTGAAGGATGTGTTGATCCAAACGCTCCACCGGGGTGCAGACATGGTGATCTTTGATCAAACGTTGTCGCCAGCTCAACTGCGAGCAATCTCGGACATGACCGATATCAAGGTTATCGACCGCACACAACTGATTCTGGATATCTTCGCCCGGCGAGCTCATAGTCGGGAAGGTAAGGTACAAGTAGAGCTGGCACAGTTGCGCTACCTGCTTCCGCGATTATCCGGGCGAGGTACTCAACTCTCACGTCTGGGAGGCGGTATCGGGACGCGAGGCCCTGGCGAAACAAAATTGGAAACCGATCGACGGAGGGTGAGGGATCGCATTACGCATTTAGAACGAGAACTGACACAGTTTGCGCGGCATCAGGATCAACGGCGAGCCCGCCGAGACCGATACGGACTTCCTGTCGTGTCACTTGTCGGCTACACCAATGCCGGCAAGTCGACACTTCTTAACGTACTGACAAAAAGTCATGTTTCTGTTCAAAACCGGCTGTTTGAAACGCTTGATACGACGAGCCGACGACTGCGGTTCCCTGAGGATCGTGAGGTCATTATTACAGATACGGTCGGGTTTATTCGAGATCTCCCGCAAGAATTGGTTGGTGCCTTCAGGACCACTCTTGATGAGTTGAGAGAAGCCGATCTTCTTCTTCACATCGTCGATATAAATGCGCGGGATATCGAGGTTCAGCTGACAGCGGTCCAGTCTATTCTTGAGGAGTTACATCTCAGCTCGGTGCCAAGGTGGCTTGTGTTCAACAAATGTGATCAGGTGTCGTCGCAACAAGTTGAGGTGCTCTGTCGTCGGTTTGGAGCCATCGGGATTTCGGCACTTCAGCCAAGCACGCTACGTCCTCTCTTTGCTCGATTGGAGACGTGCGTTCGCTCTCTCTCAGTCGCGGACGATCGAACGTCCCACCTGACGGTACAAGACTATGAGTTGACACTTGCGTCCCGTCGGTGATCGCTGCACAATCGGCCTGCCGTGAAGGGAGTTAAGAAGAAAAAGGAGCCTTCTGGACCAAAACGTTCAGCACAGATTGTTGGACGTCTGCTTCGCGCCATGCCTGAGGCAAAGATGGAACTCACGCATGGCACCCCATGGGAGCTACTGGTCGCAACCATTCTTTCCGCCCAGTGTACAGACCAGCGGGTGAATCAAGTAACACCGGCACTGTTCAAGCGGTACCGTACTCCCCATGCGATGGCGATGGCGACATCGGGTGAGCTGGAGATACTCATCAGACCCACAGGGTTCTACAAGAGTAAGGCCAAGAACTTGATTGGTTGTGCTCAGGCCATTGCGACGCGATTCGACGGCAAGGTGCCCGCTGCGATGGAAGAGCTCACCTCGATTCCCGGCGTCGGTCGAAAAACGGCGAATGTACTGCTCGGGGTCGCCTTTGGAAAACCTGGACTGGTGGTCGATACGCATGTGAAGCGGGTAGCTACCCGATTATCGATGACACGCTCCAGTAATCCCGGGCAAATCGAGCGTGATCTGCAAGCCATTTTTTCTGAAGATCAGTGGACCGATGTTTCTCAGCGATTGCTGCTGCACGGTCGCTATGTGTGCCTTGCACGGAAGCCACGCTGTGCTAGTTGCCCGATTCACGATATGTGTGAGTGGGAAGGAAAAACGTTGACATGATCAAGAGTATGACGGGGTTTGGTCGGCAGCAGGCGACATGGTCCGATGGGACCGTCACGGTAGAAGTGAGATCGGTCAATCATCGGTTCCTGGAAATGTCCATTCGACTGCCGAAAACCATGACCGGCCTAGAGGAAGTCTTTAAGAAAAGCATTCAGCAGCATTGCGCGCGCGGGAGAGTTGAGTTGACGGTAATGCTGCAGGGGAGTCGAGGGAACGTGCGGTCCCTTCAGCTTGACGCTGGTTTGGCGAAACAGTACCATGATGCTCTTCGTAGCCTCCAGCGTTCACTCAAACTGAAAGGCTCCATTGATATCGGATTGATGGCGGGGTTACGCGATATCCTTGTGCTATCGGAACAACCTACCGACGATCGAAAACTGACAAAGATAGTAGAGAAGCTGGGGCAGAACGCTATTCTTGATATGGTCACGATGCGAAAGAATGAAGGAGCGCTTCTTGCAGAGGATGTTCGTTTTCGACTTGAACAGTTGAGTGCATGCAAAACAACGGTATCAGCGCGGGCGCCCATGGTTGCTCAGGAGGCCTTCGAACGGATGAAGTTACGTGTAGAGAAATTGCTGGGTGACTCTATCCCGGACCTTCCTCGACTGAATCAAGAATTGGCTTTGTATGCGGACCGGTGTGACATTACGGAAGAATTGGTCAGACTACATGCGCATATGATACAGTTTGACCGTACTATCCAGCGTATGGAGCCTATCGGCAAGACATTGGATTTTCTTCTTCAGGAGATGGGGCGGGAAGTTAACACGATCGGGTCGAAAGCAAATGACGCTGAAATCACGGCGGAAGTTGTCCGAATGAAAGCAGAACTTGAGCGTCTGCGTGAACAGATGCAAAATGTTGAATGAGCATTGTGATGTCTCCGAGTAGTCTCCCTTCAACACCGATGGGGAATCCTCAAGTTCCTGATCATCAAGGAATCCTCTATATTGTTTCAGCTCCCTCCGGTGCGGGGAAGACGACCTTGTGTAAACAGATCGTGACATCGGTGCCGAGGATTTGGCATTCCGTGTCGTTTACGACGCGGATGCCACGCCCGGGAGAAGAACACGGACGCGAGTACTTTTTTATCAATGAAAAAATATTTCAGGAGATGGTTGCGCGGGAAGAGTTCTTAGAATATGCGCATGTCTACAGCCGTTGGTACGGAACCCCTCGGAAGCCTTTGATGGAAAAGTTGGAGCAGGGGATCGACGTCTTGCTCGAAATCGATGTTCAGGGCGCACTCCAAATAAAGAAAAGGTTCGAGGAATCTGTCTCCATCTTCATTTTGCCTCCATCGATGGACATATTGCGTGCCAGGTTGCAGAGCCGGGGGTCAGATTCTCAAGAAGAAATTGACCGTCGATTGAAGAAGGTAAAGGAAGAAGTATGGTATTTCAAGGAATACCAGTACATTGTTCGTAACGATGATTTCACTCGGTCGCTTCGCGACCTACAAAGCATTGTTCTGACAGAACGGCTCAAGACCAACCGGTTGGACATGCATTGGTTTGAACAAAGTTTCATCCTTGACAAAGATGTGAACCCAGTAGAACGAGAGCCATCAACCACTTCATAGCAGAGGGGCACGGTGAATTATGATTGATATGCTGAACTTGTTGCCACAATACACCACCAATGAATTTGACTCTCGTCACCGTTTAGTGATCGTCGCATCTCAACGGGCAAAGCACTTGACGCAAGGAGCCAAACAGGCCGGCTTCTCACGATTTACCAAAGAAACGACGATTGGCCTTGATGAGGTATTGAGAGGACAGGTCAAATACCTCACCGGTAAAGAAGCACGCGACGCGATGAAAGAGGCCAAGCGCGGGAAGGAAGGCGAAACTGAGCGCATCGCGATGATGACGGGAGAGGATGCTCGCGAAATCAAGAAAGAACTCAGCGTGTATGTCGATGACACGGTCCCACCGGCGGCGGCGCCAACCGAGGAGTAGGGATTGGACGGAGCACGATTGTCCACCTGTCTATGGGGTAAACGGGTAGCCTTAGGGGTAACCGGCAGCATCGCTGCTTATAAAGCAATCAGTTTGCTCCGAGCGTTAAAACGAGAAGGGGCCGTCGTGTCCGTCGTCATGACTCAGGCTGCGACGAAGTTCGTGACTCCCCTCACATTTGAAGTCCTTTCCGGGACGCGAGTGGCAACAGATCTCTTCGAAGCGCATGAAGAAATGGCCCATCTCACGATTCCGGAACAGGTCGATGTGGTTCTTGTGGCTCCGGCAACGGCAAACTTTCTGGCCAAAGCGGCTCTTGGTCTCGCAGACGATGTGCTGACGACGATGCTGTTGAGCACTCGATGCCCGGTCGTTGTCGCACCGGCAATGGACGGCGATATGTGGATTCACCCCACGGTCGTGCACCATGTGCAAACCCTTAAAGCTCGTGGTGTTGTTGTGCTTGAACCAGAAGTCGGACCGTTGGCTTCAGGACAGGTCGCACAAGGGAGGTTGTGCGGAGAAGCTAAGATTTTAGCAGCAGTTGATGCTGCGCTGGCCGCACAATGTGATTGGCACGATCAGGTGGTTCTAGTCTCAGCAGGCCCAACCCAGGAGCCGATCGATCCAGTTCGTTTTCTGTCGAATCGCTCGTCTGGGAAAATGGGCTACGCAATTGCAGAAGCCGCACGAGCTCGAGGCGCAGAGGTCATCTTGGTCTCAGGTCCATCATTTCTGAATTCCCCGCCAGGAGTCACGACGATTCGCGTCAACACCGCCGCTGAAATGGCCGACGCCTTGTGTCGGAATTTTCGCGCCTGTACAGTCCTCATTATGGCTGCAGCCGTCGCAGACTTTCGTCCAAAAGACGAGGCCGAACACAAAATTAAGAAGCAGGGGAAAGTGGAGATGGTTCTCGAACTTGAATCGACCACGGATATACTCGCGATGCTCTCCGCACAGCGAACATCGCAAATCGTAGTGGGATTCGCTGCTGAAACGGAGCAGGTTCTGTCCCATGCACAAGACAAGTTAAGAGCCAAAGGGCTGGATCTCATCGTGGCCAATGATGTGACTCAAGAGGGAGGTGGATTTGGCAGTGATGACAATGCCGCGGTGATTCTCTCAGCGACTGGTGAACAGCGCGCCTTAGGTTTGATGCCCAAGCGTCGCTTGGCCGACGAGATTTTGACTGCCGTGCGCGAACTCTGCTTAGGCGGGCCACGGCGAGAATGTGTAACCGAATGAGTAATGGAATGGCCTCAGGGTCTAGGAAAACTAATAACGCGGCTGAGATTGACCGTTTAGCCCTCGCCTTTGCGAAGGAACCAGAGTCTAAGGTGTTTATCCCTTTAGCAGAAGAATATGGCAAAGCCGGCATGTGGGACGAGGCTGCTGGGGTCCTTGAAGATGGATTGAGGACATATCCTGGTTTCATAACCGCCATGGTGGCATTAGGCCGTGCCTATGAGCAGATAAACCAGCCGGTTAAAGCGAAAGCGATCCTGGAAGAGGCCATAAAGCTGAGCCCTGATAATCTGCGGGCTCATCGGACCTTGGCCAAGCTCTATGCGGAGCAAGGAACGAATAATGCGGCGATTCGCTCCTGCAATGTCATTCTGGATCTTCACCCACAGGATCAGGAAGCGTTGTCGCTTCGTGCTGGGCTAGAGGCGTCACGAGGGCAAGTGGCTGAAGATGACCGCATACGGGTTGAGGAGAAACGGACCAGCACGAGAATCCATGAAGATGGTCATGGAGAGCACATGGAGTCTACCGTAACGAGTGCGACAGTAGCTCAGGCTAACGAAACGGATAATGGATCACTCAGCGTTGCTCCTCCACGTTTCACCGCAACCCAGGAGTCAAGGACGGTGGCCAAAAGCTCGGTTGTGAAACAGCTTGAGCAGTGGCTCAGCTCGATTCAAGCGCGTCGTCGTGACCCGCAGGGTTCCTCTGCACTGACCTCAAAAACTTCTTCGTGACGTCAACGGTTTGACCCCTAGAAAAGGGACTGCTAAAATACCGCCTCTGATGAGGTCGGGTGTACTTGGGGCGTCGTACGCGACATGCTGCGTGTCTTAGTTTTGCATGGTCCCAATCTTAATCTTTTAGGCAATCGGGAAGAGTCGGTCTATGGGACGGCGACTCTTGCCATGATTGACACATCACTCAATAAACTCAGTGCTGAATTGGGAGTTGAGCTAGTCATCCGGCAATCGAATCTGGAAGGGGAATTAGTGAATTGGGTTCAAGAGGCACGAACTGGGTATCATGGGATCATCATCAATCCAGCGGCCTATACCCATACGAGTGTCGCTATACGGGATGCATTAGCAGCCGTTAATCTGCCCACCGTTGAGGTTCATCTATCCAATATCTATCGACGGGAGGAGTTCAGACGCCATTCGTATATATCGGGAGTCGCCTTAGCACAGATTTCCGGTTTTGGTCCGTGCGGCTACCTACTGGCGCTGAGAGGATTGTGTGAGCAACTGGCCGAACCCAGCGCCAAGGATCTTTCCAGGAATTCATAGCGCTCTTCTGGGAACGGCTCCTGATGCCCATTAGGGTGGTCGCTGAGGGGTGAGCATTGTTTGTCGAAGGGAGTGACGAGTGATTTCTACGGTTGATTTTCGTAGCGGTGTTCGGCTGCTGGTCGAGGGGGAACCTTTTTATATCGTTGAATTTCAGCATGTAAAGCCCGGCAAAGGGGGAGCGTTTGTCCGTACCAAATTGAAGAGTTATCTTTCTGGAAACGTATTGGACCGAACCTTTCGATCTGGGGAACGGTTTGAAGAACCCGACCTAGAGGAACGCGACATGCAGTTCCTCTACGCTTCCGGGGAGTCCTATACACTCATGGATACCGAGACCTATGAGCAACTGACCTTTGAGAAGAATCAGTTGGGAGAGAATGCGGACCTGCTGAAGGAAAATATGGTCGCCAAGATTCTCATCTACGAGCATCGCCCCATTGCCGTGGAGTTGCCCAACTTTATCGAGCTCAAAGTGGTTGATGCGGAGCCTGGAGTGCGGGGAGATACGGCGTCTGGCGGGACCAAGCCTGCGGTCGTCGAAACCGGAGCGACGATCAAAGTGCCGTTGTATTTGGAGGTTGGGACCGTGATTCGGATCGACACGCGTACGAGATCCTATGTGGAGCGTGTTCGGTGAAGCGGCGTCGAGCGAAGATAAAGACTCGCCGGATGGTAGTGCCAGAGATCGTGAGAGAGTCAAAACCTCATGCATCACTTGCGACAGGTTCCACCAAGCAAATCCAAGAACTCATTGATCTGCTTCGTCGCAACAACTTGACCGAGCTCGAGGTTGAACGCCAAGGCACTCGGATCCGTGTTCGCCACGAAGTTCTTGCTAAGCCCATGACAGCCTCGCTCCAAGAATCTGCTCCTGCCTCGCCGCAACAGCCGACCCAATCCGCTTCAGCGACGACGCCAGCGCTAGAAGGGGCGACAGGGTTTGTCACCGTCACCTCTCCCATTGTCGGCACGTTCTACCGATCCCCCTCTCCTGACGCCGACGCGTACGTTGAAGAGGGTGATACGGTCAAGAAGGGCCAAGTGCTATGCATTGTTGAAGCGATGAAACTCATGAATGAGATTGAGTCTGAAGTGGATGGGCATGTCGTGAAGATTCTGGTTGAGAATACAAAATCTGTGGAATATGGTCAGCCGCTTTTTCTCATCGATCCCAAAGCTGCTTCGTAGCTTGTTCTCACGACACGCCTTACTAGCGCCGCATATCGGAGTCGAAACGTGTTTAAGAAAGTGTTAATCGCCAATCGTGGGGAAATCGCGCTACGGGTCATCCGAGCCTGCAAGGAGCTTGGTATTGCGACCGTCGCTATTCATTCGGAAGCCGATGCACTTAGCTTGCACGTCCGAGCGGCCGACGAAAAGGTGTGTGTCGGGCCTGCTGATTCCGCTTTAAGCTACCGGAATATCCCCAACGTCCTCAGTGCGGCTGAGATCACCGGAGTCGATGCGATCCATCCCGGGTATGGATTTCTTTCTGAGAACGCCCATTTCGCCGAGGTCTGTGAGTCCATCGGCATCAAATTCATTGGTCCTAGTTCTGAAAATATTGCCTTAATGGGTGATAAAGCGAAGGCGCGCGAGATTGTGGCGAAGCGAGGGTTACCGGTTACACCTGGGAGCCCGGGCGAATTGCGGAGTGAAGAAGACGCATTGCAGGCCGCCATGAAGATTGGCTTTCCGGTGATCATTAAGGCAACGGCTGGAGGGGGCGGACGGGGCATGCGCGTCGTCAATAGAGCTGAGGACTTAGGTCGGGCGTTCCAAGCTGCTCAGGCGGAAGCTAAATCGACCTTTAGCAATGACGGCGTCTACCTTGAGCGCTATTTTTTGGAACCCCGGCATATCGAGGTGCAAATCATGGCCGACCAGCATGGTCGGGTGATCCATCTGGGAGAGCGTGACTGTTCGATTCAACGCCGACATCAAAAACTGGTGGAGGAAACGCCGTCTCCTGTCGTCGATGACAAACTTCGCCGAGAAATCGGCAGAGTCGCGGTGGAAGCTGTGAAGGCTGCCCATTATAGCAATATTGGGACCGTGGAATTTCTCCTTGATAAGGACCAGAAGTTTTACTTTATGGAAGTTAATACTAGAATTCAGGTTGAGCACCCTATCACCGAGATGGTGACGGGTATTGATCTGATTAAAGAGCAAATTCGTCTTGCTGCGGGCCATCCACTTTCCTTCCGCCAACAGGACGTAGTCTTCACCGGCCATAGTCTTGAATGTCGTATTAACGCAGAGGATCCTGAGAAGTTTACGCCGTCTCCCGGTGTGATCACAAAATACAGCCCACCTGGAGGGTTTGGAGTTCGCGTTGACTCCGCTATGGAATCAGGCTCGACGGTCGTCCCTTATTATGATTCTATGATTGCGAAACTGATCACGCATGGCCGTAACCGTCAGGAATCGATAGCGCGTATGAAACGCGCGCTGAGTGAGTTCGTCATCGAGGGCATCAAGACGACCATTCCGCTTCACCGCCGAATCCTTGATGATTCGGACTTTCAGAAGGGTCATGTCTCGACGACATTCTTGGAACGATTCCTCGCAAGTTAAGGGTACGAACTCTCTTTACACTGCCTAGCGTAGTATTCTTTCCTTCAAGAAGAGTTTTCATTTCTTGGTCTGCAACCCTGGGCATGTTAGGCTAATCCACGTCACAAGCACAGCAATCACCCGTGCCGACGCCAAGGTGATTCTCTGCCGTCTTCTTGATAGGATAACTAGGCCTTTTGAATGTAACTTATAGGGCGTATGCGACGGATTATTATAATTATCAGCGTGTTAGCTATCGGGCTGGCCATTGGCGGCTATGTGTTTTTTAACGGTGAACGCAAAGTACCCGTTCAGTACCGAACGGCAGCCGTCGAGCGTGGCTCGGTCATTTCGATTGTCAGTGCGACAGGAACCATTAATCCAGTTGTGTTAGTGGAAGTGGGGACTCAAGTATCCGGGATGATTAAGAGTCTTCACGCCGATTTTAACTCACAGGTCAAGGCCGGGGAAACTGTTGCTGTCATTGACCCCGGACCATTCAAGGCTCGCCGAGAGCAAGCCGTCAGTAATCTGGAAGTGGCGCGCTCGAATGTGGCGCGCTCGAGGGCTGATCTGGCTCAGCGAAAGCGTGAACTTGACCGTGTGCAATCGCTGCTGCCTCAGCAGTTCGTCTCGCAAAACGACGTCGATGTCGCACTGACTAATTACCAGAGTGCAGAGGCACAATTGCGGGTGGCGGAGGCACAGGTCAGGCAGGCAGGGGCTGCCTTGAACGTAGCCGATCAGGAATTGAAATATACCGTCATTCGATCACCCATCGAAGGGATTGTTGTGGCTCGGAACGTCGAGGTCGGGCAAACAGTCGCAGCCAGCTTTGCCACCCCAAACCTGTTTCTGATCGCCCTCGATCTCACCAAAATGCAAGTCAATACCAACGTGAGTGAATCGGACATCGGCGGAATGGCAGAGGGGCAAGACGCCGTCTTTACGGTGGATGCCTATCCAGGTGAGTCGTTTACCGGCACCATTCAGCAGGTTCGCCTGGCGCCGATCAACATCCAAAATGTGGTCACATATAATGTCGTGGTTGGGGTTGACAATAAGGATCTACGGCTCAAACCAGGTATGACAGCCAATGTGTCGATCGTTGTGGCCCAGAAGGATCAGATTCTGAAGGTTCCCAACGCAGCGCTTCGATTCACACCACCGAAGAGCGAGAGGGATCGTCATGAGGTCGATGGGCAAGCGGTGAGTGTCGTCGAAAGACACTCGACGGCGAAGAGCAGTGAAGAGCTGAGGCAGAAAACCGTCTGGAAGCTAATGGAGGACGGAAGCCTTGCGCATGTCGCGGTCCAAATCGGGATTTCGGATGGTATCGCCACGGAAATGCTATCTGGAGCCTTGACGGAACGGGAGTTGGTGGTCGTTGGTATCGAACAGTCCTTGGGAGGAGAGAAGGCGGGCGAGTTGCCGCCTGGTTTTGGAAACAAGAAGCGTCCACGTTATCGATGAGACAGTTTGATAAACCCGAATTCGTTGTGCAGTGTGATTACGAGCCGACTGACGTAATGCACGATTGTGCGTATGGATGGCTGCCATCTTGAATCCACTGATTGTTTGCCAAGACATATGGAAGGTGTATCGAATCGGGGATGTCGACGTACAGGCATTGAGGGGGGTGAGTCTCACAATCGAACGGGGTGAGTTTGTTGCAATCATGGGAGCAAGTGGCTCGGGAAAATCCACGCTCATGAACATTCTTGGCTGCCTGGATCAGCCGAGCAGAGGGCATTACTGGCTCAACGGAGCTGATACCGGAAGCTTACGCTCTGACCAATTGGCGGAGATTCGGAATCAGCAAATCGGGTTTGTATTTCAAAGTTTCAATCTCATTCCCCGTACCAGTGCCTTGGAAAACGCTCAGTTGCCGTTGTTTTACCGGGGGCTTCCAATCAGACAGCAACGGGCGCTTGCTGCCGCTGCGCTTGAACGTGTCGGTTTACGAGGTCGAGAAGAGCATTCCCCGACGCAACTTTCTGGTGGACAGCAACAACGAGTGGCGATTGCTCGCGCGTTGGTAGCCTCACCGTCCTTGCTGTTAGCGGATGAACCCACCGGGAATCTTGATACACAGTCCAGCCGAGAAATTATGGAGATCCTGAGTGAATTAAATAAGGATGGCATGACTGTGATCTTGGTGACCCATGAGCATGATGTCGCTGCCTGTGCTGCGCGAGAAGTTGTGATCAAGGATGGTCAGATCCAGAGTGACTGCGTGACCAAGACAACAATTCAGGTGGCGGAGGGCTAGGTGTTCACATGGCTGACGATAGTGACGGCGCTGCGAATTCTCCGACGAAATCGGTTGCGGGCTGGTTTGACGTTGCTTGGAATTGTCATCGGTGTTGCTGCAGTCATCGCCATGGTGAGTATTGGTGAAGGGGCAAAACAAGCCGTGCAGAAGCAAATTGCCTCACTGGGGACGAATGTCATCCTCATTTGGCCGAGCAGGACAATTGTCGGCGGAGTGCGTGGGGCTCAAGGGGGTGCTGTAACGTTGACCGTCACTGATGCATTGGATTTAAAGAAAAAGGTTCCTTTTTTGACTGATACCGGTTGGTACATACGTGGTGCGATGCAGATTGTGAATGGCAGCCAAAATTGGAACGGCTCGGTTTACGGAACGTCGCCTAGCTATCTGACTATTCGAGACTGGTCCTATAGTAGTGGGGGGGCTTTTACTCAAGCTGATCTGGACAGTGCGGCCCGCGTGGCCATTCTTGGGCAGACGGTCGTCGAGGATCTCTTTGATCACGGGGAAGAGCCTGTGGGTGCTGCCATTCGTATTAATAACGTTCCATTTCGTGTCATTGGGGTGTTCTCTCCTAAAGGGCAGAGTGCTCAAGGGTGGGATCAGGATGACGTTGTGTTTATTCCCTATAGTACCGCTGAGCGCAAGGTTCTTGGGACACTGTTCTTGGGATCTGTCGGAGCGATTGCGGCATCTGCAGCGCGTTCCGAGGACCTGGAGGATGCGGTAGAGGAAATTCGAACTGTTATGAGAGTTCGGCATCGGTTGCAGGGTGATCAACCCGACGATTTTACGATACGTACGCAAGTTGATATGGGAAAGGTCCAGGAAGGAACGAGTGAAACATTGACAGTTATGTTGATGGTGATTGCCTCTGTCTCGCTCTTCGTTGGTGGCATCGGAATCATGAACATTCTCCTCGTCTCTGTAACCGAACGGACGAGGGAGATTGGTATCAGGATGGCCGTGGGGGCTAAACGCGTACATATCATGACGCAGTTCCTCATTGAAGCAATGACGCTTGGTGTCGTCGGAGGACTCATCGGAGTGGTAGTCGGGATTCTGGCGGCACGCTTGACGACCATCATTGCCGGGTGGCCGACGATCATTTCGAGTGATGCAGTTGTGATCGCATTTATCTTTTCTGTGGCAGTGGGCCTGTTTTTCGGTCTCTATCCAGCCAATAAAGCTGCTCGCCTCAATCCCATCGAAGCATTGCGCTACGAATAGAGATACGGCACAGGAAGGATTCACCCATCAGCTGTTCGGTGGGATGATGGTCTCGATCGCTCGCGCTTGGGATGCATCCATTTGATGTGAGAGATCCACAACAAAAGGATCGGAATATTTCTCTCCTCCTGATTGATGAGTGATCGTGATGATGGGTTGATGCAATTGTGTCGGATTGAGTTCAGTGACGACCGCCAACTCCTGTGTGTTGAGTCGGACGTGGCTATGAACTGGATAGATTCCTATCAACCCGATAAAAGTCGAGACGATTCCTTGATCAAGTTTGCCTTTCTGTGAGTCATGATAAAGGCGTTGGAATGTTTGATGTGGCGTCAGTGGGGTGTTCCCTCCAAACCCAGTGAGCAATTCATCGTATCGGTCAACGACCATGAGGATGCGAGTGCGGTCGGAGGTAAACTCCCCACGCGCTACTTTGGGATACCCACTGTCGTCGAGGTAGGCATGATGATTGGCAACAAGATGAAGGACGGACGGGTCAAACCCTCCTCGTCGTTGTAATGTAAGAACCCCTCGATTGGGATGAGTCTCAAATTCATACTTCTCAGCCTGAGAAAGGCCGGACACGGTGTGGGCTCGCTTCCAGATGGCTGGCCGAATCTCCAAGAGCCCGATGTCGTGTAGCAGAGCAGCAGTGGCAAGTTCCTGCAGTTCCAGCGGATTGAATTGGCGTGCTTGCCCAAGGATGAGTGATAGTGTGCAGGTTGTGAGAGCATGTTGGCTCAGCCTCGAATCACCTGGTTGATTCTGGCTTAGGGCAATGAAAAGGGATGAGTGTGTGAGGGTTCTCGTGACGATGGTGATTTCTTGGACGGCTTCGGAGGCCTGCTGCGTATTGACCGTTCCGGTTTGGGATATGGTCGTGAAAACAGATTGGACAGCCTGAGTCAATTGTTGCTTAGCTAGCTTTGCCTGTGCGTATTCTTCATTCAACTGAGCTAAGGACTTGAGTGTTGTTTGGACCGGAATCGATGATGCATGGGCTGTAGCCGATACCGTTGTAGTCGCGTCATGCTGTGCGTGTGGGGCGATCCCACGGTCGAGATCGATAACGACCATTCTGACTCCTGCTCGAACTAATTTGTCAATTTGAGAAGGACGCTCCACGAGAAATGAGTGGCGGAGGAATGGAGAACGATACCAAGGGAGATCGAGCGCGGAGACGTACATTCCGATCTGCAGGTTAGTGATCGAGATGCGCGTAGTTGCCATGGGAGCCCAGGTCGTGAGTGTAACCAGGCGAAATAATAAGTCCTCTAAGTATCGGAAAGAACGAGAGAGAACTGTAGTTGGGCGATTGTCGAAATCCGTAGTTAGGTCGAGGGGGCTAAGGGAGAAAGGGTCGACAGGGAAAGTTCAATGCGAGGGTTTGCCTTATCGACATGTTTGTAGAGATGGGTTTCGACGATCCGGTTATCGTTAATACCGAGGCCTTCGCATACGGCATCTTGAGTGATTTTAAGGCCTCCGTCGAGATCACGGCGTAATGAGGAGGCAAAGAAGAATCTGATAGAGATGACCAGCGGTCCAGATTGAAGCCGATCTTGAAGCAGGAGCCTGGCCGGGGATTGTGCTAGTGCAAGCCACACTTGTTGACCGACCTGTATTTTATAAGCGCGTCCAGCAGAGGATAGTAAACGACGTCCGTTCACGGTCGCATACTGATGGTTGATGCTGGGAGGAACAGGAAGGCTGACCGTGAGAGCGTCTGACCTGACGAGAGGTGGTTGGAATGTCTTCACGAGGGCGGTTCTTGAGGGTGTCCGATCAAACCTGACTGCCTCCTGGACAGCTGGGCGCGCGGTCGATGCAGGTGCAACCTCGCCATTGTTTCCGTGAGAAACAGTACGACAGGGTAATTTCGGGAATCGGTAATGACGGCGAAGTCGGTTGGATGGCATGGGGCCAAACTAGAGGAGGTTCTGGATCTTTGCCATGTTTTGTTCGTACCGGTCTTCCGTACGAGCGATATACCGACGCCAGTCGCTTGGATTCCAAATTTCCATTCGATGATAGAGTCCGACGAGTATGATTTCCTGATCTTCATCGACCGGTACCAGCTTCCGCAAACGGCCTGGAATCAGAATCCGCCCTGTTTTATCGATGTCGGATGATCCGGCCTCGGACACCACAAAGTGCATGAAGAGGCGGCTCTGATCTTCATCCAAGGAGGTTCGGGTTCGCTCGAGGACCTTCTCCCATTCCTTCGTCGAATAGAGCAATAAGGATTGTTCTGGACCTTTGAGAAACATCACGGCTTCCCCATCGGCCTCAATTTGCTCACGGATGGGGGACGGGACGATGAAGCGTCCCTTTTCATCGAGCTTGCAAAGGTACTCACCAGCAAACATCTTGATAACCTACTTTAGGAGCTCAGAGAGGTTCTGGTTCGGTCTCGTATCCACTGCTCTAAGTCAGAACGCACAAATCGCCATTCTTTTCCAAGTTTGAAGGCAGGAATCTGGCGACCTCGCAAATATCGATAGAGGGTGCGCTGGGTGATTTTGAGGTAACGGCACGTTTCTATTGCCGTCATCAGTTCGCTTTTTGAAGAACTGGGCATGACTCCATCTCGTACCTGGGCCAGGAAGACGCACAACACCTCCACTCTTGTGCGTATTCTAGATATCATCGTGGAAATGTCAAGCAAAAGTATATGACAGTATATGTCAAAGACCGTCTGTTTGGTCGCTTGTCTCCTCACCCTCACTGGTCTCAGCCAGCAGGGCCTCTTCTATATCACTGGTGTCTTCTCCCATATCTTCACCCATCTTCTTCATCATGCGGGCGACGCTCTTCGGATCATTCTCGTCGAGGTTGCCAATGTTGGTTGGATCCATAAGCGATTCAAGCCGGGTCTCTTCTGATTTAGGAGAGGCAAATCTCGACAGGAGCCGCTCCATCTTCGAGCCGCCGCAGTGTCGGCAACGAACCGAACCGAGTTGACGTGAGTTCAGTACCAGGATGGAACTTCGCCGATGGCACTCCCCGCATACGTACTCATAGATCGGCATAGCTTCATACTCCGAATAGTTCAAAATGGGATTGGGGGTGAGCATGGATACGGTCTGGAACAAGATCCGGATCCAGGGTGCGTCCTAAGGTTAGCACGAGTACATCGGACGAACCGGCCTTGCGCAATGACTTGGCACATTCGTTGACCGTCGTGCCGGTCGTGAAGACATCGTCGATGAGCAGAACGCGTTGCTTCCTGATCTCATCGGGGTATCGCACGGCAAATGCTCGACGAAGGTTTTTGACCCGACTTTTTCGGGAAAGTGATGTTTGGGCTGGGGAAGGAGTGGTTCGTATCAGATTGGTGTACGAGATGGGTATGCCCAAGACGCGCCCGATCTGATCAGCAAGTAACAACGATTGATTAAATTCCCGCTGACGAAGCCTTTCACTATGCAATGGAACCGGCATGATCACACTCACGTGATCGAGCAGCGGAAGTCGTTCAACCATAAGGGTTGCAAGAGGAGATGCTAGCGAAACCTTGCCTCGATACTTGAATAAACAGATTGCGTCGCGGAGTGGCGTCATGTAGGGGTAGAGAGTCCACGCTCTCGTGTACGAAGGGGGATGCTGCACGCAGGTGTGGCAGACATGGTTCGGGCTGTACGCAGTGGCAATGGCAGATAGAAAGGGGCGGTCGCATCGTGCGCATCGAGCGGCTGGCATCAATGCGATCGTGCTCCAGCAATCGGCACAAAAATGAGGAGTTGGATCGTCGGTCAGCGGGGACCCACAGATCGAGCAATGGGCCGGCAGCACAAGCCGTATCGTGCGACGTATGAGACCTGGCATCCATTCTGCGAGACGGTTAGCCATGACCTGACCTTGCTGAGTTCGCTTTCGTTCTTTCTTTATGGTGAAGTGCCTGCGGCTGTCAAGGTTGTCGCTCTTTGATTCGTTATGTTATAGGAATGCGAACACTTAGACCAATAAAGGGGAGTCGCTTGCGAGTGGGCATCTTATGGTCACGCTGAGACACCTGTGTAAATCCTATGCCCGTGGGGAGACCATGGTCACGGCCTTACAGGACGTGAATTTGGAGATCAAACACGGAGAATTTTGTTCATTTGTGGGACCCAGCGGATGTGGAAAAAGTACCCTCCTGAACCTCGTGGCCGGCTTGGATATGCCGACCTCAGGGGAAATTGTGCTCGATGGACGATCGACGACAACTCTGACCAGTTTTGAATGGACCAAGATTAGGCGTGAAACCATTGGCATAGTCTTTCAAGCCTTCCATCTCGTTTATGGCTTAACGGCTGAAGAAAACATCGCACTGCCTTTGATGTTGCGTGGAGACCAAGGACGGGACATCAGTACACGAGTAGACGAAATGTTGGAACGTGTGGGTATGACGCACAGACGTCAGCACCGGCCAGCGGAACTTTCCGGCGGAGAACAACAACGCGTCGCTATTGCGAGAGCATTGGCCCATCGACCACGACTCCTCCTAGCCGATGAACCGACGGGGAATATCGACTCCCACCAAGGAGCAGACATTATGGCATTAATTCGGGACCTGGCGACCTCCGGGGGGCAAACCGTACTCTTGGTTACACATAGCTCGCAGGCAGCTCAAAAGGGTGATTACACATGGACGATACGGGATGGGCAATTAATTTCACGCACCCCTCGTGAGGCTGGCTTGGTGGCGTCATGGTGAACTTGTCCACGACGATCGCTGGGGTGACGTTTCCGAGCTGTTTCATGAACGCCGCTGGAGCTCTGTGTGTGACTCGGGAAGAACTCGAGGCCCTGGGCAAGTCCGGTGCCGGGGCGATTGTGACCAAGTCGATGACAATCGAACCCCGTCGAGGCAACCCTGAGCCTCGGTATCATGGATTTTTCGGTGGATCAATCAATTCGATGGGGCTTCCTAATCTCGGCTACAAGGCCTATGCCGAATTGATTCCCCAACTGAAACGATTTGGAAAGCCCGTCATCGCGAGTGTGGCAGGACTTGGGGAGGACGACTTTCCCGCGATCGCCGAACTCATCAATGCAGCCGGTCCTGACCTTATTGAAGTGAATCTTTCTTGCCCAAATATTCCAGGTAAACCCCAGATTGGTTACGATCCAGAAGCCTCCGAGCGACTTCTGAAGAAAGTGCGACCTAAAATTACGGTGCCGATGGGTGTCAAGCTCCCTCCATACTTTGATCCAGTGCATCATGACGTGATGGGAGCGGTGCTCAGACGTTGCGACGTCGACTTTCTGAACTTAATTAATTCGGTGGGTAATGGACTGGTGGTCGACCCAGAGCGAGAAACCGTCGTCATTAAGCCGAAAGGTGGATTCGGCGGAGTAGGCGGGCGAATCATCAAGCCGGTAGCGTTGGCAAATGTCCGTGCGTTCTATACGCTCTTTGAAGGTAGGATGCCAATCATCGGCACCGGTGGAATTGTTGAGGGAGTTGATGCATTTGAACACGTCTTGTGTGGTGCGTCGGCCGTCCAGGTCGGTACGGTGCTTGTTGAAGAAGGGCTGGACACATTCAGACGACTTGAAGCGGAGCTGAGCGCGGTGTTGAGTCGGAAGGGATACCAGTCGATTCAGGAGTGTCGAGGACGGCTCAAAGAACTCTGACGTTACTTGGCGCTGAAGTTACGAGGCAACAGCTTCTCGTGAAGGGCTTGACGGAGAAGTTGGGCAACGTTCCGAACATTGAGCCGGTGCATCAAGTTGAAGCGATGAACTTCAACGGTCCGGACACTGATTTTCAGGGACCCAGCAATCTCACGATTGGTATAGCCAAGCGCGACCAACCGCAAGATTTCACGTTGTCGGGGTGTAATGTGTGGCGTGGTTTTGAGGCGGCGATCTGCCCGCTTGAGTCGACGTGGCGCAACACGGTTAGGCTTTTTCATCGGTGCTCCTTTATCGCTATTCGTTGTAAGTCTAGCAAATGATGGGAATTGTGTAAACCAAACTGAAAAAATGCGTCGAATCATATTCGACCTTTATGCCATATGAAGTGTCAAATGCATCCATTGCGGTACGCGTCGTTTTCCTCAAGGTAAATGCCCACATTCGTGAAGATTATCGCCCTTATCCTCCTCTCTCATCTCCGACAGTGGCCGTTACGGACGTTCCTGACCATTATCGGTGTGTCTTTGGGAGTGTCGGCCTCTGTTGCTGTACGAACGGCAAATGTCGATGTTCTACGTTCATTCGAACAGACTGTCCTTACCGTGGCAGGTCCCACCACGTTGGAAGTGTCAGGAGATGAGACGGGACTCGATGAACAGATAGTGCCCTCTGTGCGGATGGTCGCCGGTGTGACTTCAGCATCTCCGGTCATTTTACAAACAGCAGTGCGGATGAAGGAGAATCAGCCGGGCCAGGCCATCCAAGTGATCGGGTTGGACCTTCTGGAAGAATTCCATACACGAGGCTTTCAGGTAAACCAAGAAGCGACGGAAAACCAACTGTTGAGCATGATCGATCCGCAGGCCGTCTATTTAGGAGAGGCATTGGCGACCGAGTGGCATGTTTCAGTCGGAGACCACATCGATCTTCTCATTGGGACAGGGCATCTCAGCTGCCGGGTTGCCGGGATTCTTCGAGGTCAATCCGTGCGCAGGTCGTCATGGGAACGCTTGGCTGTTATGGACATCGCAGCCGCACAGATTGCATTTGGTATGGTTGGGAAGGTCGATCGGATCGATCTTGTTACCGATGCCGACATACCTGTTGAAGAAATTGGAGCAAGGATACGAGCGATCCTCCCCCCTCATCTGACCAGCGAGCGGCCTGCCACTCGAACCAGCCAAGTTGAACAAATGTTACGAGCCTTCCGACTTAATTTAACGGTTCTGAGCTGGGTCGGGCTGTTAGTCGGCATGTTTCTCATCTACAACACGATGGCATTTTCCGTCGCCCAACGGAGACGGGAAATTGGAGTCTATCGGGCAATCGGGATGACTCAATCCAAGGTCGCATCCCTGTTCTTACTAGAAGCTGGACTATATGGGTTCGTAGGAGGAATCCTCGGCAGTGCAGCAGGGATGGTGCTGGCTCAAGAACTGATCACACTACTCGGGCGAACGATTTCTGATCTCTATGTTTCGGTTGGAACTGGCGGGAGTGACCTGCTCTGGACAGATCAGTTTTGGAGGATCGTGGGTGAAGGGATCATGATTGGATGTGTGATATCCATGATCGGTGCCATCGGTCCAAGTTTGGACGCGAGTCGTACGACAACAGTGCGAGCCCTCGCTCCTGGTGACTATGAAGCAAGCCAACAAGTCCGTGTAGGAGTGCTTGCTGTGGTGGGTTTGGCGTTACTCGTAGTCGCTGGATTGTTGAGTTGGCCAGGACCTATTGGTGGGGTTCCCGTCTTGGGATATGCGGCAACGTTATGCTTGTTGGCTGGATTGGCCTGTTTGGCTCCGATCGGTGTCACCGGATGGCGTCGGCATCGATATATGGGTCGAGAATTTGGTGCGCGTGGAGTGATGAGAGGTATCGCGGTGGAGCATGCCGCTCGCAATCCTGGCCGCAACGGGGTCACGGTTTCCGCCTTCATGGTTGGACTCGCGATCATGATCGGGGTGTTAGTTATGGTGCGAAGTTTTCGTCATACGGTGGAGATTTGGGTCACGGACACGGTGATAGCGGATGTGGTCGTAGCTCCCTCGATGTGGTTACGTGGAACTGAAATAGGAACCACGGGACGAAGCCTGCCGTCCGGGTGGATGAGCATCCTTGCGTCCGTTCCTGATGTTGCCGCAGTCGATAGTTACCGCGATGTGCGGATTCAAGTGAAGGGACAACGTGTGGCTGTCGTCTCCAGGGATTTGCGGTTGCATGCACAATGGAGCCGTTATCTCGTACGGAGCGGTGACTCGTCTGAACAGCTCAATCGAGCCGCGGATATCGGCGGCCTCCTTGTGTCAGAAGTGTTGGCGAACCGGCTTGAGGTACAGGAAGGTTCCACGCTCGAAGTCATGACGCCCAGCGGCCCTCGGCGATTTCCGATTGTGGCCGTGTTTTATGACTATTCGACCGATGGAGGCAAGCTACTCATGGATCGGGCGCTCTATCAATCGCTCTGGCACGATGACCTCGTCACCGTGTTCCCAGTGTATTTGCGAGATGGAACGAACCTCGATCGCGTGAGGGAACAGATGACCGAACAGTTGAGCCCCTCTACCAATGGTGGCCTTCCGCCACTCGTCATCAGCAATGTTGAATTGCGGAAGGAAATTCTTGACATCTTCGATCGCACCTTTTTCCTGACCTATGTCTTGGAGGCCATCGCCGTTGTGATTGCCATGCTTGGGATCGTGAACACCCTGATCACCTCCGTCCTCGAACGACGCCGGGAGTTTGCGACCTTGCGCGCCATTGGCGGCAGCGCAACACAAATTCGCCAGCTCGTGCTGTGGGAGGCGGCCTACCTTGGTACGATCGGAACTGTTTTAGGACTCCTCGGCGGTGGCCTGCTCTCGCTCTTATTGATCAAGGTGATCAATCGACAATCATTTGGTTGGACGATCCAGATGATTGTTCCCCTCGGGTCGCTGATCCAAGCGGTATCGTTGGCAGCAGTTGCAACGCTGGTGGCAGGGTATTTCCCAGCCAGGTGGGCAGCTCGACAACCTATTGTGGATGGATTGAGGGAAGAGTAAGAATGCTTCGAGCTGCGGCTGTATGAGACAGCACATCAAGCGTTTGAGCCAGGTCCATATTTCTCCAGCAGGCTTCGAAGGTCTTCGGAAATTGGCATCGATCGAAACGGCGGTACGCGAGCACCGCCTGTATTCCCCAGTGGCACCCAAAGTGTTGAGAGCAAGAGTGCTCCAATAATTCGTGGTATTTGACCGAACACTTCAATCACATCTTGACGTTTCCACCCGACTTTCAGCATCCACCAATGGGCTCGTGTATGAGCGATCGGAAACGATTGCCCTAGGATGTGCGCACGTTCTAGATGCGTAAATGCAGGTTGGAAATTGCCGGTATTGTACCGGTCGACGGCTGCCGTCATTTCTGCCTGGTACGCATGGCGAAGCTTGGGATGCATGTTCTCTCTCTCATCGGATGGATTCTCTTCACTGTACGACACGAATGGATTGAGAACCAGGGGAATTACGAATGAATGTGAGATGGCCATGTTTGATCGTGGTAGGAGAAATAACGAAGGTGTCTATCCGCCGACCGTGATCATGATAATGCAATAATGAGTCGGCGGCGCGGATGAAGTTCGATTTGGTGGCGGTGGGCCGGATTGAACGGCCGACCCGCGGCTTATGAGTCCGCTGCTCTGCCAACTGAGCTACACCGCCACTAGAGGGCAAGAAGGATTTCATAATAGCCGAAGACGCAGATCGATGTCTACCGAATGGGCATGGAAACAATGCGGGACGTATAGACGAAGGCACTCGAAAGCCGTTATGGTTCTCGCGTTGGTCGTTGAGAGGGTCATATGATGAGTGAACACAATCAGGCGGTGGTGATTACTGGGGCCTCTACCGGAATTGGAGCGGCTTGCGCGATCCATCTTGATCGATTGGGTTTCAGGGTGTTTGCAGGAGTCCGGAAGCCAGAGGACGGCCTGGGCCTTCAAAAAAACAGCTCAGATCGTCTGGTGCCCATTGCGCTCGATGTCACTGATACTTCGTCGATTCATAAATCTCATGCGTTAGTTTCAGAGTTGACTGGGACAGACGGATTATATGGCTTGATCAATAATGCCGGGATTGCAGTGGTCGCCCCTCTGGAAGCTGTCCCCATTCCAGATCTCAGGCATCAGCTCGAAGTCAACGTCATCGGACAGGTGGCGGTCACCCAAGCGTTTCTTCCATTAGTCCGTCAGGCACGGGGCCGGATTATCAACATGGGTTCGATCGCCGGTCTTGCATCGATGCCGCTCATGGGGCCATATTCGGCATCAAAATTTGCGCTGGAAGCGATCACGGATGCCTTGCGTTTGGAAGTCCAGCAATGGGGAATTCACGTGTCGATTATCGAGCCGGGAGCCATCGCCACGCCAATTTGGAGCAAATCCACGATTGAAGCCGCCGAACGCGAGGCGGCACTAGGGGACGACCTACGATCTCTCTATAAACCGATTATCGCTGCCGTGAGGAAGATTGTGGAAGAGGCATCGAAGCGAGCCGTCTCCTCTGACACGGTTGCGAGGGTTGTAGAAGCTGCATTGACGGTACCGACCCCAAAAACTCGATATTTGGTTGGAACTGATGCCAAGCTCCGCGCCCTGATGGCAAAACTGCTTCCCGATCGCGCATCGGACCGACTCTTAACCTGGATTCTAAAATTACCTCGCTGAGTGGAATAACGAGAAGTGGAGCTAGATCAACGCACGCGCCGGATTGAACCGGTTCCGTGGTCAGCCGACAAGGTCAGGATTTAGGCGGGTCAACGGCCTGACAGAGAGGGCCTTGATCTCATTGTAGACAATCTTGCGGCCCACCTGTCGCAGGCGACTAAACACACCCTCGACGATCACCTGATCGCCTTCATGGACCTTCAGCTGCCCGAGACTGACGACCTTCAGCGTACCCGCTTGGTCTTGGAGTAAAAATCCATAGGCCGGTTGTCCTTGGCGATTTGTTGCCAGCTGGACGTTCATCACCTTTCCGGTCACTATGACATCCAGATGATCGTACTGCTCCGGATGCGCTAAGAGCTCAGCGATTTCAATGAGATTCCCAGCGGAAACTGGTGTGGCCGCACCAATGGCAATCGCGAGGACCATGATACACGAGAACACGCGACCAACCGCGAGGACTCTGACAATAGGACGAAAGCAAGCGAGGGGGTTCGGTTTCATAGAAGGTAATTATACCGAATGACGCCAGATTGGCAACAATCAAAATCTACCACTTGTCGGAGGATCTTCCGCTGACGTCTTCTCCGACGAAGTTATTCAGAATTTGGCGTTGCAGGTCCGTCAGTTCGCCGTGCCCAGCTTCTCGCTCTCGTAAGGCTGGTTCAGACTCTTTGGAGGTCGGTCTCGACCGTGCCAACAAGACTTCGTCCAATGCTTCGGGAGTGGTATCGACATCCTTTTGTATTGCGACCAATCGCTGAAGTCCGAACAGTGTCCTCGTTATTTCCGTATGCATCGCATTTGAACTGGCGCCATAGACGAGCGAGTTCCAAAACTTCGTCTCAGTTGCTTCCGGGATACCGAGGACTGCATAGGCCGTGAGTTTTTCGAGTAACGCAGACTCAGTCCCCTCGAGTCCGTCGTAGGTAGGAATTAATCGTTCAATGGGACGCTGGGAAAGCACGTGCATGGTTGTTTTCCAAAGATCTGGAGAAGGAACGAGGTGCTCCTTCGTGTGAGATTCCGACCCTGAACACTTGTTTTGGATTGCCATGAGATACTGAGATAAAAATTTGACTTTGCGGGCTGCGAGTGTGCCGGCTGGGATTCCCCAGATGTGGCCGATCTCATGGTCCTGCAAGGTGGTCTGATCAGACGTCTGCCGTTCACGCTCTGCAATCGCCAGGCGTTTCTTGAACCGTTCTGCAAAACGAAGCTGCGTTTGCATTTCGACGACGAGACGATGGTTCTGATACTCGTCGGGACCGATCTCGTTCTTGTTCCAGGCTTCTTCTAACAGACGCAGTGTGGTTGATGGAACGGCGGAACGAGCCTGTGTCTGCAACTCGTGGATGGTCGTGGAAGACACCCCGCGATCGATCAGAAGCGCAGCGGCACGAATGGCTAATCCGTTCGCCGTTCTCGCGAGAGTGGTAAGGGCAACACATTGCAGCCACGTACGCTCTCGGCGAAGCCGAACTCGTTGCCGGTACTCATTTCGTCGATCAATCATTGCGGTAATGGATTCTTGCGTCATGGTGGTGACGGGTTTTTTTCCGGACACGCAACGGGGATCAGGGCGATCTGCGACCATGAAGAGAATTTCGTCGTGCGTAATATCAAGGTGTTGCAGCAACAGCAGTCGAAGCATAATTCGACCTTGGATCGGTAATCCGGCGATGGTCTCTTCGATTATTTCTGCGGTCAAGGCCGATGAAATTAACGTTGTTGTCATAGCGCGTCAGTTACATCATTCAGCGACGAGCAGTCGGAGTCATAGGTATCTAGGCCGTACCGGTCTGTTGTTGTTCGAGCTGGAGCGCCACATATTCTCGTATATCCTGAATGGTTCCTCTGATGAACATCTCTGGAGGAATTTCTACCCGCACGAGGCTCGCCGGGTCGACCCCTCGATCCTGTGCGTACTGTTCATCAACGTAAAGGCTTACTGAGCCGTCTGGAAACCGGAGCGCATAAAGAGCAGTCGTATCAGCCATGACGATTCAATTGTATCGATCTCTTAGGCTACTAGAGGTAACACAGGCCTTATGAGGCTGTCAAAGCAGGCCTCAATCGAGGTAATCAAAGGATGGGGTCGAGTCAAACCATCTTGATCTGGAAGGAACGTAGATCTCTGGATAGCCTATGAATCCGCCTCAATCGATCCTGCACATAAAGTAGAACGGCTTCTGGTCACGTGACTAGAAGCCGTTCTACTAGTACCGACGCTTACGGAAACAAAAGGTTCGCGACGACCTTCGCTCAAGGCGCAGCTTAGCCGCCCAATGTATCGAGGGTTTCCTTGAGACTCTTGCGAATGCAGGTGAAAATCGGCGTATCGCGCAGCGTATAGCGCGAGCCTTCGGTTTCGCGCAGCGCCATGACCAAGTCCAGAAAATCTTCCGGCTTGTCGCTTTCAAACGCCACCACCCATTCTTGATCGTCTAATCCGAACGAGTAGGTCGTGTTCAACTTCACCGAGGGGAACCGATGGCCTACTTCAATGTGCTCGTCCATCATGCCCTGCCGAGCCGCCTTCGTCAGCAAAAACCACTCCCGTGTCTTCAAAAACGGATACACGAAGATGTACTTGCTTTTTCCTGGGACGACGGTCAACCGCTTGCCTTCCTGGCCTGCATGTGAGTGATGATCGACGTACACGGATCGTTTGGTGATCGCCAGATAGGAATAGGGGGTCGTGAGATACTGCCCAAGGCCGGAGGCCAGGATTTTGGCGCTCATATCTTGGAAGAGATCCAGGTCGTAGCTGATGCGCCAGAGCATGAAGTCGCAGTCGCCGCGAATACCAATGGTCGAATAGGGGACCACGAGGACTTGTCCGTTATACTCCTCCACCGCGCGGAGGAATTCCTGTTTGCCCTGCGTCCGCACATCCTCCGGCAACCGCCGCCAAGCAGGATCGACTTTATAGAACACAAAGTTGACGTATTGACGACGAGGGGCCGACGGGGTAGGGGGTGTTTCCGGGGTCGACATTACCAAGCTCCTTTAGTATCAATTAGGATCAAGAGAGGAGAGACTTCCTCACGTCTTCTTCGTTTAGCACTTCCCATTCTGTCTTGTCAACGGGAGGCCAGACTCGAACCGTTCATTGACAGGATGCCGAGCTTCTGGTACTGGCAACCGCGTGCAATTTGGTGGAGCGGTCCGCTTTGTGATCAACTTAGCTCAGATTGAATAGACCTGTATCGCGTATGGCAGCAGCTTCGCAGCATAGGTACTTCGCAGAAACGATTGCGATCGGCTCAGAGCTTCTCGTCGGAGGCCGCTCTGACAGCAATTCACTGTTCATCGCCGATACGCTGGCTTCGATCGGTATTAAAGTACGCTTCAAATCCATTGTCGGAGACGACAAGTCGGATATTGCACATGTGCTGAAGACCGCTGGCCGTCGGGCCGGGATTGTGATCATGACCGGAGGCTTAGGGCCTACGGTCGACGATTGCACCAGGGAATCCGTCGCGTCGGTCACCGGCTTCCGATTGGCTCGCCACAAGGAAGCCTTCGAGAGCATGAGGGCCAGGTTGGCTCAATGGGGGCGCACGCCAAACAAAAAGCAATTGCGACAAGCGTTGATTCCGTCCACGGCGACCGTGTTGCCGAATCCAGTCGGGTCTGCCTCTGGGTTTGCGATCATCTGGAGGGGAACCCACCTGATCGCGTTGCCCGGCGTTCCCAGCGAAATGAAAGCCATGATGGAACAATCGGTTGTTCCCCTGTTAGCAGAACAACTCGATCGATCGAAGGACGCACGTCCCCATCCCATTACGAGGTTGATCTTTCATACATGGGGCCTGCCGGAATCCGATGTGGATGCCAAGTTAAAAGGACTCATCCCGAAACGGACTCCGGTTGCCTTGGGGCTTCTCGCGTCGCCGACCGGCGTACTTGTATCGCTGACGACGAAGGAAGATGGCCACCTGAAGAAAGGGACTCTTACGTCGCTCGCCGAAGAGGTTCGTGCACGACTGGGTGAGTGGATCTATGCCGAAGGGCAAAATTCGATTGAACAGGTGGTTGGTCGACTGTTGCGTGAACAGGGACGGACGGTCTCGGTGGCGGAATCATGCACTGGTGGGCTTATTGGACAACGGTTGACGCAGGTGCCTGGATCGTCGGCCTACGTCGATCGCGTCGCAGTGTGCTACAGCAATCGGGCGAAAATGGAGATGCTCGGAGTGTCGGAAAAGCTGTTGGAGGATCACGGTGCTGTCAGCCAAGAAGTGGCTGCCGCGATGGCCAAAGGAATGCGTGAACGCGCTGATGTGTCGGTGGCCTTGAGTGTGACCGGTATCGCCGGGCCAGGCGGTGGCACAGAGAACAAACCGATTGGGTTAGTCTATATCGGACTTGCCGGTGGCGGTGATGACGTCGTGACAAAAGAGTTTCGGTTCCACGGCGATCGGTCCGTTATTCGACAGCGTGCCGCACAGGCCGCCCTCGATATGCTTCGTCGATGGTTGGTCAGCAGAGGAACAACATGATCCGAACCTTCCTTGCCGTTGAGGTCAGCAACGAGATCGGAACAGGGATCGCTCAGGTCCAGGATGATCTCAAGCAGCGACTCGCTGGGCATCTTCCCAAAGAGATCCGCATGGCGTGGGGGCAACCGAATTCGTTTCATCTCACGATCAGGTTTCTTGGAAATACCGACAAGCACCTCCTCGATCCAATGCGCGAGGCCATGGCGATCGTCCGCCGGGCCCACCCGACCATTCAGACCCCGCTCGATCGCCTTCAGGCGTTCCCGAATCTTCAGAAACCGCGGGTGCTCTGGGTGGGACCGTCCGAACAGTGGTGTAAGAGTGACGCTGCACGCCAGTTAGCAGCATTGCATCAGGGGATCGAAGCCTGCTGCCACTCGTTTGGGTTTGCGCCGGACGATAAACTATTTAATCCACACCTGACGTTGGCGAGGATCAAAGCAGGTGAACGAGAGGTCGGGCAGTGGTTGGCTCAAAGTGGCGTCTGTGACCAGCCGCTATCTCTAGGCGAGGTCAGGATTGGGCCTCTCGTACTCGTGAAAAGCACCCTGCGTCCGACCGGACCAGTGTATACGAAACTCTGGGAAGTGGAGTAGGCAGGGCCTGAGTCGTCTCACGTCAGGGTGTGAGGAGCGGGACCAGCGCCGTGTGACCTTGTTTCTCAGCCAAGTCCAGCGGGCGTTCTCCGGTTGACATCCTGGCGTTCTTATTCCCACCGTGCTTCAGCAATAAGGTGATGATGTCTTGATCGCCGCGATAGGCGGCAACATGCAGCAGCGTCACCCCACCTATTGAAGGTTGGACATTCACATCTACTCCGTTGTCTAGGAGGACGGCTACGATATCGGTGTGCCCCTGTTGCGCGGCGCTGAAGAGTGGTGTGATACCGTCCTGACTCACAGGATTGATCACGGCGCCTTTTCGCAGGAGAAAGACTACGGTATCTCGATGTCCCTGTTTCGCGGCCATGTGGAGCGGTGTCAGGCCGCGTTCGTTCGTGGCTTGCACATTCACACCCTGCGCAAGAAACGTTTCCACTCGCAGGAGATTCCCTTCCGCTGCCGCCATTCGGAGTTTCTCTTCGGGCAGAGTCGCACAACTGCTCAAGGAAATGAGCGCAAGCGTACAGAGAGCACGGCTCAGATGTGGCCAGACTTGCGTCATTCTAACTCTCCTAACTTTGCCAGCATGGTTGTTGAGGATAACCGATCGAGTGAGTTCCGGTGTGCTATTTCCAATGGTCCATTACACGGCATCGCAGCAGTAGATCAATAGTCTAAAGGTAACGATCTGATTGGATCTCGAGGGGAGAGACCACGTGTTAGTCTGCTAATTTCGGATAGTCGCTGTAGCCGTCTGCTCCGCCGCCATAGAGTCGATCGACATTCACCTCGTTGAGTGGGGCCTGCTTCGCAAAACGCTCGACCAGATCCGGGTTAGCAATGTAGGGACGTCCATAGACAATCGCATCGGCTGCTCCACGCGCGACCGTCGATTTGCCGCTCTCACGCGTGTAGCTCCCATTACTCATCATCACACTCTGGAAATGTTTGCGGGCGAGCTGCAAGATTTCCTGTTCCTCATGCAGCGCGTGGTTCTCATGCCGAATTTCCAGGAACGCGATGGCGCGTCGGTTCAATTCCTGGGCTACATAGGTCACCAGTGCTTCGGGTTGGCTGTCGGCCATGTCATTGAACGGAACAAGGGGCGAGATCCGTACTGCGATACGTCCGGCGCCCCAAACGCCGATAGCAGCGTCCGTCACCTCCAACAGAAACCGAGCCCGGTTGGGCACTGAACCTCCGTATGTGTCCGTGCGTGTATTCACACCGTCACGTAAAAAGTTATCGATCAAATAACCGTGAGCGCCATGGATTTGCACTCCGTCAAAACCTGCCTGTTTGGCGTTCTGGGCTGCGAGTCGGAACATCTCTACATACTGCGGGATTTCCTCGGTGCGGAGCGCACGGGGGACTTCGTATGGCGTGGCGCCTTGTGGGGTATTGGTCATTTCATTACGGATCGCCTTGGCGCTGCTAGAGACCGGCTGCTCGCCATCGTTCAGCAATGAGTGAGCGGCACGGCCAGGATGCCAGATCTGCATAAAGATCCGACCACCCCTGGCACGCACCGCGTCCGTGACGCGTTTCCAGCCGGCGACATGCGCAGGGCTGTAAATGCCGCCTTCACCCGTAAACGCGCAGGCGTGAGCATCGACCATCGTGCATTCCGTCATGATGAGTCCACTTGAGGCGCGCTGAGAGTAGTAGTCCACCATCATGTCATTGGGTATGTGTGTCGAGCCAGCTCTCACACGTGTCAGGGGAGCCATGACGATACGGTTAGGTAGGAGAAGTTCTCCAACTTGGAGTGGGGTAAATAATGTGGGCATTGAGGTTCCTTTGAACAACAGGTAAGCGTTGCAGAGGAAACTTATAGGTGAGATGGCTGGGGAGTCAAGGCAACAGCGTGAGTCGCCGAGGCCGTGGGCTGCATAGTATTGGATTGACAGTGCTGACGCTGAAACAGCATGACCATAAGTCTTCCAGGTATGAGGCCCGAATAATTGCTCATTGTCGGCTGATCCGCCTAATAACCTGCTGTCATCAGCGCGAACACCACAATCGCTACCACAACAATCCCAATAGCGATCAGCATGAGCGGTGGATTTTTGCCAAACATTCCAGGCATTGGCTTCCTCGTGTAGATGTGTACCTCAGCCTAATCCTAATCCTTATTGTTGCCCGGTGTCGAGTGGTAGACATGGAGGACGCTCCTAAGGCCCGCTTTCCAACAGGACCGCAGCCTGGTCTAGATCCTCTGCTCTGTTGTGGTCGGGTACTCGAGGTGGTGTTTTGTTGGGTAGCGGGTGAATCGTGGGTGTGCGAACTTATTAGTGAGATGCTGAGGCAGTCGACTGACAAATCGCTATCCTCTGGTCTTTCGACGAATCCGCTCCGTCAGCTCATCATAATACACAGTTCGACGGTGGCCCACGGCCATCAGGCCAATAACTCGTGTTTTCTGATGAACAGCATAGACGATGCGAAACCGACGAACGCGATACTTGCGTAACCCATCGAGTTCCCGCTTGAGCGGTTCTCCGCATTCAGGATTGGCGGCAATTGCACGAATGGCCGACTTGATCAGTGCCTTGAGATCAGGATGGAGCGAACGGATTACGTCCGCCACATGCGGAGGGATGTCCGGCCGGAAGGGAGTCACGCCGTGCGCCGCTTCTTGACGGGCGTGAGAGGCTCGCCGAACACGTCTTCAAACGACAGCCCTTTACGTTTCGTTTTGTAAAAGGCTCGGCTTTCAGCAATCTGGTTCATGAGTCCCGGATCGCTCAGGACATCCAAGGTCTCTTTGAGGCGTGTGTATTCATCGATATTCATCAAAATGGCAGCCGGACGGCCATTCTTCGTGACGATGACCTCCTCCTCACGCTCTTGTACCCCCGCCACGAGTTCAGGCAGGCGGGTTTTGACTTCCGATAACGACAAGGTTCTTGCCATGTAGACCTCGTGTATAAAAGACCAGAATTCTGGTCGTTATAATACATCGATTGGTTGAGTTCCGTCAAATGAACTGCCTTGTGTATGCTGCCCGCCGTGCGCAGGAAACGGTGAATGGTTTGCCGATGCGCTGAAGTGAAAGAGGCAGGTTGCCGAATAGCAGGAGGCTGGGTATAGGTGCGTTCTACTTGACAGTACTACAGGCTCGGCGCAAGAATTTGCCGCCCCTGTTTGCGTTCTGATATTCGTTTGCTACGCACCTACTCAAGAGCGGTTCAGATATTCGAACAGTTCAGGAATTACTCGGTCACAAGGGCGTCAGCACGACGATGATTTACACCCATGTGCTGAACAACTGCGGCCATGGGGTGAGGAGTCCAATCGATGGGCTATAATCGGTCTTATCCAGTCTGTATAACACGGCAACCTGGAACCGTTGTTGGATCGCAACTGATGCCAAATCAATTGGTTAGGGCAGATACCCAGTGTCCGCCTCCCGGGATAGGCAGACACGGCAAAGGCTGCCTCTGCGAGATTATACAGACCGTCTAAACATTGTTCGGCGAGGAGGGCTTCATAGAGGGAGTACACCAGATGGAGATGGATATCTAACATGTCATTCTCGTTGTCGATCCCTACCGGCAAGCCGGAAGGCGCTATAGCGCTGACGGTAGACGCTGGACAGATGCTTTTCATCCTTGGTGCAAACGGCACCGGCAAATCGAGCCTTATGCAGGCTTTTGCATCGGCAAACAACAATAAGACCCGGAGAATGACGGCCCACCGCCAAACTTGGTTTCGATCTGGATCGCCAGAGTTCACCGGCAAACAGCGTGCAGACTATGAGCTGAATGTGTTTCACCATGATCGGCAAGCGAATGCACGCTGGATGGACGACTACTCGCAGCAGCGCGCTCAGGTCTTTTCTCTTCTACCGAAGAAAGGTGAGGTAGCAACGGGCGGCAAACGTACTGCTGAAATCGACTTCGCGAAGTGTGCTCAAGATGAGGCGGCGCGTATCGAGGCGTTGATCAACGCATCCGACTTCGTCGGTGTTCTCCAGAGGTATCCAATACGAGAATCGCCCGCGCTCGATGCCATTGCTAAGGCGCTTAATTTCGCGAATCGAGCACAGTATGAAGCGGCTGTTCGTAACCTCCTGGTGTACGATTCGGAAGCGGTGAAGCGTGTCCGAACCGTGCTCGCGTTCTTACCTGCCGATCTGATTGCATAGCTGCCGTGGCAGTCGTCGAACAATACGTTCCACCCGACGCCCCTGCCTGTGCGGCTTCGCCACTCCGGAGGAGGCCAAACTAGGGTCAGGCTGCTTTTCAGATATAAGTACTCGGGCCTCTTGTCAGTTACGTCCGATGGGCTGGTTCGCCAAAGCGATTGGCGGCTTTTCGGAGTGTGTGCTATGGAGGTGGAGAGTTGGAATGCCGTTCACAACGGACTGCCGGTCAACGGATGGAGTTCTTCGTTGGTGAGCACTGCCGCATATTGAAGGGCCTGGCGGATATCGTCTGCTTCGAGCAGCGGATATTCTTTTAAGATCTGTTCCACAGACATGCCATTGGCCACCAGATTCACGAGCAACGACACACTTAGCCGCATCCCGCGAATACAAGCTCGCCCCCCAAGAATCTGAGGATCGAACGTGATCCGATCATATCCTCTCATGATCGCGCCTCGTCTTCTGTTCCAAACACTTCTAATAGCTCAGGTGGGATATCAATTGTACGATGGCTATCCCATCAAGAGTCTAGCAGGCACTCTGCCGAAAACCAAGTTGCTGCCTCGAATCAGGCTAGGTTTCCCTTGCCCACTTGGGTATAATCAATCCGCTTAGCCTGTTCATTTTGTAGGAGATTTCTATGTCCGAAAAAGAAGACAAGAAGCGCGCGCTCGACCTCGCCCTATCTCAGATCGAAAAGCAGTATGGCAAGGGCGCCATCATGAAGCTGGGAGCTGAAGAAAAGGTCGATGTGCCGGCGATTTCCACTGGCTCGCTGACACTCGACATTGCGCTTGGAGTCGGAGGACTGCCGCGCGGACGGGTGATCGAGATCTTTGGCCCTGAGGCTTCCGGCAAGACGACAATGACGTTGCACTGCATTGCCGAAGTGCAGAAGACCGGTGGTGTGGCTGCGTTTATCGACGCCGAGCATGCGCTTGATCTAACCTATGCAAAGAAACTCGGTGTGCAGGCGGACGATCTCCTCGTGTCGCAGCCGGACACGGGTGAACAGGCCCTGGAAATTGCCGAGACCTTAGTCCGAAGCGGTGCGATCGATTTAATCGTCGTCGATTCAGTGGCGGCGTTGACTCCGCGCGCCGAAATCGAAGGTGAGATGGGCGACGCCCATATGGGCCTTCAGGCCCGGCTCATGTCGCAGGCGCTCAGAAAGCTGACAGCGGCCATTTCGAAATCTCTGACCACGGTGATCTTTATCAATCAAATCCGTATGAAACTTGGGGTGATGTTTGGGAATCCGGAGACGACCACAGGCGGCAACGCGCTCAAGTTCTATTCGTCCGTGCGGCTGGATATTCGCCGCATCGAATCGATTAAAGAAGGTCAGGAGGTTATGGGAAGTCGCGTCCGCGTGAAGGTCGTCAAAAACAAAATGGCACCCCCGTTCCGCCAGGCAGAGTTCGACATCATGTTTGCTGAAGGCATTTCCAAGACCGGGGAGCTGGTGGATCTGGGGGTCGACAAAAAGATCATCGAGAAATCCGGAGCCTGGTATTCCTACAAGGGAGAGCGAGTCGGACAGGGGCGCGATGCCGCTCGAGAGTTCCTGAAGAATAATGCCTCCGCGGCACGTGAAGTCGAAATGAAACTTCGAGAGGCCGCCGGTGTGCCGGCTCGCAGTGAGAAAAAAGCCGAGGCCAAGGAAGACAAGCCTGTTGCACGAAGCGAGGAAAAACGGACACATCGGTAGCCGACGGAGCGTGAAAACTCGCGCACACGCAACACTGTTGAGCCCGGACGCTGTCATCCAGCTCGCGGTTCGCTTTGTCGCACACAGAGATCGGACGATCGCGCAAGTCGAACAGTTCCTCACCTCACGAGGCGTCTCGCCTCTCCAGGCCACACACGCGATTCGCCGATTGTCGAATCTACGGTATCTCGATGATGTCGCCTATGCCCAGCGATGGGTGGAGAGACGGTTGGCCGCTCGACCGATGGGGCAAGAACGGCTGAAGGCAGAATTACAGGCCAAGGGAGTTGCCGATAGCCTGGCCGCCCAGGTCATCGCCGATGCCTTCCGCGCCGTGAATGAAGCAACATTGGCGCAGCGAGTCTTGAAAGCCGCACAACGTCGTGGTCGCCGGTTGACGTCGACTCAAGTCGGGCGTCTTCTCCACCAACGCGGTTTCGCTGAAGAGACGATCGACCATGTACTGATGACGTTCGGAATGAACAAGGAATGTGTCCATGAAGAATAGTGCGACTGAGCTACGGCGGGCGTTTATCCGTTATTTCGAGAAGCAGGGCCACCAGGCTGTTCCCAGTTCCGCTCTCATCCCACAGGCTGATCCGACCCTGCTGTTCACTAATGCCGGGATGAATCAGTTCAAGCGGGTGTTTCTCGGTGAGGAAGCACGCGCGTACAAGCGAGCCGTGACCGTGCAAAAGTGTTTGCGGGCCGGTGGCAAGCACAACGATCTTGAAAATGTCGGATACACGAGACGGCACCACACGTTTTTCGAAATGCTCGGGAACTTCTCGTTCGGCGATTATTTCAAGGAAGAGGCGATCCGGTTCGGGTGGGAGTTCTTGACCGACACAGTCGGATTGGCGAAAGACCGCCTCTGGGTGACGATCTTCCGAGAAGACGAAGAGGCGGATCGCCTCTGGAAGAAGATCGGCGTTTCGGCGTCCCGCATCGTACGTTGTGACGAGAAAGACAATTTTTGGCAGATGGCAGACACAGGACCCTGTGGCCCTTGTTCCGAGATTCATTTCGATCAAGGGGCCGTGGTTCCCGGCGACGATCGACCGAATGGAGACGGCGATCGCGTGATCGAAATCTGGAACCTCGTATTCATGCAATACAATCGGGATGCCGCCGGCACACTGCATCCTTTGCCCAAACCGAGTATCGATACAGGGATGGGGCTTGAACGATTGACGGCGGTCGCACAGGGCGTCTTGACCAATTATGACAGCGATCTGTTTATGCCGCTGTTGACGGCCGTGGCGAAACGAGCCGGAGTGCCGTACGGCGACAAAGAGCAGACGGACCGCTCTATGCGGGTCATTGCCGACCACCTACGTGCCATCACCTTCTTGATGACGGATGGCGTGTTGCCATCCAATGAAGGGCGGGGCTATGTGCTCCGTCGGATCTTGCGCCGCGCCGCGCGTCATGGACGACTGCTCGGGATTGTCGAGCCGTTCCTGTGTGACCTGACGACATCCGTGGTTGAGCAGATGGGAGATGTCTATTCTGAAGTCACCCGTGCGGCAGGCACGATTGCCGAAGCCACCAGAGGCGAAGAAGAACGGTTTATCGCGACGCTCGATCAAGGCCTGCCGATGCTCAACGACATGATCGAGCAGACACGAGTGACCGGCGGAACTGTCTTGGCGGGCGGGGACGTCTTCAAGCTGTACGATACGTACGGGTTTCCAATGGATCTGATCACTGAAGCCTGTCGTGAACAGGGGATGACCGTTGATGAACGAGGGTTTGATGGGGCAATTGAAGAGCAGCGGACCCGTGCGCGGAAGAGCAGCGGGTTTGAGCAAGACACCGCCCGTCCATCGGTGATAGAGCTGGCCAAGCGGGTCGGAATCACACAATTCGTCGGCTACGACCGGTTGGAGAGCGACAGTATTCTACGCGCGATTCTCAGAGGTGAGCAGTTGGTAACCGAGGCATCCGAAGGGGATGAAGTGGAGGTTGTCCTGGATGCGACGCCGTTTTACGCTGAAGGAGGCGGACAGGTCGGAGACCGAGGGACATTGGTGGGCCCAGAAGGATTGGTCGAGATCACGGATACGACGAGGCCGGCGTCGACGCTTATCTTACATAAGGGCACCGTTCAGAAGGGGAGTATCCGCGAAGGCGAACAACTGCGGATGGCGGTCAACGGTTCGATCCGCCAGGACGCCGCACGCAATCACACGGCGACGCATTTGGTCCACGCGGCTTTGCGCGATCTACTCGGCCCGCATGTCAAACAATATGGCTCCCTGGTCGGGCCCAACCGACTTCGGTTCGACTTCGCCCACTTCCGTGCACTGTCCTCTCGGGATATCGACGATGTCGAAGCGACGGTTAATGAAGAAATTCGGAAGAACGAGGTGGTGAGTGCCCAGGTGATGAGCATTCAAGATGCCGTGGCGAAGGGGGCTCTGGCATTCTTCGGTGATAAGTATGGCGAACAGGTCCGTGTGGTCAGTGTTGAGTCTTTCAGTAAGGAACTCTGTGGCGGCACCCATGTCAGGCAGACAGGGGATATCGGACTATTCCGTATCGTAACGGAAGCAGGCGTGGCTGCTGGTGTCCGTCGGATCGAGGCTCAGACCGGGAGCGGCGCGTACGCACTGATAAAGAAGCTCGAAGCCGACGTTCGTGAGCTCTCGGACGTGTTGAAGGTAGGGCAATCTGAATTGGCGGGCAAGACCCGCAAACTGATGACCCAACTCAAGGACAAGGAACGCGAGCTGGAAGAACTGAAACTCAAGATGGCCGGTGGTTCCGCCGCCGCTTCGACCGCCAAGACCGTTGCCGGGGTGTCGGTGCATGTGCAGCGGACGGATGGGCTCGATGTCAACGGTATGCGGGCGCTCGCGGATCAATTGCGCGATAAGCTGAAAAGCGGCGTGATTGTGCTGGGCGCTGTTTCCGGAGACGAGAAGGTCTCGTTGTTGGTCGTGGTGACGAAGGATTTGATCGGTAGACTCAAAGCGGGCGAGCTGATCAAAACAATGGCGGCCGAAGTAGGGGGGAGTGGTGGAGGCCGTCCCGAAATGGCCCAAGCTGGCGGCAAGGACCCGGCCAAGCTCGATGCGGCGTTGGAAAAAGTCTTTGGTCTGGTCGAAAGTGCTCTCCAGCGGTAAAATCATGCCTAGTCGTATTCTCGCGCTCGATTACGGCACCAAACGAATCGGCGTTGCCCTCAGCGATGAGTTGAAATGGACGGCACAACCGCTTGAAACGTTTGAGCGGCGGGCATTGGATTGGGATGTCGCGCATATTGCCGCGTTAATCACGTCTCACGATGTCGAGCGGGTGGTCTTAGGCTTCCCGCTTCAGTTGGATGGCCGTCAAGGGCCTGCCGTTCTTGCTATGCGAGTGTTTGCGGAGAAACTGGAAGCGGGAATCTCCGTGCCGATCGTCCTGTGGGACGAACGGATGACGACGAAGGCAGCGGAAGATCTTTTAATCGCTGCGGACGTCAGCCGAAAAAAGCGCAAGGGTGCGGTCGATCGAGTCGCTGCGGCGATACTCTTGCAGAGTTACCTTGAGGCACAGGCCTCATCGTCAACGGCGAATGGAGCGACAAGCGCGGTTGATGAGATCGAGCAGGCTTGGGCAACAGAAGTTCCAAGCGATCAATCCTATGACGCTACGCGTAATCCTCATCGGAATCATCACCGTCGTCGCAATCGCCGCAACGGTCGTCTACCAGACGATCCGATGGGCTGAAGGTCCGGTCCTCTCTGAGTCTGATCACCCTGTCAATAAAATTGTGGTGATCCCGGAAGGGGCGACATTTCTCCAAGCTGCGGTCCTCCTTGAACGCGAACAACTGATCAGAAGCCGTTCGAGGTTCGTGATGCTCGGAAAGTCCCAAGACGCGGACCGCAAAATTCAGCCCGGAGAGTATGAGTTCAATGGTGCAATGCCTCCGACAGAGATTCTTTCAAAACTGCTGACCGGACGAGTTCTGCTCTATACGGTGACGATTCCCGAAGGCTATACAATCAATCAGATCGCCGATGTGCTCGAGGGACAACACATTACGAGCCGTACTGAATTTCTCCGGATGGCATCGGACAGGTCATTCATCAAGACGCTCGGAATTTCTGCGGAAACCGTGGAAGGGTATTTGTTTCCTGATACCTATCGCTTTGCCAGAGCCACGCCTGCAAAGGAGGTCGTTCGAACGATGGTAGATCAGCTTGGCCGTGTTGTGACTGAGGAATGGCAGGAACGAGCGAAGGACATGAATTTGACGATCCATCAGGTTCTGACGCTGGCCTCCGTGATTGAAAAAGAAACCGGTGCGGGAGACGAACGGCCGCACATTTCTTCGGTCTTTCACAATCGATTAAAAAAACGCATTCCGCTGCAAAGCGATCCGACTGTGATCTACGGATTGCCGAATTTCGACGGAAACCTCCACAAAAAAGATCTTTCCCATCCCAGTCCCTACAACACCTATCGCTGGCCGGGTTTGCCGCCTGGCCCTATTGCGAGTCCCGGGGCTGACTCGATCCGTGCCGCGCTGTATCCAGCGACGTCTAAATATCTCTATTTCGTATCGAGGAACGATGGGACGCATCACTTTTCAACCACTCTGGTGGAACATAATAGAGCCGTTGAAAAGTATCAGAAGCGACCGTTTCGAAGAGGGCCGCATTCACAAATCTCCGTTGTTCCGGGCGATGGCAATCTTGCTTATTGGAAAGGAGTCTCGTAGAGGATGTCTACATGGAACCTGCCGGCTCTCATTGATCACACGATTCTGAGACCGGATGCCACCAACGCTGATGTGCTCCGGCTGTGCCGAGAGGCGAGAGACCGTGGCTTCACTGTCATTTTTGTCCCACCATGCTACGTCGATGAGGCTGTCGAAGCAGTGGCGGGGAGCGCAATTCGAGTCGGCATTCCTATTGGGTTCCCCTTGGGCGGACACACCACTACGACGAAGGTCGCAGAAGCTGTTGAAGCGGTGGCTCGTGGCGCGCACGTGTTGGACATGGTTCTGAACGTCAGTCGGCTGAAATCAGGTGCCCATGACTCTGTGCGAGCAGACATTGCCGAAGTGGTGCAGGCGACGCCGGGCGTTGAGCACAAAGTGATCCTTGAGACCTGTTATCTGACGGAGGAAGAGAAGCGAACCGCCTGTCACCTAGTGGTCGAAGCTGGAGCAGACTACGTGAAGACTTCGACCGGCTTCGGTCCAGCGGGTGCGACGGTCGAGGATGTACGCTTACTGAAAGAAACCGTCGCAGGGCGGGTAAAAGTCAAAGCGTCGGGCGGCATTCGTGATTGGAAGACAACCTTGGCGATGCTCGAGGCGGGAGCTGACAGAATCGGGACCAGCGCCAGTCTCAACATCTTCGATGAATGGCGGGTGGGATGACACAGGGCTCGGATAAGTGCCAGTTCAGTGAACGATCCGTGCCGAGCTTCGATGTGACTTGCGAATGCTCGGTTCGACTTCCTCCAAATATTTTCAGCGATATCCACCGAAGAAACGTGCGGCAGAACAGCAGTAGTCCTCTGGCCTAGGTCCTGTCGGATCCCTGCGTCGGTCTCATACGTATCTACATCGCGCTACGGCGATTTGGTAGAGTGCGCGCATGATTACTCGGATCATTCTGCTCGTCATTGACGGGTTTGGCATTGGGGCGTTGCCGGATGCAGTTGACTACGGCGATGCCGAGGCGAATACCCTTGTGCATTTGGCTGAGATGGTCGATGGCTTGAGTGTGCCGAATTTCGAAATCCTTGGGCTGGGCCATATCGCCCAGATCAAGGGCGTACGGACCATGGCACAACCAAGTGGCTCCTTCGGAAGGCTGGGATTCGCATCACCGGGCAAAGATTCTACCGTTGGATGCTGGGAAATCAGCGGGGTGATCCAGAAAGATGCTCAGACGATCTGCAGTTTCGGTGTGCCCGCCAAGATCGTGGACATCGTCGAACAGATATTGGGCAGAAAAGCGATCGGCAAGAACGTCTCCACGATGGGGGTCATGCTCCGCCAACATAGCATGGAACATATGGCCACAGGGGCACCCATACTATGGACTGATGGCGGTAATACGTGCTGTCTTGCCATGCATGAATCAGCCATGGCGCCGTTGGAATTCCAGCAACGATGTCGCGAGATTCGAAAAGCGACGAAAGATGCAGGGAGTTTCATTCGGGTCGTTGCACAGCCGGTTATCGGTGGACACGATCTCCTGCGCCCGCACGTTGGACGGAAAGACTTTGTGATGGAGCCACCGGGTTTGACAATGTTCGACGTCTTGAGCCGATCCGGCCAGATGGCGATGGGAGTCGGAAAAATCTATGACCTTTTTACCGGGCGCGGGTTCACGAAAGCGTTTCCCGTTGCATCAGGATTAGCGGCTTTGGATGAGGTGATCGCTATCCTGAGTAAGATGCCACGAGGTCTTGTGTGTGCCAGCCTGGATCTGCTATCTGAAGATGCCGCCCAAGCGGCCACAGCCCTACAAGACTTTGATCGTCGGCTGCCTGATTTGTTCGAGAAGCTGCGCCTCGGTGATATGGTGATCATCACGGGTGATCATGGAAGAGATTTCTCCTTGCATGGACAGACCTCCACTCGCGAGTATGTGCCGGTGTTCGTGACTGGGCCCAAGCTTGCGCAAGGGGTCGACTTAGGGAACAGACCGACTGCCGCTGATGTGGGTCAGACGATTGTGGAGGCTCTTCGAACCGAGCGAATACTGGTCGGCGACAGTTTTCTCGATGCCCTCAGGCCAGGGTGAAGAAGCAAGGAAAGAGAACGCGAAGCAATGTCTACTGAGCAACGTCTCCAAGAATTGGGGCTCGAATTACCATCTCCGCCGAAGCCAGTGGCGAACTATGTACCGGCTGTTCAAGTCGGAGACCTCCTCTTTCTTTCCGGTGTGTTACCCTCACGTGATGGTCAGCCCATCATGACCGGCAAGCTGGGACAGGGGATTACAATAGAGCAGGGAGTTGAAGCGGCACGTGTGGCCGTATTGAACGGGCTGAGTATTGTTAAACACGAAATCGGGTCGCTCGATCGGGTGAAACAGATCGTCAAAGTAGTCGGGTACATCGCATCGGCCCCGGGGTTTACTGATCACCCGCAAGTGCTCAACGGTGCCTCGGATCTGCTTGTCTCACTGTTTGGGGACGCGGGTCGTCATGCGCGTGTTGCCGTCGGCGCCGCAGAACTTCCTCGCCATGCGCCCGTGGAAATCGATATGATCGTGCAAATCACTTCATAACCCATCTTGACTCTGCAAAAAATCGCTTGTTAAAGTCGACCTACAGTGTTTGAGTACTCTATCTGTCCCTGATGCTATTCGATAGACCATTGATGTACCGAATCTCGATGATCACGGCATTGCTTGTTTGGCTTTTGCTCGTTCTCTGTGAGGGAAGCAGCTCAATGGCAAGCGCCAAGCAGGCGGCCATTGCACTCTCTTCTCCCACGGTAACTCCTGGCTCTACCCTTATCTTGAGTGGGGAGGGGTTCGGAAAGTTTAAGTCAACCCAGTTCAATAAGGTCGTTGTCAATGGAGTGTTGGCTTTGGTCCAGCGGTGGGAGCCGGAGGCCATCGAAATCAAGGTTCCATTCAAGGCGACAAGCGGGTTTGTTGAGGTGTTGATCGGAAAGAAGACTTTGCTCGCCGGACATGTGGGTATTGTGACCCCGTCCATCGAATCCATCTCGCCCATCGAAGCAGAGCGTGGCGCGACCCTGCAGATCACCGGTCGTCATTTCGGCATGTCTGCGGGAGCCAGAGATCCCAATACGATGTTCGGCGTGAATGACGTGATGGTAGGCGGAGTGAGGGTCCGACCACGCCGATGGAAGGATGATAAGATCGAACTTGACATTCCCCCAAATGCGGTAAGCGGTCAGGTGGTCGTTCGTCTCGCTTCATCTGATCCTCTGCCGAATGGGTCATGCTGTTCACCCGTTGAGTATCTGGTCAGTAATCCGGTACCACTCACACTCATTCCGTCCGTGCGAGTGGATCCACTCAGTGGTCCTGTGGGGACGAAGGTCGTCTTGTTCGGTCAGGGATTCGGGGATATCAAAGCATCGATGGATGATGCCGTCTTGATCGGTGGGCGACCGACCACGATCGCCCAATGGAAAGACGATGTCATTGTGGTCCATGTCCCACTCGATGCGGAGTCCGGTCCAGTCGTGCTGCGACACAAAGGACGAGAGCGGGTTGTTGGTCAGTTTACCGTGCATGTTTCCCGCGCCACTTCCATGAGTCCGACCAGTGCGCCTATCGGGACGTTGCTTCGCATCAACGGCGAACACTTTGGGTTTTACTCCGAGAGTGGCTCCACTCCGTATAATTTCATGGATTTCAATACTGGTGAGAATCGTGTCGAGATCGGCGGTGTGCCGGCCCTCATCTATCGATGGAATGACGACCGCATCGACGTCTGGGTGCCGTTCAGCGCCAAAAGCGGCAAGGTAGTCATTTACAGAAGCGCGAATAGACCGAATGTCGGTGGACTCTGTTGTGCCGAGCGAGGGACCGTGGCCGTCGAGGCTGGCGAGTTCACACTTGTTACGCCGGTGGTCGAGTCGTATGACCCCAAGTCTGCGGGATTGGACGCGACTGTCACCATAAAGGGGAAAGGTTTCGGGACCTTTCTCAAGACGGCTGAACATGCCGATCTCGAATTGAATCGGAAGGCCTATAAACGCCGAACTGATCTTGAAATCAACGAACCTGATGTGAACGACACCGTTGTCTCGAATGTCTCACGGACGGAAGTGCTCTTCAACGGAGCTGCTGCTCTGGTTCAATCATGGACCGATCAAAAGATCGTGGTCCAGGTGCCGCACCGCAATCTATATGGGATCGGAAAAAAAGGAGATTTCTTTGATGACCTTGCGACCGGACCGCTCGTCGTGCGCCGAGGATCATGGGACTTGCTTCCCGATGGGACCTGCTGTTCGCCGAAAAAGTGGCTGACGCTCGAAGCCGGACAGTTCACCATCGAAGCGAAGGGACTTCCTGACGATGGGTACTGGAATAACAACAGACCGGATGCGAACACCAATCAATAATGCTGCTCCAGTTTCACTTTAGCCAATCCTTCCATCGTATCGTATGGTTCACTCTTTTCTTCGCCACGCTGTGGTCTCCCCAATTCACCGAAAGCGCAGACTCTACGCTTTCCGTCACTCCGCAAGTCAGTAACACCAAATCCACGTTGCTGAGCATCCAGTTTCAGACGCTCCAGAATGGTTGGTCGGTGGGAACCGGAGGGACGATTCTGCGGACCACCGATGGCGGGAAGAAATGGAAGCGGGTGCCAAGCGGGACCTCTTCTTTATTAACCTCAGTGTTTTTCGTCGACTCATTGAATGGATGGGTGGCTGGGGTAGGGGGGCTCTTGAAGTATACGACTGATGGTGGGAACTCATGGTCCTCGCAATCACTGGATACGCAGCAAGCTCTATACGGAATCTATTTTATCTCTCCAACGGTGGGATGGGTAGTAGGGGGAGGCGGCACGATTTTTCATACAATCGATGGCGGCAAGCAATGGGTCGAGCAGATCAGTGGCACCACAGCCGTACTCTATGCTACCCACTTTCTCAATGACCGACAAGGTACGGTCGTCGGCGCGCTCGGTACCGTCCTGTCGACCAAGGATGGAGGTCTGACATGGGCACCCCAAGAAACACAGCACGCAGTAACTCTATTCGATGTGTTTTTCACGGATACGACCACCGGCTGGGTGGTCGGTAATGCAGGGGCTCTCTTTCAGACGCTAGACGGGGGGGCCAGGTGGGTTGATCACACTTTGCCCTGCGGAAAAACTTGTACGAGGCTCACCGATTTACTGAAGGTTCGTTTCACGAGTTCTCAAGAAGGCTGGATTGTTGGGGAGCGTGGCATGTTGTATCAGACGACCGACGCCGGCCTTACTTGGAACGAGGGGAAATCCATCACTCCAAATTCCTTATTTGGTCTCAGTTTTCCTGATGCCACAGGTGGATGGGCAAGCGGAGAGAATGGGACTATCGTTCATCTGCAACCAGGCCGCTAATCTCTTAAGTGACTAGATCTACTCCTGGTTCTCGATGGGTCGGTCTCACGGAGCTTTCTTCGTGGAGAAAAAGCTGACAAGCCACGATGTGATGTGTGCCTTGTCACGGGAAAAGTCAGAAGCCTGCTCATACCTGCAACCTTAGGATACAATTCCCCCCTCCATACCTATGGTTTTCGCAGAAGGTGATATGCCGGATACAGAAGTCAAATCTTCTATATCCGGCTAGCTTGATTCAATGCCGCTAATTTCGAGACCTTCAGCCTCCTGAACCGAGGAAAGTAATATCGAGTACTTTTGACATAGTAGCCATGAATGCGACTACCAGCCCGACTCCAATGAATCCGAATACCACCATCTTCAACATGTCCATAGTGTGCCTCCTTCTTAGATGTTGCCCCTACGAAGTCGATACGCGCGTAAGAATAACTTGAGTTCCAAGTATAGAAAAAACGTATGAGGAGAAGAACTAGGTAACTCACTGGTCTTGATGGCAAAACCACCCAGGTGTTCTCCGACCATCGCTAGGAATCCATGCCGGCTACTTCCGCAACGATATATTGTGTAATGGTGAACCCGTGTGACCCCGGTTGTCAAGAGTGGACGCCATGAATGACAGTCTCACGCCGTCGGCTGTTGACGGGCCCACTGTTGGGCAAATGCCGCAGGCGAGCGATTCCCCAGCCGGGAATGCCGCCGCTGGCGGTTGTAGAACACCTCGATGTACTCCGTAATCTCTCGCCGAGCCTGCTCCCGCGTATTATATCGCCGATGGTGCACCAGCTCATTTTTCAGTGTCCCCCAGAAACTCTCCATCGGCGCGTTGTCATAGCAATTGCCATTCCGGCTCATGGAGGGAATCATGCCGAACTGCCGCAGCTGATCCTGATAGTCGTGGGCACAATATTGGGAGCCACGGTCGGAGTGGTGGATCAAGCCCGGGCGTGGGCGTTTCGCCCCGACCGCGT
>Ga0224505_10000027_pt1 | contig 108946 bp, 91 predicted proteins | sample SF_Jan12_sed_USG_FD_169102 | JGI IMG/M metagenome (GOLD analysis project Ga0224505, IMG submission 169102) | Sediment microbial communities from San Francisco Bay, California, United States - SF_Jan12_sed_USGS_4_1 | ecosystem: Environmental > Aquatic > Marine > Sediment | place: USA...
TAGAATGTAAGACGGCAGCGTCTTGAAAAACAATGACCGTTTCCAACTTATTTACCTTTGTTAGTGTCTAAGGAGGAGATGACAGGCGTGCTGGACCAGTTGTTCACAGCGCAACACAAACCGAAGAATTAAGAAAATTTGGTCATGAATTCAATTATTAAAGTAATGATCCTGAGTGTCCTTTTCGGACCGATGGGTTGCGAAGAAAACAACAATCTGAAGTTGTATCTGAATGACATTGATCGTACTGAGTATTACGACGAGGAAATCCTTCCAGTGAAGTATCAGCATATTTATGGCAAGTGGAAGTTAGCAGAGATTTCCGGAGGGATAAGCGGAACTGGACGTGCGCTTGATTTTGATTTTTTGGAAATGAAAAGTATCGGGATTTATGGACTTATTCGAAATGGTATTCTTTTCGAATATGGAAAGATTGAGCTACACACATTCGATGTTAATCAGCCAGACATTTTGCAGGTAAAGTTGGTTCCCGTTTTTTATTCAGGATCGAATCCTTACATGAGCTTGCAGGAGAAATATGTTGAGCTGATGGGAACGGATACGCTGGATTTGGTGTCCCCCTGTTGTGACATGTACAATTATCGCTTTAATAAAATTTTTCTGCGATGGTGAATGCAGCAATTAAATAGGTAATTAATTACATATTTAAAAATGTAATTAGTACTAAGCCGCGCTCAAGTCTCAAGAGCGCCATTTGATTTTTCTTCCACTTTTCTTACTTGCTGTTGATTGACTTTGCAGGAGTCAGCGCGCTTAAGCTGCCAGATCCGTCCTTGAAACGGCATAATTATTTATATACCTCGGTTTCAGACTATTTTCTGAGCGGACCGCATTTTTTCTTTTGACAAGGATAATTTCAGATTTCTGCTGACGCTAAACCTATCTGTCCCTTGTAAAAATATGGACTAATAGTCTTATTTTGCCCGCGTCTTTTGGCTAACATGGAAATTCATAGTCTTCGAGCATATTTAGCTTACTCATCCCTGATGCGGAATTTGGTAAAAGCGTTATGAAAGGAATCTTTTCTGTATTACTGATCTTTATTATCGGTTGTTCTGGCCCAGGACCAACAGAACAAGTCCGTTGGGAAGCACAAGCTGCCGCAATAGAAATTATCAGAGATGACTTTGGTGTACCGCATATATATGGGAAAACTGATGCCGATGCTGTGTTTGGATTACTGTATGCCCAGTGTGAAGATGATTTTAACCGTGTTGAACAAAATTACATTTGGGCTACCGGCCGGCTTGCAGAGGTAGAAGGAGAGGAGGCCTTATACAGTGATTTGCGGGCAAGGATGTTCATGACCGAAGAGGAAGCAATTCAATACTATAAGGATAGTCCGCAGTGGTTGAGGAAATTGTGCGATGCATTTGCTGATGGAATTAACTATTACCTTTTTACGCATCCTGATGTGAAGCCAAAACTAATCACACATTTCGAACCCTGGATGCCCATGTACTTTAGCGAGGGATCTATTGGAGGTGACATAGAGAGAATTTCCACAAAAAAGATAAAGGATTTCTATGATGGAAAGAGCAGTCATGCAGTACATGGTGTACAGGACGGTATAGTGGATTCGTCCGAAAATGAGCCCTCAGGTTCTAATGGATTTGCAATTTCAGGTACCTTGACTGAGTCTGGTCATGCGATGTTGCTCATCAATCCACATACATCATTCTTCTTTCGTGGAGAAGTGCATATCATAAGCGAGGATGGCTTGAATGCCTATGGTGCAGTGACGTGGGGACAGTTTTTTGTGTACCAGGGATTTAACGAAAAGACGGGTTGGATGCATACTTCAACTTATACTGACAGAATGGATGAGTTCATCGAAACAATCGTTGAAAACGAAGAGGGATTGCACTATAAATATGGCGATCAACTTCGGCCGGTAGAAACGTTTCAGGTTACCCTCGCGTATGACGATGGAGGTGAATTGAAGAAACGATCATTCCCTGTATACCGAACGCACCACGGTCCGGTTACGCAAAAACTTGATGATAAGTGGGTAACTACAGCTATGATGTGGGAACCGGCAAAAGCCCTGGAGCAATCGTATACAAGAACGAAGCTCTCCAATTATGAGCAGTTTAGGAAAATGATGGATATCCGTACAAATGCAACGAACAATACCGTGTATGCAGATGCAGATGGGACCATTGCGTACTTCCATGGTAATTTCATACCCGTCAAAAATGAACAGTTTGATTTTACGAAGCCGGTTGATGGTAGCGATCCTTGCACTGACTGGAAAGGTCTGCATACCATGGATGAATGCATTACGGTTCTGAATCCACCCAATGGCTGGATTCAGAACTGCAACTCTACACCCTTTACCAGCGCTGGGCGATACAGTCCGGCACCCGGTGATTACCCCCGTTACATGTCGATCGATGAAGAAAACTTTCGCGGAATCCATGCCATTCGGTTGCTGGAAAAATCAAAAAACCTCACGTTGGACAAGCTGATTGAAACAGCCTACGATCCGTATCTTCCTGCATTTGAAGTATTGATTCCTGGATTAATCGCAGCATATGATCAGTCCGCCCGGCCTGATAGCATGTTTCGGGAGGCAATCGAAGAATTGCGAATGTGGGATTTTGCCGTCTCTAAGGAATCCGTGGCGATGTCGCTGGCTCACTTTTATGGACATCATTGCCTGCGGGAAGGAGATGCACCCGAGGGGTTGAGTTTTATGGAACGGATCCAATACTTCGCAACAGAGACACCGTTGGATTTCCGGCTTGCAATGTTTACTGATGCCATTGAACAACTCACTAATGAGTTTGGCACGTGGCAAACACCGTGGGGAGAAATCAACCGATATCAGCGCATTACCGGTGATATTGTTCAGCCATTTAACGATAGTTTGGAAAGTATACCGATTGGCATGGCATCGGGGCGGTGGGGTGCGTTAGCATCTTTTGGAGCCGATGCAACGCCTGAGACGAAACGAATTTATGGTACCAGTGGGAATAGTTTTGTAGCGGTTGTAGAATTTGGTGACAAAGTAAGGGCTAAATCGATGTTGGCCGGAGGGCAAAGTGGTAACCCGGCCTCCCCACATTTTAGTGACCAGGCACAACGTTATGCCGATGTGAAGTTTAAAGACGTCGCGTATTATCGCGAAGATGTCAATCGGAGAGCTGAATCCAAATATCATCCGGGTAGCAGGTGACCACTTGCATTTGAATCAATTTATGTTTGGCAGTTCTGGAAACCAGAAGAATGCAACTAATAACTCTTTTGCATGCGTTGAATGCTGGCAACGCAGAAAAAAGTTCAGGCCTATTCCTGCCATACCGACTTATACGTATTTGAATTCTTGGTTGGCCGGAAGCCGGACTGTTAGCCAGCATTACGGTAATCATTCGGCAGATAGTTAAACATTTTAAGTAAGATAGGCGGAGTACATCCAAACTAGTTTTTCCTGTTCTCTTATGTAATCGCTCATAAGCGCAATTGTTCCTTCATCGTCGGCAGTATGACCCGGATTTTGAATTGCACATGCTTGACAGGTGAGCAGGAGAGGGCTGTGGGAAATAAATGGACGCCTAGGAATGTTTCTGGAGAATATTTATTTTGGTTGACGTTATTAGTGACACTTGATCCGAACATGGTTTTTTGTTTATTATGAAAGACAAGATTAGAGCTGAAACTATTGACGATTATATCGCGAGTTATCCAATTGCTGTGCAAGAAATCTTGCAAAAACTAAGGGCAACCATTCGCAAGGCTGCACCAAAAGCTGAGGAGACCATCAATTATCAAATACCGACATTTAAGGAGAATGGTAACCTGGTGCATTTTGCGGCCTACAAAAATCATATCGGCTTTTATCCTGCATCATCGGGAATCAAGGAATTCAGGAAGGAGTTGTCGGCGTATGATGGGGCAAAAGGGTCGGTTAGGTTTCCATTAGACAAGCCGCTTCCTTTGGCGTTAGTAAGCAGGATCGTAAAATTCAGGGTTAACGAAAACTTGGAAAGGGCGAAAGCTAAAGCAAAGAAAAATAAAAACCAGACATCCTAACGTACAGATTTGATGTTTATTATTTCAGTATTTGCCATAATAACAAGTTCGGCGTTGAACAATCGTTGGCGTTGTTTAGGATCAGGCATTATTTGCAAATTTCACGGGAATCGCTAGTCGATAATTTAAGAAGCAACAATAAACGATAGGTTGGCTGCAATCATTTCGTAAATTTCACTTCCGGAGGCCGTTTCTTCGGTGTAAAAGTAACGCTATAAATTCCTTGCGATGGATAAGAATAACACTCGTATTGCCTTGATGCTTGTTTCAATTATTGTTGCATTCCCTTTGTCCTTGCGGGCACAGGTTACTCCAGCAGCCACCAAAGCCGTGAATAGCATAGACCCTGATCGCATCAAAGCTGACATGACTTATCTCGCAGATGATTTGCTGGAAGGACGAGAACCTGGAACAAATGGATTTGCTTTAGCCTCTACTTATGTAGCATCGCAATTCAAATCGATTGGGCTCACACCAGGCGTAAATAGGACATCCTTTGTACAACCTGTACAGTTATTGAAAGGGGCAGTGGAGCGGAAACAGAGTAGCCTGACGCTCATCAGTAAAGGCAGGGAAGTGAACCTTAAATTCGATGATGACTTCATACTGAACCCAAATCTGGTGGATTTACGCGCTGAAGTTTCCGTGTCTTTAGTCTTTGTCGGGTTTGGTGTGCATGCACCTGAACTTGGGTATGACGATTATCAAAATATCGACGCAAGAAACAAAATTGTGGTTTACTTTAATCAGGCACCGGAGTCATTTCCATCCAACGAAAGGGCATATTTTTCTTCAGAGTCAGTTAAATACGAGGAAGCCGTTAGCCGTGGTGCTATAGGTGTTATCTCAATGCAGTTGCCTGGTGATCAACGCACATCATGGGAAGCAACAGTACGAAGATCAAAGCAGGGAAGGATATATTGGGCTGATAAAAAGGGCAAGGCTCAAAATACATTCGAAGGACTAAAAGTGACAGTTACCTTCAATCCTGAAAAAGCAGAGAAATTATTTGTAAATGCCGGCCAGAAACCGGATGTAGTTATTCAAAGCCTAAAAGCGAATAAGCCACGATCGTTTGAATTAAACATGGACGCTAGAATAAAAGTAGTAACAACCACGAAGGCGATATCAAGTTCCAATCTTATTGGTGTTGTCCCTGGAAGTGATCCGGTATTAAAAAATGAATATGTGGTGTATGCGGCACATCTTGACCATTTCGGTATCGGAGAACCAGTACAGGGTGATTCAATTTACAATGGTGCACACGACAATGCGTCGGGCACTTCTATTCTGCTTGAAATTGCGCGCACTTTTAAACGATTGGAAGTACCACCTAAACGGTCCATCATTATTGCGGTCGTTACCGGGGAAGAGTCAGGTCTCCTGGGATCCGATTATTTTGCAAATTACCCAACGGTCAGGAGTGAAAGTATCGTAGCCAATTTTTCAATAGACATGCCTTTCTTCTTTCATCCTGTGTTGGACATCGTGCCATACGGAGCGCAGCATTCAAGCCTCTCTGAACCACTGGGTGTAGCCGCCAAGTACCTGAACCTCGGAATAGGGCCAGATCCCTTTCCTGAGCAGGTAGTATTTATCCGCAGTGATCACTATAGCTTTATAAGGAAAGGAATACCTTCTTTGTTTATCAAAAGTGGATTCAAAACGACTCCTGACGATCAGGTAGATCGTAGTATTTCAGATGTCGCTTGGAGAAAGACGACATACCACACCCCACAGGATGATATGTCGCAACCCTTCAACTATGAAGGTGCTGCAACGCATGTTAAAATTAATTTCCTCACGGGCTATCTTGTCGCCGACAAGGCAGAAAGACCTACGTGGAAATACGGGGATTTCTTTGGTGGCAAGTTTGGGATGAAATCTGGTACTCCTGACCAACGCTAGTTAACCACAATGACAGATAGGTTTTTCATAAACTGAAATGCAAAGAGAAAATGAGGTTTTTCACTTTTACGAATAATTTCAATTGGAAGTATATAATCGGGGAGATCCTCCTGATTTTTGTCGGCATCAGTCTGGCCATCTGGTTTAATAACTGGAATGCCTCAGACAAAAATAAACATGCAAAGGAGATCGCAATCGTTAAAATAAAGGAGGAGATTAAGAACAACCGAGATGAGTTGATCATTGCACAAAAAAGTAATCAACTGATATTAAATGCATTTTCGGAATTCAGTGATCTATTTGATGGTACTACCTCCGAGATAACCACGAGCCCTGCAATACTAAATGTTATGCAAGAAAAATATCCGGGCTTTTACAGGATTGTGGATTCAGTCGAAGTTAAAGCCGGCATTTTTCATTACAGAGGAGGCACTTACATTCAGCTGGAAATCCCAACCTTGACTGATATAGCGTGGGAAACTACCAAGTCGATTAGCATCACTAACGAATTTAGCTATGAATGCTTATATGAATTGGCGAGTATGTACGAACTTCAGGGCAGAGTGCAAAAAGAGACTGATAAGGCTTCCGATGCATTACAAAAAAGGGAGATTAAGCAATTGATGAGTATCCTGCAGTTTCTCGAACAGCTTAACGAACAGCTTGATAAAAGTTACGAATCCATGTTCGATGGAATTGACGATTGTAACTAAATGTCTAGGTTATCAACATAATAACTAATCATTATGAAAAGGATAACAAATTCAATATTTGCAATTTTAGGTTGTTCTCCGAAACAAGACGCCGAGGGTTAACGATCCAAACTTCTTCAAGCTAACGGGGATTGGGTAGCGGTATCTTGTGCAATCCTTTCCACTCATTGTACTTTTTATTCACAATTATGCCTACTTTTAATTTTAAACTATAATCGATAGGATCAATGAAAAACTTACTTCAATACGCATTGCTATGCATGTTTTGTCTATCAATCCACGCGGCATTTGCGCAATCAAAGAACAACGCGGCGATCGCGGTCAAGCTAAACCATATCGGCGTTTACGTCACCGACCTGGCAGTAAGTACTGCCTTTTATGAAAATATCCTAAGCCTAGAACAGATACCGGAGCCCTTTCACGATGGCAGACATACGTGGTTTACCATTGGCGCTGCCGGACACCTGCATCTTATTCAGGGAGAAAAGAAGGTATACGCACGGGATAGAAACGACCACCTGTGTTTTAGCGTACAATCTATCGAAGCATTTATTGTAAACCTGGATAAGAATAAGATTGAATATACCAACTGGCCCGGTACAGCGAAGGAACCTACTGTGAGGCCTGATGGTGTCAAACAGATATATTTCACGGATCCGGATGGTCACCTGATTGAAATAAATAACGATACTTCTGTAAAATAGAGGTGCAGGTTTGTTGCCTTTTTCAAATTTATTCAGGTTGTGGTTGAATTGATTTTATCTCATTTCATTGTGAGTGCAATTCAAACAAAAAAATTGGTTTGGTGAGTTTACTGCTTCTAAAAGTTTTATTAACTTTATCAGCCTAACGATACCGTTAGAAACTTCCTTTTCTTAACTACTGACCGGGGATAGTTTAACTTAGATTCTTTAAATGAATAATCATGCGAAGTCCAGTGCTCAGTATCCTACTGCTTATCATAGGTCTCACCGAAGTCTTAGCACAATGCAATGTGTTCTATCAACTGGAGGAGGGAAGTATGTGGGAAATGGAAAATTTTAATGCAAAGGGAAAATTGACGGGCAAAAACGCACAGAAAGTAATTGCTTTCAATGGGAATTCCGATTCTTTCACGGCAAAGATCAATTCGGTTATATCAGACGAAAAGGGGAAAGAGGTCATGCACGGCGACCTTGATTTTTCATGTAACAATGGAACAATGATCATTGATATGCGGAATTTTGTGAGCGAGGAGCAGATGAAAGCATTTGAAAGTTATGAGCTAAAAATTGAAGCCGAGAACCTGGAGGTACCAAACAGCCTTTCTGTGGGCGAATCCCTGAAGGATGGCGTGATGGCTGCTACCGCAATGAATTCTCCTATTCCGATGACCATGAACGTTTCCATCACCAATCGTAAAATAGTGGGAAAGGAATCTGTAACTACGCCGGCCGGCACGTTTGAATGTTACAAGATCACAAGTGATCTAACAGTAGAAACAAAAATGGCCATTGGATTTACGCTGAGTTTTTCCACTGTGGAGTGGTTGGCACCCAAGGTTGCCGTGGTGAAGTCTGAATCGTATAAGAAAGGTAAACTTCAGGGCTATTCATTGTTGACAAGAATTGGAGGATAAACCGTTTCCTGCGAATTTAACATGAACGATCAGGATAATAAAGACGTAACATCTCCAGGTCAAATTACCAAGTGGTTACGGAAACTTGCGCGGGAAAGTTGGCAGCTGGAATTGCTGGTTTCGGCATTTACTATCTTCTTGTTGATTGAAGCAGCTGGTGTATTTTCGGATTTCTTTGATAGCCTTCCATACAAATACAATCTAAACGTTTCATTACTCGCCTTTATCTATATTTTTATAGGTCTGCTTGGTCTGTCACTCAAGGCACTGACGGTATTTCTGATTGTTCATTTATTATTGCGCGGTTTTTGGATTGGTGCGATTGGGTTGCGCTCCGTCCAATCGACATTGGATATAGCAAAGCTCAACTATAGCCCGTTTTTCACTGACAAACTGAGCAGGCGGATTGTCAGCTTAGACGATCTCGTGATCAGATTGGATGAAATCTGCTCCGTCATTTTTTCATTTTCATTTCTTTTCATTTCCATGTTGTTGGCTTTTGGGCTGTACCTATTATTTTTTGGTAGTACAGCGTTGGTTTTGTTATCCATCGCAGCGTTTACTGCTGGTTGGCTCTCTACGGCCTTTGCCATTCTCGCCACATCAAGTTTGATCGCTATTTTGATCACGGGCCTTGTTTATCTTATTGATTACTTTACGTTGGGATTTTTAAAAAAATTCAAGGTACTCAGCAAGATTTATTATCCAATCTATCGGTTTTACAGCATCATCACCATATCTGCTATTTCGAATAGCATTTATTACTATTTGATCAGCAAGTTCTCTAAGCGGAAGATCAGGATTATTTACTTAATCGTAAGCATCATCTTTCTATTCAACTGGATTATTAATTATGACCAATTCCAGTACTTCACAGAGAGAGACGATCATGTTTCCTTTCATAACCACTATTATGAGTCGCTGCGGCCGAAGGATGATTATATCAGAAAGGTGAGTATTCAGTCACATGTCGTAGATGGACCTTACTTGGAATTGTTTTTACGGTACGATCCGGCAGACAATACAAAAATAAGAAGTAATTGCCCGGATTATGTTCCCTTTAAGAATGATGGAATTAATGCAAGATTCAAATTTAAAGCCAGGGATGGGAACCTGCAGATTTCTGCTCAAGATTTTGAGGGAGAAGATAAGGAGATGCTGTTGAGCTGCCTGAGTTCCATTTATGAGGTAACTGTCAATGATTCCCTTTGCCAGCATATTCAGTATTTCTTTTATGAACACCCTGCGCGAAAACAGCCCGGACTAATAGCGCAGTTGTCTGCCAAAAACTTCAAAGAGGGTGAAAATATGCTTTCCATAAAGAAGGTTTTCACTAGCAAGGAGGATAGCACGACAGTTCGTGAAGATTACGCTTATATTCCGTTTTGGTTTGTTAAGCAGAAATGAGTCTGGAAGGTCGTTGCATGAGCGTACCGAATATCATGCTACAATATTTCGTGGGTCAATTTTATTGAAACGTATAAGCATATTACTGGAGCTTCGGCAGCGACGGTTTTTGTCAAAACCATCTTGACTTAGGTGTAGCCGGCTTGGCATTCACTTTTTCTGGAGCCGGCCTCAAAAGGAATGTTTCATACAAGTAAATGTTGGATTGAATAGTGTTTTATCTATATCCTTTCTTGCCTACATTAGGATGTATTTCCATGAAGTCTTGATCAAAGCATTACATTATATATCTATTTTTACTTTATGAAAATAATCTTTATCCTCCTTGCCTTATACGGCGCCATGAAAATGAGTAATGCACAAAGTATTGTAAAGCTGTACCCGGACAAAATTCCAAATGAGATTCCAGGACCCGACAATGAAACGAGGACCGATGATGGTATTGTCAGGATCAGTAGCATCTCCAGGCCTACCTTAACGCTTTATCTACCTCCAAAGGATCGCGCAAATGGCACGGCTGTTGTAATCTGCCCGGGTGGCGGGTATGGCATAAGTGCATTCCAACATGAGGGTGTCGATGTAGCGAAGCAATTAAGTGCAGCAGGAATCGCAGGCATTGTTTTGAAATACCGACTTCCCAATGATGAGATCATGAAAGATAAATCTATCGGGCCACTACAGGATGCTCAGCAAGCTATTAAGGTTGTCAGAGAACATGCGAAGGAATGGAATATTGATCCTGCAAAAATTGGTGTTGCCGGGTTTTCTGCCGGTGGACACCTTGCTTCTACAGCAGGCACGCATTTTAATAAGGTTTTGATCGATAATCCGGAAAAGACCAGCGTTCGGCCTGACTTTATGATTTTACTATATCCCGTCATCAGTTTTACAGACAGCCTCGGCCACACTGGATCCCGTAATAATCTTATCGGAAAATCACCCTCGCAAGAATTGATAAAACTATATTCGAATGAATTGCAGGTGACTAAGCAAACACCACCGACATTTATTGTTCATGCCGGAGACGATGCATCGGTGAAAGTGGAAAACAGTTTGCGGTTTTATGAGTCGTTGAAAAAAAACGGTGTATTAGCCGAGTTATTTATTTACCCAAAAGGAGGTCATGGTTTCGGGTTGGTTAACCCAACATCACCGGATCGCTGGATGGACCGATGCCTGGACTGGATGAAGAGTAATGGGTGGCTTTGAATGAGGTTATGAAGATTCGATAACAATGAAAAGTGGAGAAATATTAATTTAGTAATTCCATCAGGGCAGTTCCCAATACACCGGAATATCATATCACGATAACCAACCGCAACATGAGAAAATTTGTTATTCTGCTCACTTTTACTTCCGCTATATCCGTAGCCTTCGGTCAGCCCGGGAGTTTCAATGGTCTTGACATGAATATGGGAAATTTATACATGCTATCGAATGCCAAGACCCGGTCAATTAGTCCAGAGAATTTTACGGGTGAGCCTGGAAAAGGGGGTATGGCAACACTGGAACAAGGTAATGCCAGAAATGCTGCCCGCGATCTTGGCCAGGGCTGGAAAGTAAATCCATATATTATTATAGAATCGAACCAAACCACAACATTGGCTGAGGTTACCGGTGCTGGTGCTATACAGCATATTTGGATGACACCCACCGGTAATTGGCGATACGCTATCCTTCGATTTTACTGGGACGATGAGAAAGAACCTTCCATCGAAGTGCCGGTAGGCGATTTCTTCGGGATGGGGTGGGGTGAATATGCCCACTTGAATTCTTTGGCTGTCACGGTTAATCCGGGCAGCGCCTTTAATTGCTACTGGACAATGCCCTTTCGTAAGAAATGTAGAATTACAATGGAAAATATTGGACCCGATAAAATGAACTTGTATTATCAGATTGACTACACACTCACTGAAGTGCCTAATGATGCCGCCTACTTGCATGCACAGTTCAGGAGAAGCAATCCCACAAAGGGTTCACTTTTCACACTGGTTGATGGAATAAAAGGAAAAGGACATTACGTCGGAACATATGTAGCCTGGGGCGTCAATAACAATGGATGGTGGGGAGAAGGGGAGATCAAGTTTTTCATGGATGGTGATGGCAAATTCCCAACAATCAATGGTACCGGAACAGAGGATTACTTTTGCGGCTCCTATAATTTCGAGAACAAAAAGACCAGACAATACCAGGAATTTTCAACAGCGTATGCAGGACTGCATCAGGTGATCCGGCCAGATGGTGTATACGTGTCTCAGCAGCGGTTTGGTCTCTATCGCTGGCATATCGTAGATCCGATTCGTTTTGAAAAAGATCTAAGAATAACGATACAGGATTTGGGCTGGCGGCATGGCGGCCAATACCTGCCGCAACAGTCGGACATTAGCGCGGTAGTGTACTGGTATCAAACCGAGCCGCATGCCACTTTCCCGAAACTTCCCAACAAAAGCGAACTGGAAGTAAACTAAAATATTGTTTCTATTTATTAATCAAGCAAAAACAAATCATCTTCATGACACGAAAATTGTTATTCATTGGAATTACTTTCTTAGCCAACATATCCCTGGCGCAACAGGCAAGTTGGAAATTAGTAGAGGGCAAGATTACCACACCCTGGGCCGAAAAGGTTGATCCATCCAGTACACTGCAAGAATACCCTCGCCCACAAATGGTACGGGAAACCTGGGTTAACTTAAACGGACTTTGGGATTATGCAATCAGGTCGCTGAAAGAAGATGCCCCTGCGGCTTTTGATGGAAAGATCCTTGTTCCATTTGCGGTCGAATCGGCTTTGTCCGGTGTTGGTAAGAATGTTGGAAAGGATAACAGACTTTGGTATAAGCGTACATTTTCAATGCCATCCTCCTTCAAGAATAAAACGACGCTTATTCACTTTGGTGCCGTGGACTGGCAATGCGAAGTTTATGTCAATGGAAAGAAAGCAGGTACACATCAAGGTGGCTATGATCCGTTTTCATTTGATATTTCTTCCTACTTGAAATCAGGACAGCAGGAAATCATGATCAGTGTTTGGGATCCCTCGGATGAGGGACCTCAGCCGAGGGGAAAACAAGTGAACAAGCCACATGGCATATGGTATACGCCGGTGACAGGTATATGGCAGACTGTATGGCTTGAAGGAGTTCCCAAAACTTACATCGAGTCAACTATACAAACGCCTGATGTAGATCGGCGAAATTTCAATGTGAAAGCAGTCGTGAGGAACATGCAACCAGGGGATCGGTTGAAAGTCACTGCCTGGGATGGCACGCAACAGGTTGCTGAGCAAGAAGTGGAAGGTGTGGATGCAACAGTTGACATCAACAACGCTAAATTGTGGTCACCAATAAATCCATTCTTGTATGATCTTCGAATATCAGTAATCCGAAAGCGCAAAGTTGTTGACGAAGTGAAGGGTTACTTTGCGATGCGGAAAATTTCGATGGCGGAGGATCAGCGTGGTGTGCAGCGAATGCTGTTGAACGACGAGTTTGTGTTCCAATATGGACCGCTTGATCAAGGATGGTGGCCTGACGGATTATATACGGCCCCAACCGATGAAGCGCTGAAATTTGATGTTGAAAAAACGAAGGAAATGGGCTTCAACATGATTCGTAAGCATGTAAAAGTTGAGCCTGCCCGTTGGTACTACTACTGTGATAAATTGGGAATTTTGGTTTGGCAGGATATGCCAAGTGGCGATATGGGGAATCAATGGGACTCCCGTCCGGGTATTTTGGGAAAAGGGACTTCGAAGGAACGAACGCCTGAATCTGAAAGTATTTTCAAAGCAGAGTGGAAGGCGATCATGGATGCTAACCATAATTTTCCGTGCATTGTGGTATGGGTGCCTTTCAACGAAGCCTGGGGACAGTTTAAGACAGAAGAGATCGTCAATTGGACAATGGCGTATGATCCTTCCAGGTTAGTAAATACGGCAAGCGGGGGTAACTTCCATGCTGTTGGTCATATCCTTGATGTACACAACTATCCTCAGCCAGTTATGCCCGATCCCAACTTATTTGGTCATGACAGAATCATCGTACTGGGCGAGTTTGGAGGCCTGGGCCTCCCGTTGGAGGGACACACCTGGCAGGCAAAGGACAACTGGGGTTACCAGAGTTTCACCAATAAAGAAGAGCTGTTGTCGAAATATGAATCTTTTGTCGACTCCTTTGAGGCCTTTATTTTAAAAGGATTGTCGGCAGCAGTATATACTCAAACTACGGACGTTGAGATTGAGACAAACGGTCTTATGACCTATGACAGGAAAATAGTCAAGATGCCCGCACGGCGGTTGAATCAGGTTCATCAGAAGTTGTATAATCCCAGGCTTGTAAGCATGAAACCGTAGCAATGATTTTATTGTGGAAGAAGGTGTTATTAATGATTTCTTTGGCCTAAGGAGGTTTTCAAATATGATTTATACTCAAGCCAAGTATTCTTATGGCGGCAGGAGACAGCCTCTGTAGCGTTTCATTTTTGATATAGCGCGATTGATCTACCTGCTGTGGCTGATCAAAGCGGCAAAAGTAACTATGGATTGCTCGCCTGTATTTCGCTGAACGGTTCGTAGTACCTCCATGCCAGGCGTGGGAATTGAAAATAAACACAGATCCTGCAGGTGCTTCTATGATTACCTCATCCGTATGAGGCGCCATTGGATCCGGTAAGGCCTCTTGCGGTAATCTGCCAGAACGGTGGGTTCCCGGAACGATGCGCGTGGCACCGTTCTCTTTTGAGAATTCATCAAGCAGCCAAATTGAATTACAGACGGTATAGCGATCCGGAGCGACGGCTTCATGCCAGTCCACATGAAGCTTTTGCAAACCAAGCCCGGGCTTAGCCGAACGATAATTCAAGGAGGATAGTTTGAATTCCTGTCCCAACACATGGGCAATGCCAGCCAATACCCGAGGATGTGTGTAAAAAATATCAAAGACTTCACCTTTATTGACAAGGTCTGCTAGCCTGTCGGCCCCATCCTCTTTAGGGTGCTTAATGTACGGTGAGTCTAATAACTCAGCCCCTGCTTTCTGTCCTTCCTTCTCCATCAACACAAGAATCTGATGGTTGATGGCTGACACTTGAGTTTCGGATAATAATTTACCCAGGTTCAAGTAACCAAACTCACTAAGGAAATTTTTTTCATCCTGGGTCAGGGTATTCTCGTGGACATCCAATTCAGTCAAAATTTCCATACTAAGTCGAAGTTTTTAGTTTACTATATTTTATGTTCGCGTAAAACATAGTCCTGCCAGCATCCTATTTTGTGGAAAACTTATAGATCGTTTGCGTTTTGTATACATCTCCGGGTTTCAGAACCACAGGAGGAAAATTCGGTTGGTTAGGGGAATCAGGAAAGTGTTGTGTTTCCAAACAAATCGCGTAACGCTGTTTGTAAACCGTATTGTATTTACCTGTTATGGTCCCATCTAAGAAATTTCCGGTATAAACCTGCGTGCCGGGTTCAGTCGTGTACATCTCCATATAACGTCCGCTAACTGGATCATAAAGGGTTGCGCCCAGCGATAAGCTTTCATCATTTTTGTCGAATACCCAGCAATGATCATAGCCTTTACCTGCAAGGAGTTGTGGATGGTCATCGTTGATTCGCGAGCCAATAACGGTAGGCGATGTGAAATCAAAAGGGGTTCCGGACACAGATTCGATTTCGCCAGTAGGTATTAGTGTTTTATCTACTGGAATATACTTAGAAGCAGAAACAGAAAGAACTTCATTCAAAATATCTCGCTTTGTGTTTCCAGAAAGGTTGAAGTAGGTATGGTTCGTGAGGTTAATGATTGTTTTCTTGTCTGTTGTAGCGTTGTATTCAATTTTTAACTCGTTTTTATTGGTCAGTGTATAGGTAACTTCCACATCAAGGGTCCCTGGATAACCTTCTTCCATGTCTTTGCTGACGTAGGTTAGTTTTAATGAGGCACCATTTTCGGACACAGCAGGTGTGGCATTCCAAACAACTTTATCAAAACCTTTCAGTCCGCCATGAAGATGGTTCTCGCCGTTGTTCCTGGCCAGCGTGTATGTATTCCCATCCAGTGTGAATTTGCCCTTAGCAATCCGGTTACCATACCGGCCTACCAAGGCACCGAAAAATGAAGGTGCTTTTAGGTAGCCCGAAAGGGAATCGTAACCCAACACAATATCTTCAAATACACCTGATCTGTCTGAAGTCTTAAGTGAGACAATAACGCCACCCAGATTTGTTACAGCCATTTCAGTTCCGAGCGTATTTTTTAACAGATACAAAGATATCTTTGTCCCGTCCGGCAATGTGCCAAAGGAAGATTGGGTTGTAGAGGCCATCGGCGCTGCAGAATCTGTCATTGATGTTTCGCTTGAATTTTTCGTACTATTCTTACAGGAAGCAGCCATTAACAAGGTGGCCAACACTAAAGCACATCGGAAAATATATTTTCTCATGGTGAAGGGGTTGTTGCATTTTATGTTCCATCAGTCTAACTGAGTCTGAGTTTCTGATCGCTAAAATATCATATTCTGCTCTATATTTCCATACTCATTGTTTCGTCGGTGAAATATTTATTCCCTTTATCTGATCCGTACTTAACGAAATAACGCTGGTCCCGCCCTTTATGGCCACAACGTAGCTGTTCATTTCATGGTGGAAGTTTTTGTAATAGGCATCGCGAAGAGTTGAAATGAAGGAGTCAATTTCATTTTTTAAGACAATGTTTATGGTGCACCCGCCAAACCCACCGCCCATCATCCGGGAGCCGATAACACCATGTAATTTTTTTGCTTCGTTTACCAGAAAGTCAAGTTCGGCACAACTTACCTCATATTGGCTCGATAATCCCTCATGGGTGGCGTACATTTTCTGGCCAAAGGACTCTAAGTCACCGATTCGGAGATCTTCAGCAGCTGCTAACACGCGGTTATTTTCCTGCACGACGTACGTACATCGATTTAATACTTTTTCTGTGAATGCATCGCGATGTTTCTCCAACATGTCCAGGCTTACATCGCGCAGACTTTGGATATTCGGAAAGCTTTTCTTGAGTATTGAAATTCCGGTTTCACACTCTTGCCTCCTTTTATTGTAGGCAGAATCTGCCAGAGAATGCTTTACCATAGTATCGCAAAGTACTATTGAATAGTCCTTCAAATCGATTGGCAAATAGGCATAGGACAAGGAACGGCAATCAAGCACGATAGCCATTTCTTCTTTCCCCATCATACTGGCAAACTGATCCATGATACCGCATTTGACCCCAACGAAATGATGCTCGGCCCATTGCGCAATGTGGATTAGTTCAAGTGTGGGGATATTGAAAGAATGAAGGTGATTTAAGGCAAAGGCAAAACCGCACTCCAAGGCTGCTGAAGAAGATAGCCCCGCACCGGTAGGAACGTTACCGCCAACCACACAATGAAAGGGTTTCACGGGGTAGCCTCTATCAACAAATTGTCGGGCTACGCCCAATAGATAGTTTGCCCAGAAAGGTTTGGTAATTTTCTTTGGATCAGCAACATCAAACCGCACGAATTCATCATGATTTACGGAATATAGTGTAGCATCAGATTCATCAGCCCAACCAATGGCAAAAACAAGGTCCCTGTCTATGGCTGCGGGCATTACAAAGCCTTCATTGTAATCTGTATGTTCCCCAATCAGGTTTATACGACCGGGAGAGCGGATGAGGAGCGGATCATGTTCAAAAATTTCTAAAAACCTATTCCGGATTGTAAGAACTTGAAGCTCTGGGCTGAGTTCGTTTACTTTCAGTGCTTCTGAGTGACTCATTTTACTTGTGATATACTTTAGCTGACGATAACATCAAAGTCAATAACCCAATTGTTGAACCGATTCTGCGAATTACGAACTCAATTGTCATATTGCCGCACAAATAATGGTTAGATTTGCAAAAATTCAATTGAAGTGGAGCCAGCAACACTTTGTAAGTGCCGCAATGTTGCAAAAAATATGGTGATTATTTTTAATAAAGAGAAAATTTAGCGGAATTGAATGAGGCAAGTGAAGGGACTGGTGTTTTTTGCTCATCAAGTTCTGGTATGGGGAAAGGCTATCCAAGAGAATGTGTTTATGGTTGGAAACTTATGGGGGTAATTATTGTTTGAGAAATATGAAATGGACGGATGTTTTGAATTTTACAGAAAAGGGAAACCCGGCGCCTGATAGACGGATTGAGAAATCGGACGATGAATGGCTCAAACAGCTTACGCCTGATGAATTTCGCATAACCAGAAAGAAAGGGACCGAGCGGCCCTTTACGGGGGAGTATTGCGAAGCACATGAACCCGGTTTATACGCATGCCGCTGCTGCGATACACCGCTATTTGATTCCAGACAGAAATTTGAATCCGGAACGGGTTGGCCTAGCTTTACCGAGCCTGTTCAAGAAAATGTTATCAAATACGAAGGCGACAATAGTTTTGGAATGAAGCGCGTTGAAGTAATGTGCAACGTATGTGATGCTCACTTGGGTCATGTTTTTCCTGATGGGCCACCACCCTCAGGGTTGAGATTTTGTATTAATTCAGCGGCTATCAAGCTATCGGCTGTATCCAAAGTTGAGTAAAATTATTTTTACGTGGGACCAGGATTCAAACCCCGACGTAATTGAAAGGTGTTATTGATTTTAATTTTTTCTTTACGTCTTCGTGCACAGCAAGACCATCGATAAAAGTTGCAATGCTATCTTTTGTGATCTTTTCGTTTTTGCGAGTCAGGGTCTTAAGTGCTTCGTACGGGTTAGGGTAACCTTCTTTTCTTAAAATCGTCTGTATCGCCTCAGCAATAACAGCCCAATTGTTATCCAGATCTGAATGAATTGCATGTTGATTCAGTTCAAGTTTTTCCAATCCTTTCAATAATGATTGTATTGCGATATAACTATGGGCCATCGGCACGCCAATGTTTCGGAGTACGGTCGAATCGGTTAGATCGCGCTGAAGCCGTGATACAGGGAGCTTTGCTGCAAGGTATTCAAATATGGCATTAGCGAAACCTAAATTGCCCTCTGCATTTTCAAAATCTATTGGATTTACTTTGTGCGGCATGGCAGAGGAGCCAACTTCACCTTCTTTTATTCTTTGTTTGAAATATTCCATTGCAATATACTGCCAGATATCGCGACTGAAGTCGATAAGGATGGTATTGATTCGCTTCAGATTGTCAAATTGGGCAGCCATACTATCATAGTGCTCAATTTGGGTTGTTGGGTAACTCCGTACCAGGCCGAGATGCTGGCAGAATTCGTTTGCAAATTTGTTCCAGTCAATCGACGGATAAGCAATATGATGTGCATTTAGGTTGCCTGTAGCGCCACCAAACTTTGCTGCATGGGGGATGGTACTCAATTGTGTTAGTTGTCTTTCAAGGCGGACTACAAACACCCTGATTTCCTTCCCCAATCTTGTAGGCGTAGCAGGTTGGCCATGCGTGCGTGCAAGCATAGGGATATCATTCCATTCTTTAGCCAAACCGTCTAACCGATTAATGAGTATGCCTAGTAATGTAATGAACTCTTGCTCCAGGAATTCCTTCAAGAGCAGCGGGATGGAAGTATTATTAATGTCTTGAGAAGTTAGTCCAAAATGCACAAATTCTTTAAAGTCTTCCAGTTCTAATTTTTCAAATTCTTCCTTGATAAAGTACTCAACTGCCTTGACGTCGTGGTTTGTGATCTTCTCAATTTCCTTAATCTTGCTTGCGTCTGCTGCTGAAAAGTTCTTATATATATTTCGGACGTTATTTGATCTGTGCGCTGGAAAGTCACTTAGTTCTGTTACAATAGCCGACAGTGCAATCAGGTATTCGATTTCCACCTGCACCCGATATCGCATCAGGCCGTATTCAGAGAAATAGGGCGCGAGCGGCTTTACAATTTCGAAGTATCGCCCATCTATTGGCGATATAGCATTGAGTGGATTTAAATGCACGGTTTGACTGTTATGGCTCAAAATTAATCCCTTCGATGAACAAGCCAAAGAATTACGCGTTATTGGCAGATAATCTAGTGCAATATGGTTGAAATTAGGCAGCCTGGGCCTCAGCTGCCTGACAGAATGTTTTGCGCAATGGCCACAGAGGAGCTGTCAAGGGGCAGTTTTCAGGATATGGCACAGGATGCATTTCATGCTCTGGTTTTAACAATTAGGTTCAAAGAAACGTTATTTCCTTACTACTTTTGTGCTGCGAGATGGTGATCAAAGCATGATGCAGTGTATTGGTTGTTGCATTGGCAAGTGAATATCTGAGATTGAGAACATTGTTAACTTAGTAGTATGGCGTTTAGTTTCTTTAAAAAATCCGACAAAAAAAAGGGAGAAGAGGTGCACGGTGGCTCGAAATACCATGAGTTGACTGTCAAAGACATTATTCAAGAGACTAAGGACGCCATTTCGATTGTGTTCGACGTTCCGCCATCGGAGAAAATAAGTTATAAATCAGGTCAGTTCCTGACAATCATCGTCTCTATTCAGGGTAGTGAAGTAAGAAGAGCCTATTCGATTTGTTCTTCACCCTATACAGATTCGGACCTGGCAGTGAGTGTGAAAAGGGTGGATAATGGTTTAATGTCTAATTGGCTGGCAGACAACCTGAAGGCAGGTGCAAAGTTGAAAGTGATGGAGCCTATGGGACAATTCACTACTGAGTTCAGAAGTTCAAATAAACGGCATATTATTATGTTTGCTGGCGGGTCGGGCATCACACCCATCATGTCTATTATCAAGAGTACCCTTTCTCAAGAACCAGACAGCATTTGTTCATTGATTTATTGCAACCGGGATATTGACAGTATTATTTTCAAGAAGGATCTTGATTACCTGCAGACCGTTGATGAAGGGCGATTGCATGTTATTCATGTGCTGGACAATGCACCAATGAACTGGCAGGGGTATTCAGGTTTGTTGAATCACGAAATGCTGTCAAAGCTATTCGAGCGTATTCCTGACTGGGGTATAGACAAAACTACGTTTCTGATGTGCGGTCCTGAAGGGATGATGAAGAATGTGGACACATTGCTGGAGGCAAGGCATATTCCAAAAGAAAAAATATTTAAGGAAAGTTTTGTACAAGGAACTATTGATAAAGATGTAAAGAAAAGAGTACCGGGTAGAGATGAATTAACCGCACACGAAGTAACCATTCGGTACGATGGCCAGGAATACAAAATAACTGTTCCGCCGAACAAGGCGATACTGGAGACGGCATTGGATCAGGGAATTGATTTGCCATACTCTTGTCAGAGTGGGTTATGCACAGCTTGCCGCGGGAAGGCTTTGTCCGGTAAAGTGAGGTTAGATGAAGAGGAGGGATTGTCACAATCCGAGCGAGCAGAGGGGTATGTATTGACATGTGTTGGTCATCCCTTAACGGATGATGTTGTTATTGAAATTGGATGATCCGAGGGATTTTTGCTTTAGCCTTGTCTAATAAAATAGTAGAGACAAGTAGGTGGTTGTACGCGTCCTGATGATCCCAGAATTCCCGCCAATCATGTATCGCTGTGAGTGCTCAAAAGGAGTACTTAACTTTAGCGATTAGACCCTGTTGTCCTTGATCGAAGGTAATGATGGCACCGATAGCCTGGGATCGCATTTTGAGCGTATTGTTTTTTTTTCGCAACAGTGTTATAAATTCCGCCGGCTTATTGAAGCCGGTTCCGTCATCTTCTATTTCAAGGGTAAGAACATGAGGACTCCATTTCATTCGAACCCATATATGCCAGGCTGCTGAATGTTTGAATGCGTTGTGAATGAGTTCCTGCACAATGCGATATAGGTATGTCTGGCTAAGTTCGGGAATAGGCTGTGGAGCTCCGGAATATTCAAAATGGACGTTGCCAGCGCGTTCATGAGCCATGTTCTGACATAGCACTTCGATGCCAGTCTGGAAGGAATCGTCTTCCATCCGCATTTGCAAGAGTCTTCCAGAAATCCGGCGGACAGCCATTGTTACGCTTTCAAAATCAGTTCTCATATTCAGTAATATCCTTTCCGTTTCTTGGGGGGAGTACGTTGCGCGTTCAAGTCTATCCAAATACAATCGAAAGACTGAGAGCTTCTGGATAAGGTCATCGTGAAGTTCCGCTCCCATTTCATTGAGAATGTGTTCGCATGCTTCAGCAGCCTGTTTTGATACGGCCGTTTGGAATTTTTTCTGAGAAAGGAAAATAGGTAACATGGTAATTTCAACTTGAAGTAGTAAATTAATCTAAAGTTTTCTAAAATTATAATTCTACCGTTATGAGAAAGATATCTACAGCATACTGGGATTCGATGGCAGTAAGGAAGAAACACGCAGCCAAATTCACACTTTCACTGACTCTTATTTTGTTATGGTTCACGCTGGTTGCGGCACAAGAAATTGATTCACTTAAGGCGCTACTCCCTGAAAAATCTGGTATAGAGCGTTGTGACATACTGTATGGGCTGGGCTATGAATACATTGACGTTGACAATACACTTGGATTACAATACGCGTCTGAATCGCTCAAGGAGGCCAGAAAATTGGGGGATAGTCTGAGAATTGTCAAGGCTGGGCGGATTAAGGCGTTGGCGTTTAGAAGAATGGGACAAATAGATTCCTCATTGATTTTATCGATTAATATTCTTCCCATAGCAAAGAGAAATAACTACTCGAATGAAGTAAAATACATATTGAATAGTTTAGGAGCATCATATACGTATCAAGCACGGTATGATAAAGCATTAGAAAGTCATTTTGAATCTCTTCAATTAAGGGAAATGGAGGGGGATAAAGCTGAAATCTCTGTTGCGCTGAATAATATTGGATTCAACTATTATAAGATGGAAGATTATGATAAGGCCTTGATGTTCTATCTGAGATCTTTGAAATTGAAGAATGAAATAAAAAATGATTTTGATATTGAGTTACTATTAATGAACATTAGCCTTTGTTATGCTTATAAAAATGACTTTGCTGAGGCGCGATATTATCTTGATCAGCTTTTAAGTTCATGCAAAGAAAGTTGTTCTGAACAAATCCTGTTAAATGCGGGCTTTAATTTGGGTGTAATTTCATTTCGACAAAACAATTTTACTGAGGCGGAACAGAATTTCCACGCGTCCTATGCTATTGCCAAGAAAACTAACAATCAAAGGATGCTGCTTGATAATATTGTTTATCTGGCTCAAGTATATATTCACGAAGGCAATTTAAGATTTGCCGAGAATTACCTCAAAGAGGCTGAGAAACTAATACTTCAGGGGACACCGTATAGTCTGGAATTGATCAAAGTTTATAATGGGCTTTATAACCTGTACGGTAATTCCGGCAACTTTGAAAAAGTTGCACATTATCAGCGTAAATACATACAGCTCAAGGATAGTATTTTCGACCAGGAGCTTACGCGAAACCTGATGAAAGTGGAGGCGCAGTACGTTGAGCGGGAAAATTATGCGAAAATTGATGCCCAGAACAAGATTCTGGCACTGAACAAAGAAGTAATCCTTCGCCAACGCCTATTGAATGCCTTCATGGGTGCCATGGCTATCTTGCTGGTAATCCTGGCGGTTGTATTGATTAGGAGTAATCGCCAAAAAAGAACGAATAATCAAATGCTGGAGCGAAAGGTGAAAGAGAGAACAAAGGAATTAGAACTCAACCGGGATATGTTGCAGCGTTCTCTGGATGAGCGGGATCTTGTACTTGAAAAGATATCAACAGAGATCAGGAGTATATTCGCAACGACAAGAGGACTGTGTTCATTATTGTTGACAGATATGGAAACCGAGGACCGTGGCCAATACATCCGAAGAATTGATAAGACCTCTGAGCAACTATTGAAGATCCTGCGGAGAACCATCTCGTACACCACTGCTTCAAAGTAAGGAGTGATAAAAGGTCTTTTAAATCGTTTCAGGATTTTCAATCATTAAATTGATTCATCGTCAGATCTATACCAATGGTGCAAAAAGATAAAATCATCTTATCGGCTTTTGCCATCACGGTTGGAAGCTTATTGAATTCTTCAGTACTAAACCTGCTTAGTACGTAATCTATCTGCTGTCCTGTTCCGAAATTATTACCAATACCAATACGGAGGCGTGCATAGTCTTGCGTAGCTAGTGTCAGTTCAATATTTTTCAAACCATTATGGCCGGCAGAACTTCCCTTTGGCCTGAGCCGCAGACTGGAAAAGGGCAAAGCAATATCATCCACAACAACCAGCAAGTTTTCTTTGGTGATTTTTAGTTCCTGCAACCAGTAGGCAATAGCTTTGCCACTCAGATTCATATACGTGGTGGGTTTGATAAGATGGATGCTGCGCCCTTTAAACTTAAATTCTGCTTTTTGAGCCATCCGATCTGACTTGAAATCAGCTTTTTGCTGGTCAGCCAAATGATCAAGCAGTAAGAAGCCAATGTTATGGCGAGTCAGTTCATACTCGGGTCCAATATTTCCCAATCCTGCTATCAGATATTTCATCCGTAGATATGTTTACGTTCTCAATCCCGTTTTGACACTTGGGCTCAGGGAGCTTATTTTCCGGAACCCCCACCTTGCAACAAGAAACAAAAAAATCCCCCGACAAACGGCCGGAGGATCTTTAAAGCGTTGGAATTATTCTTATTACTTCTTGCCTTCTTCTTTCTTCGGAGCCTCTGCTGCAACTGGCGCAGCGGCCTCGGCAACAGGAGCAGCAGCAGCTTCTTCAGCAGCCAGTTTTGCAGCCCGCGGTACTTCAACCACAGCTACAGATGCACGCTTAGGATCTGAGAACTCGACACCCTCTACCCTGATATCTGATACCTTGATAGCATGATGGAAGTCAAGCGCAGTAACATCTACATCGATGTGATCAGGCATATCCTTAGGAAAAGCAAATACTTTAAGTGAAGATTTCTTTTGAACCAACGTGCCACCTTTTGTTACACCGGGGGCCAAGCCTACTAATCGCGCAGGAATGTCCATCTTGATCTTTCTGTCTTCAGCAATCCTTAGGAAATCAGCGTGCAGGATAATTTCACTCACGGGATGAAATTGAATTTCCTGCAAAATTGCCTGGCATTCAACGCCTTCAATATTCAGGTGCACAAAATGCGCTTCATTGGTATATACTAGATCCCGGAAAAGTATCATTGGTGAATAGAAATGAATTTGATCATCGCCCCCATAAAGTACACATGGTACCTGTCCATCATCTCTGAGTTTCTTTGATTCAGTCTTACCGAGATTTGCTCGTCTATACCCTATAATCTCAATGGTTTTCATAAGTGTTTTATTTATTTAGTTTAAAAGTTTCAAGTCAAAAAATTAAAGTTTTATAAAAAGTGAGCTAATAGATTCATTGTCGTGGATTTTGCGAATTGCTTTAGCATACAAGGTAGACACAGATAGTACTTTTATTTTAGATGCCGCCTGACTTAAAGGAATCGTATCCGATACGGCTATTTCTTCCAATACCGAATGCTCGATATTTTCATATGCATTTCCGGATAATACAGGGTGGGTGCATACAGCCCGAACAGTCTTGGCGCCTTTTTCTTTTAACAATACGCCAGCTTTGCAAATTGTGCTCGCAGTATCTATTAGGTCGTCTACCAGCACGACATCTTTGCCTTCTACTTCCCCAATCAATCGCATTGAGTCCACTTTGTTGGCCTCTTTTCGATACTTATCACAAACGGCAAGTTCAGCATCGAAGAATTTCGCGAAACTTCTGGCACGTTTGATACCACCTACATCGGGAGAGGCGAACATGATGTCCGTTAAGCCCAGTGATTTGAGATAAGGAACGAAAATATATGACCCATCCAAGTGATCTACCGGAATATCAAAGAATCCCTGAATTTGATCAGCATGCAAGTCGCAAGCCATGATTCGCGTGGCACCCGCAGCGGAAATAAGATTTGCGATCAATTTAGCGGCAATGGCAACCCTGGGCTTATCCTTTCTGTCCTGGCGCGCGTAACCAAAGTAAGGAATCACAACATTTATGCTGGAAGCACTTGCCCGCTTCGCGGCATCCACCATCAACAGTAATTCCATCAGATGGTCAGAGGGAGGGAATGTTGACTGAATGATAAAAACTTCATGACCACGCACAGATTCTTTAATAAACGGCGACATTTCCCCATCGCTGAATTGCTGGTAATTTACCTCGCCTAATGGCTCACCATACGCATTGGCAATCTTATCTGCCAGGTAGGTTGTTGCTCTTCCGCTGAAAATCTTTACGGCCATGGTTCTTGCTTTACCCGTTAATCGCTATACGTTAAACTAATCCGCGTCTAATAAGCTACTAATCCTTAACGATTAACGAAGAATCCCGCCAGGCGGGATTCTTTCAAGTTGTCCGACCAGGGCTCGAACCTGGACTTTCCTGAATCAAAATCAGGCGTGTTGCCAGTTACACCATCGGACAAAACACCCGATAGCCTACCGGGACCCTCTATTTTGGGACTGCAAATGTAGAATTAATTTTCAAAAGTATCGCCCCTTGAGCAAAATTTTAGAGGTCTTTTTCGTCTGAAGTGGCTGTAGCACCTTCCATAAATCCTTCAGCCCAGAATCTGTATTTGTCCAGAATTGAGATCACAGCATTACGCAGGTGTCTGCTGTTATTGAAATCAATCGATCCATATTGGGTTGTGGCATAGCCCTGCCAAATGGAACGATTTTGACGCCTGTCATAAAATTGGATCAACAGCGTCCCCGTGTTCAGGTTAAATTTCTGCGCGTCGTAATTAATATTCTCATTTTGACTTTTTATCCATTCCTCAATATCTGGCTGAGAATAACCATTAAACTTCAAACTGTCGCTGAACATTTTGAAGCCAATAATGAGGTGTGGTTTATTTGGATTTTGCCTGTATCCAAGGAATTTCATCCTTGCCAATATAGATTTTTCAATAACCTCATTGGTCATTGTTGAGTCTGCAGGTCCTGCAGGTCTCATAATATCATATGTTCGATATTTCTTAAAATTTCCTTTATAGCTATAATCGTACTCAACTGGTAATTCTTTGTACCCAAGACAAGAAGCAAGGATAATCAACATAAAAAGGGCCGGGTAGAGTTTTTTCATAGCATCAAAAGTTAATATATCGAGGATGAAGATAGTACTATTCAACCGACCTTACAACAAATGAGACTGACCTTTTGTTGCAGCGTCATGAAAGTTTTTTAATCCATTCTCGTGCATTGCAAAATGGCTCAATCCAGGGGGAAATGCTATCATCTTTTCGGGAACCAGGATAAAAGCCCCAATTCCATGGAAATATCGACCTTTCCAGGTGTGGCATGATGGCTAGATGCCTGCCATCTTTTGAGGCGAGAGCGGCAACAGCAAAATCGGAGTCATTTGGATTGCCTGGGTATTCCGGCTGCGTATAACATGCTGCTACCTGAAATTGAGATTTGTCGCCGGGGAGGATGAAACGACCCTCTCCATGGGCTACCCATACACCCAGACGCGTTCCAGCCAGCGTGCTCAGCAATACAGTATTATTTTGCGGAATCGATAAATTGATGAAGCTGGATTCAAACTTGCCAGATCCATTGTGGTGCATTTTTGGATGGTCTTTCCAATGTGGGTAGAGTAAGCCGAGTTCCATCATAAGTTGGCAGCCATTGCACACGCCAAGGCTTAGCGTATCGTCTCTTTTGTAAAAATCATCAAGTGCTTGTTTTGCTTTCGGGTTGTACAGAAAGGCACCGGCCCAACCTTTTGCAGAGCCTAAAACATCTGAGTTCGAAAAGCCACCAACAAACACAATCATGTTAATATCGGATAGGTTTTCGCGGCCTGCGACAAGGTCGGTCATGTGTACATCTTTTACATCAAATCCAGCGAGATACAAGGTATATGCCATTTCCCGATCTCCATTAACTCCTTTTTCCCGGATGATTGCTGCCCTGAGCCCTGATGGAGTCCTGCGTTTTGGATCGATGCCATAGGTTTTGAATTGACCATCGAAGGCTATAGGAAAGTTATACTCCAGAATCTGTTTTTTGTAGTTGCGGTACCGTTTCTCCGCATGCTCGGCAGACCGTTGCTTCTTGTCAAGAAGGTAGGATGTCCTAAACCACAGGTCCCGAAGTTCATCAATCTCAAAATTAACCAAGGTGTCGTTATGGTAAACCGTTACTATTCTCGTTGGAGAAATGTGCCCAAGAACCTGGTATGCAATTCCGGCACCGTTGAGTATCGCGTTGACTTCATCTTCTCGTGTCACTTGCATCAGCAAGCCCGGGTTTTCGCTGAAAAGAATTTTCACCAGATCATCACCGAGTGCCTGAACATTCACAGTAAGTCCGGCGTCCGGGGTAGCGAAGCACATTTCCAGTAAGGCAGTGATTAATCCTCCCGCCGAGATATCATGCCCTGCTACCACAAGGTTTTGTTTAATAAGCTGCTGCACGGCATCAAACGCTTTTGCAAAATAAGCTTCATCGGTTACGGTAGGCACCTGATCACCCAGCAAATTGAGGATCTGCGCAAAGCTGCTGCCGCCTAGTTTAAAGCTGTCGCTGGAAAGATTGATGTACAGGAGTTTGGATCCTTCAATGGGTTCAATAACGGGAGAAATTGTTTTTGTAATATCTGCTACTTCACCGACAGCCGAAATGATAACGGTTCCAGGAGCATAAACGACTTCACCGTCGGGATACTTCTGTGTCATCGAAAGCGAGTCCTTTCCTGTAGGAATATTGATTCCCAGTTGTATGGCGAAGTCGCTTACTGCCTGAACAGCGTCATAGAGCCGTGCATCCTCACCCTTATTTTTGCACGGCCACATCCAATTGGCGCTTAGGGAAACTCCTTTGAGGCCGTGTGTAAGGGGTGCCCAGATTACGTTTGTCAGTGCCTCCGCGATGGCCAGTTTACTTCCGGCAACAGGGTCTATCAAAGCTGCAACTGGAGAATGGCCTATAGCATTAGCTACCCCCTTGTTGCTCAGGAAATCGAGCGCCATTACGCCAACGTTGTTCAGGGGCAATTGAATTGGTCCACACGTCTGTTGTGTTGCTACTTTGCCGGTAACCGATCGGTCGACCTTGTTCGTGAGCCAATCCTTGCAGGCAACCGATTCTATCTGCAAAACGTTTTTTACATACGCTTCGATTTGTGACGAATCGTACGCAACGGGTTTGTAAGCCGGTGCAGTCGTAGCATCGTTGATAATAGTTCTTGGTGAAGAGCCGAAGAGATGATTTATTTTCAAGTCTACAGGTCTCTTGTTTTGTCCCTTTTTGTCAAAGATAAGTGCATGATCACCGGTAGCCTCCCCAACGATGTAGCAAGGTGCCCTTTCGCGTTCAGAAACTCTTGTTAGTGTCTCAAGGTACTTTGGGTTTATCGCCAAACCCATTCGTTCCTGGGATTCGTTGCTGATGATCTCTTTGTCGGAGAGTGTCGGATCACCTATCGGTAATTTGTCGAGGTGAATTATACCACCTGTTTCTTCGAGTAATTCTGAGAGGCAGTTTAGGTGCCCGCCGGCACCATGATCATGTATAGAAACAATGGGGTTGTTTGCTGACTCTACCATGGCGCGGATTGCATTCATAACACGCTTCTGCATTTCTGGATTTGAGCGTTGAATGGCATTCAATTCAATGGCATTACCAAACTCGCCTGTTGCCACAGACGAAACTGCCCCTCCGCCCATACCAATGCGATAGTTGTCTCCGCCCAGCAATACGATTTGATCGCCCTGCTGAAGATGTTCTTTCTTGCTGTCCTTTTCAATACCAAAACCAATCCCACCGGCCAGCATGATTACCTTATCGAAACCGTACTTTCTATCACCTTCAAAATGCTCGAAAGTAAGCACGCTTCCGCAGATCAAAGGTTGGCCGAATTTGTTACCAAAGTCAGATGCCCCGTCAGAGGCTTTTATCAGGATTTCTTCAGGTGTTTGGTATAGCCATTTTCTCTCTTCAAATTTTTTCTCCCAGGGTCGATTCCCTTCCAGGCGTGGATACGATGTAATGTAAACTGCCGTGCCCGCGAGGGGTAGTGAACCTTTTCCACCTGCTAGCCGGTCACGGATTTCTCCTCCTGAACCGGTTGCTGCGCCATTGAATGGCTCAACCGTTGTAGGAAAATTATGGGTCTCCGCCTTAACAGAGATTACTGAATCGATATCGTCTATTTTAAAATAGTCTGGTATATCATGACGCGTAGGAGAGAATTGCTCAATTCTAGGGCCTTTGACGAAGGCAACATTATCCTTGTATGCTGAAATCAGGAAATTGGGATTTTCTTTTGCAGTCTTCTTGATGAGTTGGAAAAGTGTGAGTTCCTTTTCAATGCCATCGATGATGAAGGTACCATTGAAAATCTTGTGCCGGCAATGTTCGGAGTTCACTTGTGAGAATCCAAAGACTTCACTATCGGTCAGTTTACGACCCAATTCGTTAGCAACATTCTCTAGGTATTCAATTTCTTCATTGTTTAATGCCAATCCTTCTGTCGCACTGTAGGCAGCGATGTTATCCACTGCAACGATGGGGTCGGGAGTGTGGTGAATAGTAAAAACATCTTGATCAAGTATCGAATAGAAGACCTGAAGCATGCGGTCATATTTTGCATCTGAGTGCTCCACTTGATAGAATTCCTCAATGCGTTGAATCCCCGAAATACCCATGGTTTGCGTGATTTCTACTGCATTCGTGCTCCAAGGGGTAATCATTTCTTTCCTCGGGCCTACAAAGTTCCCTTGGAACTGGTTTTCGTCAAGCAGTACAGCGTTGTCAAAGAGCCATGTAAGTTTCTGGATATCTGAATTTTGCAAAGGCTGCGCCGTACCAACTGCATATATTGAGTCGGTCTTCGAACGGAAAAATAAAATCATGGATGTGATCGAGAATTAAGGCCCAAAAATACAAGCATTTTGCTTTATTCTTCCTGATTGTTGCAATTTCTGTTGGATATTTAAGGTAAAAGTGCGTGAGAATTCATTTCTTCGAAATGTTGAAAGCCATCCTATTTTCTGTCAATTATCAAATAGGGTGCACTTTCTGCGATTAACCCATTATGACCAGTTTCCAAGACCTCCATTCGGTATGTTTTCAGATGCTTGAGCAGGCGATGCATATTTTTGGGCATAATCACTTTATCGTATTTTCCTGCAATGATGGACAATGGTATTGCGTTGGTGTTCACGATTAAGGCAATATTTTTCATGTTGAACTTTAGCCGCCTGAAAACCACCCATACATAATAAACTCTTCTTCGCTTCTCTGTTGTATTCATTTGATGTTCTACAAACCGGATGAGCCCTTTGTCCATTATTCCGAGCGCGCTTAGCACGTGTGTAATACTCATGAATCTTTTGCCATGCCTGATGAGGCTCTTAAAAATCTTTCTGAATAGAATCGGGTATGTCGCCAGGCTATACCAAAAGCTTGTTTTGATACCGTCGGGGGCTAACAGGACTACAGATTCTGTTTTTTCGGGGAAAGCTTCCAATATCGCCAAAACAAACTTTCCGCCTAGACTAAAACCAACCAGTGAGAATTTTTCAATGCCAAATTCCGTTAAAAAGGCGCTGATGGTCTCGGTCCAATGCAGTTTCTCCAGCGGTTGTTCACCATAACCCCATTCGCTCTTTCCATGGAAATAAAGATCAAACATGTACAACGTATGGGTTTCAGAGAGGGTAGTAGCCAGGGATTGAAACGCATGGTGATCCTGGCCAAAACCATGGAATGCCAAAAGGACATTTTCGCCTGTGCCCATGACTTCATAATTGAGAGAGGAGCTTCTAAAACGGAAAGATCTTTCTGCCATACGGTAATAATCGCAAAAAAACAGATAGGAAGTAGAAAGATGTTGTCATGTTCATCTTTTACGATACCAAGGATAGGTTAACATCTGAATAAAAAAAAAGTCGTATTTTGTAAGAAGTAAATTTTGAACCGTGTCTGGCATTAAGATACTCGCTGTAGAGAATGATCCGAAGTTTGCTGAATCGCTTGAATTGATTATCCGTGAGTTGGGGTATGAATTAGTTGGGATTGTTGGCAATACATTGGCGGCATTGCAATTGGTCCAGGAGACTACTCCCGATTTAGTATTGATTGATATCGAAATCAGCGATTCCATCAATGGGATAGAGCTGGCTGGAGCAATAACAAGTGCGACAGGAATACCCATCATATATGTCACAGCTTCCCACGAAAAAGAAACCTTTGAAAGGGCTAAACTTACATTGCCGAAGGCCTATTTAGTCAAGCCATATCATGCGCTGAGTTTACAGGCAGCTATTGAATTGGCGATATTTAATGTTCCCGTTCAAAACGCTACAGGTCTGCAACCACATGCAATGGGTGATACTTTTTACATCAAAGACAGCGAAAGATTGATAAAAATTCATCTCCGGGACATAGTACTGGTGGAAGTGGATGAAAAGTATTGTTTTATTAATACGGCTCAAAAAAGATATGTCGTCAACATGCGATTGAAGGACTTTTTAGTGAAGTTACCCAGTGAGGACTTCATACAAGTTCATCAATATTATGTGGTGCGAAAAAGTGCAATAGCAGAAATTAACATTGGAGACCAGACATTACGTGTAAGAGAAAAGACCATTCCCATTGGAAAAAACTATAAGGAGCAACTCCTGTCCACGTTGAATTATTTGGCCTAGCCTGCAGCAAAATACAAGGGAGGCTAGAGCCTCCAGCCTGAGCGATACTCACGTTTCACAAATTGGTTGGCTTCGTCGAAGTTTGTGATCTTCATGTTCTTTGCGTCCCATAATAATTTCTTTCTACCCGGATAGCCCTTGTCGTCGGCGCCGCGCATGGCATAACTCCGGAGCGCGAGATTTCCCATCAATACCGCTTCTGTCATCGGTCCGGCATATTCAAAGGGGGAACTAAGCTCCATATTGCCATACCCTTTCATACATGCCTCAACCCATTGTGTATAGTGACCGGCTTCGGCCCCGGGGATACGCGGAATAGTTTGCTTTGGTAAAATATCTTCTTTCATGCGCGATGCGGGAAGTAAGACCGGTGCCAAATTATAGTCTCCCATCAACTTTCCTTTTGTGCCAATCAGTAGATAGCCGCCGTCCTCGTCGCCCAGCATTTCGTCTGATCCCAGTTCTTCCGGGCGCTTTGGAAGCAACCCACCATCCATCCAGGTAAATTCGATATCTCCTTTCCCATCTTTGCGGGGAAATTTTAAATGGATGATGGATGATGCAGGACAGCTGTCTGTATACCTGGCTTCTTCAAAAAAACCGGACCATGCTGTCGTGCTGCTGCACTCAACCTCGCTAGGATAGTCTATGGGAAGTATCCGGAAAGCAGGGTCCATTATGTGGCAGGCCATATCGCCTAATGCTCCGGTGCCAAAATTCCACCATCCCCTCCAGTTAAAAGGAAGGTATGCCGGATTATATTCAATATGCTTTGCTGGCCCGAGCCAGAGGTCCCAGTCTAATTCTTTTGGAATATTGTATTTGCCCGTCGGGGTTGGGATGCCCTGTGGCCATACTGGCCGGTTCGTCCAAGCTTGCACATGCGTAACATCACCAATAAGCCCGGCGTCGACCATTTCTTTGGCTTGACGCACATGATCTGACGAGGCATACTGTGTGCCCATTTGGGTTACGACCCTGAATTTTTTTGCAGCCTCTGTCAGCATCCGGGCTTCATAGATAGAGTAGGTGAGTGGTTTTTGAACATATACATGCTTGTTCCGTTCCATTGCGGCCATAGCCGCGACGGCATGTGTATGGTCTGGTGTAGATACGGATACTGCATCAATGCCTTTGTGCTCTTTGTCAAGCATAACCCGGAAGTCCTTGTAATATCTTGCCTTGGGAAAATTCTTTTTTGACTCCAAAGCCTGCCGATCATCTACATCACACAGGATAATAATCCTGGCATGGGGATTCTTTGAAAAACCAGCGAGGTCGCTCGTGCCTTTTCCACCTACGCCAATGCCGGCAATGTAAACGGTATCGCTAGGGGCAATAAAGCCTGCGCCCCCCAATGTAAAACGCGGTACAATGGAAAAAGCAAGTGCTGCTGTGCCAGTATTCTTTATAAAGTTTCTGCGTGAAAGATTCGTTAACGGTTTTGTCTCCTTCGGTTCCATGTCAGCTGGATTTAATTGAACGAAGTTACTAAGATAAAATGATCATGTTCTAAAGTTAACCAGATTGATCAAAAAAAGCGTGGGATATCTCCACGCTTCTTCTATGTATAAGGATCGTCTTGAGTTAGAGTTTCCACCCTTGCCGATACTCACGTTTCACAAATTGATTTGCTTCGTCAAAGTTGGTGACCTTCATGTTGATGCCATCCCATAACAACTTGATATTTCTGCCAGGGTAATCAAATTGATCTGGTTTATCCTTGCGAGGCTGCCGGATATCATAGCTCCGGATTGCCAGGTTCGCCATCAACAATGTTTCTGTCAACGGACCTGCTATATCAAATGGTGAACTAACCTCCATTTTTCCATACCCTGCAAGACATGCTTCAACCCATTGCGCATAATGGCCATCAGCGCCATCAGGTACGCGCTTGATAGTCTGCGGCACATTTACTTCCTTATTTTTTGAAGTGGGTAGTAAACTTGGATACATCCCATAGGTGCCACACATCATTTTTCCTTTTGTGCCAATGAAAATAGCACCATTGCCACCATCTCCCATGGTTTCATTTGCACCAAGCTCTTCCGGACGCTCCGGTTGGATACCACCGTCCATCCAATGCAGCTTAATAGTCGGCTTACCGCTTTGCGTTGGAAATGTTAATATAGAATAAGAGGAAGGTGGACAGCTATCGGGGAAATAGCCGCGTCTGGATTGATCTACATAAATACTACCAACACTTGAGGTAACATCGATTGGGTATTTCAATCCCAGGACTCTGAAAGGAGGTTCCACAATGTGACATCCCATATCCCCCAGCGCTCCGGTGCCATAATCCCACCAGCCGCGCCAATTAAATGGAACAAGCTTTTCCACATAATCTTTGTATGGTGCCGTTCCCAGCCATAAATCCCAGTCTAATTCCTTAGGCACTTCAGCTTTCTTGTCCGGCCAAGGTATCCCTTGCGGCCATACCGGGCGATTGGTCCAGCAGTATACCGTGTGCACCTCGCCAATCAATCCGGCGTTGTACCATTCCGTAAGTTGGCGAACACCGTCACCAGATGCGCCCTGGTTTCCCATTTGTGTTATTACCTTGTATTTCTTTGCTGCTTCCGTCAAGACACGCGCTTCGTATATATCGTGCGTTAGAGGTTTCTGTACATAGACATGTTTGCCCAGTTGCATGGATGCCATGGCCTGCACGGCATGGTTGTGATCAGGCGTGGACACAGACACCGCATCAATGTGCTGATGCTCTTTGTCTAACATGGCGCGAAAATCCTTGTAGTACTTTGCCTTTGGAAAGGACGCTACAGATTTAGCGGCCCTGCGGTCATCTACGTCGCAGAGGTATGCAATCTCTGCTTTTCCGCTCTTGGCAAAATTGGCGATGTCGCTTTGGCCTTTGCCACCTGCGCCTATACCTGCAACGTACAGCATATCACTCGGAGCCCTGTATCCACTTCCACCCAGTACGAACCGCGGCACAATTGTAAAGGCAGCTGCCGCTGCGCCGGCACTTTTAATAAATCTCCGACGAGAAAGATCGGCGGGCAACATAATTTTCTTTTTGGGCATATACTTAAAATTTTAAATAATTCGTGCTATTTGATACCGTACAGTTGAAAAAATCAAGCATCAAATTTGACGCTGATCTCCAGTGTGCGATCGTCATACTTTAGATTGTACTGATCCAAAACATCCTGGGGGACACCATCCCATTGGTTGGGTTTATTCCCGGCGTAGCCTAAGTCCTTGATGCCAATCTCACTGGTAAAGAATCCACAAGCCGTTAGATCACGCATGGTATTAAAGAAAGCAACACCCTGCTGCATTGGTGGTTTTGCCTTCTCTGGAAACGCGATCTCATCCACCATTTCCAGTTGCTGCGATGACGTACAGGACGCAAAGTCGGCAGCATATCGTTTCATACATTGCAGATCTAACCACCTTAGTCCTCCGCGCAACGGCGTTTGATAATGGGGCATATCTTTGGCAATGAATTCGATGAAATCGGTGACCCCTGCATCAGTCGCACTACCCGATGTTTCATCTTTTGGGATAATAATATCCGATAAAATGCCAATGGTTTTCAGCTCATGATCATCGAAGAATTTCTCGCCCGCCAGTTTTTGCTCACGCTCCAATTCTGCGGGGGTACGATCAAAAGTATAAGGCTGTGTACCTTCCGCAATGGTTTTTTTTGATTCGGGTTTACACGACTGAAGGAACAAGCCAGCCCCAACAGAGCCTGCAGCCATTGTCTTTAAATATTTACGTCGGTCCATATTTCGTATGTATGATTTGAATTGTGTCTGCCATTGATCGGCGTTGGTGTCTACGCATTCGTATCAGATATTTTGTTTTTTAAGCTGGTCAATAATATATTCCGAAGCCCGCATGGACAGCGCAAGGATCGTCCAGGTAGGGTTCTTATCAGCCTGAGAAACGAAAGGTCCGCCATCTACGACAAATAAATTGTTGCATTCATGTGCCTGATTGAATTTGTTTAAAGCAGATTTTTTAGGATCGCTCCCCATACGGGTGGTACCCACCTCGTGGATAATTCGTCCAGGTGCAAGGAGACCATAGTCGTTTTCCGGGCCATCGGTGTGGCCATAGGTAGCCACGCCACCCATGGTGTAAATGATCTCCTTAAAGGTTTCCTTCATATGCTTCGCTTGCTTGACCTCGTGATCACTCCACTTGTAATGAAAACGGAGAACAGGAATGCCATACTTATCGACTGTGGAAGGATCAATCTCGCAGTAATTATCTTCGCGGGCAATGGCTTCTCCGCGTCCCGACATGCCGAAAGTAGCGCCATAGAAATAGCGGTAGTCGTCCTTCAACGCAGCACCATACCCGCCTGCTTCCTTTTGCCTGCCATCACGACCAGGATATTTTCCGTTTGTGTTTTCCATACCAAATCCAAAACCGTACCCCGGCATGTTCATTCCGCCACCATACTCGATATGATAACCACGGGGAAAGTCGAGTTTCTTGTTGTTGAGCCACCACGGTGTGTATACATGCATGCCGCCAACACCATCTTCATTGTACCGTTTTCTGCTTACCAGGTGCGGGAGGATGCCACCCATCGATGCACCCGTTGAATCGTGCAGGTATTTGCCCACGACGCCACTTGCGTTGGCAAGCCCGCCGGGATAACGAGAAGATTTTGAGTTTAGCAGTAACCGTGCCGATTCGCATGCACTGGCGGCCAGCATGATTACTTTTGCCGTGACAGTGTATTCCTGCATGTCATCTTTATTGACAAACGAGACACCGGTAGCTTCCCCTTCCTGGTTTGTCAGCACTTCACGTGCCATGGCGTTTGGGATAACGTCCACATTTCCGGTAGCAACAGCAGGTTTTACAAGCACGGAAGACGACGAGAAATCTCCGTATACAGTACATCCCCGGCTGCATTGATGGCAATAGAAACAGGCTCCTCTTTCATCGTTAATTTTTTTTGTCAGGATAGACAAACGTGAAGGGATGACAGGAATATTTAACGCGTCTCCGGCATTCTTGATGAGCAGCTCGTGCAACCTTGGCTTGGGAGGCGGAAGGAAAATGCTATCGGGATCGTTGGGTAAATTTTCTGCGGAACCGAATACGCCAATAAGTTTATCAATTTTATCATAGTATGGTGCTACATCGTCGTACCCAATAGGCCAGTCATCACCTAATCCATCAATGCTTTTGCGCTTGAAATCATTTGGTCCGAATCGAAGTGAAATTCTTCCCCAATGGTTGGTACGTCCACCCACCATTCTGGAACGAAACCAGTCGAACTTGGTGTCGTCTTTGTGTGTATAGGGTTCGCCTTCAAGATCCCATCCGCCATAAGCGGCATCAAAATCACCGTTTTGCCGCAGGGGTGTTCGTGCGCCCCTTCGTGGAGATTCCCAGGGCCATTTTAGTTGCGTCACATTTTTGGCCGGATCGTAGAGCGGGCCGGCTTCGAGTAATACGACTTTGATTCCGGCGTTGGCCAGGACGTACGCAGCCATTCCGCCGCCGGCACCGGAGCCTACTATGCACACGTCGTATGACTTTTGGGTTTTCTTGATTTGAAAATCAGGCATGAAGTGTTGTCAAATATGAATGGTTTAAAAATAACCTATTCTACCATTATTTGGCAGGAAACGGCTGTGAAGAGCAGAAACTTTTTATGATTGGCTATAACGGAATATTGGGGGTAAATAACTTTGAGTAGAACTATTCAAAGGGACTGTTTTTGATGCTAGTGTCAGCTTTTAGTTTTTCTTTTTAGGCACAGGATCATACCCGTGGGTTCCCCAGGGATGGCATCTTGCAATGCGCTTCAAACCCAGCCAGGTTCCTTTCAGGATACCCCACTCTGTAATGGCTTCAATGGTGTACTGAGAACACGATGGCGTATGCCTGCAATGTGATCCTAGCAACGGCGATATGCTCAGTTGATAGAAGCGAATGGGCAGTATGAATATCTTTCTCAACATAGGGATTGCGGAAAATATATTGATTATGTCTGAAAACATCGTCCGAACCACTACGTGCGCACGTCGTGGTCTGGGGATTGCTTCGTTATTCGTCCCGGCTTAGTCGGGACAATTCCTCGCAATGACGTTACTGAATTTGGACATAAGACCGGTTCAAATGATGGCTCAAAGTTTAGTACACCCACTGACTTTTTATTCTAGTAGATTGACATTTTGTCAATCGTAAAACTCATTTCCCCGTCTTTGCCGTCCATCAATTGTACGCCCATGACTTTCAAATCATCGCGAATCTTATCGGATAAGGAAAAGTCGCGGTCCTGTCTTGCTTTCTTTCGTAATTCAATGAGCACGTTTATTACGCCTTCCAATATCGCCTGGTGGTGCTCATCTTCTTCAGTGAGGCCAAGCACATCTTCCATAAATCCTACAAACGCGTTTCTGAAACTTTCAAACGTTTCTTGATCGACAGTATTCAATTGAACATTCCCGGATTTGAAGTCGTTGATACGAGCTGACATTTCAAACAATGATGCCAGCGTTTTCGCCGTGTTGAAATCATCACTCATATTGCGATAGAGTTCGTCAACAAGTTTTTGAAGCGATGCTGTAAGTTCCGGGACGGGTGAGCCGCCGCCTGAATAGGTCAACTTTTTTATTGTGCTCAATGCATTTGAAAGTTTCTTGTATCCCTTTTCCGCTGCGCTCAATGCTTCGTTCGAAAAATCAAGTGTGCTGGAGTAGTGCGACTGCAGCATGAAAAAACGTACAGTCATTGGCCCATAGCCTTTTTCCAACAAAGCATGGTTTCCCGTAAACAATTCACTAGGCAGAAATGAATTGCCAAGAGACTTGCTCATTTTCTGTCCATTTACGGTGAGCATGTTTGTGTGCAGCCAGTAATTTACAGGATTCTTTCCGGTCGCACCAACGGCCTGGGCAATCTCGCACTCGTGGTGTGGAAACTTCAAGTCCATACCACCACCGTGAAGATCGAACGTCTCGCCAAGATATTTTGTGCTCATGACCGTACATTCAATGTGCCAGCCCGGGAAGCCTTCGCCCCATGGAGATGGCCACCGCATAATGTGATACGGTGAGGCTTTCTTCCAGAGTGCAAAATCAATCTTATTGCGCTTTTCATCCTGGCTGTCTAGCTTTCTGCCGCTTTCCATCAACTCTTCAATAACACGGCCAGAGAGTATTCCATAGTGATGATTTTCATTGTACCGTGTAACATCAAAGTACACGGATCCATTCACTTCATAAGCAAAGCCATTGTTGATAAGCTTTCTGATAATTTCTATTTGCTCAACGATATGCCCGGTCGCTGAAGGTTCAATGTTGGGAGGTAAAATATTGAATTGGCGCATTACCTCATGAAAGCCATCGGTGTAGTGCTTAACCACTTCCATGGGTTCAAGCTGCTCTAGTCGTGCTTTTTTTGCGATCTTGTCTTCGCCTTCATCCGCATCATTTTCCAGGTGCCCTACATCTGTTATGTTGCGTACGTAGCGAACCTTGTAACCCAGGAACCGAAAATATCGTGCGACAATGTCAAACATCATGAAAGTTCGAACATTGCCCAGGTGTACATAATTGTAGACTGTCGGGCCACAAACATACATGCCGATATGACCCGCGTTTACAGGATTGACAATCTCTTTTTTTCCACTTAAGGAATTGGTTAAGGAAACAGGGTATTTGTCGTAAAGCTTCATACTGATAAATCGGCCAAAAATAACACTATTTAAGTGTACAATGAGAAGAATCTGATGAGTAAAGAGGCCATTGGATGAGGTATTGCTGCAACCTGACTGAAGCTGGTTATCGGACTATTAATCACGAAACCGCAATCGATTGCGAAGATGATTGCGTAAAAAAAATTGTGTTTATTTATGCAATGATGAATTAATCTACATATTTTTATTCTGGTCCTTACAAAATAATCTGGCAGTCTGCTTTAAAGATTGAGTGATTTTGTTTAGGCCAAATCAATCTAAACCAAATAATACTTATGAAAAAACTCTACAAAAAATTGAGTTTGTCGTTGGCAATGATGCTGATGCTGGTTTTCGTTGTACATGCCCAGGAGAAACTAGTCACTGGGACTGTTGTAGATGAAAACGGGGCCGGAATGCCCGGTGTGAATGTTATCGTTAGGGGAACCGCTGTGGGTTCCGTAACGGATATCAATGGGGCGTTTAGCCTCAATGCCAAAGAATCCGACGTTTTGGCATTTACTTTTGTCGGTTACAAAACGCAGGATATTACCGTAGGGACCCAGACAAACATCTCGGTTACCCTTGCTCCGGATCTTACCTCGCTGGAAGAAATCGTGGTAACGGGATATTCGGTTGACACGCGGAGGTCTATAACGGGGGCAGTCTCTACCGTGAAGACAAAGGACCTCACAGCGGTCCCTTCCGGAAACGTGGAGCAGCAGCTACAGGGACGGGTCCCAGGAGTTACCGTTGTGACTAACGGACAACCTGGAACTACCAGCCAGATACGCGTTCGTGGATTTGGTGCCTTTGGCGGTAACGCACCGCTGTATATTGTGGACGGTTTACCCACGCAATCTATCGAGTTTCTTAACCCTGACGATATTGAGACCACTACTGTATTGAAGGATGCAGCAACAGCCTCGATATATGGTGCCAGGGCAGCAAACGGTGTAATTGTTTACACCACCAAACGGGGCTCAAAGAGTGGGAGAAAGATGCGCATAACTTATGATGGTTTGGTTGGCGTCACTGATCCCGGTAAAGGTCAGGCAACAATGAATCCAACAGATTTTGCCGATTGGTCCTGGAAGGCGGTCGAAAACACGGCAACGCAATTGGGAAATACTCCAGTATTTAACCACCCTCAGTTTGGTACAGGTTCTAGCCCAGTAATTCCTGATTACATATTGCGTGGCAGTCAGTTTGGTATTGTTGGAAGCCTTGATCTGAATGCAGAAAAGGCGCTTTACAATGTCACCGATTTTAATAAGCCAATTTATCAGGTGACAGCTGCGAATAAACAGGGGACGGACTGGTATGACGAAATTACGCGTCCTGCGGCACTTTCAAGACACACTATTGGAATTAGTGGAGGCTCTGAAGACAGCAGATATTATATTGGACTAAGTGCGCAGGATCAGGATGGTATTTTGATTCATCAGCATTTCAGACGTTATGCGGCCCGCGTGAATACCGAGTTTAATATCTTCAAAAACCTCCGGATTGGAGAAAACCTGCAATTTACTTATAGGCAGGTTAGGCTGTTACAAGGTGGAGGCGGTGGATCCGGAAGCTCAGATGATGAGAATGATATACTAACAGCATTCCGGATGCCTTCTATCATTCCGGTATACGATGTCTTTGGGGGGTATGCTGGAACCCGCGCTGGGGGATTTAATAACCCACGAAACCCGGTCGCGAATCTCGACAGTCAACAGGACAACAAAGGATTTCAGGCTTCTGGTTTTGGGAATATATACCTGGAATATGATCCCATCAAAGACCTGACTATAAGGACAAGCCTGGGTGGAAACTACGGCGGTGCCTATTTTTGGTCTTACGGACGTCGCCAGTATGAAAACTCTGAAAATAACTCATCTGTGACTTACAATGAAGGCGCGAATCAATTTTTTGGATGGACGGTCACGAACACAGTGAGCTATAAGAAAGCTTTTGGCAACCATAATCTTGATTTATTGGTTGGCCAGGAAGCACTCAATACAGGGTATGGAAGAAGTATTGCTGGTCAGGGATTCGACCCCTTTTCAGAAGATCGTGACTTTGTCAATTTGAGTACTACAACTCCGGGTTCAACAAGGACCGTAAATAGTGGTTCGGGCAATGGCACAACCTTTTCTTCTTACTTTGGAAGGTTGAACTACTCCTTCAACGACAAGTATTTGGTTTCTGCCGTAATTCGACGTGATGGATCTTCGCGCTTTGGTTCGGAAAATAAATATGGAACCTTCCCTGCATTTTCAGCAGGATGGCGGCTTTCAGAAGAAAACTTCTTGCAGTCTGCTGCCTGGCTTGATGAATTAAAGCTTCGCGGGGGATGGGGTATTATGGGTAATTCAAACAACGTTGACCCGAATAACCAATACAGCTTGTATGCTACAAGTGTAGGAGCTTCTTCCTACCCGATTAACAATGGTGGAGCGGTTGAAGGTTTTTACCGTAGCCGTATTGGTAACCCTGCTGCCAAGTGGGAAAAGGCCATCACCAAGAATATTGGATTTGATGCATACTTGTTCGAAGGCAAACTGGACGTCATTTTAGACTTATGGCAGAAAGACACCGAAGATCTTTTGTTTGAGGTGCCGATCACGGTAATGAATGGATTTAATGCGGCGCCACCGTTCGTTAACGTTGGTAAGATGCAGAACAAGGGTATTGACCTACAGGTCATCACCAGAGGAAATTTCACCCCTGATGTGAGATATGAATTTACCATTAACGGTGGTTTCCTTAAAAATGAAATTGTTGAGCTCAATGAAGGGGCGACCTACCTTTCCTCCGCTGATGCTGATCCAAGCTTCAGGGGTATCAGACCGATCCGCAACCAGCTTGGACACTCGATCTCTTCGTTCTTTGGATATGAAGTGTCGGGATTATTCCAATCTGTAGAGGAAGTTGCCGCGGCACCAACACAGGCTGGCGCGGCCCCTGGCCGTTTCCGTTACAATGACATCAATGGGGATGGCGTAATCAATACCGATGACAGAACATTCTTGGGAAGCCCGGTACCTAAGTTTACCGGAGGTATAAACTTCAAGATTTCGTATAAGAATTTTGAATTGGAAAGTTACATGTTTGCGTCCATCGGGAACAAGATCTGGAATCAATCCAAGTGGTTTACTGACTTCTATCCTTCCTTTGCCGGAGCGGCGATAAGTGAGCGCGTAAAGGATTCCTGGAGTTTCACCGGAAATAAAGGTGGCGATATTCCGATCTTCGAAAATGTTTCAAACTTTAGCACAAATACGCAGGCTAATTCATTCTACGTGGAGGACGGGTCGTATTTCCGTATGCAGAATATTACACTTGGCTACAACCTGCCAGAAGCTACACTCTCTAAACTGAATCTAGCCAAGTTGCGGATATTTGCATCTACCAACAACGTGTTTACCATTACTGGCTATGATGGCCTTGATCCCAGCGTAGGTGGTGACGTGGATACCCGGTTCGGTATTGATGTAGGAAACTTTCCTATCACAAGAAGCTGGACATTCGGTGTAAATTTAGGCTTCTAGAATTTGAAGATCAAAACTTTTAAATGGATTCAATTATGAAAATAACAACAAGGATAATTATCACGATGTTTATTGTAATCGTGTTTACCGTGTCCTGTCAGGATAGTTTTTTAGAGGTTAACCCTACGGGATCAATTACGAATGCCCAGTTAACCTCCGCCAATGGTCTTGAAGGCACACTCATAGGCGCTTACAGCATGTTGCTGGGAAGAGGCGGCTTTTATGCTGGTTCTACAAACTGGTTGTGGGGCAGTGTTATGGGCGGTGAAGCGAACAAGGGCACCAATTCTGGTGACCAGGCTCAGGTGAATGAAATTCAGGCCTACAGTCCGCAAGCCACTAACGAATCTGTGCTGGACAAATACAGGGTTTGCTATGAAGGGATTGCGCGCGTAAACGCGCTGCTTCGTCTGCTCCCGGATGCCCAAGCGACAGTCTCAGCGGCAACAAAAACCAGGCTGGAAGCTGAAGGTAAATTTTTGCGCGCGCATTATTATTTTGAGCTGAAGAAGATCTTCAACAATGTTCCATACATCGATGAGACCATAGATTACGGAGCGGGTATCGACGAGGTTACTAATACCGCAGACATATGGCCAAAAATCGAGGCGGATTTCTTGTTTGCTTATAATAATCTTCCCGAAGAACAGAGCGCAGCAGGAAGAGCCAATAAATGGGCGGCTGGAGCATATCTCGCTAAAACTTACCTTTACGAAGGCTTTCTCCAATCTTCGCAAGCCAAGTTTCAGGATGCAAAAGACATATTCGATGACGTAATTGCTTTGGGTAAGACCGCCAATGGGCAGACCTATGGCTTGCTTGATAAGTATGGCGATCTGTTCAGAATTGCAGGAGATAATAGCAAAGAATCAGTATTCTCTATTCAGGCCGCTTCTGGGACTGGTACAATTAATAATTCAAACCCGGATTTTGTATTGAACTTTCCCTATAATGGAGGACCTGCCGGATGCTGCGGATTTAATCAACCCAGTTTTGAATTGGCAAATTCATTCCGTACTTCTGGAGGCCTGCCTTTATTGGATGGATCCTACAATAATCCTGGTAATGAGCTCAAGACCGATCAAGGTGTAGCCGCTACAGATGCTTTTACACCTGATGCTGGCGAGGTGGATCCACGACTGGATCATTCAGTTGGCCGTCGGGGTATTCCTTACCTGGATCATGGTCTCCATCCTGGTGTTGCATGGATACGCGACCAAAACTATGGAGGCCCGTTTGCACCCAAAAAGTTCATTTGGTCCAAGGAGGAAGAGGCAACGGGTGGTGTGGATAAGAGTTCCTGGACACCAGGCTATTCATCATTGAATGTGATGCTTATCCGTTTTGCAGACGTATTGCTGATGGCTGCTGAAGCAGAGGTCGAGCTGGGTAATCTGGAAACGGCCCGCGGGCTGGTCAACCAGGTGCGTGCAAGAGCTGCCAACCCAGCAGGGTTTGTTTTGGATGGAGCAACACCAGCCGCCGATTATGTAATCAGTCAATATACTGCTACTTGGACCGATCAGGCACTTGCCAGAGACGCGGTCAGATTCGAACGCAAACTGGAACTGTCGGGTGAAGGTCATCGCTTTTTTGACCTGGTTCGTTGGGGCATTGCAGGTCCTACGCTAAATGCCTACTTAGCCTATGAAAGAACAAAAGTAGCAGCAACGCCTTTCTCGGGAGCTAGCTTTGTGGACCCTAAAGCACGGTATATGCCTATTCCGCAGCGAGAGATTGATATTTTGGGAGCGGATGTGATAACTCAGAATCCTGGTTATTAATAAAGTAACATTAAAATTTTTATTGAAAATAAGGCCAATGTAAATTGGCCTTATTTTTTTAAAGGTTATGAAAGATAGTAGACTTCATTTTGGATTGTTGTCGTGCGTGGTTTCCTTATTGATGACGGCGTGTAATAATAAGCCCGGCACACTGTTCAAGTTGCGCGAAGCTGATGAAACCGGCATCTATTTTTCAAACCAAATAGAAGAAACTGACAGCTTCAATATATTATCATATGAATATATCTACAACGGCGGCGGTGTAGGAATAGCCGATTTTAATAACGATGGGCTGCAGGATATTTTCTTCACCGGCAACCAGGTCCCGAATACCCTTTATTTGAACCAGGGTAATTTTACTTTCAAGGACGCCACCGAAGTCGCCAATGTTAATGTAAAGGGTCGCTGGAACTCAGGCGTTGCGGTTGTTGATATCAACAATGACGGATGGATGGATCTCTATGTTTGCGCCACAGCCCATCCCGATCCGGAAGATAGAAGGAATATGCTTTTTGTTAACCAGGGTATCGGGGCGGCGGGTGAACCCGTGTTCAAAGAAATGGCAGCTGACTACGGTATTGACTACGACGGGCACAGCATAATGGCCGCCTTTTTTGATTATGATCGCGATGGAGACCTGGACTTGTATATTCTGGAAAACCAAAAGCTCACCAATGTCCCGACGAACTACAGACCGAAAATAAGTGATGGTTCTGCACCCAATAATGATCGATTGTTCCGCAATGAAGGCAACGCCACGTTTAAGGATGTGTCCACGGAAGCCGGGATCATTTACGAAGGATTCGGATTAGGCCTTTCAATAACAGACGTCAATATGGATGGATGGCCCGACGTATATGTGTCTAACGATTTTCTTTCCAACGATCTGCTGTATATCAATAACAAGAATGGCACGTTTACAAATAGCAGTGCTGAGCTGCTGGGCCACCAAAGCCAGTTTTCGATGGGCAATGATGCCGCCGATATTAACAACGATGCAATGCCGGATATCATTACCCTGGACATGCTTCCCGAAACAAATGCGAGAAAAAAGACTACAATTGGAAACAAGAGCTATCTCACCTATATCAACAACGAGAAATTTGGATATGAATACCAATATGTGAGGAATATGGTTCATTTGAATAGTGGAATTGATCAGGGAATTAAGTTCAGCGAGATTGGACAACTTTCCGGGATATATCAAACAGAATGGAGTTGGTCTCCGCTATTCGCTGATTTCGATAATGATGGAAATAAAGATGTTATTATTACCAATGGTTTCCCAAAAGATATCACGGATAAAGATTTTGCCAATTATAGGGCTGATGTCGGAAACCTTGCCAGCAACAGCCTCTTGATCGACTCTATTCCAATCATCAAGATTCCCAACTATGCCTACAAAAATAACGGCGATCTGACATTTACCGATGTGACAAAACTGTGGGGAATGGATAAACCTTCTTTTTCCAACGGCGCAGCCTTCGCAGATTTGGATAATGACGGCGATCTGGATTACATCGTGAACAACATTGACGACATGGCCTTCGTTTATGAAAACACATTGTACAGCGCTCCACAAAAGGGGAAGGGCCAAACGAATAATTTCCTAAGGATAAAATTAAGCGGAAGCGAAAATAACCGACAAGCCATTGGCGCTAAAGTATGGCTGTATAGTGATTCCGGAAATGTGCAATACGTCGAACAGGCCGTGTATCGGGGATTCTTGTCGTCCGTTGAAGAGATAAATCATTTTGGTCTGGGAAAAACTTCTCTTGTAGACTCCGTCGTCGTGCAATGGCCGGATGGCAATGTGTCTGTTGTGCAAGGTGTATCTGTGAATCAACTGCTGGCTATAAATTATGCATCGGGTCAACCAAAAAAGAGAATTCTTCCTATACCGTTGGAAGACGGGGTAACCCTATTAAAAGAGGTCAGTAGTTCGGTAAACATTTTGTTTCGCCACGCAGAAGAGGATAAAATTGATTTTAACCTGCAACGAACGCTACCGCATAAATTTTCACAAGCAGGTCCCGGACTTTGCGTTGGAGACATTAATGGAGATGGCCTGGAGGATTTTGTTGTTGGCGGATCGACGAATTATAAAGCCTCCGTCTTTAGACAGAAACCGGACGGCACATTTATAATAGCAGAAAAAGTGTCCAAGGATGAAAATAAACTGTGGGAAGATGAAGGGCTGCTGTTGTTTGATGCCGATAACGATGGCGATCTTGATCTGTATGTGGTCAGTGGCAGTTTAGAATCTCAGGATCAGGCCGTTTATGACGATAGGCTATATCTTAACAATGGGAAAGGAGATTTTTCATTAGATGCAAATGCCCTTTCGGGTGCTAATGGGAGCGGATCGTGCGTGCGTGCAGCCGACTATGACGGTGATGGCGATCTCGACCTGTTCATCGGAGGAAGAGTTGTGCCTGGAAGATACCCCATGCCGGCAGACAGTTATATCCTGCGGAATGATAAAGGCAAATTTTCGAATGTCACGGAAGAAGTATGCGGAGCGTTGAAGTCATTTGGTATGGTGACTGATGCACTTTGGACTGATTTTAATGGCGATGGAAGCGTGGATCTGATCGTGGTAGGCGAATTTATGCCCGTCACTTTTTTTGCAAACAAGAATGGGAATCTGGTTCGGCAAACGTCGACGGGAATTGAAAAGGTGACCGGCTGGTGGAACAGTATAATCGGTGGCGATTTCGACAACGATGGCGATGTCGATTATATAGCCGGCAATCTGGGTTTGAATAATAGTTTTCAGGTAAAAAGTGATCTGCCACTAAAAGTATTTGCCAAAGATTTTGATGGTAACGGAAGTATCGACCCCGTATTGGCTTGCTACATGCGCGAATCCATGGAAAGCGATGTAAGAAAATTATACCCGGTGCACTTCTGGGATGAGCTTAATTCGCAGAGCCCGAAATTCAGAAATAAATATTCGCGATACAGACAATACAGCAAGGTGACAATGGATCAGTTTTTCACGCCTGAAGAGTTGAGTGGTGCATTGATCCTGGAAGCCAACCACATGGCTTCCAGTTATATTGAAAATCTTGGTAACGGTACGTTCTCCATAAGGCCTTTGCCTACGCTTGCGCAAGTGGCGCCGATCAATGGGATGGTTTCGGAAGACCTGAATATGGATGGAAATCTTGATCTCATGCTGGTTGGTAATGACTATGGCAACGAAGTTTTTGCCGGTCGTTACGATGCCTTAACAGGCTTAGTATTGCTCGGCGATGGAAAGGGATCCTTTGAAGTTGTACCATCGGCGCGAAGTGGTTTTTATGTGAAAGGAGATGCCAAAGCTTTGGTAAAACTCCAGAATGCTTCTGGGGCGGAGTTATTTATTGCCTCTCAGAATAAGGATAGCCTTGTCGTGTTTGAAAGGGCATCGCCGGATCAACCAGAAATACTTGAAGTTGGTCCAATGGATAGCTGGGCTGAAATTATATTTGCAGACGGGAGGAAACGACATGCCGAGTTCTATTACGGTGCTGGTTACCTGTCGCAATCATCCAGAAGGTTGCGTATTCCCGGCAGTGTAAAGGAGATTATTATTTACGATTATCAGGGGAATTCGAGGAAGGTCATTCCTGGAAAAGTCTGATGTTTGGGTTTCTGACCTGGTGTCAACGGAAAAGCTATCCATTTGCAACTCTTGTCACTAACCGACACATTCATGTCAAGCGTCATGATAAAGATCCTTTTCCATGCAACAGTTATGGCATTCGAAATAATGTCTTTTTTTATAAAGTTGTTTTTGTCGCCTGTCGGTTTTTTTCAGTTCTATTTATTTTATCCTATGGAAGTCATATATTCCGTTGTAAGTGGGCATTCTCGCGTTATGAAATGCCACGATCGCGGAATGACAAGTACATTTTAAGTAACCCTATACAGACAAATGTTTACAGGTATAATAGAAACGCTCGGTCGAGTTGTTAGTATTCAAAACGAGGGAACGAATACCCGCTTCCGTATTGAGAGCCCGATTTCAAGCGAACTCAGGATAGATCAAAGTGTCTCGCACAATGGCGTTTGCCTCACAGTGGAAAGCGTCGGGGATGGATTTCATGAGGTTGTCGCTGTCCAGGAGACGCTGCAAAAATCAAATCTGGGTAACCTCAGGGAAAATGATCCTGTAAATATAGAACGTTGCATGCTTAACAATGGTCGTTTTGACGGACACATTGTACAGGGTCATGTTGACCAGACCGGGAAGGTAAAATCTGTAACTGAAGTGGGAGGGAGCTGGTTGTTTGAATTTGAATATGATTCGTCGCAAGGAAACGTAACGGTTGAAAAAGGATCAATAGCAATTAATGGTATTAGCCTGACCTGTTTTAACACGACGGAAAAGGGTTTCACGGTTGCCATAATCCCATATACATATGAGCATACCAGTTTTCATTGGTTGAAGGCAGGAGATTTGGTTAATCTGGAATTCGATATCATCGGAAAATATGTTAAGCGTTTGTTAAATAAATAACCTTCCCGACCAAGTTTATTCAGGATTTGTTACCTTGGAAACCCAATAACGCTTAACATCATGCTGGATCAGCTTATCAAGTTAGTAGAACAGAATGCCGGAGATGCCATTGTGCAGAACAAGGCGGTTCCCAACGAATATAATAGTGCGGCTATACAGGACGTGGCCGAACAAATTTTTAACGGATTGAAAGGACAGGTAAGCCAGGGCAACATGCAACAGGTGGCCGCCATGTTTAGTGGCGGGAACACCAACGCGTTGACAGGAAATCCGATGGTAGCGCAGATGATATCATCCATCACCTCAAACCTGGCAACTAAATTTGGCGTATCGCCTCAGATCGCACAAAATATTGCTTCCGGTTTAATACCCCAGGTAATGAATCAGTTTGTTAACAAAACAAACAATCCTGATGATCCGGATTTTGACTTGCAGGATATGATGCGCAATTTCAGTGGCAATAGCAACCTAGACATCGGTAGTGTTTTGGGAAAACTAGCCGGTGGATCATCTCAACAAGGACTTGGAAATGTCGGAGATGTCCTGGGTAAACTCTTTGGCGGAAAATAAAAAGTTTAAGGAATTTTTCTTTGTGCTATAATCAGGGCAAATCTTTCATATATCAGGAAAGACAGCCAGCCACAAAGCACCCCAACCGCGGCACCAGCAGCAATATCCCCGGGGTAATGAACGCCCAGGTAAATTCTCGTATAGCTCATTAGTGTGGCCCACAAAAAGAGCCACCTCATCCATGGTTTTGTGCTTTTGAACAGCAGGGTTAGATAGGTTGCGAGTCCAAAAGTATTGGCAGCGTGACTTGAGGCAAAGCCAAAAACCCCCCCTTTATAACCATTCACTAAATGAATCAATCCTTCCAGGCTTGGTTCGTGCGACGGCCTCAGCCGGCCGAAGAACGGCTTCATAAAACTACTAGTAGTCTGGTCTGTCAAAAGAATGGTGAGGCCGACCCCCAGCAGTACAATCCAACTTCGCGTTTTGTGCTCTTTGATGATTTGATATAAAAGAAAAAGATAGAGCGGTATCCAGACCAACGTCTTGGACATTGATTCCATGATAATATCCAGCCACAGTGTATGAAGCCCATTAAGAATAAAGAATAATTCTTTGTCGAGCGCTATAAGTTGATCCATCGTCGTTAAGCTTGTAATACAGCGTTCTTCACAGCATCGGCCAATTGAATGCCCCGTTTTCCAGGTTATATAGGGTAAATCCTATTCCAGAATTAATAATTGCACACAACAATTTAATCTGTACATTTTCGACTTAGCTAACTTCAAAGGTAAGAAAAATTGCCCTAAATCTACTGGGTAAACCAGACCGGGGAGCGAGACTTCAGCTGCAAGCCGTCTGGAAGCACGAAGGCAAATGAATTAACCAAACAAAAAGCTACTTAGTTTCCGGATATCAACTTCCATTTTGTTGTACATTGTATTGAATTCATTTTCGATTGAGTCTATATGGAGAAATATGATCTGGTCGTAATCGGGGCCGGGCCTTCCGGGTATGCAGCCGCTATGCGGGCCCTCGATTTTAAAAAGAAAACATTGCTTATTGAGAAAAACCGGGTGGGCGGTGCCGGCGTCACGAATGGCGCATTGTCGTCTAAAACGTGGTGGGAGCTCTCACGGGAAACCGCATCATTCCGCAAAAATTTGAAACGTTTTAATATCAAGGTGCCAAGTATCAATTACAAGGAAATACAAGATGAGGTAATGCGTGCTGTTGAAGAGCGCAAGAGTATGTTAGAAGAACATATGCGCCTGATGAAGGATTCTCACTATACTGAATTGCTGAGTTTCAAAAAGGGAGCAGCGCGCCTGATCAGTCAGAATGAAATCGAGATTGATACAGGGGCATATGAAAAAGAGGTTGTTTGGGCAAATTATATCATACTGGCTACGGGAAGCCGCCCCAGGCATTTACCTGATCTTCCAATTGATGAGAAAATCGTGATGACCAGCGATGGGATTGAGACCATGGATGATTTTCCGGAGAGTATGGTAATCGTTGGTGCCGGGGTAATTGGATGTGAATATGCCACGATATTTTCGGGATTTGGGAAAACCAAAGTACACCTAATCGACAAAGGTGCGCGCATTCTTCCATTTGAGGATGATGATGTTGTGCAGGTTATCGAACGCAACATGGAAAATAATGGTGTGCTGATTCATCGTAATTCCAGGTTGACACACATGCAAATCAAGCACGGCCGCGTTGAGTATGAATTGGAGTATGATAATGGAACCAAAGATATATTTAATGTCGCAAAAGCGCTTGTTGCGGTAGGTAGAACACCAAACTACGAAGAACTATGGGATGATAATGTTGAAATCAGTATTTCTAAACGTGGTATTGAGGACAGTGATACCCAAACAAATATTTCAAATATTTTTGCGGTGGGTGATATAACCGCAGATATCTCTTTGGTTAACGTTGGGGAGCTGGAAGGTCGTTATGCAGTAGAGAAAATTTTTGGGAGTCCCCATCGAAAATTGATCTATGAGAATATCAGTACTATTATGTTTCTTAGTCCCGAAGTAGCAGGAGTGGGTTATAACGAAACACAAGCGCGCGAAAAAGGGATTGACTACAAGGTGGTAACACTTGATTATAGCTGTATTCCAAGGGCTATTGCCAAACGAAATACACAAGGATTTATCAAGTTGCTTGTCACGAATGATGAGACCATGAAAATTCTTGGTGTTAAGATTGTTGGAAATCATGCATCCAGTGCTATTCAGGCAGTGGCCTTGTTGATCTCCATGGACAAAGGAATTGAAGAGCTTGCAGAATGCGTGCACCCACATCCTTCTATCACCGAGGGCATCCAGGAATGCGTTCGGATGTTGTTGGGTAAATCACTTTTTAAACCAGCTGCGTTGAGGTCCAAACTTTCATGTCGAACCAGCATGAATAGCGTCTATAATGATATTCATTTTTAGGGAAAGGTATCAGGCAATATTTTGCAGGCTATGGAAAGTCATTCATAATAGGCGGCGATTTCGTTTATTTTCTTTCTTTTTAGATCAGGCACATAGGTCTTTGCTGCCGGATACCCAACCGGGATGAGCAGAAATGGTCGTTCATTTTCATCGCGATTTAAAATCTTAGACAAAAAATTCATTGGGCTTGGCGTATGCGTCAATGCGACTAGCCCGGCAGCATGAATGGCCGCTAACAATAAACCGCAGGCAAGACCCACAGATTCGTTGACATAATAATTATTCCGCTTTGTACCGTCAGGAAGAATGTCATACACTTTTTTGAAAACCACAATCAGGCATGGAGCAATTTCAAGAAATGGCTTGTGCCAGTCCGTTTGAAGTGGCCGTATGTCTTGCAGCCATGATTCACTCATGCGTCCATGATAACTTTTATGTTCTTCGTTTTCTGCTGCAAGCCTGATTTTGCTTTTTAGGTTTGGGTTAGTAACAACACAAAATGTCCATGGTTGTTTATGCGCACCGGAAGGCGCCGTGGAAGCTGTAAGGATTAGCTTATCGATGACCTCTTTTGGAATGGACCTTGGCGCAAAATCACGAACAGTTCTTCGTTTATTCATCCATTGATAAAATGATTCAGACCTTTTGAGGGTAATGTCTTCTGAGTAACTTTCGTGTTCATACAATATGAAGGGATAACCATCCTTATTTTTTCGCTTCTTGTTCATGTTGAAAATTTAGGGAATATTGGGAAACATCTCATCGTTCAGAATCCGGCCGGGCGATTATTTGGGCAAAAAGTAATACTTCAGGCAAAACGCTTCTTAAAAGCGATAGGGTTTTCGCCTGTTACTTTTTTAAACACTTTGTTGAAATAGGAAATACTTTCAAATCCACACTGGAAACACGTTTCTGTGGCATTATTATCCTGTCTTAAGAGTTTCTTGGCCTTGTCGACGCGGTAATGGTTCACAAATGCCGTAAACGTTAATCTGGTTATCCCCTTAAAGTAGCGGCAAAATGCAGCGTTCGTGAGATGGCTCAGCTTGGCTATTTCCGAGATACTGATCTTCCGCTGGTAATTATTTTCCAGGAACTGGTAGATATGCCTAAGCCTGCCCTGCTCCTTTTCGGTATGGGGATTGATCACAGGATGGTGGTTCAGCAGCTGTATTTCGTCCGAACGGGATAGGATGTGCAAGATGCTCAGCATCTCCAGAAACTGATCAAAGTATGACAAGTTGTGCAGGTTCTTGAGTCGTTTACCAACCAGATTTTTTGTTTTATCACCAAAGGCAATACCATATTTAGACTGTTCAAATAGACGCTGAATAGAATGCAGTTCAGCGGTTGAGGCCATGGCCTCTTTCAGAAAATCGGGGATGATATGGACGACCGTTTTTTCATAGCTTGTCTTGACGCCATAGTCAAAATTGAGGTGTGGAATATTCGATCCAATAAATACCAAATCATTGCCAAGAAAACGGGAAACATGTCCGCCGACATGTCGCGTACCATCGGCGCCATCGATGAAAACCAGCTCGTATTCAGGATGGGAATGCCAGAAAAAGAAGTCGCTTAAGTTTGGGTTCACCAGCAAACGGAACGAACTGTCCGTGTCGTACATGATTTCCTCTAATTCGGTTTTCATATTAGCAATTTATATAAAATTGACTTCTAGCGAACTAATATCTTAGATTAATATCAATATAGTACAATAAATGGCTATTATTGGAGTAGTTGGCACAGGGCGTGAGTGGTACCTTTGATATAGAATCATAACAATTTACAGCTATGGAACAGCATAAAACAATGGCTCCAAAATCGAGCCCCAACAAAAACCATAAGGATATACCCGGAAATCCTTCAACAGCTACCAGCAGCAAAATCAAGTTGAATGACCGATCAAACGGAAAACCGTTGAAGGTCTTAAGTGAAGAGGATTGGGCGTCTTGGATCCGTGAAGGTTACGTCGTTGTAAAAAATGCCGTACCGCGGGAGCAGGCACTACGCACGGCTGATTTTCTATGGGAGTTTGAAGAGAAGGATAAGAATGATCCATCAAGCTGGTATCAGGCCCCGCGTGCGGATATGGAGATGAAAGAACTCATTGGAACGGGAATGGTTGAGGTATACAATAATCAATTCCTGTGGGATAACAGGCAAGCACAGCGGGTGCACGATGCGTTTTCAGATATCTGGGGAACAGAGAAGCTCTGGGTTACTATTGACCGTGCTAACCTGAACTTTCCAATCAGACCAGGGTTCGAATACAAAGGATTCATCCATTGGGATTACGACCCTGAAACCAAACCGCAAAATGTGCAAGGCGTTTTAGCCCTCGCTGACCAGGAGGACGAGAATATGGGTGGCTTTCAATGCATACCGGAACTGTATCGTACTTATGATACATGGAAGTTAACACAGCCTGCGGACCGCGATCGTTTCAAGCCAGATATTACCGGCTTTGAGGAAAAAATCGTAAAAGTAAAACTGAAAGCCGGTGACCTGCTTATTTTCAATAGCACACAGCCACACGGCATCCGTCCAAATCTTTCAAAAGATAAGGTTAGAATAGCGCAATATATTTCCATGATGCCAGCCGAAGAAGATAACGAAGATTTAAGACAATGGAGAGTCACGTCCTGGAAAGATCGTATCGCTCCTGAAGGTTATGCTTTCCCAGGGGATCCGCGAAAATGGGAGCAGACCAGGTATGGAACAGCCAAGCTAAATGAATTGGGTGAAAAGATCTTAGGCCTTACCCGGTATTAGACATTGCCACCCTTTTTTTGAAATTACACAGTCATAGTTCAATAGGCCAGAATAAGTGTTATGACCTCGAACGTTGACGAGAAGTTTACGCTGTCAGAATGTTTAATGGCAGCGTTTCTTTTTTTTAGTAGGGAATACGATAAATTTACTTTTCAACCTACCGAGCCTCACATATGCTGAAAAATATGAGTTACTGGGATTTGTTAATCATAACAATATATTTCGGTATTACATTATGGATTGCCTGGTGGGCATCACGGAAGAAACAAGGACCAGTAGAGAATCTGGATTCTGCGGATTACTTCCTGGCGGGTAAGCGTGAAGGATGGTTTGTTATTGGAGCCTCATTGTTTTCTTCCAACATCGGTTCCGAGATTATTTTGGGCGTATCCGGGGCGGGAGCCCGGGCAGAAATGCCGATGGCGAACTTTGAAATATTGGCGGCACTCATCTTAATCTTATTGGGATGGGTATTCGTGCCGTTTTATTTGCGTACAGGAGTCTATACCATGCCGGAGTTTCTGGAATTACGCTACTCCAAAGCCTGCCGTAATTACTTGTCTGTGGTTTCCATCCTTGCGTATGTGCTTACAAAAATTTCTTTAATTATTTTTTCGGGGGCACTCATTTTCGAAACCATGGGCGTACCATTCTGGACGGGTGCTATCTTCATTGTTCTTGCAACGGGTTTTTACACTGTTCTGGGCGGCCTAAAAGCTGTTATCTATACCGATATGGTCCAGGCATTCATTCTTCTGGCAGGCTGTGGGGCCGTTACTTATTTTGGATTAAGTCAATTGGGTGGTTGGAATGAAATGATTGCCACAATCGAGCAAGCTGCAAAAATTCCTGGTAACCCTCCGCTGGATCGTTTCTTTAACTTGTGGAGGCCTATGCATGACGTCCAGTATCCCTGGACGGGTATCTTGTTCGGCGCTCCAATATTGGGTGTCTGGTACTGGTGTACGGATCAATTTATTGTGCAGCGCGCACTATCTGCCAGGGATGTCAATAACGCCCGCAAGGGTGCACTTTTTGGGGGATTTCTGAAGTTATTACCCGTTTTCATTTTCTTCATTCCAGGTGTGATTGCCTATGCCCTTCTGCAAAAAGGGATGTTGGATTTTTCGACCAGTAATGCAGACTACGCCCTGCCTGCAATGATCACCGGCTTTCTTCCGGTTGGCTTGAAGGGACTGGCTATTGCGGGGTTGTTGGCCGCGTTAATGAGCTCTCTTTCTTCTGCATTTAATTCTTCCTCAACCTTGTTCACCATGGATTTCTACAAGCAATTCAAGCCCAAAGCATCGGAGCATGAGTTGGTGTGGGTAGGCCAGTTTGCAACGGTAGCACTGGTCCTGTTGAGCCTGGGTTGGATACCATTCATGAAGACCTTGATGGGCGGTGGCATATTCTATTATCTGCAAAGTATTCAGGCTTACATTTCTCCGCCTATTGCGGCAGTTTTTTTGTTCGGGCTTTATTACAAATGGATCAATGCCCGTGGTGCCATTGTATCCCTCTGGACAGGCTTTGCCCTTGGCGTGCTAAGGCTTGTTACGGAGTTTTTGAGTAAGGAAGAAATTATCCATGCAGCGGATGATTCTTTGTTAGGTATGCTGCTGGGCATTAATTTTTTACACTTTGCATTGCTGCTATTTATTTTTTGTGCGGTGATCATGATGATCGTAAGCCGTGCAGGAACACCTCAGCCCGAAGATACTTTGCGTATGGTTACATTTCAAAAACCTGCAGCCGGGGAACGTTTTACATTTTCAAGTGACGTGATACTCACAATCATCCTGATTTTGGCGGTGCTGACTTTATGGTTCGTTTTCAGTGCATGGGGAATTGCAGGTTAATCTTTACGCTATGGACTATCAACTAAGAAATAGAACCGCTCTGATCACCGGTTCCACATCGGGGATTGGTTTTGCTACGGCCGAACTGCTGGCCAGGGAAGGTGCCAATGTTATCGTTAACGGTCGCACCAAAGAGAGTGTCGCTGAAGCCACAGAAGCCCTGAAGAATCGTGTTCCTTCAGCCGCTATAACCGGTATTGTTGCGGACTTCAACGATAGGGAGGCAGCAGCAGCATTGATCGCGGAAATTGACGCCGTCGATATACTTGTAAACAACGTTGGGGTATTTACATCACAATCATTTGCCGAGACACCAGATGTTGACTGGTACAAGCTCTTTGAGGTGAATGTCATGAGCGGCGTGAGATTATCACGGGCTTTCCTTCCGAAGATGCTGGCGCAGGGTTGGGGTCGGATAATATTCATCAGCAGCGAATGCGCTCAATTGGTGCCTGAAGACCTGATTGCCTACAGTATGACCAAGGCTGCGATGCTAAGCATTGCCAGAGGACTAGCCCAGACCACAAAAGGAACCTCGGTAACGGTCAATAGCGTGATGCCAGGTTCGACGTTATCGGCAGGAGCGGAGCGGTTTTTAAAGGAGCAGGCTGTCAAACAAAACAAAAGCGAAGAAGCAGTGGCATCCGATTTCTTTAAGAATGTCAGGACGACCTCACTACTGGGTCGCTTTACTTCGACGGAGGAAATTGCGCAGGCCGTGGTCTATCTGGCTAGTCCGATTTCATCGGCAACCAATGGTTCCGTACTGAAGGCAGACGGGGGTAGCGTGCCTGGCATCATGTGACGCGATAGATGCTAGCTTGACAGATTAGTTTGTATTTCGATTGGCAGCCGGGCTAAGTTTTTTTACCACTCAGATCATCTTCCTGTCTGGCTATGGAACACTCAGATGCTCCTAAGCAGTACCGTTAGCAGAAGAGAAATCAAGAGTCTATTTCGAATGCCTTTGTTTCAGCACCGCGGTAACGTCAGGTAAAGCGTAGCCTTTGGCTGTAAGTAAAACAAGATAGTGATACAAGAGATCAGCGGCTTCATTCAGGAACAGATCTTTATTGTCATCTTTCGATTCGATCACGAGTTCAACGGCTTCTTCACCAACTTTTTGCGCTACCTTATTAATTCCAGACTTAAGGAGGCTGGTCGTATAAGAACCCTTAACCGGATTTTTTTTTCTATCCTGGATGATCGCCTCAAGGGAAGCTAAATCCCAATGATCATTATTTTCTTTGAAACATGTATCCGCACCAGTGTGGCAAACCGGACCCGTTGGATTGGCCTTAATCAGCAAAGTGTCGTTGTCGCAGTCAATCAAAATATCCACCAACATCAGGTAGTTGCCTGAAGTTTCCCCTTTCGTCCAAAGTCTTTCTTTAGAACGGCTGTAGAAAGTTACCTTCTTTTCTGCCTGCGTTTTCTGATAGGCTTCTTCGTTCATGAATCCAAGCATAAGAACACAATTGGTTTTAGCGTCCTGAACAACACAGGGGACCAAGCCATCAAGTTTCGAGAAATCTATTTTGTGTGAGCTCATTTTGGATATTTTATCGAATGTTTATTTTTTGTCCTTTCAAGAATGTTTTCAGATCCGGAATTTTAATTTCGCCAAAGTGAAAAATGCTTGCTGCAAGCGCTGCATCAGCCTTGCCCAAAACAAAGGCATCAATAAAATGCCCCATATTGCCCGCACCACCAGAGGCGATAAGCGGAATTTGCAGAAGCGAATGAAGTTTGCTAAGTGGATCGATAGCGAAACCATTTTTTGTTCCGTCGTGGTCCATGCTGGTAAACAGAATTTCTCCGGCGCCGCGTTCTTGCCCTTCTTTTGCCCACGTAAAAAGTTTTTTTTCTGTCGGATGCTTACCGCCATGCGTGTGTACGGTCCATGTATTATCTATTTTCCGCCCATCTATGGCCAATACAATACATTGCGCTCCAAAGGCTTTTGAAAGCTCATCAATGAGCTGCGGGTTTTCTACCGCTGATGTGTTTACGCTTACTTTGTCGGCCCCGGCTTCCAACAAAGGGGCAACATCTGCTACGCTGGTTATGCCACCACCCACTGTAAACGGAATGTTGATGTGGCGAGCGATATCTTTAACCAGCGCGGCAAATGTTTTGCGTTTTTCGTTGGTGGCAGAGATATCCAGGAACACGAGTTCGTCTGCACCCTGTTGTGCATACAGCGCCCCTAGTTCAACAGGATCACCAGCATCGCGTATGTTTACAAAGTTCACACCTTTCACAGTGCGACCGTCTTTAATATCCAGGCAGGGAATAATTCGCTTTGTTAACATCTTACAGGTTTATGAGCTCATCAAGGGAAATCCTTCCTTCATAAATGGCTTTGCCGACAATTACACCGTCAACGCCAATTTGTTTCAGCTCATGCAGATCATCGACACTACTTACGCCTCCACTGGCAATCAGATGAAGTGTGGGAAAACTGAGGAGGAGCTTTTTGTACAATTCCACGTTTGGTCCTGTCATCATACCGTCCGTGCCTATGTCAGTGCAGGTAACGTGCGTGATACCCTTTTGTATATATTCCTTGATGAAACTCATGATGGAGATAGAGGCATCTTCCTGCCATCCACTGATTGAAATGCTTTCATTTTTAACATCGGCGCTTAGGATAATCTTCTCAGCGCCGAAGGCCTTGAGCCAATCCAATATCTTGAGTGGCTCAGTCACCGCCATGCTGCCGATGTTCACTTGAGTCACACCAATAGCAAGCAGCCTTTCAATTTCGGCTTGCGTTTTTATACCACCGCCAAAATCAACATGAAGGTTGGTGTTGGATACGATGCGTTCCACTACTTCCCAGCTGATTACTTTCCCGGCTTTTGCGCCATCAAGGTCAATTAAATGCAAGTGTGTCAACCCGGCATCCTCAAAGGATTTTGCGACATCCAGTGGATTTTCATTGTACACTGTTTTTTGCGCGTAGTCCCCTTGCAGTAGGCGAACACACTTTCCATCGATAATGTCAATGGCGGGTATTATTCTCATAGTTTTAGAAAGCTTTTAAGGACTAATTCACCGGCGTTTGCCGATTTCTCCGGATGGAACTGCACGGCATAAAAATTATCTTTGTGCATGGCAGCGCTGAACGGCGTAATGTATTCTGTAATGGCGGACGTTAATGAATTTACCGGCACGTAGTAGCTATGGACAAAATACGCATACTGATTTTCAAGCGCCGGATCGAGCCAGCTGTTGCTCAATGTCAGGTTATTCCATCCCATGTGTGGAACTTTCATATCCAGGGTAGGATGGAAGAGTCTGACAGACTCATTGAAAATGCCAAGGCATTCGGTGTTATTCTCCTCTGAATAGTTGCACATCAATTGCATACCCAGGCATACCCCCAGAAGAGGTTGTTTCAAATTGACGATGAGCTGATCGAGTTTGCGATCCCGCAAATATTGCATTGTTGTGCTTGCTTCGCCAACACCAGGAAAAATTACTTTGTCAGCATTCATAATCTCTTCCGGATTATCAGTGATATGAAAGTCAATTCCCAATCGTTCGAGCGCGAACGATACGGACTGGATGTTTCCCGCGTTGTATTTTATAATTATCAGTTTCATCGCTTGAACCTATTGATGGTGAGGAAGTTACGTATATCCATCATGTCTATATTATTCCTTTTGTAGTTGGCAGCTGATTCCCTTCCTTTTTTACTGCCATCTTGATTGATTTTGCGAAAGCTTTAAAGATAGCTTCGATTTTATGATGCTCATTCGTACCCTCGGCCTTAATATTCAAATTGCTTTTTGATGTATCAGTAAATGATTTAAAAAAATGATAGAACATTTCTGTCGGCATTTCCCCAATCTTTTCGCGCTTAAATTCCGCCTCCCACACAAGCCAGGGTCTGCCACCAAAATCGATGGCGGCCTGTGCCAGACAATCGTCCATGGGTAAACAAAATCCGTATCGCTCAATACCACGTTTATCCCCCAGTGCTTTGAGGAAGGCTTCACCTAAAGCTAATGCCGTATCTTCAATGGTATGGTGCTCGTCAATGTGAAGATCACCGCTTACTGTTATAGACAAATTCATATTACCATGTCGCGAAAGTTGATCGAGCATATGATCGAAGAATCCAAGTCCGGTGGAAATGTTCGATATTCCTTCTCCGTCAAGATTAATGTCAACCCTGATATCCGTCTCTTTAGTGGTTCGGGTTACCGTTGCTTTTCTTTCGGCGGGTATGGTCAGGAAAGTATGGATATCAGCCCATTGCGTTGTTGTTAGTATACAATACTCCTGAAGACCAACCTGTTTCATGTTCTCAACAAGTGAACCATCGTTTATTAAGATACCCTGTGCACCAATATTCTTTGCAAGTTCAATGTCGGTTAGCCGGTCGCCGATAACATATGAATTCTTGAGATCATACTCGTTCGAAAGGAATGCAGTCAACATTCCAGTGCCAGGTTTTCTTGTAGGCATGTTTTCGTTTGAGAAGGAGCGATCAATACAGATGTCAGAAAATCTCACACCTTCATTTTCAAAGGATCTGACGATCAAATTTTGTACTGGCCAGAACGTTTCTTCAGGAAAGCTTTTGGTGCCCAAACCATCCTGATTTGTAACCATTACCAATTCAAAGTCTGTGTTTCTGGCGATCATCCCGAGTCCCCTGAATACCCCAGGATAAAATTCCAGTTTTTCGACGCTATCAATTTGTCCATCGGGGGGTTCAATGATCAATGTTCCGTCTCGGTCAATAAACAGTACTCTTTTCATTTTGTGCAGAAGAATTTAATTTCTTGTAGCTGATATACACGGTTCACGTTCTTATTTAGCTGCTAAATTATGCAATGCATCCAAGAGTTGTGTGTTTTCTTGGGGGGTGCCTATTGTAATGCGCAGACAACCGTTGCAGAGCACAACGTTAGAGCGGTCGCGTACGATAATTCCCTTTTTCATCAGGTACTGATAGGTTTGAAATGCCTCTTTTAAACGCACCAGCAGAAAGTTTGCCGCAGAAGGATATACCTGCTCAGTGATTGAAAGCTTGCGCAATGCCATTGCCATCCTGGTCCTTTGTTCCACTAAATCTTTGACCCATGCGTTTTTTTGCTGCTCATTGTTAAGCGCTTCAAGCGCAAGTTTTTGTGTGACACTGTTTATATTATAGGGGTATTTTATTTTATTCAGGACCTGGATAATTTCAGGGGAGGCAAAGCACATTCCCAGTCGCAGTCCGGCGAGGCCCCAGGCCTTGGAAAAGGTTTGCAGTACAATGAGGTTTGGGTATTTGGTAAGTTCCGGTACAAAGCTTCTGCTGTTTGAAAAGTCAATGTAGGCTTCATCAATGACCACTAATCCGTCAAATCGGTTCAGGACTTCAATAATTTTGTTGTAACTAAGCAGATTTCCTGTTGGGTTGTTTGGGCTGCAAAGAAAAATAACCTTTGCCTTGCTATCGGACGCTGAAAAGGCGTCGAGGTCTATGTCGAATTCGGGGGTCAATAGAATCTTTTCCACTTTCACGGCATTTACGGCTGCACAGACTGCGTACATCCCGTAAGTTGGCTCTGTAATAAGTATAGCATCATCGTTTGGTTCACAGAAAGCGCGGATTACTAAGTCTATCGCTTCGTCGCTGCCGTTGCCCAAGAAGATCTGTTCTGGTTTTACGTCCTTAATTATTGCTAATTTCTCCTTTACCTTCCATTGGAGTGGATCAGGGTATCGGTTATAGGGTGAGGAAAATGGATTCTCATTGGCATCGAGAAAGATTTCTGCTTCACCTTTAAATTCATCCCGGGCTGAAGCATAAGGCTTCATGTTGAGGATATTCTTCCGCACCAGTGTTTTAATATCATTGAATTGTCTCGTATTCGATTTCATACTTTATCAGTTAGCCCCTCAAATCATATTGAAGCCGTGGGTATTTTCTATTTTCTTAAACTGTCAAGCCTTACCCGAACTGCCATTTTATGCCCAATAAGTTGTTCGGCCTCCGCCATTTGTTCTACCACCGGACCGAGTCGTTGAATCCCTTCAGCCGTCAACTGCTGATACGTAATATATTTCATAAAACTTTCCAGCGCGACGCCGGCAAATGCTTTTGCGTACCCATTTGTGGGCAAAGTATGGTTCGTGCCAGAAGCATAATCGCCGATAGCCTCAGGGGAATAATTTCCAAGGAATACGGATCCTGCATTTATAATTTCGGCTGCGATTTCTTCAGCATTTTTCATATTGATGATTAAATGTTCAGGCGCATATTCGTTCACAAAGTCAATGGCTTGCTGCTGATCTTCCATGATAATGACTCTGCTGTGAAGCAATGATTTCTCAGCTGTCGACTTGCGTGGTAAGCCGGCCAATTGCTTTGCAATCTCCTGCTGAACTACCGGCACAAGTGCTTCATTTGCTACAACAAGTATGACCTGGCTATCTTCTCCATGCTCAGCTTGTGACAGGAGATCAGCCGCAACAAATGAAGGATTTGATGTTTCATCTGCCATAACCAGGACTTCAGAAGGGCCAGCAGGCATGTCAATGGCGACGCCTTCTTCCATGATTATTTGCTTGGCCTTTGTTACATACTGGTTACCGGGGCCAAAAATCTTGTAGACCTTATCAATACTTTCCGTTCCGAAAGCCATAGCAGCAATCGCCTGGGCGCCTCCAACTTTGAAGACTTTGGTGATACCAACAAGATTAGCTGCAAAAAGAATGGCGGGATCAATCTTACCGGTTTTATCAGGGGGAGTGCATAGCACAACCTCTTTGCATCCTGCGATGCGCGCAGGAATGCCGAGCATCAGTACAGTTGAAAATAGGGGCGCCGACCCTCCCGGAATATAAATCCCTACTTTTTCAATCGGCACACTTTTTCTCCAGCAAAATACCCCTGGCGTAGTTTCCATTTTACTTTCATCGCGCTTTTGCCCTGCATGGAATTTCTCAATGTTTTGTGCGGCAACGCTAATGGCATCTTTTAGCGACGATGAGAGTAACTTTCCTGCGGCTTCTACTTCTGTCGTTGAGGCCCTTAAGTCTTGGACGTGAACTTTATCGAATTGCAGCGTCAGTTCGCGTAGCGCATTATCACCGGACTTCTTAACACGATTTAAAACATTGCGAACTGTGCTCTCCAGAAATTCCAATTCGAGCTGAGGCCTTTCTGTTAGCTGGGGCCAAGTTTCTATTGTCGGGTTGTTGAATATCTTCATCGATAGGTAGTTTATCTTTTCTTGATTAGGGAGTAAATTTCAAACGATCATTTTCTCAATCGGAATGACCAGAATACCTTCGGCTCCACATGACCTAAGCAGATCAATTTTTTCCCAAAAATCATTCTCGTCCACAACAGAATGAAGCGAACTCCAGCCTGGACGGCCAAGAGGAACTATCGTCGGGCTTTTCATGCCCGGTATTACGCTCGTAATTTTTTCTATTGCTTCATTAGGGCAGTTCATCAGTATGTATTTGTTATTCTTTGCTTTCTTAACTGCTTCGATCCGGAATAGTAGCTTATCCAGGATTTCTTGTTTTCCTGGTTCAAGTTCGGGATTAGCAATGATCACTGCCTCTGATTGCATCACAACCTCTACTTCCTTAAGTCCGTTGCTCAGCAGTGTACTACCTGTGCTGACGATGTCGCAGATAGCATCTGCCAATCCAATACCCGGAGCGATTTCGACAGATCCACTGATCTCATGGATACCTGCCTTTATGCTGTTTTTTTGAAGAAAATCTGCCACTATGTTTGGATAGGAGGTAGCAATGTTTCTGCCTGCCAACGATTGAATGCCGCTGTAATTTTCTGACCGTGGGACGGCAATGGACAAGCGGCACTTGGCAAAGTCAAGGCGTTTGACGATTTTATTTTTCTTTTGCTTCTCGGCGAAGATATTCTCGCCGACAATTCCTACGTCAGCCACTTTATCTTCCACATATTCGGGAATGTCATCATCGCGAAGAAAAAGAACTTCCACGGGAAAGTTCCTGGCCTGGGTCTTCAACTGGCCCTTACCATTACCAAATGAAAGTCCGCTTTCCTTAAGTAACTCAAGCGATCCCTCCTGCAAGCGTCCTGATTTCTGAATGGCAATACGAAGTAATGTGTTCATTTCAATTTCATTGTTAAGTAGTTAAAACAAAAAAGGCCTGTCACGTGGTGACAAGCCTTTTGAAAATCAATATTGATAAGTCAAACTACAGCCCTGCCACGCACATTGTGCTTGATATGATGGTGGTGGTGGCTGATAGTATTGATTACTTTTTTCATTTGCGGCAGCTAATAAATCGAATTGTTCTCGGATCTCAAAATTTCAGCCCCAATAAAACCGAAAATAATTCAGTAAAACCACTACGCAAGTCGTAAATCGGTAAATTCCGCCAGGCTTAACACGAAGGAGAACACTTGTTCGCCTCCGTTTGATCCACATAAGGAGGTTGTTTATGGAGCCATTTCTTGAAGTATTTACTATACTTCTTTTTAGCTTCGCACCGAATGGAGCTTAATGATAGAATATGGGTAAATGGGTTGGTCTGATTGGCATTATTGTAGCCTGCTGCGGGGATAGCAAAGAGACGAGACTTCAGCGTTTCTTACTGCAAAGCAATGATTTGGTGAAGAACCGGAAGGAAGAACAAGCGGTGTATTACCTGAACGAGGCACTGAAGCTTGACTCGTGTTTTGCGGATGCCTGGAATAACCTTGGGACCATCTATTTCAGTCAAAAAAATTATTCACTTGCATTTGAGCAGTATAACCAGGCTATTGCGTGCCGCCCTGAATACCTGGCAGCATACTTTAATCGCGCGAACACAGCTTATGAGCTAAAGGAGTATTACAGTGCTTTGCAGGATTTGGATAGGATCATTGCATATAAACCAGATACCGCGGTAGCGTATTTTTCCAGAGGGTTAGTGTATACCCGGCTCAGGGAGTTTGACAAGGCCTTGGCATCATTTGAAAGGGCAAAGACGTTGGACAAAACTAATGCTGAGACCTGGGTTAACATGGGTACAGTCAGGTATTACCAAAGACAGTTTGACAGCGCCCGGATTGATTTGCAGGAAGCCTTGAGATTAAATCCGAATGAAGCGAATGTTTTTAACGCACTGGCTATGATTGACATTGAATTACGCCAGTATGAGCAAGCCAAAGCATGGTTGGAAAAAGCACTCGCGTTAAAACCCGATGATCCTTTCTTTCTGAACAATCGCGGATACATTGCTTTACTAGAAGGAGAGATGGAAGCAGCGAAAGAGGACATAGATATGAGTATAAGCCTTGATCCATACAACGGTTGGGCATACAGAAACAAAGGCATATATTATTTGAAGGTTGGTCTCCTTGATGATGCAATCCGATTATTCAGGCAGGCAGAAGATATGGATCCCTTCATTGAGCGGATATATTATTACATGGGTGAAGCCTATTTACAGCAAGGCAACGTGGGTCTTGCCTGTGAATACTTCGAGAAGGCTCTTGGTCGAAAGGAGCTTACAGAGAATGAATTTAAGCAACGGTGTAACCCGAAATGAAGTTAGAAGAGCTAGGCAATCGGATGAAGGAACGGCTGTTAGGCCCATTACCCGGTGATTCAGCACATGCAACGTTACGGGCTACCCCAATAGGTGAAACAATCCCGCGGTTTGAGCACAAACTTCCACCCAAACCCGGTGGGGTTTTAATCTTGTTATATGAACACGGTGGGCAGCTTAAATTTCCGGTAATCAAAAGACAGGAATACCGTGGGGCACACAGTGGACAGATTAGCTTACCAGGCGGAAAAGCCGAAGCTGGTGAGGATGCAGTGCAGGCAGCATTGCGGGAGGGTGAGGAGGAAATTGGTGTTGAAAGGATCAAGTTAAACGTACTGGGTACGCTCAGTGATTTTTTTGTGGTCCCCAGCAATTTTATCATAACGCCCGTCATTGCCACCATTAAAAGTGAACCTTTCTTCAAACCTGATTCATATGAAGTGGCAAAAATTCTTACGGGCTCAATTGATGATTTGATTAAAGATGATGCGATTAAACAAAGTGAGCTATTGGCTGCCGGCAGGTACCGCATGATGGCACCTTACTTTGACATAGAAGGGGAGGTTGTCTGGGGAGCAACGGCGATGATGTTAAATGAGTTTCGGGTCATTCTTCGCGAAGTATTTTCAGCTGGATAATCCAATCGGTAATTTGTGAAAAACAAATTGCATGCATCAGTTATTCCCGAACCTTTAACTGTATTGCATTTCCAGCTTTCCGAATTCCTCATTGATAAAATCAAAAGTCTCAAGAATGTTGTATAAGCACTCGACTATGCACAAGCGTTTAAGTTTTTACCTACTTTAGATGAAGTAAGTATAGAGCAGACCAAAAAAATCCGATATGAAGCATTTTGTTCTAAGCGTAAGAATCATTTTCTGTTGCATTGTATTACTTCTGGGTATATGCAGTTTAACCGTAACAGCACAACCCTCCACGCCACCATTTGTTTACGGTGATGCCCTGCCTGATGCCCCGGTGTTGGCAGCAAAAGGTGAGTATGGTGTTGGCGTACGCACCATGGATTTTGTGAACAAAGGTCAGGTTGATGTACTCAACTCTAAAAATGGTGTTGATCCACTCTACGATCGTCCGTTGAAAATTGAAATTTGGTATCCGGCCATTCTTCCTGAGGAAACAAAGGAGTTTGTCATGTATAACGATTTTATGGGGAATCCGAATGATTCGACGCGGCCTTTGATACCTTTTACTTTTCCAGGCAGGGCCTTGCGTGATGCTGTGCCGAAAACAAAGGATGGTCCTTTTCCTTTGATCATTGTATCGCATGGATATACAGGTTCACGTGTTCTGTTTACGTACCTCACAGAGAATTTGGCATCCAAGGGTTATGTTGTGGTTTCGATTGATCACACAGAGTCGACACACAAAGATGCTGCAGGGTTCACGAGCACTCTGCTTAACCGGGCGAAAGATGATCTGTTTGTCCTGGAAAGAATGGCGGCGCTGGGAAAATCAACCGGCAATACTTTTTTGTCTGGGTTAGTTGACGCCAACAATACAGGACTTATTGGATATTCAATGGGTGGATACGGTGTGCTTAATGCAGCCGGTGCAGGCTATAGCGAACAGGCCGTTGCACTCTTTGAAAAATATTCAGGGGGTAGCAAGTCCATCGTGGTGCTATCAACCAATAATCCTGATTACAAATTATCGCACGATCAACGCATAAGAGCGGTAGTAGCTTTTGCGCCATGGGGTATGGAGCGTAATGTCTGGGATGCCGAAGGACTCAAGGGTCTGACCGTACCAACCTTTTTTATCGCCGGAAGCCAGGATGATATTTCAGGATACGAGAAGGGAACCAAGGCAATTTTCATGGGGGCAGTGAATGCGGACAGGTATTTGTTAACCTACCGCAATGCACGGCATAACGTGGCACCCAATCCGCCTCCGATAGAATCATTGAAACCGGGATTAAATATTAACGAGTTCTATCATTATGCCGATCCGGTATGGGATTTGAAGCGCATGAACAACATCAATCAGCATTTCGTCACCGTTTTTTTGGGTATACATTTGAAGAAAGAAGACTTTGGAAAGTACCTCGACTTAAACGAAGATTCGAACGAAAAAAACTGGACAGGCTTCAAGCCCCGTACCGCAACCGGGCTTGAACTGCTGCATGCTTCCCCGCAGTAACGTGGAATTTGTAGCGGGCAATAAAGCCATTGAATTGGAAACGCTCAACAATAGATCAGTGTAGGTATAGCTTAATATTGAATAAGAAAAGCCCCGCTGCTGCGGGGCTTTTCTTTTTACTTTTTCTTCTTGACGGCCTTCCTTGATGTTTTCTTAAGCGCTTTTTTCGATACTTTTTTCACCGCTTTTTTTGCATATTTTCTGGCAATTTTCTTCGTCGCAATTTTCCTTCCCGCTTTTTTCGTTTTTTTGTTTTCGGCTTTTTTTACAATTCTTTTTGGTGAAGCCTTCTTACCGGCTTTTTTTGCAACAGTTTTCTTTACCTGCTTTTTCGCCGTCTTTTTGGCGGTTACTTTCTTGCCTGCTTTTTTAGGTGCTGCTTTCTTAGCTGTCTTCTTGGCAATTTTTTTCGCTGGCGTTTTGGAGGCTGTCTTCACAAGCGATTTCCTGACTGCTTTTTTTGGCGGCTTCGTTCCGGCCTCCTTATCCTTTTTTGCAGTAATCTGCCCGGCCATCAGGTTCAAAGCGGATCCTGCTTTAAACCACTCAATTTGGCCAGCATTGTAGGTATGGTTCGCTTTGATGGTACCCTTGCTTCCATCGCGATGGTTAAGCACAAGTGTTAGTTGTTTTTCGGGCGCAAAGCTGGTAAGGTCTATAATATCGATCGTATCGTCTTCATGGATTTTGTCATAATCGGACTCGTTCGCAAAAGTAAGCGCAAGCATTCCCTGCTTCTTAAGGTTTGTCTCATGGATTCTTGCAAATGACTTAACCAGTATTACGCGTATACCCAAATGGCGTGGCTGCATGGCAGCGTGTTCACGCGAAGAACCTTCGCCGTAGTTATGATCGCCGACAACAATGGTTGGAATGCCAGCTGCTTTGTAGGCGCGCTGCGTCGCCGGAACGGGACCGTATTCTCCCGTGAGTTGATTCTTTACCTTGTCTGTTGATTCATTAAAGTAGTTCATTGCACCTGTCAGCGTGTTGTTGGCGATGTTATCCAGATGACCACGGAATCGCAGCCAGGGACCTGCCATTGAAATATGGTCAGTAGTGCATTTTCCTTTCGCCTTGATAAGCAACTTCATCCCAAGTAGATTCTTGCCATCCCATGGCGCAAAAGGACTCAATGCCTGTAATCGATTGGAATTATCTGCAATACTTACCTGAACTTTACTTCCATCGCGGGCTGGCGCAAGGTATCCGGGGTCTTTCACATCAAATCCATTCGGGGGAAACTCATGCCCTTGTGGCTCATCCAGGTAGACGGACTCGCCATCCGAATTCACCAGCGCATCCGTTAGCGGGTTGAAGGTAAGATCACCGGCAATCGCAAAAGCAGTTGTGATTTCCGGAGAAGCCACAAAGGCATGCGTATTTGGGTTACCGTCATTTCGTTTTGCGAAATTCCGGTTGAAAGAAGTAATTATAGAATTACGGCGGTTTGGATCATTTGAGTGCCGTGACCACTGACCAATACAAGGCCCGCAAGCATTGGCCAGAACGACACCTCCCATTTGTTCAAAAATACCCAGGTATCCATCGCGCTCCACCGTATAACGCACTTGTTCGGAACCGGGTGTGATGGTGAACTCAGCCCTAGCCTGCAGCTTTTTGTCTACTGCTTGTTGCGCCAGGGATGCAGAACGTGTAATATCCTCGTATGATGAGTTCGTGCATGATCCAATAAGTCCCACTTCAAGCCGTTGAGGCCAACCATTCTTCTTTACTTCCTCACCAAACTGCGAGATAGGAATCGCGCGGTCGGGGGTAAAAGGACCATTTACATGTGGCTCAAGTTCTGACAGGTTGATTTCGAAGACTTCATCGAAATATTTTTCCGGGTTGGCATATACTGCCGCATCTCCCGTAAGATGTTCTTTTACCTTATCAGCCAGATCTGCAACCGATTCACGACCTGTACCCCGCAAGTATTGTCCCATTTTCTCGTCATAACCAAAGGTGGAGGTTGTAGCACCAATCTCTGCGCCCATGTTGCATATAGTGCCTTTTCCGGTGCAGGAAAGGGTTTCAGCGCCAGGACCAAAATATTCCACAATAGCCCCGGTTCCGCCCTTTACGGTAAGGATTCCAGCCACTTTTAAGATGACATCCTTCGAAGAAGTCCAACCGCTTAGCCTGCCCGTAAGTTTTATTCCGATCAACTTTGGCCATTTCAGCTCCCAGGGCATACCGGCCATAACATCAACCGCATCTGCACCGCCAACACCAATTGCCAGCATTCCTAGCCCACCCGCATTTACAGTATGCGAATCTGTACCGATCATCATGCCTCCGGGGAAACCATAATTCTCAAGGACCACCTGGTGAATAATACCAGCACCTGGTTTCCAGAACCCAATACCAAATTTGTTCGAGACCGACTCCAGGAAGGTGAAGACTTCGCCGCTGGCAGAAATAGAATCTGCCAGGTCCTTCTTAGCACCCTCTTTGGCCAGAATCAGGTGATCACAATGAACAGTGGAGGGAACCCGAACTTTTGGAATACCAGCAGACATGAATTGTAAAAGTGCCATCTGGGCGGTAGCATCCTGCATTGCAACCCGGTCGGGGGAAAAATTCACATAGGACTTTCCCCGGCCGAAATTTTCGACCTTCTGATCTTCATGCAGGTGCGCATACAATATCTTTTCCGACAGTGTCAGCGGTTTGTTTACGATTTTTCTGGCTTTTGCAATGCGGTGTGGCATTTGCTTGTAGAAAGCCTGGATCATGTCAAAGTCGAATACCATAGTTATATTTTTTTAGCGGTGCTAAAATAATAATTTTTTCTTCGGATTGGCAGGGATAATGCAAAGCACTTCCGGAAGCCGTTCTCTTGATATCTCCACCGGGAAGTGTAAAGAACAATTCAGCTTCAAAGGGGTTTCTAAACGGTCCTGTTAGGTTTAAAGAATAAGGCCGGGCGGCCTGGAAAGCGAATAATGTCCTCCTACCGTACAGAGAGGAGACTGGATTTGGATTTTTCATTAAAAGCCGTAGAGTTATGTCTTTAAAATCCACCTCGCGCAAGCGTCCGCTTGTGCAGTTATAAGTTCCAACGGCCGCTGGTGAAACGCGAGGATATACATGAGATATTCATCTCAGATTACGGTGTTAAAACCAAGTGGACACTTGAAATAGCATGGGCACAAGCCAGACGCTTGCACCAGCTAGCCGGTAAGGGTGTAATGGAGAAAATACCACTGAACGCGAGAAGAATGGGGTTTAACAAGCTAAAACCCGCAAAATTGCTATTTGGTGTTGATATAGTTCAAGAATTCACGTTTTACGTTTTCGTCCCTGAACTTTCCTGAGAAATATGCCGTACCTGTCTTGCTATTGGTATCTCCCACACCACGCGAGGCTACACACATATGATTTGCATCAATAACAACTGCCACATCTTCTGTCCGCAATACCCGCGCCATTTCTTTTCCGATCTGCACCGTTAGGCGCTCCTGTACCTGGGGCCGCTTGGAAAAATACTGTACAATTCGATTTATTTTGGAAAGGCCAATTACCTTTCCACTTGAAAAATAGGCAACATGCGCCTTGCCATAAATGGGGACAAAATGATGTTCGCAATGGGAGTAGAAGGTAATATCTTTTTCAACCAGCATCTGGTCGTAGTTGTACTTGTTCTCGAATAGACGGGCATGTGGTCTGTTCTTGGGATTTAATCCGCTGAAAACTTCCTTGACGTACATTTTAGCAACTCTGTGAGGAGTCCCGTTGAGGCTATCATCTGTCAGGTCTAATCCCAGTATGTTCATTATCTCACGAAAATGCTTTTCGATGCGCTCAATCTTCACATCGTCGTCCAGATCAAAAGCATCCGGACGAAGCGGAGTATCAGCTGAGGAGCCTACATGGTCGTCATCAAGGTCCAACAGGGGCTTAAGAGGCTGGATATTCAACGAAATTTCTTTCTGTCTCATATAAAGTGATTTTCAGTTCGAAGTGTGAGTCTATTTTTTGCCGCAGTATTCTCCAGATGATGACGGCTATGTTTTCAGCCGTGGGATTAAGGTTCTTGAAGTATTCCGTATCGAGATTGAGATTCTTATGATCAAATTTCACCAATACGTTATCTTTTATGATATCACTTAACACCTTCAAATCAAACAAATATCCCGTTTTTGGATCAGGCTCTCCGGTAAGACTAACGATAAGGTCATAGTTATGACCGTGGTAATTCGGGTTATTACACTTGCCAAAAATCTTTTCATTTACTTCCGCTGACCATTCCGGGTTGTGCAATCGGTGTGCGGCATTAAAATGTTCTCTCCTGGAAACCTTTACCTTCATGCTCCTAATGTAAACAGGAATATGGTTAAAAGGTTCAAGAAAATGGCATAGTGGCCAATGGAATAGTATTAATTCCGCCAAATGCCGGTAGAAATGGGAAAAGTAAGGCGCTATAGTGGTTCAGTAGCGCCATGAGGCAATTTACGGTCTTGCTGTCCCATTTTATTTGTTGCCCCCATGATGAGTTGTTGTTGTTGCAGCCGGGCAACTGAATAACAAGATGAAACCGATCTTTTGGATGTAAGGATTAGCGCGTGTCGGTCCTGTGGGCCCCGTGGTAGTCTTATGCGGGTAATTATTAATCTTTTTTGGGGTATTCGAATTGACTATAAGTTGTTAAATTGATCCTTCAAAGAGATAATTTGAATGCAATACGAAGAAATTAAGGAGCGCATTGGAAAATACAGGGATTCCGGCAAAAGTTTGTTCACAACCTCTTCTTTTCAGTCACATAGCTTGGTATTACTTCACATCCTCAGTAGGATTGACAATACCATTCCGGTTTATTTCATTAACACGGGCTATCATTTTCCGGAAACGATGCGTTTTAAAGATCAAATTTCAAAACAATTTGGTCTTATCAGCAGGGATTTGAAATCGGATGTTCCCAAGTTTATGCAGCGGGATGCAGAAGGAAGATTGTTATTTACTTCAGATCCTGACCATTGCTGCTACCTCAACAAAACGCAACCGGTTGATGCCATGCTGATGGCGCATGACATCTGGATCAACGGTGTACGCGCAGATCAGAGTGCTACGCGGGCAGCGATGAAAGTTGAACAACCAGCCAGGCATGGCTGCATCCGTTTTCATCCAATGCTGGATTGGAATGCAAAGATGATCTGGCAATACCAAAAGGAGTACTCCTTGCCAAAGCACCCATTAGAAGAAAAAGGATTCCTCAGTATAGGATGTGAACCTTGCACACGTAAATTGGACCCCGAAATGCAGGAACGCGAAGCCCGTTGGTTTGGTATGAATAAGGTTGAATGCGGGCTACATACTGATTTAATAAGTAAATAGAACAGATGAACGTGTTAGTAACAGGTGGTGCCGGCTACATCGGTACCGAGTTGGTTAATTTGTTGGTATCAAACCCTTCGGTAGAGAAAGTGATCGTCTACGATAACCTCAGCCGTATGAATTACAATCTGTTTCTGGGACTGAAACTAAAAAAGCACACCAAGCTATCGTTTATAAAAGGCGAGCTTCTTGATTCCCGATCGCTTCGGAAGGTCTTACAAGGGGTAGATGTTGTGTATCATTTGGCCGCTAAGGTTACAACACCCTTTGCCAGCGCGGATTCACATGCTTATGAGCAGGTAAATCATTGGGGTACAGCTGAGTTGGTTTATGCTGTGGAAGAAAGTAAGGTAAAGAAGTTTATTTATACCAGCAGTTCAGGAGTGTATGGTTCTTCAAAAAATGCTGTAGATGAAAATACAATCCCCAACCCAAAAACGTTTTATGCGATATCAAAACTCAGGGCTGAGGAACATGTGCTGCGCCTTCTCGATACCATTGATACATATGTTTTCCGGTGTGGTAATGTTTATGGTTATAGCAAAAGCATGCGTTTTGACTCAGTCATCAATAAGTTTGTATTTGAAGCCAACTTCAATAAAATTGTAACCATTCAGGGTGATGGAAAACAAGCGCGCTCATTTATTCACATTGATCTCGTATCCAATGCGCTGAATAACTTACTTTCGAGCGACCTGAAGAGTGGTACCTATAACCTTGTGGAGCGGAGTATTAAAGTTTTTGATATTGTTGATGAATTAAAACAATTGGTACCTGATCTGGAATTTTTGTTTATTAACCAACATCTAAAATTGCGAGAGCTCAAAGTGAAAAAGAATTCATTGGTCAACCAGACATTAGGCATCAATAATCCAGGTACCTTGAAAAAAGAATTGGAGGAGTTTTTAGGGCGTTTCAGTTTTTAATTGAACTTGAAGCAGTCTGGCCCAGTGCTGAACGCGTGCAAGGCATTATTCAAATTTTTAAATCAGCGTACACAAATACTGCGTGTCGTAAATTTCTCTTGGTGTTCAAACATCAACTAGGGATACTGGCTGTAGTCACTTAGTTTGTCCACATGGAGCACGGTATATCCATCGTCGTCGGATTCATACATTATATCAAACCGGGCACCCCAGATTATCTCATCGTGGCGATAGGAGTGAATGGAGTTCACATCCTGACTGAAGGTGTCATCATACCCTTTAATGACAATGATGAACTCCGCATCAAGTTTTGCTAATTCTTCTTTTGACTTTCCGAAGAGCGGGCTGTCTTTTGTTACCGGGTGAACGATGGTCCAGTTCAACGGAAAAAGAACGACGGAGGCTCGTTCAAGTTCAAGCGGGCTGTAGGTCCTTGTTCTTCCTTCGCCGGAGAACGAAACGAGTATTCTGGCATGAATATCCATGATAACACTTTTGCGCTTATTGGTAATTCTGAACTGATAACTTAGTCCATCTTGATAAGGGGCAACGATGAGGTTTTTGCTGTATAAAATTTTGGCTGAAGGCTTTGCGAACCTTCCATAAAGCAATCCTGTAATGATCGCGAACACCATCAGTCCCGTCATCGCCTCAAAAGCTGCCACAAAACTCATGAAATTGCCATCCGGTGACAGATGCCCATATCCAACCGTTGTGAATGTTTGGAAACTAAAAAAAAGGCAATTCAAAAAATCATTTACTGGTTTGCCCGTTTGTAGGCCATTCATTTGTGCTGCCCCGATAAAGAAGTACAACGAGGCGAACAGTAAATTGATTATGAGTAAAATGGAAAGTGTTAAAGCAAGAAATTCAAACCAGGTCATCTTGATCAGATTCTGGTACAGGTTAACGAAAGTAAAGGGTTGCCCTTTTCGTTTCACATTGAAACTTCCATTCTTGTTAACGAGCCGCGCGACTTTTGTTCCTAGTCCTAAATCGTTGAATTGTTTCTTCGCCATATAAGCTTGAAATTAAAAATGGCCGCAGAGAGGCGGCCATTTAATTCTTACGAAAAATTATTAACAATATTCCTCAAACACTTCCAGGAGATGTTCACCAATCATTTGGGCGTTTCTGCCTTCGATATGATGGCGCTCCACGAAATGAACCAATTCACCATCCTTAAACAGGGCGATGGAAGGTGAAGATGGAGGGTAGGGCAATGTGTATTCACGGGCTCTGGCAACAGCTTCAGCATCCACGCCGGCAAATACCGTAGTGAGTTGGTCAGGTTTCTTGGTGCTGTGCTGTATGGCCCACTTCACACCTGGCCGCGCTGCACCGGCCGCGCATCCACAGACAGAATTGATGACCAATAGGGTGGTGCCCTTTTGGTTTTCAAGGTTTTTCTCAACCTCTTCGGAGGTCTTGAGTTCGGTAAAGCCTGCGCTAGTCAAGTCTGTGCGCATGGGGGCTACTAATTGTTCAGGATACATATTTTACAAGTTAAATTCTATTGAGTATAAACAAATTATAAAAATCCAAGTTCAAGTTTGGCTGCCTCTGACATCATGTCCTGGGTGTATGGTGGGTCAAACGTAACTTCCACTTTGACGTCATTGATACCCTCGATTGCTTTCAGTTTTTGCTCTACCTCACTTGGTATAGCTTCTGCTGAAGGGCAGGAGGGGGAAGTCAATGTCATCTGCACGAACACGTTATTTATTGGGTAGATGCTGATTTCGTAAATAAGTCCGAGTTCGTATATATCCACGGGAATCTCAGGATCATAAACGGTTTTAATTGCTGCCAATACTTGTTCCCGCAGATCAGGAAGCGTTGTACTGGACACTTTTTGGTCTAATGGTGTTTCTTGCTCACTCATACCTTACTTCCATTTTCGTTTTGAAGGCCAACGCATATAATTTCATTTGCTTGACCATCGCAGCAAAGCCGTTAGAGCGCTGCGTGCCAATGAATCTTTCCATGCCGATTTTGTGCATAAAGTACAATTCTGATTGCAGGATGCTATCCGGTGTTTGCCCATCGTAAATGCGTATGAGCAAACTTACAAGCCCTTTCGTGATTGCCGTATTGCTATCAGCAGAAAAATGCACAATACCATTTTCCATTTTTGCGGTCAGCCAGACTTTTGATTGGCAGCCTTTCACAATATTCTCTTCTCTTTTTTCGCTTTCAGGCATATCAGGAAGTTTCTGCCCCAATTCCATGATATAGAACACCGTCATTTCCATGTCGCCATCAAGTAATGCAAACTCGTTTATAATCTCTTCCTGAATTTGGTTCACGGTCATGTCAAATCAAACTTACTTGATGAAATTAATAATTCGTTCCAGACCTTCTACCAGCTGATCAATTTCTGTTTTTGTATTATAAACAGCAAATGAAGCGCGCACAGTTCCTTCTATTCCAAAGCGATCCATCAAAGGCTGCGTACAGTGATGCCCTGTTCGAACGGCAATGCCACGTGCATCCAACATCTGACCAATGTCAAAGGGATGAATGCCGTCAATAGTGAATGACAAAACACTTACTTTGTCAGCCCCTTTACCGATAACCTGAAGACCCTTAAGCGAGGAAACGCGTTCAGTTGCATATTGCAATAAGCCATGCTCATGTGCTGCAATATTTTCACGCCCCAAGCCATTGATAAAATCCATGGCGTTCTTATACGCTACCACATCCGCAATATTGGGTGTTCCCGCTTCAAACTTATAGGGTAATTCATTGTACGTTGTCTTCTCGAATGTAACCTCTTTGATCATCTCACCTCCCCCGTGATAAGGTGGCATTTTTTCCAGCAATTCTTTCTTGCCAAATAGAAATCCCGTACCGGTAGGGCCGTACATTTTGTGGGATGAAACAGCATAGAAATCACAGTCCAGATCCTGAACATCAATTTCCAGGTGGGGTCCAGCCTGCGCGCCATCAACAAAAACGACAGCGCCAACCTCATGCGCGAGTTGAATAATTTCTTTTATGGGGTTGATGGTCCCCAGACTGTTAGAAGCATGATTTACAGATACAATTTTAGTTTTTCCGGAAAGCAATTTCCTGTATTCATCGATATCGAGCTCTCCCTGATCTGTTACCGGGATGACTTTAAGGCTTGCTTTCTTTTCTTCGCAGACGAACTGCCATGGAACAATATTGGAGTGATGCTCAAGTCCTGAAATGATGATCTCATCTCGCTCTTTAATAAAGGCCCTTCCATAAGATGTTGCTACCAGGTTGATGCTTTCCGTAACACCCCGCGTAAAAATGATTTCCTGCTCAGAAGATGCGCTGATAAAATCTTTTGCCGTTGTGCGTGTAAGCTCGTAGGCCTTTGTTGCTCTTTCCGCCAATGTATGGATACCGCGATGAATATTAGCATTGTATCCTTTGTAGTAATCTACCAGTGCATTTATTACCGAAAGTGGTTTTTGCGATGTAGCGGCGTTATCCAGATACACCAGGTCCCGTCCGTTGACGCGTTGATGCAGTATCGGGAATTCTTTCCTGATTATGTCAACGTCAAGTTTAGTGCGTACAGCGGTGGTATTCATGATCAGAAGTTGGTATGGAGTCTTTCACTCACTAACTGGTCAATGTAGGTCTTTAGTTCAGCATGCTTAACATTGTTCAACACCTCTATGGCAAAGGCATAGAGCATCATCGCACGGGCAGTCTCCTTATTGATTCCCCTCGTCTGCAGGTAAAAGAGGGCCTCTGAGTCAAGCTGGCCTGTAGTACATCCATGTGAACATTTTACGTCGTCAGCCCATATTTCAAGTTGTGGCTTGGTGTTTACGGTTGCTTTGTCCGATAACAGGATGTTCTTATTGGATTGAAAGGCGTTTGTTTTTTGAGCCTGAGGACGAACATAAATTTTCCCGTTAAAGACACCTTTGGAGTTACCATCCATAATACCCTTGTAAATTTCGTTACTGAAGGAGTTTGGTTTCCGATGATCTACTGTGGTATGGTTGTCAGCAACGGTGTCATCAGTAATAAGGTATAAGCCAAACATATGCGATTCAATTCCTTCTCCGTCAAGGGACAGCTGCAGGTTATTTCGAATCAGTTTGCCATTTAATGTAAACGTAAATGTATTTACAAGGCTTGAACCAGCCTGATGGATATGGGTGAGCCCAACCTGGTATCGGCTACCTGCATCGTTTTGAATGCTGTACAATTCAAGATGCGCATTTTCGCTCACGACAGCTTCTGTCACCGTGTTAGAAAAATGATGGGATAGGCCGGCGGAGTCGAATTTTTCAATGATCGTTACTTCACTGTGCCTCCCGATAACAAAGAGATTGCGACTTGCAGACATCACCTGGCCCGCACGTGCATCGTGGATATGGTAAATCAATATAGGAGTCTGTACGATGGCATTCTCTGGAATGCGTATAAACACACCGTGATTCCAGGAGGCTGTATTCCACGCAGTGAACGCATCCGATTTAACGTCCGCATATTTGGCAAAATGTTCCAGTGCCATGGTATCGCCACCGGCTAGTGCTTCGCTTAGATTCGTAATGTGAACTTCATCCGCTGGCGAAATGACTGAGGAATGCGCGCTTGAATAAACGCCATTAATCAACACAATAATATTACCCTTAACGGAAGGGATAAAGTATTCCTTTGGATCAAGATCAGAAGGTTTGGACAGAAGAGCGTCGTAATCAAAATCCCGTTGAAGCAAACTGGTGATTGGCGTATGCCTATACTCTTCTGCTTTCTTATCAGGCAGCCCAAGTTTCTGAAACGCTTCCAGGGCTTCCTTGCGAATGGAAATAACAGCAGGATTTAGTGATACACTTTTGTCAATCAAATTCTTGACTTCAGCACTTGCATTTTTTTCTTTTACTGTTACGCTCATGTTCGATGCTTTATGCTACTGCTACTTCGTCTTTTATCCAATCGTACCCCTTGGCTTCAAGTTCCAAGGCCAGATCTTTTGTGCCGGACTTCACAATCTTTCCTTTGTACAATACATGGACAAAGTCAGGAATGATGTAATCCAGTAAGCGCTGGTAGTGTGTTACGACAATCACCGCGTTTGATTTTGTGCGAAGTTTGTTTACACCATGAGCAACAATTTTTAGTGCATCAATATCAAGACCAGAATCCGTCTCATCGAGTATGGCCAGTTTAGGTTCGAGCATGGCCATTTGGAAAATTTCGTTGCGTTTTTTTTCTCCGCCAGAAAATCCTTCGTTTAAAGAACGGTTCAGCAGCGACTGATCGATATCCACCAATTTCATTTTCTCTTTCATGATTTTGAGAAAGGAAACCGCGTCCAGAGGTTGCTGCCCACGACTTTTCAGTATTTGATTCACGGCAGTTTTCATAAAATTGATCGTGCTTACGCCAGGAATCTCGACCGGATATTGAAACGCCAGGAATACACCGGCACGTGCGCGGTCTTCCGGAGCCATATCCAGAAGATTTTGTCCCTGAAACTCGACCTCTCCCTGCACAACTTCATAATCCTCACGGCCTGCAAGTACGGAAGCCAATGTGCTTTTTCCGGAACCGTTTGGTCCCATGATAGCGTGCACCTCACCCGCTTTTACTTCAAGGTTTATCCCGTTGAGAATTTGTTTGTCCCCGATTTTAGCCTGTAGATTCTTTATGCTTAACATATTTCTGTAGTTCAAATAGTAATTTACTGAACGTGCCGGAACACGTTACCCTACGCTTCCCTCAAGGGTAAGCGCAAGGAGCTTTTGAGCTTCAACTGCAAACTCCATGGGCAATTGGTTCAAAACCTCTTTTGCGTAACCATTCACAATGAGCGCAACGGCAGACTCTTCGTCGATACCGCGTTGTAAACAATAGAAAATTTGATCCTCTCCAATTTTTGAGGTAGTCGCTTCATGTTCAACCCTGGCGCTCTTGTTTTCAACGTCAATGTATGGGAAGGTATGTGCGCCGCATTGATCCCCCATAAGAAGTGAATCACATTGTGAGAAGTTGCGCGCATTTTCTGCACGCTTCATGATCTTCACTTGTCCCCGGTAACTATTTTGAGAATGACCTGCCGAAATTCCCTTAGAGACGATGCGGGATTTTGTATTGTTTCCGATGTGAATCATTTTGGAGCCGGTGTCTGCCTGCTGGTAATTATTTGTAACCGCAACAGAGTAAAACTCTCCCATGGAATTATTGCCCTTGAGAATGCACGATGGATATTTCCAGGTTATGGCAGAGCCCGTTTCAACCTGGGTCCATGAAATCTTGGATCCATCACCAAAACATAAACCCCGCTTTGTAACGAAATTGTAAATGCCTCCTTTGCCATTTTTATCACCAGGGTACCAATTCTGTACAGTTGAATACTTTACCTGTGCGTCCTTCATGGCATAGATTTCAACTACAGCGGCGTGCAGTTGGTTTTCGTCCCGCATCGGTGCAGTGCAGCCTTCAAGGTAGCTCACATAGGAACCTTCATCCGCCACAATCAATGTTCTTTCGAATTGTCCGGTATTAGCAGCGTTGATCCTAAAATAAGTTGAAAGCTCCATAGGGCATCGCACGCCCTTTGGAATATAGCAGAAAGAGCCATCTGTAAAGACGGCAGCGTTCAGTGCTGCAAAGTAATTATCGTTTACAGGGACAACAGAGCCCATATATTTCTTTACCAGTTCCGGGTGTTCCTGGACGGCTTCGCTGAAAGAGCAGAAGATAATGCCCAATTCTGCCAGCGTATCCTTGTAGGTAGTCGCAACGGAAACGCTGTCAATTACGGCGTCTACTGCTATTCCGGTAAGTCGCTTCTGCTCAGTAAGTGAAATGCCAAGTTTTTCAAAGGTCTTTATAAGCTCAGGATCAATATCTTCCAGGTTCTTAGGCTTGGCTTTTTGTTTGGGAGCTGAGTAGTAAATCAGGTCCTGGTAATTAATAGCAGGATAGGAGATATTCGGCCAGGTTGGTTCCTTCAGTTTTGACCATTGCCTATAGGCATCAAGACGCCAGTCCAAAAGCCATTCCGGCTCATTTTTTTTAGTCGAGATAAACCGGATAATATCCTCACTCAGACCCTTTGGAGCTGAATCAGTCTCTAAATCAGAGGTCCAGCCATGCTCGTATTCTTTGGAGGTCAACTCTTCTAATACCTGATTGTCTTTGCTCATTGAGGTCTATTTAGACTAAATTTAAACAACTCACAAAACTATAACAAAAAAGCCATTCCAAGGTTCTGCGAACACATTATTTCAATAGAGAAGTTTTATTGCGTCAGGTCGAATCTGCCTATCAGGTAAGATTTAGGCTTCGATCCAGGCTCTCTTCCAGTGAGATCATGGTCTCAGTGCGTTCAATTCCTTCTACTTGCTGGATTTTATCATGCAGAACCTCCTTTAGATGACTGGTATCTTTGCAATGGATCTTTGTGAACATACTGTAGTTGCCCGTAGTATAATGGATACTGGTTATTTCAGGTATAGCTTTCAGCTTGGCCATAACCTGATCATACAGTGCGCTTTTTTGGAGAAATATTCCGATAAACGCGGTTATGTCATAGACGAGCTTGGCGTAGTTTACTTTCAAGGTTGTTTTTTCAACAATGCCAGCTTCTTCAAGCTTATTCATCCGAACGTGAACTGTTCCACCGGAGACGAAAGCCTTTTTTGCAACTTCGGTGTACGGTTTCTTAGCGTCTTGCATGAGGATTTCTAAAATCTTCAAATCGACATTATCAACTTTGTAATTATCGGCCATGTAAAATTTTGGTTTTGACTATTTCTTCAAAAATATGAAATAATATTAAAAAATATACAAATATTAAAGGGGTTCATTGACCCGTAGCGCAGTTATGTTGTTACTTTGTTAAAGATTTTACAACGCACACAGAATATCACACTTCACACAACAACCTTGTAGGGTGTTGAAATTTGGCAGACAAGCCCTCCGGTCTCGAGGGTGGAGAAAACGGAATAAAGTCCAGCCTTTGGCGACCTAACCGCTCCGTGGAGGTTCGAACCCTCCCTCTACAGCAAAAGACCTGGTAAAACGGGTTAAGAACACACACACACAATAACAATGTAGGGTGTTGAAATTGGCAGACAAGCCCTCCGGTCTCGGGGGTGGAGAGTACGGAATAAAGTGTAGCGCCCCGATCCCATACCGATAGTTTATCAGTACAGGATCAGGTCTAAACCTAACCGCTCCGTGGAGGTTCGACTCCTTCTCCTACAGCAAAAGACCCGGTAAAACGGGCGAGAACACACACGCACACGCACCACAACAATGTAGGGTGTTGAAATTGGCAGACAAGCCCTCCGGTCTCGGGGGTGGAGAGTACGGAATAAAGTGTAGCGCCCCGATCCCATACCGATAGTTTATCAGTACAGGATCAGGTCTAAACCTAACCGCTCCGTGGAGGTTCGACCCCTTCTCCTACAGCAAGCTCAGTTTAGGTTAATGAGTCACTCAGAGCTGCCCGTCCCTTAGTTGGGGCGGGATTTTTTATTTCTACCCATCTCTGCTGAATTGCTGGCAAACAATCGTTTGCTTTGAAAACTATATATAGTTATATAGTGCATAATAAGAAAATGGCTTACTTATGATGAAAGATTTTCCCTGGTATAAAAAATACCCGGAAGGTGTTGCCACTGAAATAGAATTGTATGAATACGATTCGCTGGTGGAACTTTTTGGCATATGCTGCAAGAAATTTCCGGATCGGGTAGCTTTTGAGAATATGGGGGTATGCCTTACCTATCGTGAGGTTGATGCGCTTACTGAAAATTTCGCTGCATACCTGCAACAGGATTTAGGATTGAAAAAAGGAGAGCGCATCGCGATTCAAATGCCTAACCTGCTTCAGTTCCCCATCGCATTTTTCGGAGCTTTGCGCGCTGGTTTAATCGTGGTAAATACCAATCCGCTTTATACGGCTCCGGAAATGGACCATCAGTTCAAGGATGCAGATATTTCCGCCATCGTTATCGTTGCCAACTTTGCGCATAATTTGGAGAAAGTACCATGTCTTGATTCAATTAAACATATCATCATTACAGAACTTGGCGATATGTTGGGTGGGCTTAAAGGTATGCTCGTAAATTTTGTTGTGAAGAGAATAAAGAAGATGGTTCCCCAGTACCACCTTCCTCGCGCGGTGTCGTTTAAGGATGCATTGAAAAAGGGAGCTTCATTGAAGTTATCAGCCGTGGCGCTGTCGGTGGATGATATCGCTGTCCTGCAATACACCGGTGGCACTACGGGGATTTCTAAAGGCGCACAGTTGTCGCATGGAAATATTATTGCACACAACTCCATGATTACCCAATGGTTTAAACCCTACATCAATACCTCCCGTGATAATATTATGATCACCGCGTTGCCACTTTATCACATTTTTGCGTTGACGGTTAATGGCATGCTTATGTTTAGCACTGGTGTTAAAAATGTGCTGATAACAAATGCGCGTGATATGCCTGGATTTGTGAAAGAATTAAAGAAACACAAATTCACGATTATCACCGGGGTAAATACGCTTTTTAATGGCCTTCTAAACAACCCTGATTTCAAGAATGTTGACTTCTCTGCATTGCATGGTGGTATTGGCGGCGGTATGGCGGTTCAGGATATTGTTGCAAAAAAATGGAAAGAAGTTACTGGTACATCGCTGGTAGAAGGATATGGTTTAAGTGAAACATCACCGGTGTTGTGTTGTAATCCTTTGGATGGAACACATAAGCTTGGGACGATCGGCTTGCCTATGCCCAGTACGGAAGTGGCCATTTTTGATGATGATGGGAATCAGCTGTCGCAGGGTGAAGTAGGAGAGATCTGCGCAAGAGGTCCTCAGGTGATGTCTGGCTACTGGAAGAAAGACAATAACGGGGTTTTCTTTCCCGGAAAATGGTTTCGCACCGGGGATATCGGTTTCATGGATGAAGAGGGGTTCTTCAAGATCGTAGACCGTAAGAAAGATATGATAAAAGTTTCAGGCTTTAATGTGTTCCCTAATGAGATCGAAAATGTTGTGGCAGCGTATCCAAAAGTTTTGGAAGTCGCTGCTATTGGTGTTCCCGATGCGAAGTCCGGAGAAGTGATAAAGATATTTGTTGTTAAGAAAGACCAGGGATTGACGGAAGAAGAGTTGAAAAATTATTGCTATGATAATCTTACAAAATATAAAGTACCAAAGCACATAGAATTCAGAAAAGAGTTGCCAAAGTCGAATGTCGGAAAAATATTGAGACGTGCATTAAAAGATGAAGAAGCTGTTCGTGCTGTCTGACATTATCAATTTGAGGTGAATTTCCGGTTTTATCTTTACTGTGGGTTATGTAATTTTGTCTTACGCTAAGTAAACTTGGATATTAACAAATACATATGATTGGCTTCTTTGAACACCAATACCTTTCGTATAAAAAGAATCACATCAAGAACCTACTGGCATTAGCGAAAGCTGACGGTGTAATGCACCCTAACGAAATAGCCTTATTGTATAAGATTGGCAGGAAGTATGGCCTTAAAGACCGACAGGTCAAACTACTAATAGAAACGGATGAAAAGCCCGGCATGAATGTGCCAAAGAGCCACAACGACAAGATGAATTTGTTGTACGACCTGATTTTAATGGTTTATGCCGATGAGGTTGTTGACAAGCATGAGATCGAATTTTGCGAAGAGGCAGTAAAGCAATTCGGTATGAAAAAACAATTGGTTTCGTGGCTGCTGGAGGAATTTGACAGGGGAACCCCGCCACCCCCGGATGAATGGGAGGAGATAAAAAAGGAAGCCCAGGAAAAATTTGTATTGGAAAAGTGAGATACCAGACCTGCGCAAATGATAATAAGAATCCGACCTCTATTGCTTCATCAGGGAATCAAAATCCAACGCATCACCGCACACCAAGAAGTCCCGTAAGGTCGTCAAGCGTCACACTGAACAGCTTATCCAACACAATTAAAATAGAGAAAATCCCCAATAGTATGGGGCAGACATATCGCATGGTGAAGTTGATATACTTTTCCAGAAATGAACCCTCATACCCCGGGTTCCCCTCGTAAATTTCCTTGCTCATATTGTGCTGTCCCCAGCGCAATACAATGAAGAGGCACATCAGGCACCCGCCGAGCGGCAGGCATAATTCCGAAAAGACCTCCGCCACAAAATCGAGTGCTGTCTTATCGTGGTAGAAATGAAGCTTGTTGAATGCCGGCACTACGCCTTGCGAAAGCATGCTCGGCAGGCCGACGATAAAGATAACGGCGGCGATAAGCCAGGTTACTTTTTGCCTGGAGACATTCTTTTCGTCTACAAAATAGGCCACCGGTACTTCGAGCAACGAGATGGTGGAAGTAAGGGCGGCGAAACAAAGCAACAGGAAAAAGCTGCCGCCAACTACTTTGCCGAGCACCGGACCGAAGGCCTTGAAGATACTGGGAAGTACAACAAACACAAGCGATGGCCCACTGTCGGGCGCCACACCTTGCGAAAAGATCAGCGGAAAGATCATAAGGCCTGCCAAAAAAGCCACCGACATATCCATGATGGTGATGGTAAACGCCGCACTCATAATGTTCTGCTTTTTTTCAACGTATGACCCATAGGTGATTAGTGCACCCATACCCAGCGACAGCGAGAAGAAGGCATGGCCCATAGCCGGATATATAGTGTCCAGCGTTATCTTGGAAAAATCCGGCAGAAGGTAGAAGCTGATGCCCTTCATAGCATTGGGTAGTGTAAGACTGTATCCTATCAGTAGTAGCAGAATTAGCAGCAGGGCCGGCATCATAATCTTTGAGGCTGCTTCTATACCCTGCTTTACGCCCTTTGCGACGATGTAGGCTGTAATAGCCATAAAACCCAAAGAGAATAGCAGATTGTCCCAGAAGTCGTTTACATAGTTTCCAAAGAATTTGCCATAGTCGGGTTCAGACAGCAGGTTGCCGAACGATATTTCCAGGAAGTAGCCAAAGGCCCAGCCAGCCACTACATTGTAAAAGGAAAGGATCATAATGCCGCAGAGAATGCCCAGCAGACCGAGTAAACCCCAATTTTTATTCCCCAGGAGCTTGTATGATCCATATACATCCTTGCCGGCTCGTCTCCCGATTGCGATCTCACCTACCATGATGGGGTAGCAGAACAGGAAGGTAAGCAGGAAGTATACCACCAGAAATGCCGCACCGCCATTCTTCCCGGCTTCGTAGGGGAATTTCCAGATATTACCAAGACCTACGGCAGAACCTGCTGCAGCGAGTATAAAACCAATACGGCTGGAGAAGCCTCCTCTTGTGACTGACGGCATAGTGTAAGGGAATAAGGTTCAGTGCGAAAAATAGGTCATCCGGACTAATTATCAAAAACTGAACATTTTGTTCATATGGATGTGAATGTTTCGCATCAAATTTGTTAGTAATACAAAATGTCATTGTACGTTTGAATTACCTAAATTGAAAGCGGAAAGCTACGGAAGAAGCCATGGATGAATTCAGAAAATTAACGACACAGGAAAAAGCACTCCGTATTAATCTGAGTAGAGCCATTTATGGTTCATTTGCTGAAATTGGCGCGGGTCAGGAAGTTGCTGCCAATTTTTTCAAGGTTGGTGGCGCGTCAGGTACGGTGGCCAAAACAATGTCTGCCTACGATATGAAATTCAGTGACGCAATTTATGGTGTTGGCGATCGCTACGTTTGTGAAGAAAGGCTAATCCGGATGCTCGATCATGAGTATGTGTTGTTGCCTGAGCGGCTTCCCCATCTGATTGAAACAACGCGATTTTTTGCTTTCGCAGATACCGTTGAGGCACTTAACTATGAGCGCACAAATCAGGGACATGGCTGGATGGGGATGCGTTTTCAGCTTCACACAGAGAGTGAACCCAACGATTGTGTACTGCATTTGAAAATGCATGATACTGACCCACTGCAACAGCAATATGCGTTGGGTATCGTTGGTGTTAATATGATCTATTCTTGTATGTTTCTTAATGATCCGGAAGAGATATTGATGTCATTGTTGGATGGATTAACACCACGCAGGATTGAGATCGACCTGTTTCGTTTGGATGGCCCGGATTTCAAGCATGTTGATAATCGCGTGTTGGCACTGAAACTGGTGAAGAACGGTCTGACGAAAGCCGCCATGTTTGGTCCGGATGGTAATGTGATGCAGCCTTCTGACGAACTTTACAAGAAAAATGTACTGGTTCTGCGCGGCCGTTTTCGTCCCCCCACGCACGTTAATGTAGACATGCTGCTGGCTTCCCGCAGACATTTCAAGCATGAATCAGATGTTGATCGCGCCAACATTGTTTTGGTTTCTGAGCTTACGCTCAATGATCTGAATTCGGATGGCAAAATTGATGAAAAGGATTTTCTGCACCGCGCTGATATCCTTTGTTCCCTGGGACAAAATGTTCTGATTTCCAATTACTTTGAGTATTACAGACTTGTGGACTATCTGTCCAAAATTACCAAAGGGAAAAAGATTGCGATTACGATGGGTATATATGCGCTGCAAAAGGTATTCGAGGAAAAAACTTACGAGAAGACACGCGGTGGCATATTGGAATGTTTTGCGTCGCTTTTTGGGAGTAATGTTAAACTTTACATATACCCTGCGTTGAAGAAGGACTCAGGAGAACTTTTTACCTTGAAAGATTTCGAGGCTGAGCTTCCTGATAACTTAAAGAATTTGTTTCGGTTTTTGATGGATAATAATAAGCTGGAGGAAATTACCGGCGCAAACGTCAGAAACCTCCACATTATTTCTGATAACGTGTTGGCGATGATCAGGAAGGGTGAATCCGGATGGGAAAAGTTCGTCCCGCACAAAGTGGAAGAGGCCATTAAGGAGTTTGGCTTGTTTGATTATCCTTTCAAACAGGAAATAAGGCAGGTCTCTGTGGAGAAATAGTTTTGGGGAACAAGGGAGCAAAAGAATGAGGACATGGGGAAATAAGGAAATAAGTTTGTCCCATGCGCTACACGCTACACCAAATACCCTATACCCCACTACTATTCCAGTCGGCTGAAATAGGACTTCGCTTCTTTCATAACCTTTGGTGCCAGTACTAATCCTGAGAACATCGTAGGTACCGCCATCAGCGCGTATGCTACATCGATGATATTCATGACGTCTTGCATGGAGAGTATAGCACCCAGCACAATCGCGGCCAGGTAAACATAATTGTAGTATTTACCAACGGTCACCCCCGCCAGAAAAGATACGGCTTTGCTTCCGTAATAGCTGTAAGTGAATAGTGAAGTAATTGCAAAAAAGAAGGCACTGACCAGTAATAGTATTTTCCCGGTCATGCCTAATGAATGTTCGAAGGCAGCTGCCGTCAAACTCACGCCATTCGCGTCTGAAGTATTCCATGTATCTGTAACCAATATTGCCATGGCCGTTAACGTGCAGACCAGCAAGGTGTCAATGGCCGGACTTAACATGGAAACCAAACCTTCACGAATTGGCTCTCTGCTTTTTGCAGCGCCCAACGCCAGGGGTGCTGTTCCGATACCAGCCTCATTTGAAAAAGAGGCCCTTCGAACACCCGCGACAATCAGGCCTCCCACGATGCCACCGATAAGGGGCTCACCCTTGTAATGATTTGCTGAAAATGCGTCCGTAACAATCATCCAGAGGTAATGCGGAATTTTTTCAAAGTGCATCATTAAAATCGCAAGTACAGAAAGGAAATAAACAACAATCATCAAGGGTACCATCTTGCCTGCCCAATTTCCAATTCGTTGAATACCACCAACAATAACAATACCTGCTACAACCATGAGGATTGTACCAATGACAAATTTTGCCGAATTGATTTCAAATCGGCCAATATGAAAAACAGCGGCTTTAAGTGATTCTGAACTGATCCCGATATCAATGATTATTTGTGTCAGTTGATTGGCTTGAAAAATGGGCAAACAGCCTATAGTGGCGCACAGACAAAAGAGCACGGCCAGGGGATACCAGGCTTTGCCCAACGCTTCCCGAATTACATACATGGGTCCACCTTGAATTACACCGGCCGAATCCTTCCCGCGATACATAACGGCGAGCGTACTGGTAAAAAAATTGGTTGACATTCCAACAAAGGCAGCAATCCACATCCAAAATAGGGCCCCGGGTCCGCCTATGGATATTGCCGCGGCAACCCCCGCAATATTCCCCATACCTACCGTAGACGCCAGCGCTGTAGAAAGTGCTTCATAGGCACTGATCTGACCAGGATCGTTTACGTCGTCATATTTTCCCCGCAGAATAGCGATGGCATGCGCAAAATATTTATAGGGAATAAATCGTGAATACAGAAAGAAAAACAGACCGCCTATGATCAAAAGAAACAGAACCGGCGTCCATATTCCGGTAGCCACCGCACTTATATATTCACTCATTGAAATTCATGGTTAATATTCCTTGCATAAGATTGAAAATCCCGAGCCCGTTAGCGCTGATGTGTGTTGAGCTAAGATCACAGCCGATTATTCTTTGCCTGCCAACACAAAAACTTTAGCGTCGTTAACAAATACGCCTTTGTGTAGTTACATCTTCATCTATTCGCTGACAAGCATATCAGGGAAAATGTAATTTTGAAGCACTCCGTTTCCCTGGCTTACCTCCGTCCAGGAAGGAACATTGAACCTGATAATAGCTAACCCGGCAGGAGGCATGTCTCCTATTTCTGCTTTGGTGAAAGACTCAGCAAGGTATGATATGGCAGGATTATGACCAATACACAATATAGCGTTATTTTTATCGTCAATCTGTGATACGAATTGGAAAAAAGTACGCGTTGACGCTTCGTAAAGCGCTTCTTCCAATACTATTTTTTCAGGATCAAACTTCATGGCATCAGCAATAAGTTCCGCGGTTGCTTTTGCACGTTCCGCGACGCTGCACAACACAGTGTCAAAAGAAGTTTTTTCTTTGTGCAGATAGGCTCCAATAAGTAGTGCTTCCCGAATACCCCGTTGGGTCAGTTCTCGTTCCTTGTCATGCTGGCTATCCACTCTTTCAGTGCTTTCAGCATGACGTAGCAAATATAAATACCGTGGCATACCTGGTTACTCTATAATATAATAGAATTGACGTTTGTTTGTCAATATTACTAACCCAATTTAAGAAAGTTTAAAACTAATGTTAAAAATCTGCTAATCACGTGAACATCAGGGCATAAATGATATGAAATGAACAGGCACATGTACCTGTTTTGCGACTGCTGATGACTTGTTAAAATTTGACTTTTTAAAAATTTACTGATATTTGGGGCCGTTTAACGTTAGAGCAGCATGTCAAAGAATCTTGTAATCGTTGAATCTCCCGCAAAAGCGAAGACCATTGAAGGCTACCTTGGAAAAGATTTTAAGGTAACTTCGAGCATGGGTCATATTCGCGATTTACCGAAAGGTAGCGGCGCAATAGACATTGAAAATAATTTCGAGCCAACGTATGAAATAAGTCCCGATAAAAAGGAAATCATATCCAAACTCAAAAAACTTTCTGAAGATGCTGAGATGGTCTACCTCGCAAGTGATGAGGACCGTGAAGGAGAAGCTATTTCCTGGCACTTGAAAGAAGCACTTGATCTTAATGATGCGAAGACCAGACGAATTGTATTTACCGAGATCACCAAAAAAGCTATTCTTAATTCGTTAGAGAATCCCCGTGGGATTGACATTGACCTTGTCAATGCGCAACAGGCTAGGCGTGTACTCGACAGGTTGGTTGGATATGAATTGTCACCGATTCTTTGGAAAAAAATCAAGACCGGGTTATCCGCTGGCCGTGTGCAGTCCGTTGCAGTGCGGTTGGTTGTAGACCGCGAACGGGAAATAAGTGACTTCAAAACCAAGTCGTCGTATAAAGTTAATGCCATATTCGAACTTGGTAATGGCAAAACACTGGTCGCCGAACTTTCTGAACGCTTTGAAAGCGAGGATGAAGCGCTTGCCTTCCTCGAGTCCTGCAAAGGAGGTACGTTTTCAATTACAGACCTGCAAACCAAGCCATTGAAGCGGACACCCGCACCACCTTTTACAACTTCAACCCTGCAACAGGAGGCGGCGCGCAAACTTGGTTTCTCTGTAATTCAGACCATGATGGTTGCCCAAAAGCTTTATGAGGCAGGAAAGATCAGTTACATGCGTACAGATTCTGTAAACCTCTCAGATGAAGCAAGAAATGGGGCAATGAATCAGATTCAGTCCGCATATGGAAAAGAATTTCATCAATCCCGTCAATTTAAAACGAAGTCATCTTCGGCGCAGGAAGCTCACGAGGCTATACGTCCTACTGATTTCGCTGTTACAGATCCCGGAGCGGACCGTAACGGGTTGCGTTTATATGAGTTGATCTGGAAACGTGCCATTGCGTCTCAGATGGCAGATGCCTTGCTGGAGAAGACCACCGCTACCATAGGCATATCCACCACACCAAGAACATTAACGGCAACAGGTGAAGTAATCAAGTTTGAGGGCTTCCTTAAAGTGTATATGGAGTCAGGTGATGATGAGGAAGAGGAAGATAATAGTAAAGTGCTGCCGCCGCTCAATATAGGCCAGGTTTTGACACTTGATCAGCTTATCGCGAAGCAGATATTTTCCCGCCATCCACCGCGTTACACCGAAGCCAGCCTCGTGAAAAAACTCGAGGAATTGGGCATCGGTCGGCCCTCAACGTATGCACCAACAATCACCACTATTCAGAAACGAGGATATGTCGTTAAGGAAGTTCGTGAAGGTGTTGAGCGTAATTACACCGTACTGAAATTAAAAGACAACGTAATCGGGAAAATTGAAGAAACTGAAATTACCGGAGCGGAGAAGAATAAACTTTTCCCAACGAATACTGCCATGGTCGTCAACGATTTTCTGGTAGAACATTTTCCGGATGTAACCGACTTTTCATTTACGTCCGAAATAGAACAGGAGTTCGATGAGATTGCCAATGGTAAACTTGACTGGAAGAAGATGATCCACAACTTCTATCAGCCATTTCACAAAAAGGTTTCGCTAACGGAGAAAGTTGAGCGTTCTTCCGTCGGGAAGAACAAGGAATTGGGCGTTGACCCGAAAACGGGTAAGATTGTATACGCTAAGCTTGGGAAGTTTGGAGCGTACGTTCAGATCGGTGAGAATCCAGATGACAATGGTGGTGAGAAACCAAAATTCGCAAGCTTACGCCCGGGACAATTCATTGAGAATATTACTATGGCCGACGCTATGGAATTATTTAAGTTGCCTCGGGATTTAGGGCTGTTCGAAGAGAAACCGGTTGTGGTTGCTATCGGTCGGTTTGGACCGTACGTATTGCACGACAAAAAGTTTGTGTCTGTACCAAAAGACCTTGATCCCTATACAATTCCATTCGAAAAAGCCGTTGAATTAATCGAGGCAAAACGTATAGCAGATGCCAATCGGATCATCAAGACATTCGACGAAAACCCTGATATTCAGGTTTTGAACGGCCGTTTCGGCCCCTATATTAAGGCTGGTAAAAAAAATGTAAAAATACCCAAAGGCAGGGAGCCTGCTTCTTTGACGCTAGAAGAATGCCTGGCCCTGGAAGCAATTACGCCTGAGAAAAGAGGCAGAGGAGGGTTTTCCAGACAGGCCAAGGAGGTCACACCACCGCCGGCCAAAAAATCTTCAAAGGCACCGGCAAAAAAAACAGTAACCGCGAAGAAAAAGTCGTCAGCCAAAAAGACCGCGAAGAAGAAATCACCAGCCAAAAAGTCGGCGAAGAAAAAGAAATAACGAAATAGGGAGAGATTCAACGTCCGCCTTAATTTATTCTTCAGGGAAGCATTCTGCTGTATGACATTGAAAGTCTAACTTTGTTCTGCGGAGTTTTAGCGCCCTTGCACAAGTAAAACAATCGCTTGCTCAATACCGGGGCGCCTTTGCGATAATTATGTAATAGAAATAACGAGGAGCTACGCACAATGAAAAATCTCGTCGTACTCAGTGGAGCTGGCATCAGTGCCGAAAGTGGTATTCCAACTTTTCGTGACGCAGATGGTCTCTGGGAGGGATATGATGTTATGGACGTGGCTACACCTGAAGGTTGGCAACGGAATCCTGCACGTGTATTGGAATTTTATAATCAGCGTAGAAAACGGGCATTGGAAGTTAAGCCAAACCGTGGGCATGAAGTTCTGGCTGAATTGGAAAAGCATTTTGACGTTACCATTGTTACCCAAAATGTAGATAACCTTCACGAACGTGCAGGCTCAACGCATGTTATCCATCTTCATGGGAGTTTATTTGAATCGCGAAGTTCAATCGATGAGTCGTTAGTGTATCCAATTGATGGGTGGGAACTTAACCTAGGTGAAAGATGTGCAAAAGGGTCACAACTTCGTCCCAATATTGTTTGGTTTGGAGAGATGGTACCGCTCATGGACGTAGCAGCTCAATTGGCAAGTAGCGCAGATGTATTTGTTGTTGTGGGTACCTCGATGGTAGTATACCCGGCTGCGGGCCTCATTGATTACGTTCCAATTGATACACCCAAATATGTGGTTGACCCAAAACTTCCGAATCTGTTTCATATCCCTAACGTTGTGGGAATCGAAAAAAAGGCAAGTATTGGCATGGAGGAAGTGCTGGCGGCGTTGGCAGCAAACATCTCCTGACAGGCCTTTTGAAAGACAGGCTGTTTTATTTCCAGATCTGGAGTGGTAGCTTAGTGTAATTTATTTTTGAAAAATATGTTTACCAGGGTGATATGTGTTATCGCGTTGTTTTTTGCCAGTAACTGGGCTAATGCGCAGATTGATGAGATAGTTCCTTTTACCTCGTCCAATCTTCCAATAATTGTAATCAATACGAATGGTGGCGTGATTGTGGATGAACCGAAGATAACGGCTGATATGGGTATTGTCTACAATGGTACGGGAAGGAACAATGTGACGGATCCTTTTAACGATTTTTCCGGTACAATTGGAATCGAAATACGAGGATCATCATCACAATTTTTTCCAAAAAAACAATATGGCATTGAATTGAGGGATGCAACCGGAACAGGAATCAATGCTTCTCTGCTTACCATGCCGGCCGAAGAAGACTGGATCCTGTTTGCGCCCTATAATGACAAGAGCCTAATGCGTGATGCGCTTGCGTATAAGTTAGGGCGTGACTTGGGGCGGTACGCACCCCGTACCAAGTTTTGCGAACTGGTACTGAATGATGTATACCAGGGGATTTATGTCTTGACGGAAAAAGTCAAGCGAGATGGTAACAGAGTTGATATTAACAAACTAAACCCGGAGGAGATTGCAGGCGATGATTTGACCGGCGGTTATATTATCAAGATCGACAAGTTCACGGGGGGTGGAGGAGAGGGCTGGAATTCTGTTTATCCACCGTCGAATGTCGGCAGTCAGCAAGTCTTTTTTCAATATGAATACCCGAAAGCTAAAGATATCGTATCCGAACAGAAGGTATATATTCAACAGTTCGTGAGCAAATTCGAAGATGTTTTAGCGAACAGTACTTTTGCGGACCCTGTCAATGGATACGCTAAATATATCGATGTAAATTCCTTCGTAGACTTCTTTATTATGCAGGAGATTACAAAAAATGTTGACGGCTACCGGTTAAGTACATTTTTGCACAAACAAAAAGACTCGGATGGAGGAAAACTGGTGATGGGGCCCATCTGGGATTTTAACCTGGGCTTCGGAAATGCCGACTATTGTACTTCAGGCAATCCGGAGGGCTTTGTACTTGACTTCAATAATCTTTGCGACGGCGATTTTTGGTTAATTCCATTTTGGTGGAAACGACTATTGCAGGACAACGCTTTTAGGGTGAAAGTGGCAACACGTTGGTCGGAGTTGAGGACAACCAAGTTCAGGCAAGAAGTTGTACACGCATATATTGATTCTGTGGCTACGGTACTTAATGCAGAATCACAACAACGTAATTTCAGGGCGTGGAAGGTGCTGAACCGGTATATATGGCCTAACTATTACGTTGGGCCAACTTTTCAATCTGAAGTTGACTGGCTTAAGGGTTGGGTCAGCCAGCGTCTGAGTTGGTTAGATCAAAATATGCCGTCCGTAATAACGGCGGCAGAGGAATCAGTTACGGATGAACCGAACGTCCATGCATTTCCAAATCCCTTTTCTGGACAGGTTAACTTTGAATACAGCATTCAGAAGCCTGGGAATGTAAGCCTTCGTATTTACGACGCCCTCGGTCGTTCCGTTCATGACGTTAACTTCTATCAGGACTCTCCGGGAAAATTCACATACTCATGGGGGTTAACCGAGAACATTGGCCTGTATTACTATACGATGCAACAGAATTCGGTGATTGTGGGGAATGGCAAAATCAGTAAAAAGTAAATTGTCAGGTAAACCCCTGCATTCTAAAATACTTTTGATATGCTTTTAGCGATTGATATTGGCAATTCCGATATCACCCTTGGGGTGAGAGACAACAATCAATGGACACTGGTATGGCGCATACCATCCCTGATAGATATGACCCACTTGTTTTATAGCCACAAAATTTTGGATACTTTTTTTGAAAGCGGGATTAGAAGGGAGGAAATAAAGAGTGTCGTGATCAGCAGTGTTGTTCCTGAACTTACCGACAAGGTTGCGAATGCCTCAACATCACTTTTTGGAAAAGAACCTATTGTATTAACGCCAGCGATATACCAAAGGCTCCCGATGAAGGTATTGAATCCCTATGAAATTGGTTCAGACCTTGTTTGCAATGCATTGGCTGCCTTTGCCTATTTCAAACGTAGTTGTGCCGTTGTTGACTTTGGCACAGCACTTACCTTCACCACAATTTCTGCTCAAAGTGAAATACTCGGGGTCTCCATCGCACCTGGTTTAAAAACAGCGATCAAGTCGCTCTCTCAAAATACGGCACGGCTTTATGACGTTCCGCTGGAATTACCGGATTCAGTGCTGGGAAGAGGAACGGTGCATGCCATACAGGCCGGGGTCTTAATCGGCTATGAGGGTATGGTGCGGCATATGCTTGACAGGATCAAATCGGAGATGCAGGATCCTGATTTGCCTGTAATAGCTACGGGTGGATTATCATCCATAATCCCATCCCTTAAGGAAGTTTTTACAGAAGTCGACGAGCACCTCACATTAGATGGCTTGAAGATTGCAGCTGAAATGATGACGAGGTGATGGTAACGATACAATTGATTGCAAGGGAACCAGATCTGTATATTTGAATTTTAAAATTGCGGTTCGGCCACCACGTTAGAATCTATTGGTCAGCAAAAGTTGTCTTGATTTTCAAGGCTAGTTATTTGCGTAGCAATGCACCCGACAGGGCGGCAAATCCACCAACAAGGCCGCCAATTACGGCCATGATAACGTACAATAATGACTTGCTGGGAAGCGAAAACAAGTTTGCCACCCGTACAGATAAATCGGAGGAAGTGTCTGAATCCAAAAGCCAGGCGTTGAATATCCAAAGTATTGCTATTGAGCAAAATCCTGCTAAAAAGTCCGTATTCGACTTCAGTAAATAGCCAAATGCAAAGGGCGTTATCGCAATACAATACCAAGGCAAAAACAAAGCCAGTAGATGTGCTGAAAAGGTGATGGCTACAATTTGAATAATGAATTTCATGAACATCTGGTTTTTTTTTGCCTGCTGAGCGTCGCCGTATTTCGGCTGGCCGGATTCAAGCCAGCGTTCTTGTTCATTTGTATACACGCCAGGTTTATTCCGGATTCCCGTATACAATCACTCATCGCATTAGTAACGTGTATGCTATGTAATGTCCGGTAATTGATCTCCATAATCATCTCTGTCTCTTGAGCTGGGTTGTGTAAAATTGTCTTTCCCTGGCATCTTCAGGCTTATGCAAAAAGAGTAATGGATAGTATTCTCCATTTGCCCAGTGGTCGACCATGTCTGTATAATGTGTGCTTCCAGGGTTGCCTGACTGTCCACCGGGGTAGACCCCCCACATTTTTACACCTGTTTTTTCAAGACTTACAATCATCCGCCAGGAAGGACCTTTCGTGCGTGAGTTTGCATTGATGATATCATGGTTGCCACCCGTCTTAACATGAATCCCCAACGGTTCAAGACGCATCAAGTGACCGATATAGCCGTCTTTGTAATCGGCCCACCCAGCCTTCACATTCGCATGTTCCTCTTTCCACCCTGCGATCGATGAAACGGCAATCGAAAATCCTTTTTGGATAACACTGCGGGCATCTTCTTTTTCAGGGGTAGATTGAATATCAAAGAAGCTGAGGTTGGGTTTGTCCTGCAGGAGTTTGATTGTGTTAAAGGTCGTTGGCCGTATGAGGTTAATATCTTTTCCATCCAGTTCATCCCATATTAGTGCCATGAGGTTGTCCCACCAGGCTTCATAATAGGATGCTGCCTCTGCATCTTTCGTGTTGAAGTAATCCCATGAAGAAAGTAATTGAAATGCCTCCTTCTCCGGTTGGCTGAAAGCTGTAGTATCAAGCTGGTTCAAAAAGAAGGGAAGGCTTTCTTCGGCTTTCAGATTGTAGTTGTCATTTTGCAGCTTCATCATATCCGCAGGCTGAATATTATTCAATCCGCCAAGGATTTTGTTGATCCTTCTGTTCCGGTAAGCCTCGAAACTGGTAGCGGTAATATAATAGGGATACGTATCATCAACAGGGTATTGGTTGGCCGAACTTACAAATCCCCGCGCAGGATTTTTGTCGTTTATGTTTTGGTCGTTCGGTATAAATCCGAACCAGCCATTCGCGCTTTTGCTACCGTCCAGTACAAACTTACCTTCCATCGGTCTTCGCATAGGGTACTTGCCCTGCACGCGCATTGCGATATCCCCCGCCGCGGAAGCGAAAGCAAAGTTGCTTGCCGGTGCATCAAAATAATTGAGTGCCTCCATAAAGTCGGCGTAGTTCTGTGCCCGGTTAAGTTTGTAGAATGCAATGGCTGAACCGAAGGGGTCGTGAGAAATCCACCTAAAGGCGTATCCTTTCAGATTGTTGGTTGCATGATAATTTTCGTCGTAAGGAATAGGGCCCCAATAAGTATACAGTAAGGTATCCTCAAAAACTGGTTTTCCCCGTACCTTGAATCTCTCGATAACCTTTTTGGTATCAACCCATTGGCTATCCAATAGGTACTTGGTTCTGGAATGATCCTGAAACGTGATTGCAAACCAGTCTACCAGGTCGCGTTGTGCATTGGTAATGCTCCACGCTATAGAATCTGTACACCCGATAATAACCCCGGGAGCACCCGGCAGCGAAACGCCCATCGTGTTTATGCCGGGTGCCTTGAGCTGGATCGCAAACCATATCGAAGGTAGGCTTAGACTCAGGTGTGGATCGCCGCATAGGATCGGGGAACCTGATGCGGTCTTCGTACCACTGACTGCCCAGTTGTTACTCCCGATAGTTGGATCAATGCCGGGTAGTTTTCGAACGGCTAACAATTCTTCGGGCAGCGCAATGGGTATGGTATCCGGAATATTGTTGCTGAAATTCCATGCATTTATTTTTTCTACAATAGGATCACCAACTGACTCATGGTCAGGGTAAAGTAATTCCACGACGTCCCATCCGAATAGTTTCAGGGCATTGGTCATTTCCATATCCTTGTCTCCCATACAAAGCGTCTGCTCCATACTTTTTTGCAGTAAGGCGCACTTTAAGGGTGACCACGGTTCAGGACGATAATCCAGGAGCTTGTATTCAAATGGTAATGTCTTGTACTGCAAGGTTTTAATAAAAGCGTTGATGCCCTCACTGTATTTTTCAACAATCAGGAGCGCATTTTGATCGCCTGCCAAAGAGGCCATAGAATTTTGAGCGGCGAAGACCATGCCTAGCCGACGTTGCCCCCGATCGTATTCCAGAAACATATCATTCGCGCCTGCGCCTGTTATTTCTGAGACTCTACCCGCGGCAGCATGGGTCTGAAATTCCATTTGCCAAAGGCGGTGCATCGCAGTAATATAACCTTGCGCGAAATACAGGTCCATGTCATTGTCAGCGAAAATATGGGGAATGGAAAGACTATCATAAACAACTGTAACATTCTCCTTCAGGCCCTTAATATCCAGCGTGGAAGGGCCCATGAAGTCATTGGCTTCAATATTTCTCCAAAAGCCGTTGAAGGGATCCAGAAACCTGCCAATAGGTGGAATCGGCTTTTCGCCAACAACCCATCTGTTATCAAGTAGGTAGATGAGCCCTAGTGTAATGCTAAGTGAAATGATAAACTTTAATCCGCGCATAAGGCTTCATCAAAAACCGTTGGTGTATAGTCTTGCTGCAAATTAGGTCATATTGTGAAAGTATCGAACAAAACAGCCGGGTAAAGTTCAAAGCTTTTTCCTAATTTTCTGACAACTTCGGCAGGAAAAGATATCTTTAGGTGGTTTGAAACTTATATTGTCACGATATACAAGAGACCAGGTAAAAAAATCCGCCAACATCAAAGCAATTTTTTTTGATGTGGATGGTGTGTTAACCGATGGCCGGATCATTTTCGATGATACCGGAAAAGAGATCAAAAATTTTAACGTTAAAGACGGTTTAATCGTCAGTCATCTAAAAAAGGCAGGTATTATCACGGGTGTTATTTCTGGTCGGGAATCTGCTGCCACGACTAAACGCTGTGCTGAGTTGAAAGTCGATTTTTGTCACCAAGACATTATCGATAAGATATCCGTTTTCGAAAAACTTGTTAAGCATTATAAATTAAGGAATAAGGAAGTCGCCTTCATCGGTGATGATATTGATGACTTGCCAATTCTGCAGATCGCAGGGTTGAGTGTTTGTCCGCTGGATGCATTCGACTACATCAAAGCACATGTTGATCTCATTACCCGTACGAAAGGGGGCAACGGGGTGTTTCGGGAAGTTGCAGATCTGGTACTGGCGGCGCGAGGCGAGATGGATAGGATTTTTGGAAAATTGACCGATCGCTAAGAATTACTTCAACCCGTAATTGGCTCCGTTAGGAGCACCCTGTCTCAAGAATATTACATGACACATAATCCGGCTCCATAGGACCTATCTGGGTGGCCGATTATTTCACAACATTCTGTTTTAGTTGTTAGAAGCAGTAATTAAAAAATCCAATCCATGAGCGATTGCTCTTCAGGGAAATTCGTAAATTTATCGATCACGCTCCTTCATGGAGATTACAGTAACCGTTGTACAATATTATGGCAAATACCTTTTCACAAATCTACCTGCAATTCGTTTTTGCAGTTAAACGCAGAGAGCGTTTAATCGCAAAAGAACACAAAGAAGAATTGCATAAATACATAACCGGGCTGGTTCAAAACCGAAAAGCGAAAATGCTTGCCCATCCATTGCATGCCTGACCATACACACTTGTTTGTAGGTCTTAAACCAGCCATTCTTATCGATGATTTTGCTAAGAAGATAGAAGTGGAGAGCAATGAATTCATGAATCGCAAAAAATGGATAGATCGAAAATTTAGTTGGCAGGAAGGTTACGGTGTTTTTTCATATTCACAGTCTCACGTACATACCGTCATGAATTATGTGTTGAACCAGGAGAGACACCACCAGTTGAAATCGTTCAGGCAAGAGTATGAAGAATTTCTGGAGAGATTTGAAGTACCCTATGACGAAAATATTTATTCAATTTTCTTAGAACACGTAAGCATTTATTCATGGGCTAGCGATCTTTTCAACTGTACGACCATCATCATGTGACACATTACAGCGTGTGCCCTATCTTCCCAGCCGGACGGATGATTTTGCTTTCCTGCTTTTGTCCGACTTCAAGACTTCCGTTTCAAGTCTTCGCGGCCTTCCGACTTCCGGACTTCCCGTCTTTCTGTCTTCCCGGCTTTTCCGCGTTCCTTTGCCCAATTGCCCATAAATCATACCTTTGCCCCAAAATCTACAGGATCAGTGGGCCTAAGTTTTATCCAACTCTATACATTCGCAGTAGTCGTATTCCTCGTTTTTGCCTTGTATAGGGAATTATTTAACCCTGCCTTTACTTTTTTTATCTGCACTGTTGCCCTGCTGTTGCCCGGTATTATAACACCAGTTGAATTGCTTAGGGGGCTCTCCAATCAGCAGATCATAATCATCTTCTTGTTGGTGTTGGTTACAGCCGGATTGAGGATGATTTATGGTGCTGAAATATTTGCAAGGCTCTTTAATCCAAGGCTCAAACCTAAAGCCTTTCTATTACGGATGATGGTTACGGTTTCTGCCATATCTGGCATATTGAACAACACACCCATTGTGGCATTCATGATTCCATATGTTAAAGACTGGGCTCAGAAATCGGGAAATCCGGCTTCGAAATTCCTGATACCACTTTCGTTTGCTACTATTCTTGGCGGGATGATAACGGTGATCGGAACATCAACCAACCTGGTGCTGAACGGCTTGATCGCTGAATATGACCTCCCATTGCTCGGGGTATTTGATTTTCTGTATCTGGGAATTATTGTAACCATCCTGGGTTGGATATATCTCTATTTCATAGGGTTTAGCTTATTGCCATCAAATACAAATAAAATCGATGCGCTCAGGGAGCATTTGAAAGAGTACATTGTTGAAACAGAGATTTTCAGTGGCTCGCAACTGATCGGAAAAACGGTAAAAGAGGCCGGTCTTCGAAATTTGCAGGATGTATTTTTGGTTGAAATCATTCGGGCGGATAAAATCATTTCGCCGGTTTCACCTGATGAAGCGCTAAAAGCGCACGATCTATTGTTTTTTTCAGGCAACACTGAGTCTATATATAATCTTATCAATACCGACAATGGGCTACGCGTTCCCAAGCAAGATAAGCTTGAAATTGAAGGGCAGTTTCATTTTGTTGAAGCGGTCATACCGGCGAACTCAAATCTGATTGGTATACGTATCAAAGATTCCGATTTCCGAAAAAGATTCAATGCTTCCATTATTGCGATACATCGAAACGGGAAACAAGTGCCTGGCAAAGTTGGTGAGATGACGCTTGCTGGCGGCGACTTTTTATTATTGCTCGCACGTGAAGATCGGGAAAACGGTGACCAGGAACGTGATTTATTCTTTATGTCTGTGCCACACAAAATCGCGCCGCCAAAATCAAAATGGCTGAAATGGGTTGGTATAGGGGCATTTGGGGCGCTAATACTTGGTATTACGGGTGTGCTGCCGTTATTTAGCATTTGTGTAGGAATTCTTGTAGTGCTGGTGCTGATCGGTATCCTGAATATCACGGAGATTAGACGTGAACTTGACCTCAGTTTGTTGATGGTGTTGGTATGCTCCCTGGCGATTGGCATTGCCTTGGAAAAATCGGGAACGGCTACGCTTATCGCATCGGGACTTATTGCGACTGGCAAAATGTTCGGCCCTGTAGGGGTATTGTCTGCTTTATTTATCGCAACGATAATACTGACATCGCTGATCACGAATGCTGCTGCAGTGTCAATTGTTTTTCCCATTGCCATGTCGGTCGCACAACAATTGCATTTGCCGTATACGCCGTTTTTTGCCGCGATCGCTTTTGCGGCCTCAGGTGACTTTATGACGCCTATAGGATACCAAACCAACCTCATGGTCTATGGTCCTGGAGGCTATACATTTAAAGATTTTATCCGTGTTGGAGCAATTTTTTCGGTCATTTATGTAGTAGTTTGCGTCGGGTTTATTTCATTTTATTATAAGCTTATTTGAGGTGGAGCACATTTATCCTTTTCAGACAAAAGTGAGCAAAGACCAGCGGGAGGCCCTGATGGACCAGCAGGCTACCTTGATTTGGTTTACTGGCCTGTCCGGCTCCGGGAAGTCGACGCTCGCCGTTCAGTTGGAGGCACAACTTCATGCACGCGGGTTTAAGACCTATTTACTGGACGGCGACAATATTCGTGTCGGACTGAACAAGGACCTGGAGTTCACCGATGAAGGGCGGGTAGAAAACATACGGAGGATCGGTGAAGTTTCGAAATTGATGATGGATGCGGGTATAATTGTACTTTCCGCATTCATATCTCCATTTAAAATTGATCGGGATCTGGTGAAGGAAATTGTGGGCCCCGAAAATTATTTCGAAGTCTTTGTCAATGCGCCCCTTGAAGTTTGTGAGGAACGGGACGTAAAAGGATTGTACAAAAAGGCCCGTGCTGGTGTAGTTAAAAATTTCACTGGCGTTGATTCTCCCTATGAAATGCCTGCCAACCCAAATATAACAATAAACACCACAACCATGACAGTCGATGAGTCTGTAGCGAAGTTGGAGGAGCTTATTGTCCCCAGATTGAAACGTGTGTGATGGGTTGTGTAAAAGACCAAAAATGTAAGGAAGAATCATCATACGTCCAAAATGTTAAAAAAATGTAGGGACGAATTATCATGCGTCCAAAGTGATAAAAAATTGTAGGGACGAATTTTCATGCGTCCAAATTGATAAAAAAATGTACGGACGAATCATCATGCGTCCAAATTGATAAGAAAATGTGAGGACGAATCATTATGCGTCCATTCGAGAATAACCATATATGAGTCAATATTATTTAAGTCATCTGAAAGAACTGGAATCAGAAGCGATCTTTGTGATACGCGAAGTGGTGGCGCAATTTGAAAAGCCTGCGCTGTTATTTTCGGGCGGCAAAGATTCAATTGTATTAGCGTACCTGTCAAAAAAAGCGTTTGCACCGGCCCGCATACCCTTTCCACTTGTGCACATCGATACCGGACATAATTTTCCTGAGACCATGGAGTACCGTGACTGGCTAGTGAAGGAACTGGGTGTGAAACTGGTTGTCGGATATGTCCAGGAAAGCATTGACAAGGGAAGGGCCAAAGAAGAAACAGGCCACAATGCAAGTCGCAATGCGCTTCAAACGGTAACACTACTAGACACGATTGAGCAGCATAAATATGGTGCTGCCATGGGGGGTGCCAGGCGTGACGAAGAAAAAGCAAGAGCCAAAGAGCGATTCTTTTCGCATCGTGATGAGTTTGGGCAATGGGATCCGAAAAACCAACGACCGGAATTGTGGAATTTATTCAACGGCCGCAAGAGCATCGGTGAACATTTTCGCGTATTTCCGATCTCCAACTGGACAGAGATGGACGTTTGGCAGTACATCCAGGCAGAAAATATTCCTATCCCAAAACTATACTTTTCTCATGAACGGGAAGTGATCCGTCGGGATGGAACCATCCTTTCAACGTCACCATGGTTGCAGTTGAAGGAGAATGAAGTTCCGGTAAAAATGACAGTACGCTTTCGCACGTGTGGAGATATGCCAATTACGGGTGCTGTCGAATCAAACGCTGATACCATTGAAAAAATTATCGAGGAAGTCGCGGGTTCACGCACGACGGAGCGCGGCACACGGGCTGACGATAAACGCTCTGATACAGCCATGGAGGATCGGAAGAAGGGGGGGTACTTTTGAAGGAAGTGGGGATGACTGAAAGTCTGAAATCAGGCATGAACGAATCTCCCAATTTTCCAATCTTCAATACTAAACAATAGAACAAACTAGACCAATGAATAACCAACTATTAAGATTTACCACGGCAGGAAGCGTTGATGATGGTAAGAGTACACTCATCGGACGGTTGCTGTACGATAGCAAATCTATTTTTGAAGATCAGCTGGAGGCAGTGGAGGCATCGAGTGCCAAGAAGGGATTTGATTACGTAGATCTGTCAATGCTTACCGATGGTTTAAAGTCGGAGCGGGAGCAGGGCATTACCATCGATGTAGCTTACCGTTACTTCGCGACACCAAAACGAAAGTTTATTATCGCCGATACACCGGGACATATTCAGTATACCCGTAACATGGTGACCGGCGCATCCACCGCAAACCTTGCACTGATATTAATTGACGCGCGTAAAGGAATGGTGGAACAAACCTACCGGCATTCGTTTATTGCTTCGCTGTTGAAGATACCCCACGTAATCGTCTGCGTAAACAAAATGGATCTGGTGAATTATGACGAGGCTATTTTTGATAAGATTGTAGCCGACTATAATGCCTTTTCATCGAAGCTTGAAGTATTCGACATCCAGTTTGTTCCGATAAGTGCGTTGGTTGGCGATAATGTGGTGAACCGCAGCGAAAATATGGACTGGTATCAGGGTGCTACGTTGTTGCATATGCTGGAGACTGTTCATATTGAAAGTGACTACAACCATATTGACAGCCGTTTCCCTGTGCAAAGTGTAATCCGTCCCCAATCGAAGGAGTACCATGATTTCAGAGGCTATGCGGGTAGGGTAGCAGGTGGAATCTTCAGACCTGGAGAGGAGGTATTGGTATTACCATCCGGTTTCACGTCGAAGATTAAATCCATTATACTGGGTGATGATAATCTACAGGAGGCATTTGCGCCGATGTCGATCACAATGACGCTCGAAGATGAGATCGATATCAGCCGCGGCGATATTATTGCCAAGCCCAATAATCGCCCGAATACAGCGCAAGATGTTGACATGATGTTGTGCTGGATGTCTCAGCGACCCCTTTCCCTCAATTCGAAGTTTTTCATCCGTCACACTACCAGCGATGTGAAGGGCGTATTGAAAGAAATACCGTATAAACTTGATATCAACACCTTAAACCGTGTCGAGCAGGTCGAGCAACTGACGATGAATGAAATTGCCCGTGTAAAGATAAGGACAGCCCAACCGTTAAATTTTGACAGCTATCGTAAGAATAGAATTACGGGCAGTGTTATCCTGGTGGACGAAGGCACGAATGAGACTGTCGCTGCCGGGATGATAGTTTAAATATTCAGTTCTCATAAGCTTCTTTGGTGAACTCTGTGTCTCCTTCGTGACCTTTGCGCATTTTATCCCTATACCACGCATAATTCTAAAATTTTGATTATCAATGACAATAAACTACAAGACCTTACTTCCCCTTGCTATCACCGCCGCAGAAAAGGCATCTGAAGAAATTCTGAAAGTATACCGTTCCAGTGATTTTGAAGCCGAAGCCAAAGGCGATAATTCCCCCCTCACGCTCGCCGACAAAAATGCGCACCATACCATCGCGTCAATTTTACAATCCTCCAATCTTCCTATCCTTTCCGAAGAAGGAAAGTCCATACCCTATGCAGCGCGCTGCGATTGGGAATACTTCTGGATGGTCGATCCATTGGACGGCACAAAAGAATTCATTAAGCGCAACGATGAATTCACAGTGAACATTGCCCTGATACACGAAGGTATTCCCGTCATGGGCGTGGTTGCTGTTCCCGTAACGGGCGATGTCTATTACGCAACGGAAGGGGAGGGCGCATTCCTTAAAAGGTCTGGTAAAGAAATCGCACTTCCGGTCAGAGGTAAGTCTGATCTGAAGCAAAAAGGACTGCGTGTGGTTGCTTCCCGTTCGCACATGAGTGAAGAGACAAAAGATTTTATTGCTGGGCTGGACGAAGCGACGTTGGTTTCTGCCGGCAGTAGTTTGAAGTTTATGTTGCTGGCTGAAGGAAAAGCCGATGTATATCCACGCTATGCACCCACCATGGAATGGGATACGGCAGCAGCCCATGCCGTTATCAGCGAAGTTGGCATGCAGGTAACCCAATATGGTTCGGATAAGCCGTTGGTTTACAATAAGGAGAATCTGTTAAATCCATATTTTTTGGTGCATTAAATCGGATGGCGTAGGCACCTTATCCGGGCTTTCTCTCAATGAGACGGTGCAAGTCACCTCATCCGAGCCTTCCCTCAATCAGAAGGTGCAAGTCACCTCATCCCGGCCTTCTCCTTGAGGAGAAGGTGCCAAACTAATACAATAACGTAGTCTGGAAAGTCCCTCTCCTTGAGGAGAGGGGTTTGGGGTGAGGTGATTACAGGACCTGACTCCTTGAGGAGAGGGAGCTAAGGTGAGGTGAAATTACCCGAATCTCGAAATCGTTGCACTTTTCATTCGACTAACTTCCGCGTTCGTGCGCTGCCAGAGATTCAAAAAGATCAAAATTTCCAATACCGAGGACATTGGTCATCACCCACACCGCTTTCGCAGCCTATATTTGCTACCCTTAAAATGTCCAAAACCTGTGATAAACTGGGCTTATGCCTATATTTGGGCTGGGTTTTTTAAACTGTAACGCATACCAGATTCCCTGATGAATAAAGACGCGAAAATATACGTTGCCGGGCACCGCGGAATGGTGGGATCCGCCATTTACCGAAAATTGCTGAAGGAGGGGTATACCAACCTTTGCAAGGCGACTTCAAGTGAGCTGGACCTAAAGAACTCCGTCGACGTGGACCATTTCTTCAATACCGAGAAACCTGAATACGTTTTTCTTGCCGCCGCAAAAGTAGGGGGCATCCTTGCAAACAACACCTATCCTGCAGACTTCCTCTATGACAACCTCATGATTCAGAACAACGTCATCGAGGCTTCTTTTCGGTATGGTGTGAAAAAACTGCTTTTCCTTGGGTCATCTTGTATTTACCCAAAGATGGCGCCGCAACCTATCCACGAGGACAGCCTGCTAAGCGGCTATCTGGAACCTACCAATGAAGCTTATGCCATCGCGAAAATTGCAGGTATCAAGCTTTGCCAGGCTTACTTTAAGCAGCATAACCGCCATT